>Ga0137361_10002250_pt1 | contig 12266 bp, 17 predicted proteins | sample Mad1_80_16metaG_FD_104923 | JGI IMG/M metagenome (GOLD analysis project Ga0137361, IMG submission 104923) | Vadose zone soil microbial communities from Angelo Coast Range Reserve, California, USA - Mad1_80_16 metaG | ecosystem: Environmental > Terrestrial > Soil > Vadose zone | place: USA... | reverse complement strand
ACAACATCGAAGGATTTGGATTGATAAACGCTCTCGCAGCCGCTTTGAAAACTCAACCCGTGCCCAACGCGGGTGCGAATCAGACGCTCAACGGAACAAGTCAGACCGGAGTGCCTGTCACTCTAAGCGGAAGCGCCTCTGATCCGAATAGCTGCCCGGTCACTTTGAATTGGTCGGGGAGTTGCGGCACAGCAATCAGCGCTAATCCAAGTGTGACGTGCCCTCTCGGGGTGAATATCGAAACATTGACGGTGAGCAATGGTGGTGCAAAGACTTCTCTGCCCACGAGTACCGTGCAGATCACGGTCAGTGATTTTTCTTTAAGCATGGCGCAGCCGACAGCCTCGGTTCGAGCTGGACAGTCGGCAAGCGATACGGTATCGGTCGGCGCACAATTTGGAGCTTTTTCAAATCCCGTATCCCTAATCTGTTCAGGGGCTCCTGCTCTCGCTACCTGTTCTCTGTCGCCCGCCAGCGTTACGCCTGGCGCTGGCTCCATGACTTCAACGCTCACAATTTCACCTACCGCGCCATCTGTGTTTTGGATGTCGCCCCCTCGTGGCCCCGTGTGGTTTCTCCCTCTATCGCTGCGTCTGTTGTTGCTCGTCCTGACCGCCGCGTTCGTGTTCAGAGCTAAGAAGAGACTGCGCCTTGTCCCCCTGTTTGGCGCAATCCTCGTTTGCGTTCTTGCCTTGATTGCAGGATGCGGCGGTGGCGGTGGTGGTGGTGGAACACACAATCCGGGCACGCCGACCGGAACTTACACAATCACCGTAACGGGAACGTCCAATCAGCTTCAACGATCCGCGACGGTGACTCTGACGGTCCAGTAGCACGTCGTGAGTCGGTTTGCTCGGAACCGAACCAAAGCCATGACGAAACCCTCGTTCGAGGAAACCCTTATTGGAAGTCTGGCGGCAAGCGCTCGTGGAAAACGCGAAGGCCGTCAAGGTAGGCGGAGAAAGTTACGCTGTCGGGAGTAGTATAGGTCTACGAATCTGGACCCGTTCCGAGATGGGCAACTACAAGGTTTACGTGGCATTGGATGCAGAGAAAAACGAGGGATGGGTGTGGTTGCCATTTGACGCAGGACTATCGGCGGAGTTCGTAACAATTCAAAACCCTACAAATAGTTGGAAGATAGTCTGTGAGCGAAGAACTGTAGATGAGAATTTCCGCAATGTTTACAAGGCGACGGGAAGCACTATTCCCCTTCCCGAGAATGACCGATTCATGGTGATGAACGCATGGTATCGACAACGGTTAGGAATTTTCGACACAAAAGGCGAGGTGCCTCTTGAGGTGAACAATTCGACGGGCTGGCTGGCAATGTACCACGCCTCCCGCCAGCATCCGAATCCGGCAATTCGAATGAGCATGTTCATAGCTACACTCTCGGTCTTCTTGGGCCTCGTCGGGGTCGTAGAAGGAGTCATAGCTTTATGTCGGTGACTTGGCTACCGTAGGTTGCAGTGGAATTCACACGGCCTGCACCGAGTTTTTGGCGCATCGCGTATCCGCCCGCCGATTGGACTGCCAGCACTTAGAAGTATCCGAGCGCAACAAGCACGATAGGGAGTAGGATCAAAGCACCAGCTCTCCTTCGCCCAACGATTATCGTGAGAGGCGACAATATGTACCCGCAATCCGGCCCGAATCTTTGGCGCAATTTCTACAACGAAGCATTTTGCGAGACTGGTGATAAGACCGCTCGGCTGGTCAAGGTCAATCTTGCGATAAGCATCTGTCTTTGGCGTCTAACGGCAATTTCGCGGGAAGGATCATCAGAGTGCGAGAATATCTTGGCTGCACTGGATGACCTAAAAATTCTCAAGAGCCTATCCAGAAAATGTGCCTGAATCAATGGCTTCTAAGGGGAACTTCAGTGGCCCTTGAACAGTCGGCCTAGCGTTTCCCGCGTTCGATCCCGGCGTCGCCCTTTTTAGCGAATGCCCTTGAATAGCTTCTCCAGCGTAGGGCGAGGCGTCGGGGGGGGCCTCTCACCTTGACACCACCTTACACAACGTTGTATCATCACTGTGTGATGCACCGAACCAATTTGAGTCTTCTGCCCCGGCAAATGAAGCGGCTGGAAGAAGAAAGTAAAAGGACGGGCGCTTCACTAGCCGAATTGGTTCGGCGAGCAATCGATAAGACATATCCAATTGGGAGAAAAAAGAAGAAGTAAGCAAACGGGACCGCAAGGCGTTCGACGCGCCAAACGGCCCCTGACCACAGCACCTAACTGGAGGCGCAAATGGCTGAACGTAGTTTTACCGCATTACAGCAAGCCGCACAAACCCCGCTTGAAATTCAGAATGCAGTAAACCTCTTGGGAGTTCGATCCTATGAAGGTGCGCTATGACTGCCGCGCACTGCTGGTCCGTAGCGGTATTCCTCGCAGCACTCGCGCTGGCTGGTCGGATGCTATGGCAGGCATTCAAGCATGCGTTGCGCTGACGCTTATTGTCTGACGCGAAATCGGGAACACGAGGATGTACGGGGAATGTTTCTATGGCAGGATGAAAGGAACGGTATGCGAAAACTGGCGCGGGAGGCAGTCACCTTTGCGTTGCTCGGGCTGTTTATAGCGACGGTCGGCTGCTTCATATACCTTACAAAGGATATTCGGACGAACGCGAACGTCGCGGCTGCGCGGGGGGTCCATTCGTTTGCGCAGGGAAGCATGTCCGCACTTGCGCACCGCGACGATAACGATGACACCGGATTCGTCGCCACTATCGATGACCCCGATTGGGGTGGTGCCAAGCACCAGTTGAATGACAGCATCCTATTCCATCGTCTTATCGAAGTTCCGGTAATGAATGGACGTGTCTTGTATTTTACTAAATGTCTGAGCCATGCCGAGGAAGACGGGAATTGCTTGTTTGTTTGGATACCAGAGGAGGTCGAAAAAGATTACTGGGCCGCATACAAGAAATCGGAACACGAAACTTTGCTAAGGAGCGGCGTGGTGTCGCTGGAATTTGGGTTGTGGGGGTTTGCAGGGGGGATCGGCATTTGGGCATTCTGTCGGCTGGTACGCTTCGCAGTCAAAGAGTAGGACAATGAAGATAATTAAGAGCCAGCTAGACCGAGAGGCGTATATCCAAGCAATGTGGCTGTTGTTCTGTTTTGCACCATCGAAGCCCACACCAGACCTTGATGGTCACTTTGACCTTGGCGAGATTGGCACCGACGCCAAGAAGAACTGGACCCGAGCGACGCCTTATTCCCCAACAGAATTGCGGACGGAAAGATGAATAAGGTGCGCCCAACGGGGACGATCAACGCGACACAATTCAAGGCGGAATTATGGACAGTCTGCGGCGAAACGAGAAGGGAGGTTTGGGCCACGGTCATGCTGGATGGTCCCGACAAAGGCCAGCCGTGTGCGTTCGGGCCAAAAGGTGAGATGGAAAATTACGCGCAGCATCTGAATGGGAACAAAGGCGAACTGTAGAAGCGGAAGTCCCCCCGCCATCAGGAGGAGTGATGGCTGAATCAAGAATCGAGCCGCTATGCCCAGTGCGGTTTCGAACATCAGGTGGCGAGTTATACGACATCGATTGGCGAGACATTCACAAAGCCTTCGAGCGTGACCCCGAGGGCAGAACAGTTCCGCATGAAGACCCGGACGTGCTATTGCTGACCGCTGACGATTGCGTGATGTTATGGATGCGGGGGATTGGATTTTAGGGAGGGAAAACGGGGGAAGAGCTTGTGTCTAGTTCCGGCAGGGAAACACGAGCGAAGGAACAGTAAGCGATTACCATTTGGTATTCGACATTGTGGCGCGGCGCAACTTCACATCACCAACGGCCATCGCCAAAGAGCCTAGCTGGGGTGACATTCAATCCGCGAGCGATTTTTACGATGCTGACGAGTGCGGGGTTGCGGATTCCGCGCTCGACTTCCCCTAGGTATGTAGCGTGCAAGCCTGACAGTTCAGATACCTTTTCCAGAGTCAGTCCTTTTTGCTGTCGTAACTTCCTTATGCGAAGGCCGAACGGGATTCGCGGATCGGTAGGCATCCCGTCATCATTTTGATTTGCCTTCCACAAGTCCACAGGCGATGAGTGTGGAACAACGATAAGTGTGGTATCATATCTGACAGGAACGTCGATGAACTACCACCCGTTGGAAACCCTGGAAGATTTAATAGAGGCGTCCCTTGACCCCCGAGCCGTGCGAGAGCGTTTCGGGCTGCCGCATCCGCTATCAAACTTCGCGGTGAATGGCATGGTCAAAGAGGGTCCATACGCAGACGCGATCCTAGAGTTCGTAAATAACTTGACGTGGGAAACACCGGAGAGCGCAAGGTACAGAGCAGCGACGTGGTTTTTATTTGAAAGCGAGTGGGCCTTCTTCGTTGCGTGCGCAGTGGCGGGGATCGACGCGCAAAAGTTGAGAAGTCACCTAGAACTGTGCCGAAGTAGCGGACGAAAGGGGCAGTAATGAAATTGCGAATGAAAATGAGTGTCTTGGCTACGTTCCTGACTATGTTTCTGGCGTTGTTGCTGTTTCCGGTGGCGGCCAAAGAGACTTATGCGCCACTGCCGGAAAAAATCATGCACGCGAAAACGGTGTTCATCGAAAACAAGACGAACGATGCAGAAGTGGCAGACATGGTATTCCGCGAGCTTCCGAAGTGGAAAAAGTATGCACTGGTCAACGATAGATCAAAAGCAGACCTCGTTTTTGTCCTGACAATGGCGACCCATGAAGCGATCTATTCGAACGGCACGCGAGTCTCGAATCAAATATCCAACACGACGATAACAACCGGGGGCCAAGTCTACAGCTACACGGCAGGGAGCATAACGCTAGAGATTCAAGACGCAGGAGGGACGGTGTGGGCAAACACGAAACCGTTCAGCCGAAAGGGAGCGACGAAAGAGTTGATGAACGACCTGCGGCAAAGGATTGAACGTCAGGAGAAACTTGCGCGTCGTTCACGCTGAATGCTGACAAACAATCGGACCGTTCTATGCGCGGGGAGTCGCAATGCACCGAGAGGACAATCGGATAGAAGCAATGCTTGAGCGCACAATGCGCAAGATACAGCAGGGCCAGCAAGAACCCCGACTGTTACATATTCAAGGTGTCGCGCATTACCTTTCATCGACAAGATCGTTCGTTTTAAGGCTCGTGCGCAAAAAGATGATTCCGTTCCTCGTGGTTGGCCATCGTTACGTAATCGACATTCGGGACTTGGATGCTTGGATAGAAAAGCAAAAAAGAGGACACTTTTAGAAGTCATGGAGAGTTTATGAACCCATACTTTCTGCTTGGTGTGATGGTTGGTGTGACGGCAGTGCTTCTTGCCTCCGACAGATATACGATATGGGAGCGAATTGCTATATTTGCTACATTCTCCATTGGAGTTTTTATCCCATATATGATCGGCCCAATACTTCAACTCCCTAGTCCACTAGGCGTCGCCGCAAGCATCATCGCATGCAGCCTCATACTCTTTGGCGGGCGGTACGTGATCGTGCAAGTTGTGGATTTCATGCAGCGCAGGAGTGAAAACGGACTTTAAGAATCATTGGGGCTGGTCGTGAATGATGAGATTGGGGTCTCGCCGCTGGGCCTCGGTCAAATCCTCGGGATGGATCAAATGATGCTTCTTATCCGAAGTCTGGATGTGTCGCCAGCCGGACATATCTTGGTCTGCTGATTTCGCTGCTTGTATGTCTGTGCCTAGATTGCTGGCTACGCCTGCATCGTTATCCGGCTTTACGTCCTCGTCCTCCCCATCTTTTTCAATTGCTTGCGTTCCGGTAGCAGCGGCGGCAGGCGCAACTTTTTGCAATCCCTGAATACCCTTCAATGCGGCGTCTAGCACAATCGGATTTCGCAGCAACGCTGATAGCATTGCCGCACCGCCGATAGTTGCGGCGGTCTTAATGTCACCATGTCCGATTGCACCTGCCGCTATCGTTCCTAGAGCATACGGGGCGTAGTGCGAGACGATCTTATCCAGCACAACATTCGGCAATCGTCCGGCTTCCTGCATAAACTGTTGGACTTGTGGAAGACGATCTCCCCAAATTGCTTGCTTTGCATCCGGGCCAAGACTATTGAACTTGCGAAAGAGCTGGCGGCCCTGAAGTTCCCCGTTCTTGCTCGCGTCTTGGATCATCTTGTCGAGGATCGAACCTTCGACGACTTTCATATTTTCTGGACCAATCAGACGGCGAAGAGTGTTTACATCGTGAACGGATTGCTTGTTCAGCAACACGTCTGCAATCGCATTCGGATTCTTATCTTTCAGACTCACGATGGCACGCTCTTCTAGCGCACCCTTCGTCTGCGCATAATCCGAACGTAGCGATTTGATTTGGTCGGACAAATTTGTATTCCCAGCTTTTTCCGCAGACTGTTCGAGCGTGTCATCAATTGCGTACCGAACTTTGATGAGGTCGGGGCGGATCGGCGAGTCCCACGGAAGCTTGCGAATTGTTTCCCCGATCTTCTGGCGCGTTGCTTCCGCCTGGTCCCACGTCAGCGTTTCGGTGGACTCGGATATTTGTTTCAAGAACGGTTCAATCTTCGCCGAATCAGGAATAACACCCTTCAGCGAAGTTGCGACCGATTCAGGAACATTCGAGTCCGTCAGCAGTTGCTTTGCGGTTTGCTGCAACGGACTGCCCGCGAGGGAAACCGGAACGCTCTTGCCTTGTGCAGAAATAGATTTCATTCCGGCGTCATACGTCGAATGCATGGTCTCTTCAGCATCTGCCAAATTCTTCCCAACGGTCCGTGCCACTTGCTCTGGTGTCGCACCCGCTGTCAGCCCTGATACAAGTTCGCGGCCCAATTGCTCGACTTGCGGACCACGGGTAACAAAGTTTTTGATTGCCTTGACGCCCTGTCCGGCTCCTTCAAGAGCCAATCCCGTTCCGCCAGTCACAACACCAGTAGCCAACGCTTCTCCCGGCGTACCGCCATGCACAAGAGTTTGCGCCCCGCCAACAGTCCCTTGGCGCATCGCGTTAGCTCCGATGTGCATGGCCTTGGCGAGCCTTGGATACTCTTCGATGAACTCTGCGACCTTCTTTAATTTTGAAAGCTTTGCGCTAAGGCCAAGCGATTTTAGCGCCTCGTCTCCCGTCATAAATTCGAGAACGTTTTCACCGATCTTGCCGACTGTTTCGGACGTGTTCTCAGCTTGAAGGCTCTTTGGCTCCTGGAAAGGTACGTTCGGAACCAAGGTGCGTTTCCTGCCTGCGACCAAATCACTAAGAGACGGGTCGGGAGCAAAAGCATTTGTTGCATGGCTTCCGACTGCACCAAGTGTATGCACACCTTCAGCCACCCCCTTCATTGCGCCGACACCAATCCCGGCAGAAGTAATCTCGCCCCGGTCGGCGGCATCTAAACCTTGCTGAACGCGCTTGCCATACTCAGCCGCCGCATGTGCACGGGGATCGGCAGACGTTTCGTTGCCTTCGACAAGGCTGTGATAAACCGAGCCAAGCGTGCTTGTCTCCATCGGCGGAACGGCAGCCCTGGATTGATTTATCGCGTAGTTCGCAGCCTCGGATTCAGTTAGTGGTGCTCCGGGTTGAACCTTGGGAGCCGCTAGACGCTTGGCGTCCCACAAGTTCGCTTTTACATTTTGCGGGATGTTTATATTTTGAAGGCGCTGGGTTAGTTCATCTTCATTCTTGGATTGATGAAATGCATCCCAAGCGGCGGCTTGTGTGTTCGTATCCACACCCTGAGCGGATCGGAGAATCTGTTCTGCCGGATCACTGGTTGGTGCTGGCGTCGCGGGTGCGGTAGCTTGAGGTGTAGTAGTTCCGGGCATCGTTATTGTCCTGTCTGATTGCGGAAAGGATTTTGCTTAGGGGCAGCATTTTGCGGACCCGGTTGTGAGCTTGGCTGCGAAACTTTCCCGTGGTTTCGCACGTAATCTGCGTTGGCGATGGCCTCGGGACTTAGATTAGGCATCGGCGGTTGATAGCTGGGTCGCACTTGCCCGTTAATCCAGCGCTGTTTGATCTCTGCCATTTTCCCGGTCAGGATATGCTCGGCGTTTTCGATAGCAGCCTTGCGGTTGAAGGTGCTGCTCAACGCCTCTTCCTGTTCCTTAATCGTGCCTTCCGCAGCAACGCCACCCGGATTCAAAGCCTTGGCGACTTCCGTGGCAACGTAGGTAACGTCCTGATGGTAGCGTTTGTATTCGTTTGTGCCGGGCATAAAACTCTTGGGGCCTGTGTTGTCATACATCGAACGGGCATGATTGATTGCCGTCCCGTAAGCGGTTAATGAACGGCTCGTTGGCCCGGTCGTGAAGTCCTTGACAAGCCCTCCGTAGGCCGCAGCCTTTTTATCGTCGAAATCCGGGTAAGCCTTGTGAAGTGCTTCCGCCAGCGGCGTGGGGTTGCCGTTTTTATCTTGGAGCTGTCGCGGCGAACGGGTCTCGCGTCCTTCTGCAATGGCTTTGAGCACATTCTGAGCTGCGGGGGGCAACGTTTTTAGATAGTCGTCGCCAGTCAACCCGCTGGATGCAGCGGGATTAAACAGCCCCACGGCGTCTGCGTCTTTCTTGGTTTTGTTCCCAAGTTCTGTTTTTTCGAAAGCGCCAGCTTTCTTTTCCTCGATGTCGGCCTGCTCTTTTTGTGCACCAAGGGGAACTCCACCGGGATATTCCCGTGTTTCTGTCGTGAAGGGATTGTGCTGCATAATCTTGCCCTCGACACTGACAGAATTCTTTCCTTCGGGGTCCTTCCATCCGTCCGCTTCTCGTCCTTTATCCTCGGTCGCATATTTGTACGCAGTGAGAAAGCCCGTGAAAGGCACCATCGTGCCAGCCTGGACTTGGGCGAAGGATTTCAGTCGGGGATCGTACTTAGCATATTTTTTTACGTCGTCCGCCATGACTTGTGGGAGCGGAACTTTTTCATCCGCACTGCCGCCAATGGCGGCAAACTGTTTTACGAACTTGGGTGTTTGGCCATCAGCTTCATAAACATCATTCCCGTTGGCGTCCTTCGCTTGCGTTTTACCCATAGGTAGGAATGTATGCTTGGCGACGGTGTGACTGTCTGTCTCCCGCATGGCCATCGCTTGTTCCTCCGTTAGAGTTTGCACGGTCAACTTGCTCGTCGGGTTTTGCGCAATAAAGTCGTTCAAACTATTGACGATCCCCGTGTTCTGTTGGCGCTCGGTATCCTTCGCGTTTTCATCATCTGCAAATTTCTGCCAAGTCGCGTGTGTTTGCGCGTTCGTCATTGCAACAGTTGCTTTGTGCAGTATCGTTTTCTGCTGGGTCTCATAGTCTTCTTGGGCTTGCTGTCGTTTCAAAAGGTCCTGTTGCCGCGCTTGCCCGAGTTCTTCCTTGGCTCCGGCTCCGATGCCCGCTCCCCACGCACCTGCCCTGCTTTTCTGTGGGCCAATTTGCGATCCGGCAGCCAATCCAGTGAGCGCGGCCTGCGCCATCAATTGCAATCGTTCAGTCGGATGGAGGTGACGCATCACCGCCTTCATGGGCTTGGCGGAATCGTCCGTCTCGTAATGGTCAACAACTTGCTGCGGGCCAGCCAAAACAGCCAGCACCGCGCCTTTAAGTGAATGGCTCAAATTCTTAAAGTGACTTCCCGGCGCTTCGGGCTGTTCTGGCGACACACCCATTGGAGAACTGATCTTGGCCGCTGGCTGTGCGGGTTGTGCTGGTGCAGGCGAAGTCGGAACTGGGGGCGCAGCAGGCGCATTCGCGGGTAATGAACCAACATCGTTGCCCGGACCTGCCGGACTTGGTGTTGCGTTTGGGGCGTCGTTTTCTTCGAAAGCCATGTTGAATCCTTTATGCAACAAAAAATAATTTGTGGGCGATCCGAGGGAGTGCTGAGGGAGTGCCGAAAAACAACTTGCGGGAAGTTACTTGTTGTCGTCGTTCAGTCGGTCCAACGCAGCAGAAAACTGGCGATCATCTTTCAAGCGGCGAGCGTATTCTTCGGCGCTCAATCCTTCCACTAATTTGCGAAAGCTGTACTTTGAAGGAAAATTTGGATATCCCGTTTCGTCGGCGGGATAATCAGTAATGTTCGTTGCTCCAGCCTGTGCCGTTGCCGCCTTCGCTTGCTCAAAAAACTTTTCAGTCGCTTCCTTCCGTGCGGTCCTCGCCACTATGAGTGGGGGTGTCCTGTTATCACGTAGCTCTGAATGCGCCGCCAGAAAGTCGTCCGCCGATTGCGCTTTTGCTGGCGTTAGTTTTCCATCTTCCACCAAAGCCTGAAACGCGGTGACGTAACTCTCAACTTTTGTGCCATCGAGGTCATGGGCTTGCATCCATTCCACGATTACTTGCGCATTTTCTATCGTTCTTTCGAATTGCGGGCAGCGGGTTGCGAACTGATTTCCTGCGATCCGTGCTGCCGAATCTTCTTCAGGCGTGGCTCCACCGCCCCACATTCTTCGAACATTCCAAATGGGCATACGCTCCCGATTCAAACGTCCGTTTTCGGCGAGGGTAAAGGCTCGATCAAACTCCTCCTTGTTAAATTCGCCCTGCCACAACGTTTCATCGGCGCTCATTTGCTGGATTTCGCGCATGGATACTTCTCTCACGATCCAGCCCATTCGCTCGCCTAGCGCCTTCAGTTCTTCGCGGCTCTTACCACCACGGCTCGATGAAACTTTTGCAGCCCCGGCAGTCGCGCCGTCGTTAAATGGTTTGCTCTTTTTCAGTCGTGGGTTTGTGGCCTCGTATGCATTGAACACTGGCATTATTATTCTCCATTGTTGATATCTGACGTACTAGGACTTTACTTTTCCGATTACGGCGTTAATCAGGACTTAGGATGGCAGTTGCATTTGATTTCGCTTACTATCGCCCTATGCAGGCAGAACTCATTCCGAAGACGGGAAGGCTGCGCTATTTCTTTCTCATTGCAGCGTTGGCAATCGCCGTGTCACCAAACGCCGCACAACAAAAGCACGAGTGTATGGGTACCGGTCACGAATTGGGAGAAGCAGTTGACCTCGGCGCGCTCAATGACAAGCCCGTCAGCCTTTATGGGAAAGACCCCGAAGTAACGAAGATGGTTCAACAAACACAGGATATCTTTAACCACCCCAAGAACGGTGGACCCGCTCCGATGGAAAACTATGGGCCAGCAGGGCTATATCGTGACGGGAAAAGAATTACGGACAAGAAGCTGCAAAGAAACCATACAGATCACATTCACATAAGGATTTCTTCCCACCCGTAGAGATGTCCGGTAACGGCTAATCAGGAGTTGGGCCTTGTTGGTCACGATTCGCGGGTAGAGGAAATTCCAGCGAAGTTCGTCGTTTCAACATAGAATTGCAGTGTGAAGAGTGACTGGAAGTTCCTGCTATTCTCAGCCTCGCTCCTGATCTTCGTGCTTTCGTTGTTCCTGCCTCTAGTCTCCGTTCATACCTATTGCGAAAACCGTAGCGTAGCCGCTGTGTTTGGAGTTGCATCGATAACGGTGTTTGTATTTCTCCTTCGCGGCCAAGCTGCATCGACCGCACGGAAGGTCGCGTCCGGCGTAGGCATGACTCTTTGTGTTTTGGCAGTCGCTGTCAACGCAGCATTTATTCTCTATGCCACACACCTGTGCCGTCACATGTTCGACCAACTGCGGTAATCCTTTTCAGAGTTCAAAGTCCTGGTTAGTCGCCTTACCGGAGATGTGAAGTAACACTTCACTTGTACGAGTGCGGCGTTAATCAGGCGCTGAGTCGTCCGCTGGCTGGCAATAACTGCTGTTTCAGCACAGTTGCGTTAGAATCTCTGCTACCGGAGCGGCACAGACTGGGGAACAACTCATGAAATTATGGGGAAAAGTGGTTGCGGCATTTTCGCCACGAAAAGACTATCAAGACGCCCTTGCCGCCATCGAGTCAGCGCTAAATTCCGGCAAGCTCAAGCACACAGATAATGCAAGTCTAGCTTTCGCAGTCGTTGAAGAGAGACAACCTTCGCGGATGGCGCGACTGGTAGACGGGATAGATACAGTCGAGCTTCATGCGTTCGCGGAGGAAAAGGGGATGCCTGTGGTTACCGTGGGCGATATAGTCTCTCTTCTTAAGGCAGTGATGGCAAAGGGTTGATTTCTTTTATTGCATCCATAAGGCCCTCGCGACGGGCTAACTCCCGATTAGTCGCCTTACCGGAAAAGTGCGTTATCAACGAGGCTTTTCATTCAAGAGCCAGTCACCGGGAGGTTCAGCATCAAGCACGACGCCTGTATCTAATCGGCCATTTGATTCGCGTCTGTAGGTTT
>Ga0137361_10002242_pt1 | contig 12279 bp, 11 predicted proteins | sample Mad1_80_16metaG_FD_104923 | JGI IMG/M metagenome (GOLD analysis project Ga0137361, IMG submission 104923) | Vadose zone soil microbial communities from Angelo Coast Range Reserve, California, USA - Mad1_80_16 metaG | ecosystem: Environmental > Terrestrial > Soil > Vadose zone | place: USA... | reverse complement strand
TGCGAGCCGCTCACCGGGCTGTATCCCCTTCGGATACCAGCGTTCGACGAAGCCGGGATCAGACCAACTCGCCGTGCCGACGAGGATTCTTCCGGGGCGCGATTGACGCCAATCCGTTGCAGCCACGAGAAACAGGAACCGCGACTCCCGCCGAAAGCAAACTATGCGGAGAAGAGAAATTGGTTGCGCGGGCGAGCCCCGCCGCGGCAGGGCGCGTCCTTCAATATCTGTGTAATCCCGTCCTCTGGTAAAACCCGTTGCCTCCTTTTTGGCTCTTAAGTTGGAGTTCAAGGGTTCGCGCCGCTGGCAATGCGAGAGAATTACTTTGCCATAGCGCTTTCCACGGTCCCTGGCTGCGCGTAGAACGAGTCAGACCGCGATTATGTTGTTCGACTCGAACATCTACGTTTTCGCTCAAGCCGATATAAAATCTGCCTTTCGGATTTCAAAGAACATAAACGCGATAATCCGATCCCACCGGAGAAATTGGTTGCGCGGGCGAGCCCCGCCCTGGCGGGGCGCGTCCTTCAATATCTACGTAATCCAGTTTTCTGGTAAAACCCGTTGCCTCCTTTTTGCCTCTTGAGTTGGAGTTCGAGGGTTCGCGCGGCGGACAACGTGAGACAATCACTTTGCCAAACCATTCTCCACGGTCCTTGGCCGCGCGTGGAACGAGTCAGCCCACAATTATGTTGTTCAACTCGAAGATCTACGTTTTCGCTCAAGCCGATATAGAATCTGCCTGCAGGATTTCGAAGAACGTAAACGCGATAATCCGACACCACCGGAGAAATTGGTTGCGGGGGCGAGATTTGAACTCGCGACCTTCAGGTTATGAGCCTGACGAGCTACCAGGCTGCTCCACCCCGCGCCTTAAATTATGGCGATCTAAAGCGTGAAAGCAAATTCTAAAAGCGATTGCGATGACGTGACGCGCTGGCTCCAGCGGTAGGATTCGAACCTACGACCAATCGGTTAACAGCCGACCGCTCTACCACTGAGCTACGCTGGATCCTAACGCGCGGCCGATTGCGCGGCGTATATCTTGCTCAGTCAAATATGTGCGGCAAGCGCTACTTTGCGACCAAGGAAATGCTGATTTGACTTGCGCAGCTTTGCTTAGAATGCGAGAATCCGTGAAATTTAGCGATAAATTACTTCAAAATTAGATGAGTGTTTCCCTTCGGATGCGACGTATTTTTCTCACCCTATTTGTTAGCGGTATTTTGGCGGGCTTTATGATTTTGCCGGTCCATCTCGGGGCCGTTGGCCAGCCTGTTTCTCCGGAGAAACCTCCGCACCCAACTCCCACGCCGCCGGTCCCGACACCGACACCACCGCCCCATCCGACTCCGCACCCTCACTAAGCTGAGGCGGAGGACCGTTTAGGCTGACTTCAGGCGAGTTCCGCGCGAGCGCACGCCTATCCCAGTGCTAAGATCGACAATCGAAGTTTCGGCCACGCTTGTTTTTACAGCTGTAGTTCCGCGCACAATGGAATTTCCCGGTTGCTCTGTGATCGCGCAGTACGATGATGGCGAATGCGCCGGGTCGTGCCGATCTTCTCCTTCGCGGTTTTTTGCGCGTCACTGACTGGCTGCTGGCAAGGAGTCAGCCGGGGGGTCCTCGCCACGGTCCTTTCCGTGCGGGGCCAGGCGCTCTGCGGAACGGAAGGACGAAACGATTTCTACCCGATCACGGCCCAAACAAATCCGGGCGCCGGCTGCATACTGCGGACATTCGACGATGCGCGGGTCGATCTCGCCCTGCTTCCCGGGGCGCTCGTTCAGATTCCCGGTAATTCGGAATTAAAGATTGAAGAGCTGAGTCTTACTAAGGATGGGAACGAAACCGGAGACGGAGTAGGTAAGCGGGTTGTTCGCATTCAGCTCAACCGCGGCAAAATCATCGCTCTCTTCCAACAGAGTGACGAGAACGCAACACGATTCTCGGTCAGCACCCGTCAGGCAACGATCAGCAGCGATCAAAACTGCCTTTTTCAGATTCAAGTGGAAGACACCAAAACACGACTGACATGTGCGCGCGGGAAAGTCTCTGCATCGCAGGGCGATCATCAGATGTCCGTGATCGAGGCGGGATATTTTCAAGAGTGGCCCTCCAACAGCTCGGCCGTGATGTCCACCGCCGATGACGCACGCGGTCAGATTGATGTTACGGATGCTCTCGAAGCTGAGCGGGAGTTGCGTCAGTTGCAGCCCGAACGGCGGGCTCGCCGTCCCTTTTAACACCCGCGGCTCGCGAGCACGGCGTGCGATCCGCTTGGAATAGTTCTCGGGGCCCTCGCCTGCACAAGATTGCGAGCTTGCGTTTCGTCGCGTCGGCGATTAGAAGCTTGCTCGCTGCGCTGATTGTGTGATATCGGTCAGCCCAATTCAGAATTCTAATCTTGTCGAAAGAGCGCAAATTTGTTTTTGGCCGGGAACGTCGCGTACAAGTTGGCGTCGCTGCGGTTGGATTTCTCATCGCTTGTGCCTGGATAGCAAAAGCGGAGGAGGAGGTGCCGCCCCCAAGCGATTCCTCCCCCGATTATCTGGCTCCTGCAGCGCCCGAGCCTACTCCTTCTGTTGAGATAAATCCGGCGAGCCAAGGCGCGGCCGAGCGCCCTTACTCCGGGGAACCGCGCCGCTTCCAATACAATCTTCGGCTGACGATTCGTGGTGTTTACGATGACAACATCAATATCAGCCATTCTAATCGAATATCAGATTACTATTTCGCGATTGAGCCCGAGATTATTCTCGGATTCGGCGATGCCGTGGGCCGCCAGGATAATTACATTCTTTTGGATTACATTCCGAGCGGTCTTCTGTACGTCGATCACTCGGAGGCCGATGCCGTTGAGCATCGAATCCATTTGGAGGGTGGCCACCGGTTCAGCCGTCTGACCCTAAGCCTGAGCCAGGATGTGAACATACTCGATGGCGCAAATCTTGGCGATACGACCGACACTACGGGACACCAGGTAAATCTCGACGTCAGCTCGCGGACACGGCTGAATCTTTACACCAGTTATCTAAAAGCAAGTTATGACCTCAGCGCGAAAACATTTCTGACGGGCGAATTCAACGCCGTGATTTACGATTATGTTGATTTCATCAATTCGGAAATGTATTCGGGTGGTCTTTACCTCAATTATAGTTACAGCCCGAAACTGGTGATCGGCTTTGGCGGCACCGGTGGCTTCAATTTTGTCGATGATCCAAATCCGGATCAGACATTTGAGCAGGCGAATCTGCGAGTCGTCTATGAGGCAACAGGCAAGTTGAGCCTGAATGCGTCAGGAGGCGTCGAGTTCCGGCAATTCGAAAACAATTCTCGTGGCGAACACATTTCGCCGGTTTTCGATATCGCTGCCCACTACAAGCCGTTCGACGGCACGGATATTACGCTCAGCGCCGGCCGGCGTACGCTCAATTCCGGATTCTTCCCCGATCAAGATTTCACTGCGACAAATGTGACGATCAGCATCCGCCAGCGCTTGCTCCAGCGCATTTCCCTGGGTCTTACGGCTGGTTACGAAAATTCCGATTACTTCAACACGGTCGAGGGAGTGAGTGCGACGCGACGTGACGACTACTTTTTTGTCGAACCTTCTATTGACATTACGATCACTAGGTTCTGGAGTGCTGGTGTGTATTATCTCCGCCGCCAGAACGACAGTGTATTGGATTCTTTCACGTTTTATGACAATCAGATTGCAGTTCGGACTACGCTTCACTTTTAGAAAGTGAGCGTCCGGCGCCAAGCCATGTCCGGCGGCGATCAAGTGATGAAGGTAGATGCCAAGAGACTGGCCCGTAAAGGTGGCGAAAGCTTCGTGGTGCGGCCGAGGGACACGGTCACGGTCGCAGAAACCATTTTTTAACCAAAATTAGGTGACCGAACTGTTTTCGGAATTCCACCCGGCATATAATATCGCCGAATAAAACCTTTCCTCATGCAGGATCCAACGCGTTGGACGAGATGGAGAGATCGTCCCTCGTCCCTCTATTGTTCGGGAGTGAGCGCACCCCGCTCCTGAAGTCAAAAAAGCTTGCGCTAAATCGGCTGTTCTACATTATCGGCCAAGGGCAGCCCGAATTCATTGCAGCGGTGTTTCGGCGCATGTCTGAACCGCCCTTTTATAATTATGCTTCCAAAGTTACCGCGAAAGACGACAAGCGATTACGGAGGGCTCGGCGCCTTATTGGCGGCCCTTATCGCAACCGGAGCTTTGGCCGGCACGGTGCTTCTAACGCAAGCCCCCGGCATAAGATCCAGCCCACCAACAATAATTTCGCCAGTCCTGGATTTTGTCATGCGCGAAAGCACGAAAGAAGCGACAAACAAGGCTCCTTTAGTTACTGACTCCGCCAAGCAACGCACAATTCCGAACAACGCCCGCGCTATTACTAAATCATCAAGCAGCGCAGGCAATGGAACAACCTACTCTGCAACAATCGCCCATCACTTTTCTCGAGCGAGAACATTGGCGTGGACCATAACCGAGACCAATTCGACCGGATCGAATGTTAGCAGTGCGCCTCTTATGCTGTCCTCCGGCAGTCTGCTAAGCGGCGGCGCTGCTTTGGAAAGTGGGGCGGCTGGAACGAGTCTCCAGATTCTCGCGCCCGATGCAGACATTTCATGGACGGGAGCGACATCCACGCAGTGGAGCACGAGCACCAATTGGAGCCCGAATACGGTTCCGGGAAATCTTGATAATGCCCTTTTTGACGGCTCTTTCTTTAATCAGCCAACCTTGAATGCATCTGCCACTGTCGGCGGTCTCTGGCTGAAAGCTACGGTTGGACAGGATGTCACCATTAGCGGCGCACCTCCTCATTTGCTCTCGCTGGTGGGCAACACCATTGGGGGCAATCCGAACCTTGGGATCCTGATCGATAGCGGCGCGGCGTTCTCACTAACAATCGATTGCGACATAAAGGTAATAAATTCCCAAACCTGGCTGAACAACAACTCCTCTGAGCTTTTCACGGTTAACGGCGGGGTAAATGTCAACGGACAGACCCTTACCATCGATGGTGCCGGTGACACAAAAATTACCGGAGTAATCAGCGGCGGTGCTCCATCTTCCTCCCTCCATAAGAGCGGCAGCGGCACGATGACCTTAACCGGAGCGAACACCTACCAGGGCGAAACAGTAGTCACTGGTGGCACGCTTTTCGTAAATGGCGACCAGTCTAATGCTCACGGCAACGTGACTGTCAGCAACAGCGGCACCACCCTGGGAGGAACCGGCATAATCGGAGGCCCCGTCACCGTCAATTCGGGAGCGAACATTGCGCCAGGAAACGGCGGCAATACGACCGCGATTCTCGGTACTGGCGCGCTAACCCTACAACCCGCCTCCAATTTTCTCGTAGATATCAACGGCATGACAGTGGGCGCCAATTATGACCAGCTCAACGTGAAAGGGACGGTCGTGATTACCGACAGCAATCTGATCGTCACAGTTGGCGGCGTGTTAACGATCGGAGAGACTTTCATTATTGTGAACAACGACAAAACCGACGCGGTAATGGGCACATTCACCGGCCTGCCCACGAGCGGAAGCACATTCACCTCCGGAGGATACATTTTCTCGATCGATTACGCTGGGGGCACAGGCAATGATATCGTGCTTACCGTGGTTCCCGAGCCGGCCACGTGGATCGGGGGCGCGCTCGCGCTCGCGGCACTGGGCTGCGCTCAAAGGCGTCGAATCGCATTTGCATTCAAGCGCATTCGTCGGCGTGGGGTCGGCTGCATATGAATATTCACATTCGCCTGCTCTGGACGGGATCGTCGCTTGTATTCGGGCTTGCGATTTGGCTCCCGAGCGCGATCAGCGCAACTGCGCTCAAAGAAGCCCGGGTCACGCAAGTGATCCAGGATGTTCGCTTGCTTGAATCAAACGTTTCGCCGCGTCCCGCTTCAGTTAGCGACAATGTCCGGGAAGGCACCGCCGTGCGAACCGGTGTCGACTCCCGGGCCGAGCTAACCTTTACAGATCAAACGCTCACCCGCCTTGGCGCGAACACTGTTTTTAATTTTGGCAAAGAATCGCGAACGATTAAATTGGACAGCGGCAGCGTTTTGATTCAGCTGCCAAAGAATTCTGGTGGCGCTAATATCCTGGCCGGGACAGTCACGGCGGCGATTACAGGTACCACCGTGGTAGTAGAATATGACGCGCGCCCCCCTGGAGCGCTCAAATACACTGTGCTCGAGGGGTCGATGTGCATTTCTTTGAATGGCGAATCGGTCCCCATTTTCGCCGGACAACAGCTGATTTTTAGCCCGAAAGCTAAAAGCTTGCCGAAGGCCCGCACTGTTGATCTTGCCCGCTACGTTGAAGCGTCGCCATTGACCAAAGGTTTCGAGCGACCATTGCCAAGCGCGGGGTTGATCGGCAGCGAAGCCCAACACCAGCGTGAGCTCCGAGCACTGGTCGACCAGCTGGAGCACGCTCTCAGACTGGCCGGCGCGTCGAACCCCAAGGATGCAAGCACGGCGACCTTCATCACAGCCTACTCATCTATCATGATTCGCGCGAAGAATGAAGAAGCGTGTCTCTACGCGATGGCGGCCGCTACCCTGCGACCCGATTTAATCGGAGAAATTTTGGCCGCCACGCGTAAGTCGCGCAACGGCGAACCGAAGTTTAGCTGCGAGTGCCTGACCCGGATTATTCGAGCAGCGATCGGCGCCAATCCCGAAGCAAGTTGGGATATCGTAAGAACTGTAGTGTACGAAGAACCTTATGCCCGGGGGTGTATTGCGGAGGCACATGCCAATCCGTGTCAAGAAGGCGGCGAGAATCTCGTTCTACCCGGCGACAAACACACCCTGAATCCGGCCGAGCTTCGCCCACAAGAGACTGTTTCGCCCGAGCGGTAGCAGTAACGTGCTTTTCTGAATGCGATGGGGCTTGTTTATCCGTTGTTCGAGCTTTCGAATTCATCCGCCGAACTTAAGCGCGCCAGTGCCTTGTCAGCGGTGTGGATGCGCCCGCGGCAGGTATTTTCTGTTGCTCCTTCTCGTGGATAAGCTATGCTTTCGCTTGATCGGCGTTGCGGAAGTATTTAATAATTAAGTTCCACTGCGTATGAACATCCATTTTCGTGTCACCTTGGCGAGGTCCTCATTTGCCTTTGCGTTCGCGGCTGCGTTTCTGTTGCTGTTTCGTGCCAGTGATGCTGTAGCCGACCCACTCAAACAAGCCCGGGTCACACAAGTGATCCAGGATGTTCGCCTCCTTCCATCCAATGCTGCACCGCGCCCTGCCTCAGTGAACGACAATGTTCACGGGGACACAGCGGTGCGAACTGGCATTCAGTCCCGGAGTGAGCTGACTTTTCCGGATCAAACTCTCACTCGCCTCGGCGAGCAAACAATCTTCACCTTCAAGGCGGAGACACGGACTTTAAATCTAGGCGGCGGCGCGATACTCCTGAGCGTACCGAAAAAGGCTGGTGGCACGAAGATCCAGACGGCCACAGTGACCGCCGCTATTTCAGGTTGATGGTGTGATCGCTCACGCCGGACAGAAACTGCCGTTCTAAAAATCCGGCTGAGTCAGCTCAGTGGTGGAACCGGACCGAATCGTGTGCCGTGGAAATTTTCGCGGTAATGCCAAACGCTACGCCGGTGCTGAAAGTATCTTTAACCGGAATTTTCAGGCCGAACCCTTTCGGAATTCCCGCGTGTAATATCGCGTGGGTAAAATCCTCCTCATGAACGATCCGACGCCTTGGGGCGAACACCGTCTTCAGTTTTGGTGCTGGTGCGCGGTCAGTTGATTTGGGCGCCGGCGACTTTTTGGTCTATGTGCCGAAAAATTCCGGCGGCGCGAAAATTAAAATGGGAAACGTCACCGCAGCGGTCACAGGCACGACGGTAATGGGTGAATATACCCCTGGTGGATTGATCAAATTCATAGTCCTGGAAGGAACCGTCTGGATGTATTTAGGGAATAGCTTGGCTATCATCCATGCCGGACGGGCGCTGATTTTTAATGAGAACGCAACCCGTTTGCCCGACCCAAGCGAAGCCGATCTCCGGTTGCTCCTTCAATCGATACTCATCACTGGCTTTCCGCCTTTGCCAAGCGATGCGATCATCGCGTGGGTAGCGATAAATCAGCAACCGGGTCTGAACCCGCCGAAAAAAGACAGTATCAATCCCGCTAACTTGGTCGGTGAAGTGGTTTCCCCAGAACAGTAGCGGGTAGTGGCGCCCGCAAATCTCTGGTCTGCACGCACGCTCATTCCGCCGTTTTCGCCGGTCAGGATTTTACATCGACAAACATTTCCGTGGGAGCGCGCCAGGTTGAAAGCTCCGGGAGTGAGTGATTCGGAGAATGCCCGGCGTACTTGTTTCCAACGGCATGCTTTATAACGACGTCCTAAAATGTCGTATGAATGGCGGTGGCCCGCCTCTAAAAAAGCTTGCGCTCTTTTGGGCTAAGTTCATTATCGGGGCGGTCGCGCAGGTTATCGCGGCGACGATTTGGGTCATTTTACTTGCGCAACCACCCATAATCCAGGTTCGCAGATCGTGAGACGCCGTTTGGAGTAGCAAAAATGCATGTCTCTGTTTGGGAGTGGTCCTTTGCTAGCTTTGCGCTACAGCTGGCCACGAAAATGCCACACTCGGCCGTTGGCATCCGATGAGTTGGATCACCGTTGTCTGGTCGATGAATGCGGCCGCGTGTTTGACGCTCGCGGGAATCTATTTGCTGGTCTGGTGCAAGCAGCGCGTAAGCTGGGTGTATCTCGTGTTTTCGTGCAGCGCTATGGCGGCGGCCGCAATCGCGATGATCGAGTTGGCGTTGATGCGCGCGGACGGCACCGTGGAATACGGTGTGATTATGCGTTGGGCGCAGCTTCCCGTCTGGGTGCTCATCGTGTCCCTGGTGGTTTTCGTACGGCTCTATCTCCACACCGGACGGCCCTGGCTCGCATGGAGTGTCTGCGGCCTGCGGACGCTGGCGCTGATCCTCAATTTTGTTTTCACGCCGAATCTGAGCTACCGGTCAATCACCAGTCTGCGGCATCTTTCATGGTGGGGAGAGACGGTTTCGGTTCCGGTCGGGGTGGTGAATCCCTGGACCTTAGTCAGTCATCTGAGTCTGGTGCTGCTGGTCATCTTTTTCGTGGATGCCACAATTACCGCCTGGCGTCGGGGTGACCGGCAGCGTGCGTTGGTCGCTGGCGGGAGCCTGATCTTCTTCACCGCGGTTGCGGTGGGACAGATCGTTCTGGTGGTGTGGGGGTTCGTCGAAACCCCATTCTTGGCCTGCTTCCCGTACCTGGGTATCGTGGCGGCGACAGCGTACGAGTTGAGCAGCGACATGCTGCGCGCAGCGCAACTCACTCATAAGTTGCAAATGAGCGAAGCGGCGCTGCATGACACGGAGGGGCATATGGAACTAGCCGCGAACGCAGCCGGAATTGGCATGTGGACGTGGGACATCGCACGCGATGAAATTTGGATGACCAAGCAAGGGCGCGCTCTTCTTGGCTTCTCTGAGTCGGAGAAGCTCGACACGGAGCGGGTCCGAAGTGTCGTCCATCCCGACGATCATGAATTGGTGCGCCAGACTGTGGAGCGCTCTTTTAAAAGCGGTGCGGAAAGTGAAGCTGAATACCGGATAGTGCTGCCGGATGGTCAAATTCGCTGGGTCACCAGGCGTGGCCGTGTCCAATTTGACCGCGACGGCAAACCGGCCCGGATGCGCGGCGTTTGGTTCGACATCACTGAGCGCCGGTCGAGCGAGGAGCACTTCCGACGGGTAGTCGAAGCAGCCCCCAATGCAATCATCATGCTAGATAACGAAGGCCGGATTACCTTGGTAAATGTACAGGCCGAGGAAATCTTCGGCTATACGCGAGAGGAGCTCATCGGGCATCCGATCAAGATGCTTGTGCCTGAGCGACTCAGGTTTCCTCAGGACTGGTATCGGCACGGTTACTTTGCGGATTCCCGGGCCCGGCTGTTGGGCGCGGGGCGAGAACTCCTTGGGCAACGCAAGGACGGCAGCAAGGTGCCGGTCGAAATCGGGCTTAACCCCATCCACACATCGAAAGGGCTCTTCCTGTTGGCTTCCATTGTGGATATCAGCGAACGGAAGCTGGCCGAACTGGAGATGGCGCGTCAGCGCAACGCGCTAGCGCACCTTTCGCGAGTGACCATGCTCGGGGAACTTTCCGGCTCGCTCGCGCACGAGCTAAACCAGCCGCTTACCGCGATTCTAAGTAACGCCCAAGCTGCTCAGCGATTCCTCGCGAACGACGATGTCGATCTTAACGAACTGCGCGAGATCCTTAATGACATTGTGGCCGAAGACAGGCGCGCTGGCGAAATAATCCGGCGCCTGCACGTGCTCTTCAAAAAAAAGGAAATGCCAAAGCATTCTGATGATATCGATATCAACGAAGTCGTCCAAGACGTCCTGAAACTAATGCGCACTGACCTGATGAATCAAAACGTCACTGTGAACGCTGAACTCGCGCAGAATTTGCCCGCTGTTACCGGCGATCGGATCCAGCTCCAGCAGGTCTTGCTTAACCTGGTGCTGAATGCCTGCGAAGCGATGACTGATTGCGACACTTTGGAGTGCCAGCTGCTCATCGCTTCTAAACTGGAGAACGGCAGCGCAGTCCGTGTATCGGTCACCGACCGGGGCGGTAGCATTCCAGAGGAGAAAATGGAACACGTCTTCGAGCCTTTCTTCACAACAAAAGCGACGGGAATGGGGCTTGGCCTTTCCGTCTGCCAGACGATCATCAAAGCGCATCGAGGAAAACTCTGGGCCACGAATAATGCCGACCGCGGCGCGACCTTTCATTTCAGCCTACCGGTGATTTTCGCGCCCGAGACACCAAATTACTGATAACCGATAACTAATAACTAATATCAATGAGTGCTCTCCCCGGCCCCAGAGTGTTTGTTGTGGACGACGAGACTCCGGTGCGAAAAGCCCTCTCGCGTCTTTTGCGTGCGGCGGGCATCGCGGTGGCCGCATTCGCGTCGCCCGAGGAATTTCTTGCCCAGTACGACCGGCCCATGCCGGGCTGCCTCGTGCTTGATCTCATGATGCCGGGCTTTAATGGCCTTGAACTCCAACGGACGCTCGACAAAAAAGGCAGCATGCTGCCCATTATTTTTCTTAGTGGTCGCGGTGATGTTCCGAATAGCGTGCAGGCGATGAAAGGCGGCGCGATTGATTTCCTCACCAAGCCTGTTAACGATAAAGACCTGCTTGCAGCCGTTCGCGCTGCGATTGAAAGAGATGGCGTCTCGCGTCGGGAGCAAGCCGAACTTACCGAGATTCGCGCACGCCTCGCCACGCTCACACCGCGCGAACATGAAGTGCTCGAACACGTCGTCACCGGCAAGCTGAACAAACAAATCGCCGCTAAGTTGGGCACCGCTGAGAAGACAATCAAAGTACATCGCGCCCGCGTGATGGCGAAAATGAAGGTGCAATCAGTCGCCGAGTTAGTGCGCTTGGCGGAGCGTGGCGAGATCAGCAGGAGTGTTCAGTGATCAGGCCTCAGTAACGCGAGGTCTGTAGCGGCGGGCGTGTCGCCCGCGAACACGTCAAAGATCGCAGCCGGCACGGCTGCCACGACAAGGAACGGGCGCCGTCTCGTCAAAATGTCGATTCCGCAAAATTCTCTTAATTCTGTCTGATCCCATTTTCGGCGCGCCTTTTAGTCGCGCCCGACCATGTAGGACTAAGGTCCAATATCACCATCTGCCTCTGCCGGCTACTCTCGGGCGGTCGTGACCAAAACTCGGCCACTTATTGCGTTCGTTGATGACGAAGAATCCATCCGTAAAGCCCTGACGCGGTTGATGCGTTCCGCCGGCCTGGATGCGGAGACATTCGACTCCGGTGCGGCGTTCTTGAAATCCATCGACACACGCCCGCCGGATTGCGTCGTCCTCGATCTGCACATGCCGCAGATGAACGGGTTCGCTGTGCAAGCGCATCTCGCCAAACTCCACGCGGCTGTCCCCGTTATCATTATCACCGGGCACCATTCGCCGACGGACCGCGCCCGCGCCATGGCGGGCGGCGCATCAGCCTACCTTCGCAAACCAGTGAACGACCGCGCTCTGCTCGACGCAATTTCCACCGCGGTCGCAGGCGCAAACGGCGCGAATGAACACTGATCCCATGAAATCCCCGTGCCCGCACCATCAGTCGGCCAAACCATTCAACCCGCAATCCGGTTGTCTGTAAAAAAATGTTTCATCGAGTAT
>Ga0137361_10002241_pt1 | contig 12279 bp, 8 predicted proteins | sample Mad1_80_16metaG_FD_104923 | JGI IMG/M metagenome (GOLD analysis project Ga0137361, IMG submission 104923) | Vadose zone soil microbial communities from Angelo Coast Range Reserve, California, USA - Mad1_80_16 metaG | ecosystem: Environmental > Terrestrial > Soil > Vadose zone | place: USA... | reverse complement strand
ATTCACTCCAGGTCGTCACTTCGGCTCGATGGCTGCGCCCGGCGCACTTGTCTACTGCTTTCTTCGCGAATGCTCGGGTGGCGTGGGCCCCGTCGAAGCCGGATCGCCGCAATGACCACGCCGGCGAGGATCAGGGGCGGTATGACCACGGCATAGACCGGATGCCCGAGGGGAAGAGCCAGCCACGCCATTGCCGCGAGCGCGATGAAGACCCCGCCGGCCATGCCCGTGGCACCTTTGACTCCGTCGATCATGCATGACTTTCACGATTCATACGCCTTGTCCGTACAACACGGCGCTAAGCTCCGAGGCTCGATGCGAAGCTTGGCCTCGTCAGCTTCAGCTGCCGCGCCGTTTACGATTAGTTCCCGTTCGGCGCCGAAGTACGTGAATCATCTCTTTGCCTAGCGTTGTGTTGTGCCTGATGGCGTTCTTCGCATACACGCCCATCCTCATGATCAGCCGAAGGACCTTCGGGTCGTGACTCCAACGCAGTCCATTACACTCGCGACAAATGGGTAGGTAATTGTCGGCGGTACGGCCGCCTCCGAGATGCCACGGCACGACGTGATCTGCCTGCCAACGCTTGCCCGCACGACCACCACAGACATGGCAGGTGCCGCCGGTCTTGGCCCATATTTGCTTGCGAACGGTCGGCGTGAGCGAACCCCGTCGCTCGCGTCGCCTCTTCCTGGACTTCTTCGCGCAGATTGCCTGGATGTGAATAGCCTTCATAAGGGAAGCCCTTTGCTTCGTTCCACCAGGGTCCACCCAACGCCAAGATCAGCAGCGAGCCTCATTTCTCGACCGTCCGCTGCATCTGATTGTTCTACGCCGCGGTGCGCTCCTCAGTGTAACCTCTGACGCGATGACCGAAGTCGTGGAGGCTTACCGCGAGTATGCGCCGCCATGGGACGCTGCTGCCACGGCACGCTGTCTGCTCGGCGGTCTAGCCCCCGAGCTTCTCGCTGACCTCTGGCGTGTGGTCCTGACGAATTCCAGCGCATTGCAGGGAGGCAGAAGGCGCAAGTGGAGTTGGGCGCGGGGGAAGAAGGTAAGGCATGTCGACGCCGCAGGTCTCTACCACCAGGAATGGCACGGAGAGCCAGCCTGGATTGAAGTCTTCGTCGACATGGCCTCCGCCGACGCCCCTTCCTGGGCACTTAAGTTCCAAGCGGTCCGGGAAACAATCCTCGGAGCCGTCCTGTACCACGAACTCGGACACCACCTCCACCAGACCCAGCGACCGGAACATCGCGAGCGAGAACTGGTCGCGGACGAATGGGCTGTGTACTTGCTTCGGCTCCACATACGCCAGCATCATCGATTCACCGCCGCAGCGCTTCACTTGGCCGGACGGATGGCCGGGCTGGTTCGCAGAGTCGCGGGCCGAGATCGACCTGCCCCTACTCGCGAGAAGGCGTAGAACACGGAGATGACCAGCGAACGGCGGCTCCGTCGCCGCCAGGGCGCCGTTCGTCTGCTCCATGTCCTTGTTCGGCGTCACGACTCACTCCTTGCTCCCCTTGGTGTCTTGAGCCCGCCCTCGGCGAACACGCGGGGTGATCTGCAGCAGCGCCGCGAGTGGCTTGGCCTGCTGGCGGATCGTCTCGACCAGCTCGCGCGAGAAGACGGGCGCACGCCTGAAGTGTACGACTCTTGTCCGACGCCGCTTGTTCTCGCGAATGGAGTACCAGTAGGGTCCGTGAGGGCATCGCGGGCACCTCTCACGAGAGCAGTAGATCTTCCTGAACTCTCTCGTGCGGCCACCGCCCTGCTTCTTAGTCTCCAGCACGTCAGCAGTCAGTTCCGGCTCGCCAGAATGCTCTCGGGCGACATCGAACTCATCCGGCGCCGCCTGCTTCTGGCGGATCACCTCCTGAGCCACCTTGACCAGGGCTTCGAGATCCCGGATCGAATGCTTCCGGAGCGCCTCAATCTCGCGCCCTCTCATTTCTCGATCACCGCCCTATGTCTCCATGTCCGCCGAACACTGCGGATCAGCGAGCGCCCGACGCCTTCTTGCGACTGCCGCGCTCGCGAGCTGCATCCGCTTCGTCGGCGGCGACTATCCCCTCCGGCGCTCCGATCCTCTTGTATCCTCAGGTCTAGTTTACCGGATAGCTGACGCTGACAACGACGTCTGTCCGTGAGGCGCCCGATGGAATGAGCGGAAAGAAGACTCTAACGGAGGAAACGCCCGAGGCTGGGACCACGATCGAATCGGCCAGCGTTGCTGTGCCTGTTCCTTTGGTTACCACGGCAGCGGGTTGGGGACGACCCCGTGGCTGGAGGCTTCGGCTGCTCTGGTCCTGTATGACGATCACGATCTGGCCGGACTCGGCGCTCGCCAGCGTGTAGTTCAGCGTGGCGGTGAACATGACCGTCTGACTTGCCTGAAGAGGAGTTCCGGCGGCGGGAGCAAGTGAGCCCAACGACACCGCATCCATCGCAGGCGTTGGTGTGGGAGCCGGGGTGGGAGTCGGCGCCGTCGGCGACCCGCTGCCGCACGCCCCGAGGAACAACATCACGAGAGTCGTAGCGCACGCAAGGGTAAGCCGTTCCATCCGCACACCCTCCTGTCGTTCCTGACGCCCCACGCAATGCGCCGTCCAGAGTGTCCGCCGAACACCGGGGTCGAGCTGCGAGCTTCCCGAGCAGGCCGAGATCACAGCTGTAGCTCGTCAGCTCCAACACCTTGTTCGACAGCACGCCCTTACCTTACGAAGGCGCGTGCCCTCCCACTGACCGCCTTGCCTTGCCATTGCAAAACGCTAGTCACCGGTGGCCACGTCCTGAACTCCGCCCGTAGGAAGTACTCACCGGCCTCGAGCGCTTGGTACTCCCAGAGAGGAGTTGAAGGAGGAAGACCGACTACCAGGCTCAGAGTCTCGAGCTTCATTCTCCAACACAGGCTCGGCGCAAGCCACTCAGGGTCGGGCCGACCAACACGGAGCACGTCCACAGCCCGAGTGTGCGGGACTTGCTGTCCGCCAACATCCTCAACTTCGACGAACCAGTAGCCGGCCCGGATGTCGAGGAGTATTGGTCGGTCGATGACGTTGCAGAGTTCACGCCTCGACGGGGACCGGTCGCCCATGGGACAACTGCGTCTCCACGATGGTGGCGGCCTCCAGACCGGCCGTCGCCTTGCCAGGTGCTCGCATCGGGTCCGCACTACTCGTGACCGAAAGCAGCGCAAGTACCGCGGTGCTACTGGCGACCTCCAGCCTCACGCCCCACCTCCAGTCCGTCGAACACTGCTTCCCCTGGCCCAGCCGTACCCAGACGGTGCTGTCTGCGTAGGTCCAGTCGACCGTGATGTCCACGGTACCCGCTCTGGTTGTGGTGAACCACCACTCGTAGTGCCAGTCGGCCGGTATAGCTTGTGAGCCTTGAAGGACGACGGTTCTGGTTATCGGCACGGGCGTCGGCGTGGCAGGAGTGGCTGGCGTGGTTGGGCTTCCGCCACCGCAGCCGCCGAGAGTCGCAATTGAAGCCAAGGTGCCGATCGCGACCCAAGGCTGACACCGCATGCTGTTCTCCTTCTAGCTATCCGGGCTGCTGTAGATACTGCAACCTGTCGACGTGCGCGTCAACCTTCACGCGCCCTCGATGTCCGCCGAACACTCAGTCAACTGAGAAGATCGAGAACTTCTCTTCCAGTTCCAATTCACAAAATAGGTTGACTTGTGAGCAATCACTGCACTAGGCTCGCTCCGGCGATGATGAGCATCTGACCCCAGAACCGCCCTTTGCCGGGATTCATCTCTTGCATATGAGGCCTGAGCTATGAGTCGACACCGTTCTTCGAGTGGCGCCAGATGGTTCGGGCTGGTCATGTTGGCACTGACGCTGATGGGGCTCGCCACGGCTCGCGTGTGGGCAGATGACGTGTTCGATGCGACTGGCTTCAATCGGAACCGCGAGTACTTCAGCCAGCTCCCCTACGAGCACATTGACCCCATGACGGGGAACCTCCTGCTCACGTTCACAGACCTGGTCCTGCCCGGCAATGCCGGCTTCGACCTCAGGATCCAGCGCACCTACAACAGCAAGATCTTTCCGAACTACCCCGGTCAGACGAGTCCCTCGGAGGACACCTGGGCGGGGATCGGGTGGACGCTCCATCTTGGCCGCCTCCCCGATCCGCCGTTCGTCGACGTGCCGCCCCCCATCGAGATGCCGGACGGCAGCCGCCATCCCCTCTATCACCACGTCGATCCCGCTTTGTCGGGGAGGTTCGTCACTCGCGACTTCTGGGTCTACGACAAGAACACCTTCCTGCTCAAGCTTCCAAACGGCGTGGAGTACACGTTCGGGGCAAGGATCACCCTTCCGAGCGGACAGATCTATCGCTACGCGACCTTGATCACCGATCCCTTCGGCAACCAGATGACGGTCACGTACATGACGGCCGCCGGCCTCCCCACAGACGGTATCGCGAGCATCGTTCAGACGGTCGGTACCAACACGCGCACGGTCACTTTCGCGGCAACCAACGACGCCTTGAAGCGCCTTTCGTCCATGACCTTTGTGGCGGTGGTCGGGGGCGTCAGCCGGACTCGGACTTGGACGTACGCCGCCAACAGCACGGTGAATGCCGGATACAGCCTTCTCACCGGCCTGACACCGCCCACGGGACCCGGGTGGACCTTCGGCTACAACACGGGCACTCAACCCCTTTACGAGCTGACCAGCGTCACCTCGCCTTATGGAGGCACCATCACCTACACCTACGGCGACCAAACCTTCCACATCGGGAGCACCGTCCCGGTAATCTCGAGAGTCGTCAAGACCCGGGTCACGGGTGGAACCGACATCGCAGCGGGCAATTGGACGTACGCGTACGCTCAGGGGTCCGTCGAAAACCAGACCGTCATCACTGCTCCATGCAACAAGACCACCCACACGTTCTCCGGCATCGGGACTTTCACCACGGTCGGGCCCACCTGGAAGGTTGGGCTGCCGACGCAACGGAAGGTCGAGGAAGGAGCGGCGACGCTCGAGATCGAGGACCTGGCTTGGCGAGCGTCGGATCCGATCTCAAACGACAACGAGATCATCGGCAACAACAACTCTCCCGACATCAACGTACCGCTCGTCGACACCCGAACCATCACTCGCAGCCCGAAGACGTATATGACCGTCTACACCTACGCGACACCTGCCCTCAAGTTCAACGACTACGGCCGTCCCCAGACGATCACGGAGACGGGGGAGCTGAGCCGCACCACGGGCCGGACCTACACCTACGGTTTCTCCCCTCGCTACATCGTCGACAAGCTGGGTTCCGAGACGGTCACCGTTGGAGCAGAGTCCTTCGCGAAGAGCTACGGCTACAACTTGGCTAATGGCTTCATGAGCACCCAGACCATCTACGGGATCACGAAGACCTTCGCGCCCGACGCCTATGGCAACGTGGCTACGGTGACGGATGCGAACAGCCATGCGCGGAACTTCCAATACACGTGGGGCCAGGTCAGCCGGATTCAGACGCCGCTGTACAACCCGCTGCTGACGCGGGCTATCAACAGCGATGGAACCACCGACTCCCAGACCCGGCGCGGCTTCACCACCTCCTTCGGCTACGACAACCTCTCTCGGGTGACCACCACGACCCCACCGGCCGGCAACGTGAGCACCACGACTTACGACCTTCTCGATGGGCCGTCGGGTCGCCGGCTCAATCGAGTGACCCGGGGACCCTCCCGGACGGACACGCTTCTGGACGGCTTCGGGCGGCCGTCCGCGACGAACAACAGCGTGGGCGTGAACACCGACCTGGGCTACGACGCCTGCGGTCGCCGGACATACGAAAGCCTCCCTTACACGTCCACGAACACCGGCACTACCCTCGCCTATGACGGCCTCGACCGGCTCACGCGACGAACCAACGCCGACGCGACGTTCGCCACCTACGGGTACAGCAACGGCATCGACGTCACGATCACGAACGAGCGGCAGAAAGTCACCGTCCAGGACTGGAGCGCATTCGGTGACCCGGGCGAAGCCCGTCTCATGGGGATTACGGACGCCGACCAGAAACTCTGGACGTACGGCTACAATGCGCTGGGCAGCCTGACCGCCGCGACACCGCCGACCGGGTCCGGGTCGGGGAGAAGCTGGGTCTACTATGGGAGTGAAGCCGGGGGGAAGCCCGGCCTCTTGAAGAGCGAGACCCATCCCGAGACAGGGACGATCTCCTACACCTTGTACGACGCCGCTGGTTTCCTCAAGACGCGGGTTGATCCTGAATTCGGCACGACCACCTTCACCTACGATGCCGATGACCGCCTCAGTTTCTCCGACCGGCCCGGTACGGCATACGACACCACGTTCAACTGGGACGCGTCGAACAACCGGACGCTGCTTCAGAACGGCTACGTGACCAGCTCCTTCGGCTACGACGGGGCGGACCGGCTCACCTCCCGTACCGACACTGCGAACGGCCGCACGTTCGTCACGACCTTCACCCCCGACGGGAACGACAATCTTCAGCAGATTGACCATCCCGCAGCCTCCGGGCTGAGTGTTCGCTACGGCTACGACAGCGAGAATCGGATCAACGACGTGCGCAAGACGGGGGCGCCCTCGGCCTGGGCGCAGACGTTCAGCTACCACCCGTCGGGTGCTCCGACTTCGTTTACCGCGGGCAACGGGCTCGTGCACAACTTCACGTACACGAACCGTCACTGGATCGACTCGATCAAGAGTGGCACCAATGGCAGCGTCGTCAATCTGACCTACGGCTACACCAATGGCGTCGGGAACATCGACTCCATCACCGATACTCGCCCGGGCATGAGCCAGAGCTTCACCTACGACAACCTGGATCGGCTGTGGACGGCCAACGGCGTCTGGGGGGCAGGCAGCTTTGGCTACGATGCGAGGGGCAACCGCAATTCCAAGACCATCCCCGGATCGGCCACGAGCTACACGTACGACTCCACAAAGCAGCAATTGTCCTCCTCCACCGGAGCCGAGTCGGACAGTTTCAGCTATGACGCGAACGGCAATCTCAAGACGGCGACGGGCGCCACCTTCACCTACACCCCCGAAAACATGCTGGACACGGCGACGGTTGGGGGGGTGGCCACCACCTACCGCTACGACGGCGACCAGACCCGCACGCTCAAGATCCAGGGTTCTCGGGTCAGCTACTTCGTCCATGATCCGAAAGGGCAGATCCTGAGCGAGTTCGAGGAGCCGTGCGCAGGCACCCTGGTTCCGGTGCGGGACTACGTCTACCTCGCCGGCCGGCTTCTGGCCTCGGCGCACCCGGTGCCACGCTTGGTGACGGTGGCTTTCGTCGCCGCGTCGAGTTCGATCGTCGAGGGTTCGGGCAGCGTCGCGGTCGGTGTCCAGGTCACCACGTCAGACCTGGGAGCACTTCCCTGCGCGGTTTCGGTCAACTATGCATCTTCCAACGGAACCGCGGTCGCCCCGACCGACTACACCTCCACCGCGGGGACGCTCACCTTCGCGGCCAATAGCGCCAACGGTACGGTCCAGAACATCGTCGTCCCCATCACTCCGGACAGCCTGGACGAGGATGATGAGACGTTCGTGCTCACACTCAGCGGGGCCAGCGGAGCAATGTTGGGTCAGGCCGTCCACACCGTGACCATCCTCGATGACGACCCTCCACCGGCCTTGTCTATCAGCGACGTCACGGTCACGGAGGGCGACGCTGGGAGCGTCAACGCGGTCTTTACGGTCTCGCTTTCGGCGGCTAGCGGGAAGACGGTGAGCGTGACCTACACGACGGCCGACGGCACGGCGACGGCGGGCTCGGACTACCTGGCGGCCACCGGGCTCGTGACCTTCGCGCCGGGCACGACGTCACAAACGATCGACGTGGCCGTACTGGGCGACCTGAGCGACGAGCCGGACGAGACCTTCTTCGTCAACCTCAGCTCACCGACGAACGCGACGATGCCCGACAGCCAGGGCGTGGGCACCATTCTCGACAACGACGCCCCCCCGACGATCTCCATCGACGACGCGGCGGTGATAGAGACCGACTCCGGCACCACGAACATGACGTTCCCGGTGACGCTATCGGCACCAAGCGCGTTTACGGTCACGGCGAGCTACGCGACGAGCGACGGCACGGCGCTGGCGGGAACCGACTACGTCTCCGCGTCGGGCACGGTGACCTTCGCTCCCGGTTCGGCGAGCCAGAACGTGACCATACCGGTGATCGGCGACCTCGTGAAGGAGGCTAACGAGACCTTCCTGGTTACCCTCTCCGGGCCGGTACAGGGCACGATCGGGCGCGGCCAGGCCACAGGAACCATCCTGGACGACGAGCCAGCAGACTACTTCACCTTCACGCCCTGCCGGTTGGCGGACACTCGGGACCCTCTTGATCCCTCGTTCGGACCCGTGCTAGCCAACACCACGCGGCTCTTCCCGGTGACCGGGGTGCCGTCGTGCGCCGTTCCCACAAGTGCCAAGGCGATCCAGCTCAACGTGACGGTCGTGGAGGCGACCGGGCCGGGCAACCTGGCCTTCTTCCCCGCCCGGGCGACGTCGCCGCTGGTGAGCACCATCAACTTCCCCCTGAGTGACGCCCGAGCCAACAATGCGGTGGTCACCTTGGGCAGCGGGGGGCAGGTAGCGGTTCAATGCAACATGCCTGGGGGCGGGTCGGCGCAGGTCATCATCGACGTGTTTGGGTATTTCGAGTGAGGCGCCTGGGTTGCCTGGCGACGAGCCTGCTCCATTCTTGGGCGTCGGCGAAATTCTCGGCGGGTTGCTGTCTTGCGACGGACCGCCTTACACTTGGGGTTGGATGATGAAGAAGATCGCGTTGCTCCTCGTGGCCTTGGTGTCCGCGGCAGCCCCTGCGGCCGCGCAGATCATGGAGTACTACCATCTCGACGCGATCGGCAACGTCCGCGCTGTCACCGACCAAGCTGGCTCCGTGATCGAGCGGCACGACTACTTGCCCTTCGGCGAGGAATGCACCACCGGTCCCTGCGCCTCGAACCCGGGAATCACAGGCGGGCAACCGAAGCACTTCACCAGCAAGGAAAGAGACACCGAGACCGGCTTCGACTACTTCGGCGCCAGATACTACGGATCCAAGATCGGAAGATTCACGACCACCGACCCCGCCTACACGATCTCGGAGAACCTGGTCGATCCGCAGCGCTGGAACCGCTACGCCTACGGACGGAACAACCCACTCAGGTACGTGGACCCTGACGGAAGGGCCGTTGTTGAAACGCCAGCCCTCGCCAAGGCGATGTTCCCAGTGGGTGCCAACGTTCGTGGGGCGGTCGGCGAGTTTTTCATGATGGGGAGCCCCAACCAGCCGGCGACCTTCCTGGTGGCTGGGACCATCGTCGACTTCGCGCTGGCGACTGTTCTCCCAAAGAATCAGGCGGAGTACAAGGCCAATGTCGAGGCATCGATGTTCGGGATGGCTACGCCCTTGGCCGTTCTTGGGGAAAGGGCCGCCGCGATCACGATGGAAGAAGCGGTCGCGCGCGGTGCGCAGCATGTAGGCGGCGAGGGAGTGATGGAAGCGACACGGGGGGGCAATTTCCAGTTCCGCAGAACCACGACCACCGTAGCGGGCGAAACGGAGACGAGGATGTCGCGCTTTGACGTCAACCCGGCGTCCGCGCATGTGAAGAAGGCGGGCCCCCACCTGAATACCGAGGTGCACATCAACGGCGAGCAGGTCTCGAACGTACATGCGCCAATCGACCCCAAGACGGTCAGGCCGGGAGATCATCCGTGAGAGCGCACGCAACGGCTAAGGACGACCCCGTTATCGGCAGATACTCCAAATCCGATGAACTGGCCATCGAGGCAACGAGCTCGGCGCTGGGCTTGCTTGCACGAGCGCTCAGGAACGCTCCAAGCTCCGTTGAGCTGGTGATTCCACCCGAACAAGATGCAGGCCCTTACGATGGCTTTCTTGTCGAGGTAGTGGTCGAGCCAACCACAGGAAAGCTGCGGATAGCGAGGAGGGGTGGGACGCTACTCATTTCGGGTGGAGACGAGTCTCGTGCAGTCCTCGCCAAGAACATAGAAAGCCTCGCAGAGGGAACGCTCGGTGATCACATTCACGTCGAGTACCATCCTGACCACTACTATCTGGACCCCTCAACTGCTTCGCTCGTAGTCGAGCGCATCCACGCTCGAGGCCAGTAGTTACTGACACCAGGACCAGGTCGGAAGCGCATCAGACCCGCTCGCTGCCACAAGGACATCGATCTGCGTGTCTTCGCGGTCGGTGTCAAGGGAGCCGGCCAGTAGTCTGCTCTCGCTGAGCTGTGCGCCTCTAGGCCCGTGGCACGGCTGGCGGCCTCGGCGGTCCTTTCTTGAGTGCTCGCGAGTCGGCCAGGGCCGCGCCGCCGGCCGTGGCCAGGACGGAGCCGGCGTCACGCCCCCTGGCACGCGCCCCGCTCGCGGACGGCTTGGCCTGTGGCGGTGCCCCACGCCCCGCGCACCCGTGCTTTTGCGCGGGGTGCGCGTGGCCGGCCGTGCGTGATTCTCATTTTTGAGAAGCGGCCGGATCCCGCCTGGGGAGCCGCGTAGAGCCCTGGGGGACGGGGGCCTTGCCCCGAGGTCCTCAGAAAGTCGAAGGAGCCAGCCTATCCCAGGCAATCCGTAATACAGGTGGGCTGTCCTGTGGAACGTCCCGGAACGGACCGAGGGGGGTCGCTCGGACTTGCTGTCCTCGCTCCCACGCGGCACAGATCCCCCCTCGACGGGGGATCTTGGGCCTGGCCTGACCGGCCAGTGGGCGACGCTGGTAGCGTCATGCTGCGCGCGTCTCCACCGCTGAGCGCCTCCCAGGCGAGCCACTACTACAGGAGCGAATTCTCGCTTGGGGACTACTACACCGAGCGCGAGAGCGAGGGCATCGTGGCGTCCCGCTGGCACGGGCGCGCGGCCGAGCAGCTCGGCCTTTCCGGACGTGTGAAGGCGGACCACTTCGCGCGCCTGCTTGAAGGGGAGGACGCCTCGGGCCAGAAGGTCCTGGTGGCGCACCGGGAGGGCCTCGACGAGCGGCGAGCCGGCTGGGATGTGACCGTCTCCCCCCACAAGAGCGTCAGCCTTCAGGCGCTCGTGGGCGGGGACAGCCGGCTCCTCGAGGCTCACGACCGCGCGGCGGAGAAGGCGCTTCTGGAGCTGGAGCGCCACGCCCAGGCGTGGGTCCACGGCGGGCGCGGAGTGGAGACCACGGGCAACGTCGTGGCGGCGAGCTTCCGTCACGAGACGAGCCGGGCTCTCGACCCGCAGCTTCATTCCCACTGCGTCATCCTGAACATGACCCGGCGTGCGGATGGCGAGTGGCGGGCGGTGAACGCGCGCGGCATCTTTCGTGCCCAGCGCCTCGCGCGCGAGATCTACGAGGCCGAACTCGGGGAGCAGCTATGTTCGCTCGGCTACGAGGTGAAGACCTACCGCGACGGCCGCTCTGGCCGTGACCGTGCGGTCGGGATTGCCGGCTTCGAGCCCGAGCACCTGAAGCACTTTTCCAAGCGCTCGCGGGAGATTGAGAAGGCGCTCCAGGCCCAAGGGCTCAAGAGCCGCCTTCACGGCTCGCGGGTCACGGTGGCCACGCGTGCGGCGAAGGAGAAGGGCATCGATCGCGAAGCGCTCCTCTGGAACTGGCGGACCGCCGCACGGCAGATAGGCCTTCGGTTCCCGACCTGGGAGAAGGAGCGCCTGGTGACACCGGGGCGGCTCAGTCCGGAGCGGGAGCTGCAGCTTTCGGCACGGGTTGCGGTGAACGGCGCGGTGGCGCACCTGAGCGAGCGGCGGGCCGTGTTCTCCCTGGCCGACCTGGAGCGGGAGGCGCTCTCCCGGGGCCGTGACCGCGGTGTCAGGATCGACGACGTGAGGAAAGACATCCTTGGCCGTGACGACCTGGTGGTGGCTGACCGCTCCGACGCGGTGCTCGCCCGGGTGACGACACAGCAAGCGATCGAGGACGAGCGCGCGCTCCTTCGGGCAGTGGAGCGGGGCCGTGGCCGGGGGCCCACTCTCGCGACGCCCGAGCGAATACCGCGGCTTGGCGAGGACCAGCTCGGCGTGGTGCGCCACATCCTGACCTCTCCGGATCGCCTGGTCGCGGTGGAAGGCAAGGCAGGTACAGGCAAGACCCGGGCGCTGGCTTACGTGCGCGAGTGCGCCACTGAGGCTGGCTGGACCGTGCGCGGTTTTGCGCCCACCACGACGGCTGCAGCCGTGCTCAAGGAGGGAGGGATCGACAGCACGACCGTGGCCGCGGCGTTCCAGACCCTCCCT
>Ga0137361_10002237_pt1 | contig 12291 bp, 6 predicted proteins | sample Mad1_80_16metaG_FD_104923 | JGI IMG/M metagenome (GOLD analysis project Ga0137361, IMG submission 104923) | Vadose zone soil microbial communities from Angelo Coast Range Reserve, California, USA - Mad1_80_16 metaG | ecosystem: Environmental > Terrestrial > Soil > Vadose zone | place: USA... | reverse complement strand
TCGGCCGGCCGAGGTTCAGCTCATGGAGTCGGTGGGCGATTCCATCGAGGGAGTGAACCTCTAGGCGTTCACCAATGCGCGGCTCGTTGCCGATCAGCCTCCGGAGCTTGATCCTGAGGGCGTTCGCCAACGTCTCGGAGAAGGTCGTCAGGAGAACGCGGGCACCGGCGTCCACCCGTGCCAGGAAGACAGCTCGGTGGAGAGCCACGATGGTCTTCCCCGTGCCAGCCGACCCGGCCACTCGAGCCGGCCCGCCGTACTTCCTTTCCACCGCCTCCCGCTGCGCCGGGTGGAGAAACACCGTCCACTTCTCCCAGGGGTACTCCAGCGCCCGCTCGAGCTCTTCCAGGTTCGCCACCGCTCGAAACCGCCGCTGGGCGTCGGGATGCTCAAACGCCTCCGCATCGGGCTCGGATGCCGTCTCTGATCCCGAGAGGGCGGGAACCGGGAGTTCGACGCTTGCGTTTAGACGCGGGAACTCATCGAGTGCTAGACCTGCGTCCAGCCTCTCGCGTGCCAGAGACGGCGGCAGCCCTCCCGTAGCCAGCACCAGCAATGCCTCCGCCGCCTCGCCGGGCAGATGCGCGACTAGGTCCAACAGCGTGTCCTCGGTGGCCCGGCGCACTGCGTCCAGCCACTCGACAGGAACAGCGCAGCCCATAAGGTCATCCACGGACGTGTCGGCGAACAAGGGGGGCTTCGGCGCCGCGAGCTGGAGCTGCTCAACGTACTTCGGGACCACGATCTCCTCGACACGCTCGCGAACCTCCACCCACTGCGCGGCCCCTGTCTTCGGGTGCGTCTCCAATCTCCGCCGTTCGGCCCACTGGTACGCGGCATCGTGGTGATCGACGTAGCACAACAGGAGGCTTCCCCCCGTCCGGTGAACGATCAACCGAATATCCTGACTGACCCTCACTGACCAGAAGTTCCTGTCCCTGGCCTTGTCCAGCTTGTGGAACTGCATTCCAGGACCGACAGGGTTCACCTGGAGGTCAAAGGCAGTCGTCTTCACGGCCTTCTGCTCCTCGCCGTTCAGCCGGGCCAGGCTGTCAATGAAGGTGTCGGAGATCCGAAAGTCCACTGTGTTCTACTGTTTCTGCAGGTTGAACCGAACGTCCGCGCAAGCGCAGCGCAAGTCCTGTGGTTCAATACGGGGAGTCACTGCAATCCACGAGCTGCATTCGGGTCGGGAACATTGGAATTGACTGAAGAGATCCCGGAAGGCGCTTGCGACTTCCCTAAATTCGGACACAGTGAACGTGGCCCACTCGTTGTAGTGAACCGCCGGGTTTACGGCCCATTGCTCGATGTTGTGGGCCTGCCTGAGCGACTCCAGCTCGCCAGCCGCATCTGCAGCCCTCTTGAGCCCATCAGCGTTGTCCCACGACTTGGCCACCTTAGCGGCCGTCGTCAATAGGTCACCATAGCGTTTGAGGACGGCGGGGAGTAGTTCGCCGAGTTCGTACGTGCCATCAGCCCTGAAGCTGACCTTCGCTCCAAGGTCGTGCGCGAGCTCTCGGGATGCAAATTCAGCGTATCGCCGGAGCCGCGCAGCAGCGCTTGGCACGTCACCCTTGGCCAAGTCCTCTTCGATGCGCTGCCACACGTCCCCAACTCCATCGAGAACCGGCCCCGTCTCGACGCTCCAACCATTGAAGGCCACCATGTGATTGCCTGCGACGAGGCCTTGCCCCTTCATCTGGCTCGCCCAGACTCGGTCATGCGTGGTGATCACGAACTGTGTCGCAGGAAACTCCGCTCGGATGAGCTTGCAAATCCGTCGCCGATGCTCCGCGTCGACGGACATCACGACGTCATCGAGGACGCCGAGGGTAAAGCCGGCCCCGAGGACACGCTTGAGAAGCGCGAGATACAGGCACAGGCCCATTCCATCTTGATGCCCCTCGCTGTGATAGGCGCCCGGCGGGAACTTGCCGATCTTGTGGAAGTCCACCGAGAGATCGAGCGCACTCTCCGACGGTGATAGGCTCGCGCTGAATTCCGCCTCGTCGTCAGGGTTAAGGGCCTATAGTAGGCGACAAAGTCGGCTTCGATCTCCTGATACAGCGCCCGGAGGGCGCTCGCCGAAACCTCTAAGTAGACCTTGTACGCAAGCCTCGCTCTGCCCGCATCGGCCTCGGCTTGTTTCTCGGCTCGGCGGGCCTGTCGTAGATCGACGAACCTCTCCTGGGCGAGTACCAGAAAGTCGCGGGCGTCACCGATGGCTCCTTTCGCCGGACGTGCCATGACCTTCGCGTTGAGTTGCTCAAGGTCCGTCTTGACTGAAACGGGAGGTTGGGCCCAACGCAAGTTGAGCTGATCGTTGCGGGCCATGACCCCTTCAACTGTCAACAGCCCTCTCGCAAGGTCGCGCAAGCTTGTGTGCCACTCACGCAGGCGGTCAAGAGCATCCTTAGGAAGCTCAGCAATCGCCGATATCGGCTTGATCAGCGACCGAAGCCGGTCGACATCCGTGGTAACTAGACGCGCCGCAGCTAACAATCGCTCCTGAAGAACTCGTGCCTCCCCTGCTTTCGCGAGCTTCTCGCCAAGGTGGCGGCGTAGGTTGGTGAGGTCCCACTCGGTATCACACAGTGGGCAGTACGGGCCAAGCAGGAGATCGAGTCCTGCTTGGGTTAGATCCGATTCCTTCAGCGATAACAGAAGCCTGGGATCGCCCTCGAATCTGCCGGCGGTCTCCATTAGGTTTCGGAGGGCGTCGTTACGCGCCCTGGGCGCGTCGTCCCGAGTGGCTTCGGAAAGCGCCTGGAGGTCGGAGAGCGCGGATGCCTTGCCCTGGGCTGCCGCGTCGCTCGCCACACCATCCTGCATTCCTTCCGAAAACACAGTGTCCTTGGTCCAGACGGCCTGTTCGCCGAGACCGAGGGTCCGTCGTCTAGAGTTCACCGCATCGAGGACATGCGCTTCCTTGAGCGAACCAACTGCCAGGTGTCGCTGAAAAGCCTCTCTCTTGAACGCGGTCCGCCGCCGGGCCTCCGCGAGAGCCTCGCCAAGCTTGTTGTCGGTGGTCTTGAGCGACTTCCGTGTGCGATCTATCTCGTCTTGGTGCAGGAGAGTCTGAACCGACTTAGACCGTTCGGTAGCCCCGGTCAGGATCAGCTTGATGATGTCGCGACGAGCGAGCGTGATCTCTGGATGGGTCTCGAGCTCCGCGAAGACAGCCTTCACGTCATCATCGTCGGGAACTATGATCGGCTGCCGTGCCTTTGCAATTGATCGAGTGATGGTGGCGTCTTTCTTGAGTGCCGGGATATGAACAGTGAGGCCAACAACGGCGCGCTCTGGCTGACCCCGCTGCGTCACATGCGGTCCATGTTCGGCCAGCGAGAGATCGCCTGTGCCGACTCCCGTGAGTCGCCCGATTTCTCCTGTCAACGCGAATTGAATCGCGTCCACGACCCCGCTCTTACCCGATCCGTTGGGTCCGTATACCACGAAGTTCTTCCCGCCCATAGAGAAGGTGGCATCGCGGATGCCGCGAAATTCCTGAACTGCCAGGGAGAGAATCGTGATCATTCCGTGGCGCTGGGGTTGGGTCCCTCACTGCCTGACAGGGCTCTGGCTACATCCTCCGGCTTTGGCTTGTCCTTTGAGCTCAGGACAGCGCGGAGGGCAGCAACGCGTGCCACTGAGAAGCCCTGTTGCTGCAATCGCTTGCAAAACTCCTCAAGGATCGTTTCATAGAGGCGGGCCATAGCTTGTCTAACTGACCCGGAAGACCTTCATGACCTCGTCGCCGAGGTGGTTGATGACCTTCACGGCGATGCGACCGTCTGGTGGCTTCGGGAACGGTCGAGAGGTGTCGCTATGGAGCGTTGCCCAGGCTTCTTCGTTGATCTCGGCCTTCAAGGTGGTCTTGAGGGCGCTGTAGGGATCGCCGGCGCCCAGGAAGTAAGCGTGGCGGACGAAGAAGCTCTCTTCGTTGTAGTTGGTGTCGATGAACCAGCAGGCGATGCCGTCGGGGCCGTCGCTGCGAACCTCGCCGCTGTTGGGGTGAAAGACGTCCACTCCGTTGACCTTGACCCGGATCTGGCCGTCCTCTGCCGGCAGTATGACGATGTCGGGTTCGCCGAAGACCACGAAGAGGTTGCCCTTGCCGGTGTTCTTGAGGTCGTCGGCCATGTGAAGGTCGGCGTTCATCCGGGCCTTGAGAATGGGGATGCGGCCGAGCTTGTCGAACTCCGAAGCGCGTGCGTCATAGTTGAACGCGCAGGCAATCAGGACGTCGAAGTCAGCATCCCCCGCCTCCCGCGCAGCCTCGACTAGGTCGGGCCGGGAGACGGTGCCAAACTCCGGGCCGACGAAGATGCCTGCGCGTTTCTCCTTGCCGATCGCGGCGTCGCCCTCCCGATAGCAACCTTCGGCGCAAACCAGATCACCGGGCCAGGGCGTGAGCGCTGTGAACGCGATCTTGTCTTCCTTGTGGGCCTGCTGGACGCCAGCGGTCTTGAGGTTCTCGAGGATCATTGCCGTGAAGTCGCGCCCCTCACCGTAGTCCCTCTCGGCAACGCCGTCGATCAGCTCGTCGTCCTCCCCTACACTATGGACGCGGTGGGGCGAGAGGCTCTCGACTGTGAACGGGCCAGCCACACGGACCTTCTTCTTGTCGTCGTAAGGCTTGTCGTAGAGGAACTCGAACTCGGCCTTTGCGGCGATGGAGCCGTCGATCTCCTTCTGCCGTGCCGTCCGCGCCTGCCACCAGTCGGCGTGGAGCTTCTGCCCAGCCTCCGGCCATTTCGCCTCCACCTCGCGAGGGATCTCCCACTCCTTCCAGCTCTGCTTCACAGCAGCGTTCAGTGTCTCGCGAAGCGGTTCGAGCGTCGCCTGCCACTTCTCCCAGATGACGTCGACCTCTGCATTGTTGGCGATGGATTTGAGCGTAACGTGCGGAACCCGCTCGTAAACGAATCCCTGGCGGATGTCACCACGGACGGGCGCCGATGACGGCGGCGAGCGGGTGACCTCGCTTTCCTTGATCTGTCCGTCGCGCGAGTCCGCGAGCATGTAGTAGGAGTAGCGAGCCCCCATAAGGCGGGCGCGGGCCAGGGCCAGCGCCACCCGCGAAGTATCGATGGTGATCCACCGCCTGCCCCATTGCTCGGCGACAGTGGCAGTCGTGCCGGAACCGCAAGTGGGGTCGAGTATCAGGTCCCCAGGGTCCGTGCTCATCAAGACGCACCGCTCGACCACTTTCACGTTGGTCTGGACCACGTACACCTTGTCTTCGGTGAACGCTCCCGTCTGCGTGTCCGTCCAGAGGTCCGACAGTGGGGTCACCGGGAAATCATCGATGAACCGAACATAGCCAAGGGAGTTCTCGGTCGGATAGCCAAGCCGCCAAGCTCTGCCCAAGCGCGCCAGTCCTGCTTGGTTTGTCTTCCAGAATCCCCTGCCTCTGTGGAAAGTGATCCCATCGTGCTGAAAGTCGAATCCTGTCGTCACACCGCCGCTTTGCGACTTTAGGTTGTCGTGGCGATAGATGCGGACCTCGGAAAGAGCTGCCGGCTGTCTTTCCCTCTCTTCCGCGTTCATCGGCCGACGAACCAACTCTTTCGTCTGCACCCTCGTGTACCGGTTGCCAACGTCTTGCTCCAGCCCGCTGGCAGTGAAGAGAGCCCGATACTTTAGGGACGAATGTTGCTTCGCGAACCACAGCACGAAGTCCCCAGTACCTCCGAGGTATGAGCCGCCGAGGTTGGACGTCGTCTTGAAGAAGACCTGTGCAACAAAGTTGCTTGCCCCGAGAATCTCTTCACACACTGCGCGAACCCGATGGACGTTCTCATCGCCGATCTGCACGAATAGCGACCCCGAGTCGGCCAGCAAGTCACGTGCGACGGTCAGCCGGTCCCGCAAGTACGTGAGATAGGTGTGGATCCCGTCGCGCCAGGTGTCCCGGAAAGCCTTCACCTGCTCCGGTTCCCGCGTGATGTGTTCAACGTTGCCGTCTTTGACGTCGCGGCTGGTGGTACTCCACTGGAAGTTGCTGTTGAACTTGATGCCGTAGGGTGGATCGATGTAGATGCACTGGACCTTGCCGCGGAGGCCTTCGCGCTCGGCCAGGCTGGCCATGACTTGGAGGGAGTCGCCGAGGATCATGCGGTTCGACCAGTTCTGGTCGTGTTGGTAGAACTCGGTTTTGTCGGCACTTTTGGGCATGCCGTTGAAGTCGGCGAAGAGGTCGATCTGCTGGCCGCTCTTGTCCTCGCGCTCCCGCGTCTCACGCAGCAGGTCGTCGATCAGGACCTTGGGGTGGACCTTCTCCTGGATGTATAGGGGCGGGGCCTGGACGACAAGGTCGCTCCAGTCTCGCTCGTCCTTGCCGCGCCAGACGAGCTGGGGGTCGAGGTCGCGGTTGCGGCGCTCATAGGCGACGCGGACGGGGTGTTGCTCGTCCTTGTGGAGGACGGACTGGAACTCGGCCGTGGGGATGTTCTTGCGCTTGGCCTCATCGTGCTTCAGCGTCTCGACGGTCTTCTTCGCCTTGGTGGTCTTCTTGGGCATCCTAGTTTCCGCGTCCTGCCGGCTGGGCGGCCACGGACTCGATCATTGCGTCAAAGGTGGACGCCACCTTGGCCTGGAATTGGTCGTCGATCTGGTAGACGTCGGTAAACTCGGCGAAGGCCCAGCGCCCGTACGTGCCGAGGTTGTTGACGCCAGGTACCCAGTGGGTCTCCATGGTGGCCTTCTTCTCCTTGGCGTCCTCGCGGCGGTAGCCCTTGATCTCCACGACCAGGTGGAGGGGATCGGCCTCACCGCGGCCGTCGTCCACCAGGACGATGAAGTCCGGCCGGTATCGGCGCGTCTCGGAGCCGTAGCGGTATGGCACCTCGAGGCCGAGGCTGTGGTTCTTAACGTAGGCCTTGACGCGTGAGTGCGACTCGGCCACGCGGCAGAACTCGCCTTCCCAGTCGCTGTCGAGGACGACCCAGTTGACGTGGCAGCGACGGGCGTCGGTCTGCCAGCGGTCGGTGTTCGACGTTGTGAAGTTCACGTGGGCCGTGGATCCAGCTGGGTTGTAAGGATCGAGCACTGCCTTGATCGGCCGCTCTCCCTCGAGGGCGCGCGTGATGCCGGCGGTAATGCGCTCGCAGGCCATGTCGGCCAGTTCCTGGTACATCAGCTGCGCAGGGTACGTGCCGCCCTTGCAGACGAGGCAGGTATCGAGCCATTCCTTGGTGATGCGCTTGAGCTGGCCGAACAGGTGCAGCTTGGGCTCCTCGCCAGGGTCGCGCCATTTCGTGTACAGCAGTCGCTTGGCCACGTGGAAAAGCAACGTCGACCGCCGCATGTCTTCGAGATGTTCCAGGCTCAGGTTCACGTCTTCCCCGATGATTCCGGCGTTGCGTGTGATGGAGGGCCCCACCAGGTCGGGTGTCAGATTCATGACCGAGTCGTCGTTGAATTTGGCGGTCAGCCGTTCCGTGGGCAGCTCTACTCGGTAGCCTTCGACGCGGGGAAAGCGGATCTCGAGGGCATCGCGGTCGGGCCGAACGGCATAGACGCGGACGGTTTCGCGCGGCGGCTGCGGCGGCGCCACCACCGGCTTCGCCGTGAAGTCGAACGGGATCCCCAGGACATCGGCGTATTCGACGTTGAACAGGTTGTCCTCGTTCAGCTCGTAGGACTGGCGTCGCAACGCACGGCCGATGACCTGCTCGCAGAGGAGTTGCGTCCCGAACGCTCGGACGCCAAGAACGTGCGTGACGGTGTTGGCGTCCCACCCTTCGGTGAGCATCGAGACCGAGACGACGCAGCGGATTGAACCGCCGAGCTGACCTGGCTTGCCGACCGTGTTCATGACCTCGCGCAGGAGCTCCTGGTCGGTGATGTCCTCGGCCTTTTGTTGGCCGCCCGTGCGTTCGACGATCTCGCGCCGGAAACGCTCGATCTCGTCGCCGGCCATTGTCCGGAAGTTGTCGTCCAGCTTCTCGCCCGACTCGAGCTGTTCGCTATCGATCAGCAGGGTATTGGGCCTCGCCAGCGGGTTGCCGTGTTCGTCGGAATTGCGGAAGAGGGCCAGGCGACCGGGCACTGGCGTCGTCGTGCCGTCTTCGTTCTTGCGGTCGAATCCCGAGATGAAGTCGTAGACGAGCTTGGACGTGGAGGTGTTGTTGCACACGATGATGAAGCAGGGCGGAACGCGGACTCCTCGCTCCTGCCAGAGATCGAACGTCTTCTGGTAGTGTCCGTAGAGCGCGTCGAGCGCCGTCTGCAACTCGGTGGGCAAGCTGAGAGGGTCAAGGACATCGGCTTTCCCGCGGCCCTTCTTGGGCATCCGAGTGCGGATGTGCTCCCAGAGGTTGCGGAACCGGGGTGCCTCGCCACCCGGGATGTTGTCGGCCACGGGCACGCGAGGCAGCTTCACGATGCCGCACTCGATGGCGTCCATCAGCGAGAAATCGCTCATCGTCCACGGGAACAGCGTGCCCTCGGCGTAGCCTGAGCCGCTCAGGAAGAAGGGCGTGGCCGAGAGGTCGATCACCCGGGTGATGCCAAGCTTTCGCTTCACCGTCTCCAGGCCCGAGATCCAGACCCGGGCCGCTTCGTTGTTCTTCTCGGCCTCCTTCCGCTCTTCGCCCTTGAGGCCGTCGTTTGGCTCCTGGCTGGCCTTCTCGCGATAGCAGTGGTGGGCCTCGTCGTTGAGGACCATAACGTTCTTCATGGCCATCAGGCTAGGCATCACCCGTTGAAGCATTTGGCCTTCGGTTTCCAGCGTGTCGAGCTCGGGGCCGCGCCCCTGCAGCAACGAGCGGCCACCCTTCGACAGGTCGACCCGTTCGCGACGCTTGAAGGCGTGATAGTTGGTGATGATGATCTCAGCCCGGCGGATCTCGGTGAGCATGTCACCCGGAACCAGCTCACGGCTCTTGAAGTAGCTGTCGGGGTCGTGGGGTTTCAGGACCCGGAGGCGGTCCTTGATAGTGAGCCCCGGCGTCACGACCAGGAACCCGCGGGTGAAACGCTGGCTGTTGGGCCGGCGCACCGCGTTTATCGTCTGCCAGGCGATGAGCATTGCCATGACCGTCGTCTTCCCCGCTCCGGTGGCCAGTTTCAAGGCCAGGCGCGTGAGCTCGGGATTGGCATCGTTGTTCGCATTGGCCAGATGGTCGAGGAACCCCTTGCCAGCCTTTTCGCTCGAGGAGGCCACCTCCATCAGCCAGATCGCCGTTTCGACGGCCTCGATCTGGCAGAAAAAAGGCCGGATGCTGCCGAAGGCGTGGTGGCGCCAGTGCTGAAGAAGGCGCCGGGTCTCCGGCGTGACCTGCCAGTGGTTGGGGTTCGGGATGGCGCGCCATTGGTCAACGCGCTTCCGCAGCTCATTGATGATGGGGATCGCCGCGTAGCGCTGGTCTTCGGTCGAAAGCCCTTGCCCCTCATCGAGGACGAGCTCGACTTGCTTGTTGCCCGTGCGCTTCCTGGCCTTGGGAACCGGAGTGACGAATTGGGCCTGGCGGCGGTGCTCGACGATCTTCTGCGTCGGCAGGCCATCCGCATCCAGCTCCCAATGCCGGGCCGGGTAGGCGTAGGGCGAATTCAGAATCGGTCTCTCGTAGAACCGACGGTCGACTTCTTCGGGCGCGGCGTCTTGCCCGGCCATCAATCGCCCTCCGGAGTCATTCAGGGCTGGCTTTCGGCGTCAGGCCAGCCTGACAGTATCCACACCGGGCAGGCGGGGCAGGTCCGATTGAAGACACCTTCTTGAGTTCCGTCTCGATTCGCAGGCGAGCCTCCGTCTCATTTGCGACGCAGCCGGGGAGGGGCCGGCCAGAAGATGGCGTGCCAAGACTATAGCCGATGACTCCGGCTGGACAGAGCGCAATCTTGCGCCTTGTGGCGTCGGCTGGTCGTGACCGTAACGCCGGCTCGGTGGGGGTCGATGGCTTGGGGCGTCATACAAGGCGGTGAGGAGCACCCCGTGGCCAGCGTCGAAGTTAGTCGCCAACCTTTGTCTTTCGCTGCGCAACTCGTCGCATGAAGGCACAGACTCTTGACATCGACGGTGCCAAGGTGTTGTCATCGCGACAAACGCAATCGAAAGAAGGATTCCGAGATGGACGAGTACTGGAGGGCATTCATCGACTGCTTCGTCGAGGCGACCGCTCGCATCGGCGAGCCACATTTCTCTCTCGCGGTCGCCGGGCGAGCGACGCCAGCAATCCGAGAGCGCGTCTACTGCTACGAACTGTACCACCAGCTTAGAGGACTTCTACCCGACGCGGCGAGGTTTCCTTTCACGCTGCATGGCGAAGTCGACAAACGGGGTCATCCCGTCCTCGGCGAACGACTACAGGGACGCAATCCAGATTTCATTGTGCATATTCCTGGTCACATGGGCGCGCAGGCCAATCTCGCGGTCGTCGAGGTGAAGCCATGCGGTTCGTTCGGGGAGCCGGTAACCAAAGATGCCGATGCGCTCGTGGCCTTCGTCCAAGAGGCGGACTATTTCCGGGGAGTTGGCCTCGTGTTCGGAGGTAACGAACGTAGGTTCGACGACCACATGCGTACGGTATTTGCCCCTGCGAAGCACCTGCACGAGCGCCTTCACCTCTACTGGCACACGGCGTGCGGCGAACGGGCACAGCGGGTGGAACGTTGGTGGGACAGAGTCTGACGCGTCGCGGGTGGCAAGGCCCTGCGGTGCTGAACCGCAGCGCAATGATGCGGGAGGGCTGGCCGAGAGTGGCCTGAGGAAAGCTCGGTGCTAAGCGAGCCGAATCAAGTCTCGCGCGACGCGTGAGCATAGTGGCGGCCCCCGCCATTGCAGGAAGCGTTGTCGGTGGACCATCGCGGCGGCCTGCAGTACAGACCAGCCTCTTGCGTCAGCGGGGTGCGCGACCACCGAGAGCAGCTTCGATGCGCGCGAGCCTCATGCCGGTCTCCTGGAGCGGTCCCACACGTTCGATGACCTGGCGAGCCTCTTGGAGAAGCTGGACGGCCGCCGCATGGAACGCCCGGACGTTTTGATCCAATACCTCCAGCGGATCAAGCGTCCCCTTCTTCCGCTCGTAGTCGCGCCTGATAGCCGACACGAGGCATTCCGTGATCGAGCGGCCGGTGATCCGGGACTCCCGGGCGTACTCGTCCCATACGGGGAGCGGTAGTGTGACGGACCAAGCCTTGCGGGTCTCCCAGCGCGCCCGGGCCTTCTGGAGGTGCTCGGCGACGAGGTCGCGAAGGTCTGCTCCGACGGTGCCATCACGCACGAGGCGGCTCTGGACGTCGTCGAGTTTGTTGGCGCCCAGGGCCACCAGTAAGCCGATCTCGCCGCGCGTGGGATCGCCCGTGAGGGCTCTCTTGAGGCGGGCCTCCGCCTCGTCCTGGCTCAGATGGAAGCGCTCGAACAGGGGCATGACAGCCTCCTCTTCACTCACCTCGGGAACGGAATCGGCTCACTGTGCGGCCAAGCTCCTGCATCAACCGGAAGGGCTTGGGTAGGGCTTCCGAGAGCTTGCTGAAGGCGGCTCGCACAAGGTCTTTCGCAGCCCGCTCTGGATCCTGCTCTGCCCGGCGCATGATCTGAGGTGCCTGACGAGCCGCGCCGATGCCACGGACGATGCCCGGCAACAGGGGCTCCCTGACCGGGCTCATGCGGGTCGGCCCCATTTGCGCGAGCGCCTGGTGGAAGCCCGTCAGGAAGCGCTGTTGGAACTGGGGGGAGCGCAGTTGGTCGCGGGTCCAACCGAGCTTTTCCGGCACCACGATCTGCACGTCGAGAGCCCTCCCGCGAGCTGAGTAGAGGAAGTTGTCGCGGATGCCCTCGCGCTCGAGGAAGGGATAGGCGCGGTCCACGGCCCGCTGGATCACATGCGCCGACTCCTCGGCACTGAGGCCCATACGCTCCAGTTGTTGGGCTCCCGTTGGAACCTGCAGGCGCACCGAAAGGACGCGCTCATTACCCCAGTCCCGTTCTGGGGTCTGGAGTCGGCCCAACGCCTCGGGCCGTTCGTCACCACCTACTCCCGCGCTGGATTGGGCTCGACGTTCGTGGTCGCGATCGAGCGTGACGACGACGGCGGGGGCGATCTCCGGCCCGCGCCCTTCGGGCCGCTCAAGCACCGGAACCCTTCGCTCCAGTTGGGGCGCTCTCTCTTGGACCCGCGCCGCAACCCGACCCATCTCGTCAGCGCGAGTCCCCACTGCGGGGTCCAGGCTGGGCGCAAGACGCCGGATTTCATCGGCGAGCCTCGCTTCGAGCGCGGCCCGCACTAGCTCCGGTTCGAGGCTACCTGGAGAGCGGTCTCGCTGGCTGCGCTGGTTGAAGTA
>Ga0137361_10002235_pt1 | contig 12296 bp, 8 predicted proteins | sample Mad1_80_16metaG_FD_104923 | JGI IMG/M metagenome (GOLD analysis project Ga0137361, IMG submission 104923) | Vadose zone soil microbial communities from Angelo Coast Range Reserve, California, USA - Mad1_80_16 metaG | ecosystem: Environmental > Terrestrial > Soil > Vadose zone | place: USA... | reverse complement strand
TGGCTCAAGCCATGATGAATCGGGGCTACTACTCGGTCATTCGGTGGGCCGCGGACGCCACGCGGGATGAGGCCAAAAACGTCGCGGTCGTCCTGGTCGATGCCGAGGGTCAGTTCGGTGGTCTCCGGGCCGCGCCTCCCAGCGCCATTGGTGGCAACCTCCGCGAGCAAGGCTTGCTCGACTCCCTCATGCAGGGCCTGGCCGCGCAGTTCGACAGCGATGACAAACCTGACCTGCGAAAACTTCAGGCGTGGCGGGGCAACCTCAGTCGGTCTCTGTACCTGACCGACCCTAAGCCTGTAGCCGTCTCAGACAGCGGGGCCACCTTGCGGGCGTTGTACCGGGCTTTCGTGGCGCCCAAGTCGGCGCCGCGCTCAGCCACAAAAGGCGTTGTGCTCGAGCAGGTTGTGACCACCTTCCGCAAATGGGGCGTCACCGCGCACCTGGGCCAGTATGTCGACGACTATCTCTTCGATGCCGTCGTGGCCGTGAACTCCAAGCCCACGGTGATCGAGGTGCTGTCGTTTGCCACGGGCACACGCGACTGGTCGACCGCCGAGAGGGACGCTGGGCACTTCGTCTTCGCGGTGGATCAGACCGGACTACCGGCAGCGGCGGTGGTGAATCCTCCCACCGACGCGAGTAAGTTAACTGCCGGCACGTCGTACGGGCGGGTGGTGAGGTGGTTCGATAGGGCTGCGATTCCGACGGTCGTTCCAGACCGCATACAGGATCTACGCGACATCGTTCTGCAGCACTGATCGCCCGGCAGGGCTGAGCCGGACCTGGTCGTAGTCCGGTCGCCTCTACAGTTCATCTATGGCCACGCGCCGACTTGATGGAGAGAGTTGGGCCGATGCCTTGAACCGGATCGAGAGGTGGCGGTCCGGAGACTTGGCCGTTTGCTGGGCAATGGTTCGCGATACCAGGGAGGACCAGTGGGTCATGCTCGGCATCACGGTCCGCGGCGGGGTAATCGTCTCTCAGCGCGAGTTCGAGTACGCCCACCTGAAGCTTCAAAGCCGGATGATGCCCGCGCGCGCCGTTGCAGACGTGTTGCGAACAGGTCATCTCACGCGGCCGACCGGAGATCGCGATTTCCGCGAGATCACCATCAGCGAAGGCACCGCTGAATGGCTGACGAGCGGCGCTATCTGGGGAATGACAGGGCCGTTGCCGACACCCTCGTATTACTTCAACGTGCAAATCGTCTCCCAGCAGCTTGAATCGCGGGGCCGCCTCTCAGAGCCGGCATATGGACCAGGTCAGCTCTGGTACCCGAGCGGCCTCGACGCGTTGTTTGAGGTTCTCTACAGCACGACGCAGCACCAAAACCGGCGCGACCTTTTGAACCAAGCCGTAATCCACCTCCCGTACGAGGACGCCTTCATCGCATCCGTTGGCTACGTCGACGGCGAGGGCGTGGTCGTCACCGTCGGCGAGGGCGGTAAGGGATGGGCTTCTGGCCACGAGTTGCAAGCACTGTGGAAGATTCAGTTGTCGGAGACGAGCTACCGCCGCGCTGTGAAGGTGGTTGCGCAAGCGGGAGCAGTGACGTTTCACGCAGACGCCGAGCCCGCGTACTTTGCTGTGTCGCTCCAAAACGAGGAGGGCTCGCTGGTTGACTACGTCGAGCGCTTCGCACAGGTCGATGCCGCAGCCGAGCCATCTCAGCTTCCCAGCGATGCCCTTCCCGAAGCCTTCGACTTCCTGGCCTCGATCTGGCGGAACGTCACCGGCAAGTACCTGTTTGAAGTGCATCGCGTGTCGCCCGCAGGCCGGCTCACTGCAGCTGTTGCAAACCGTGGCGACTTTTCAAACCGGATGACCGACTTCGCCGATGTAGTCAAAGCGATGAAGATCGACGACTCGTTCATCGATGCCAAGCTAGCGCGGGACCTCACCCCGGACAAATCCCTTGGTCGCCTCAAGGTCGCGGTGGGAAAGTTGCTTAAGTCCCCAGATGCAGACGTTGCCGCTGGCGCCATCGATGTCCTTCAGGAAATCGTTCGTGTGCGGGTGGCTCTTCAGCATGAGCAGGCCCAGCCGGACCTCCCAACATCGCTAGCTCGACTCGAGATCAAGTACCCAGCTGATTGGCCGAAGGCATGGGAGGTCGTGCGTTACCGCGCGGTCGGTGCCCTACGAGATCTGCGGCAAGCCCTTGAATCTGCCTTGACCTAATCGCCGCACGCCAGCCGCGCGGGTCAGGAGGAGCAAGGGCGCCCGGGTAAAGAGCATGGTGCCGCGTAGTTGCAACCGCGCGGTCCTGGGACGCCCTGTTCTCTGCCTGACGGGTTTACGCGTTCGCGCCTGTGCCGGATGCCGCGAAGAGGTGCTCGCGGCCCTTCACGATCGGGTCATCAGCGCGGAGCCGGGTCACGTCGGCGTCAGCAATGACGATGATCGGGTGTCATTCTCGCGTTCTACCCGACCGTGTTCCAGTAGTACATGCGGTCCAGCCAGTGGGGGTCGGCCCGGTACGCGCGGGCGAAGAACTCGACCGCATCCACGTAGTCGTAGTCGAGGTTGTAATGGAAGATCGCCTGCCGCATGTTGCCGGGCGCACCGTTGTGGACGAGCAACCGGGCCGCGGCAAGGATGGAGTCATGCGGGTCCATGATGTTGCCGCCCTGGCCGTATTGCGCCCACGTTCCGGGCAGGAACTGCATCGGCCCCATCGCGTTGGCTGAGGACGGACCGTTCACCCGGCCGAAATTGCTCTCGATGTAGTTGATCGAGGCCAGGTAGCTTGCGTCGACTCCGTACGTCTTCTGTGCCTCGGCGTAGAACGATCGCAGCGAGTCCACCGGCGCAGCGTCGCCGTAAGGGTGAACGAAATGCACGTTGACCAGGTAGTACTGGTCGATGCCCTCGAGCGCATACAGCGAATGCAGGGCAGCGACCGCGTCCTCGAAGGGTTTTGACACCGTCGCCGGCAGAAGCGGTGCGACCGACGCCTCGACGCTCGAGTAGCTCGCGACCTCGTACACGCGCAGCTCCTCCTGGCGAGCGGCGTCGCGATACGCGTACTGAGCTGCCTCGATCGCCAACTGATAGCGAATGCTGTCGACCAGCGTCGTCGGCGCCGGCTGTGCCTTGATAGCCTGGAGCTGCGCAGTCGCTTGCGCCATCGCCACCTCTGCGCTCACGATCCGCGCTGCTTCGTGGCGAGCGCTGGGCGGCACGAGCGGATCCTGCGCGAACACCGCCCGCGACGGCAACGCCAGCAACAGCGCGACGAGAGCCGCCGCCGGAATCCGGATCAGGCCGACCCCGTCGCGGCCACGACCGCTGGGCGTTGCATGTCGGGAAGAACTGGCAGATCCTCTGGATAAGGGTCGCTCGCCATCGGCTCACGCAAGCCCACCGAGTCGAGCAGCCCGCTGATCTCATCGCCCACCAGCTCGCCTTGCGCGATGAGCGCCTCGGCCGCCAGGTCGATGCCTTCCTTGTTGACGTACATGAGCCGCCAGTCGTCTATGTACGCCGCTCCCAGCAGCTGCGCGACCGTGCGCCGGGCCATCGGATTGTTGAGCACGGCACCGGACGGGGTCCCCTGTTCGTGGACTCCCTGCGTCACCTGAACGACTGAGATCAGCTGCTCACCGATGTTCATCGCTTTGCGCGACATCTCCGGGTCCAGCCTGTCCGGCCCCATTCCAACGATGCCGACCATCCGGCTCGCTGTAGCGGTGGCCTGGATCAGGTCCATCGTCACGCCGGTCGTGTTTTCGCCGTAGAAGACGTGCTCGCACGCGAGAGATCCAAGTGATGCGCGGATGTCCGCCGCCAGCTGGGAGCGGAACTCCAACCACTCCTCTTCCATCGGCAGAGATTTGTGATAGCCGCCGATCTCTCCGATCTGAGGATTGGCTCGCCTGCGAATTGAAAGACGAACATGCGAGTGGTCCTTCTGGAAGAAATGCGATGCGATGGCATGTCCAAGCTCGTGGCGTGCGACCGCGATCTTGTCACGCTCGGTGTACTCGACTGGAATCGCAAGACCCGCTTCTACGTTGCCCATCGCCTCGCGGATGTCCTTCCAGTACAGAGAGTCGCGGCCATCTTCAAACGCGTACAGGAGCGCCAGCGACAGGACCTGCTCGATGTCGGCCGGCGAGTAGCCATCGGTGATGCGAGCGAATTCCTCGCGCCGATCAGGTGTATCGAGTGTGGGGTCGTGCTGCTTCTTGTCGAAGTACAGGGCCGCGATGTCCTTGCGGTCCTCGCGGTTCGGCAGTCGGAACACGATCTGCCGTCCGAACCGTCCTGGCCTCGTAAGGGCTTCGTCGAGGACGGAAGGTCTGTTGGTGGCGCCGATGAACAGCATGTTGTAGTTGGGTGCCTTGAGCGCGGGTATGCGCAGATTGATGCGGGTGCCGTTGAAGGCGATGACCCGCGGCAGGAACAGTCCGTCGAGGGTGAGGTTCACGAGCCCGCGCAGCTGCCTGATGATCATGCCCGGGTTGTCGATGCCGTCCATCAGGACCAGCAGCATGTTCAGCCCGAGCTGCCCACCTCCGAACATCCCACCCATGCCGCCCATCATCGGACCGGCCCCTCCGGTACCCGAGCGCTTCTGGCCCAGGGCGTCGATCTCGTCGATGAACACGATGCAGCCGCCCCACACCTTCGCTTTCTTACGCGCGGCCCGCACCATCAGATAGACGCTGAGGGCGTCGATGCCGAGGAACATGCCGGCGAACGATCCGCCGGCGGCGATGTAGATGGGAACGTGGAGGGTCGACGCGATGGCCTTCGCCAGCATCGTCTTGCCGGTGCCGGGAGGTCCGACCATGAGGACGCCTCGCTCGCGCTTACCACCGGCCTTGACGTAGAGCCGACCGTGCTCGATGAGCCGGAGGATCCGGCGCATCTCGATGACGGCCCCCCTCTGGCCTCTCACGTCATCCATGTTCACGCCGAAGTTCGCGTCGTCGGGGTTGATCATCGTCTTGCCGATGCGGGTGTAGATGTAGAAGGGTCCGAGGAAGAGTGCGAAGTTCGCCGCGAGAAGGAAGAGGACGTAGAGCAGGTTCGTGAGCCCGGCCACGATGGCTTGCGGGAGAGCGTCGAGCGCGTCTTGTGGCGCGAGGCCCGCCAGGTAGTAAGCGCCGCCGAAGTAGAAAATCGGTATCGCGGCCAGGAAGAGAGCGCGGCGCCAGAAGATGGCGCGATTGGTCTCCACGGTCCGGGTGAGCGAATCGCTCTCCGGAGACATGCGTTCCCGCAGGATCAGTGAGCGCCGGATCATGCTCAGGATTCCGCGGCACACGAGCATAACCACGAGCGCGTAGCCGAGCGAGTACCACGTCCCGAGCTGAAGGAAGATGTAGGCGAACGCGAACGCCGAGGCGCCGACGAAAAGGGTGAAGATCCAGAAGATGATCACGGCGGGTATCTCCCTATACCGGGTGCAGTTTCACTCCAGCTTAGTGTCTCGAACAGGCGACTGGACCACCGCCAGAAGGGTCACGATCCCGATCCCCAGCGCGATCAACAGATCGCCTGGGCTGTAAGCACCTCTCACCGGCCAGGGAAATCCAATCCAGTCGGCCAGCCAGTTCAGGTTCGTGCTCGAGCTCATGAGCACGTACTGGCCGACGTGGCCGCGCTGGACCAGGACGCCCGCGAGATCCGGCGTCACCGGCATGCGCGCGCCGTTGGCCAGAATCACGACCAGGTTCAACGCGGCGCCGGCCGTTACGACCCACACGCCGGGAAGGCGCTTGATGTGCAGCGCGGTCCATGCGATCAGCGCGGCGAGTGCGACGACGTACACGTACTGCACGCCTTCGACTCGGTTGAGCGGTGTCAAGACCACGGCCTCCCTGATCACGAGTACCGCGAGCACGAACCACGGCCATCGAAACCGCATATGCGCGAGGTTGCCGATGTTGCCGCCGGTAGCGAGGCCGATCAGCAGCCCGGCGACGAGCGGGACCAGGACGAGCACGACTAGTGGTGTGCCCGGGAAACCGCTCGCCAATCCATCGGCCTAGGCGGCCGGGCTGCGCTGAAGCCAGCGTCGCCTCCTGCGCGCGCTCGGTCACGCATCTACGCGATGCGCTCCCTCACGTGCTCGTCGGCTCCTTGGCTCCGGCCGCCGAGGCCGCGTCTTGTCGAGCTAATCCCAGACACACCACCGGTTAGTTATTCGGCCGCGAGTCGCGATGCAGTTCCGGCCAGCACTTTCACGCCGGTCTCGAGTGCGCTCTCGTCGATGCGAAAGCCAGGCGAGTGATGTGCTGGCGGCGTTTCTCCCGGCGGCATCGCTCCGAGCATGAAGTAGCAACCAGGGATCCGGGTGAGGAACTCGGCGAAATCGTCGCTGACCGTCAGCGGGCGGCCGAGCACGCTGGCTTTGTCGCCGATGAGCTCCTTCGCCACTTCGAGGACAGTGCGGGTGACGTTCGGCTCGTTCATCAAAGGCACGGTTCCGTGCACGAGCTCGAGGTTCGAGCGCACCTCGAACTCCGCGTCCACCGCCGCCAGCAGATCGCGCAGGCGCAGCAGCGCCTCGTCGCGAAGCTCGGAGGTGAATGTACGCAAGCTGCCCTTGACCGAGACCCCGCGCGGCACGATGTTCCATGCGCCATCGCTGAAGATGTTGCCCATGGTGGTGTGGCACTGAACGCCATCGTGCTCGAGTCCTTCGACCACGGTGTGGAGCCGCTCGATGAGGAACGCCTGGGCGGACAGCACATTGCCCCGCCGGCCCATCATGCCGCCGTGTCCGCCGGGCCCGGCGAACGTGATCTCGTAAGCATCCGATCCCGCCCACATGAGCCCTGGCCTCGTGATCACGGTCCCTGACTCGGTGAAGCTGGTCACGTGCAGGCCGATCACCGAATCGGGGTGGTGGTCGTCGAGCAGGCCCCGCGCGATCATCGCTTTGGCGCCGCTCACGATCTCCTCGGCGGGCTGAAAGACGAACAGGTAGCGCCCGCCGACATCCCAGATTCGGTCCACCAGCGTGCGCGCGACGCCGACCATGATCCCCATGTGCGCGTCGTGCCCGCAGGCGTGCATACGGCCATCGGCGCCAGATTTGAAGTCGACGCCCGATTCCTCTTCGATCGGAAGGGCGTCGATGTCCGCCCGAAGCATCACGGTCTTGCCAGGCTTGCCTGTGTCGAGCATCGCCACGACACCTGTCTCGGTCGGGCACGGCTTGAGCTCGAGGCCCAGCTCCTTCAAACGATCGCCCAGGTACGTGCTGGTCTCGTGCTCGCCGAAGCTCACCTCCGGGTGACGGTGGAAGTGACGTCGCAGCTCGATCACCTCTTCGATCACGGAGCGGCTGGGGAGCGGGGCGGTGCGGGCTTGGTCGCTCACTGAACCGCGACCAGGTTGTATCCCCGCGCCGTCGCCCGGACAAAGTTCGGCCCCAACCCCTCTTCGAGCTGGTCGAGGCGGCGCCGCAGCGTGAGCAAGGCCGAATGCACGGTCGAATGCGCTGCGTCGGTGCGGAAAAGCCCGGCCTGGATCAGGTCTCGAGCCGTGGCGGGTTTTGAGCCCTGGGCGAGGTGCAGCACCAGCGCGGTCTGCTGCGGGGTGAGGCGGATCTCGCGTTCGCCGAGCTTTACGGTCCGCCGGGTTGGGTCGAACTCCAGGCGCCCGAACTTGTAGCTCCCCGGCCGGCCCGTGCCGCGCTCGACCAGCCGGGCCGCGAGGTCGGAGTAGATATGGGCCATGGGGACGTTGCCCTTGACGAAGTACGAGCTCGCCCCGAGCTCGTAGGCCCTACGTATCGCCGCCGAGTTGACTTGAGCCGCGGAGAGCACGATCACCGGCAGGCCGGGGTGGTGCTCTCGGATCCACGTGAGCAGCTCGAAGCCGGAATCCTCGCCCTCATCGAGGACCAGGTCGAGGAGGACAGCCGCGACGCGCTCTCGAGACAGGAGCTCCATCGCCTCGGGCGCCGACGACGAACCCGACGGCCGGTAGCCGAGGTCGTGGAGGTCGATCCTCAGCTGCTGCTGCATGGCCGCCTCGTCTTCGACCACCAGAACCGCTGATCCAAGGACCTCCGCCGGTCTGAAGACCTCAAGGCCCGGCGGAAGCGGAGGCAGACGAACCTCACGATTTTTGTTGCGCTCTCGTCTAAAGCTGTGATTTTCCAAGGTCTGACCTACATGATTTTTAATGATTATTGGCGGACTGTGAACATTCAATCTCGGCGGGGCCAGTGCATACTCTGGCACGAGCCTGGCAGTAGTTGGTAAAACCAAGGGGTAAAATGGGGATGACCTGGAAACTCAAGTTAGTACGAATCGCCTTCGGGCTTGCGCTCGTAAGCACGCTTGGCCTGGCGCTGGCCGCAGACTGGGCCGACGACATGCTCGCTTACTTCTTCTAATAGGGTAAGCAACTAAACGTCCTCTCCCCGGCGCTCGCGTGAGCGCCGGATCGCAGGCGGTAGCAGGGCATACAGGTCGGCGCGGTCGACGGCCTTGCTCATGTATCCCACAACGTCGGGATCGTCCGTTCCCGACGGGAAAACCGGATAAGCGGTGTAGAAGATCACAGGCAGCTTCTGCCCGCGCGCCCGAAGCTCGCCGAGCAGCCCCCAGCCGTCCATCGGCTCGGGAAGCATCAAATCGATGATCGCGACCTCAGGTTGGTCGGATTGCGCCTTCTCGAGCGCCTGGTCGGCATCTTCCGCCATCGAGACGCGGTATCCGAGCATGCGAAGGTCCGTTTCGAGGATCACCCGCCAGGCCCGCTCGTCGTCGACCACCAGGATCGTTGAGCCGCGGAGGTCTTCGGGTGTTGGCGCGATCGGCTTGGGCGGTGTAAACGGCAAAGGGAATCTGGCGCAGTATATCGGTGGCAATGGCGAGTCCGGCTCGTAGCAAGTTCAGAGGTCGCCGGGCGCCCCATCCCGTTGAAAGTGCGGATCTGAACGGGAGCCGGCATGCGAGACTGGCCACCAGCCGCCCGCCGCATCCTGAGGTGCCGGCGCCGAACCCGGCCGCCCTTGTTCACGAGCTCAGCACCTGTGTAACTGAAGCCGACCTCGTCCAGGTCCTGTACCGAGGCCTACACCCTCCCTATGGCTACGACGTCATCAACCTCCACGTCCTCGAGCGTGAGGGGTGGTACCACTCACTCTCGGTTGACTCAGGCGTGCTCCAGGACGTCAGGCGACGCCCTCTCAGCGCGTCTCTGTTCAACAAGCAGTACGCAAATCCGCGCAGCGTTGTAATTCCTCTCGAGCCCAAGAGGCAGGAGTCGGCCAAGGGACCCGGCGCCGGGCGCCAGACCAAGTTCGCGATCTGGATCCCGATCGAACACCAGGGCGAGGTGATCGGCAGCGTCATCTATCAATCGCGCCGCAGCCGGCGCGTGCCACCCGACGAGATCACCTTCCTGGACGACGTTCATCGCCGGCTCGGGGTCATGCTGGCGAACGCTTACCTCAACGAGTTGACGCGCAACCAGGCGCGGCGCCTCGAAGCGCTCAACAGCATCGCCCGCGCCATGGCATCGACCCTCGACGAGGCAAGCGTCCTGACCGCCCTGCACGCCACGCTGAGCCAGCTGCTGCCGGTGGACGTGCTGCACATGGCGGCGATGGAAGCTGACCAGCCGGACAAGGTTCGCCTTCTCAACGTGCAGGCCGACCTCGCCCCGACTTCGCGCTGGCTCGCGATCAGGTCTTCGCAGCTTGGTCCTGTCCGCACGATTGTTCGCGACCAGAAGCCACTGCTCACGCACGAGCCGACCTCTGCACTGTGGGTGCCGATCAAGGAGGGCGGCTCCGTCCGAGGTGCACTGGGAATCCAGACGACGAAGTCGTATGCGTATGAAGCGTCGACCGCTGCCTTCCTGGAGTTGGTGGCGGACGAGGTCACGCTGGCGCTCCGGAACGCCCGCAGCTACGAGGCGATCGAGGGCCAGCGGCGCCGGTTGGAGGTTGTCAACGCCATCGGTCGCCGGCTTGCGTCAAGCCTGGACCGCTGGTCGATCATGCGCACGCTGCGCGAAGAGCTGGCGAACTTCCTCGATTTCGACGCCTTCATCCTGGCTACCATCACGCAATCCAAAGAAGGCCCCGTGGCTGAGGGGTACCAGTACGTTGCCGGCGTCGAAGAGGTGGTCCCGCCCGTCGCCCTTGCGGTGACCGGCCCTTCTCGAGAGGCATACGAAACGGGCCAACCGGTGCTCGTCCGCAAGAACCCGTGGGCCCAGGCATTTGCTCGCAAAGGCCTGGAGAGGGAGCGCTGGAATCTCGCCAAAGGCGCGGCCATCTTCCCGTCGGGACCTCCCGGCGACTCTCGGCTCATCTCACGGTCGTTTGTTTGGGTTCCCGTCCTCAGCGGCGACCGCATCACCGCCATGCTTTCATTGCAGTCGTACCACGAGGCTGCATTCGATGAGTGGCACGTGAAGCTGCTGCAGGACGTGGCCGCGCATGTGAGCCTGGCTCTTGCCAACGCGGATCACTTCGCGGAAGCGCAGGCCGAGCGCGCGCGGCTCGAAGCGCTTCACGAGCTCGAGATGGGCGTGGCTGGTGCGTCGGACGAAAGCCAGATCGCCGCCGCGATATTCGGGGCGGTCAGTGACTACACCGACGCAACGAACGTCGTGCTCATTTACCTCGATGCCGCCGGCAACGTCGTGGGCTTCACCGGCGCGCGAGGGGGCCTCATCGGAATGCTCGGCCCTGTGCCCATAGCCGAGGCGCCGCTGTTCCGGCGATTGATGGCCGCCGGCGACAAGGTCCTGGACTCCGTGGAGCCGGTCGCTCACGACCTCGATGGACCGATCGGCAAGTACATCTTCTCGCGCAAACCAAGCGCGGTCGTGTGGGTGCCGATCATGCAGGGCGAGCGAGTCGTGGCGGGCATTTCCGCGCTGCGTGATGACGGTGGGAAGTTCGTGCCCGCGCACTTGAAGCTTCTCGAAGCGGCCGCGCCGGTGGTCGGGATCGCGCTTCGAACCATGCGACTCCACCATGCCAACGAGCTCGCCCTCGCGCAATCAGTGCGCATCCAGGAGCTGGCCGCCCTAGCTGGGCACGAGCTCATGAGCGTCGTTTCAAACATCGCGGACCAGGCGCGCACCATGCTCGAATCGGCCGGCGTTGCGTGCTGGGCGTTCGACACTGAGGGTCGCATCAGCGCGACTCGGGCCAGCGGCGAACCGGCCGCGGAATCGGTTCTCGCCTGGGCCGGCCTCAACTCCGAAGACAGCTGGCGCGAAGCGCCTACAGGCGTGCTCTCCGGCAGCGCCGGGGGCCAGGCCTGGAGCCTGATCCCGCTCTGGTACGGCGATCGCCTGGTGGGCGCGATCGGTTCGGTCCACGCGGCGACGCACATGGCCGAGCCGCCGCCCGCGCTCGACTTTGCGCGGCATGCGGCGGTGGCGATCGAAAACTCCCGCCTGGTGGCGGAGACTCGCGGGCGCATCCACACGCTCGAAGCTGTGGCCGCCTTCACCGAGCTCACGCCCACCGAGCCTGATCGCGCGCGCTCGGAGATGGGCAGGCTCGTCAGCCGCGCGCTGGCCAGCACACACGGAGAGCTGTGGCTGCTCGAAGACGCGCATCTCGTGCGCCGTGCGCCTGACGGCGAGGTGACGCCCAGGGTCTCGGTCGACGAACCGGTGCAGCTGCTCCGTGCGCTGACCTCTCCCACCGGTGCGAGACGCATGCGCGCTTTATTGGATCTGCTGGGCGCGTCGGCCGACGCCTTCGGCCTTCCGATCCAGGTCGAAGGTCGGCTCGTCGGCTTGCTCGTGGCGAGGATGACGGCGGGCGCATCCGAGACGAGACGCCTCGCGACCGTCCTCGCAGGCCAGGCCTCCGTGCTCATCGGCCAGCTCGAGCTCGTCGATGCGCTCGAGCGCGAGCGGCAGATGATGAACGCCATCCTCCGGCACTCGCCGGTGGGCGTGATGCTCGAGGACGCGACCGGCAGCATCGTCTACGCCAACCCCGAGGTCGAGGCCATCTATCAGCTCCAGGCCGCGGAGATGCCGGGCAAGAAGCTCTCCGACATCTATTCCGCCGCTGGCGCGGTGCGCGGCGACGAGGACCAGGCCGACGGCACCCTCGAGCTGCGCATGGGCGAGCCCGTGCGCATCGTGCATGTGCGGCGCGTGGTCATTCCTGGGCTCGAGGGCGAACCGGCCGGAATCCTTACGCTGCACGAGGACGTGACCGCCCAGCGGCTGGCTCTGGAGGCCAAGGACCTGATGCTGCGCGCCATCGGTCATGAGGTCCGCAGCCCGGCGGCGGCGATGAAGAACACACTCGCCGGGATCATGCAGTGGGACACCACGAT
>Ga0137361_10002232_pt1 | contig 12302 bp, 8 predicted proteins | sample Mad1_80_16metaG_FD_104923 | JGI IMG/M metagenome (GOLD analysis project Ga0137361, IMG submission 104923) | Vadose zone soil microbial communities from Angelo Coast Range Reserve, California, USA - Mad1_80_16 metaG | ecosystem: Environmental > Terrestrial > Soil > Vadose zone | place: USA... | reverse complement strand
TCACTCCTGAAACGCCCTACCTTCAGATTAGTTATCGTATAGTGCGTCCCGACGGCACTCTAATCTGGGTGGAAAGAAACAGCCGCGCACACTTCGACAACCACGGCAGAATGCTGCGGATGGCAGGCATGGTGGCGGACGTTACTAAGCGCAAACGAGCCGAAGAGGGCCTGCGCGAGAGCGAGGAGCGCTTACATCTGGCCATCCAGGCCGGGGGGATGTACGCATACGAGTGGGATCCGTTAACCGACAGAGTGACGCGGTCTGCGGAGTGCATCGATATTCTCGGAAAGGACGAGCCACTGCAGATTACTCGCCGGGAATTGAGCGCCCGGGTCCACCCGGACGACCGCGAGCAGTTTGCGGCCAACGCTTCGCAGCCCACTCCTGAGCACCCCAATTCCCAGATGACCTACCGCGTTTTGCGTCACGATGGTAGCGTGATCTGGCTGGAGAAGAGCGCGCGAGCCTTCTTTGACGACCAGGGCAGGATGCTACGGATGATAGGAGTAGTAGCCGATATCACCGCGCGCAAACACGCGGAACAGGCTCTGGCGCAGTCACAAGAGAAGTTTTCGAAAGCATTCCGGCAAAGCCCAATGCTACTCACGTTATCGAGCACCAAAGACCATCGCTACATCGAGGTTAACGAAACCTTTGAACGTATAACCGGCTGGCGCCGTGACGAGGTCATCGGACGCACGGCCTTCGACCTTGGGCTCTGGGTGGATCCGGCCCAAAGAGTTGACGTCATAAAACGCCTTCTGGCCGAAGGCAGTCTTCGTGAGTTGGAGGCCCGTTTTTGTATGAGAGACGGAAGCATCCGTATTGGTGAGGTGTCAGCGGAAATGATCGAACTCGACGGTCAGCCGTGCGCGCTCGGCGTTATCGCGGACATCACCGACCGTAAAAAGGCCGAAGAGGCCCTGCGCGAGAGCGAGGAACGGTTCCGGTTGGTCGCCAACACCGCTCCCGTCCTTATTTGGATGTCCGATACGGACAAGCTATGCACCTACTTCAATATCCCATGGCTGGACTTCACTGGACGATCCATTGAATCCGAGCTTGGAAACGGCTGGGCCGAAGGGGTCCACCCAGAGGACTTTAAGGTTTGCCTGGAGACCTACAGCAAAGCCTTTGATCGCCGGGAAAGGTTCAGCATGGAGTATCGGCTCCGCAGGCATGACGGAGAATATCGATGGGTTCTCGATATTGGGGCTCCAAGATTCAATGAAGATGGATCATTTGCCGGTTACATTGGATCGTGTGTTGATGTTACCGACCGCAGGGTGGCTGAAGAGGCGTTGCGAGAGAATGAGGATAAGCTTCGGCTCCTTCTCGACTCCACCGCTGAAGCTATTTATGGAATTGACCTCGAAGGCCGCTGTACATTCTGCAACCGAGCCTGTCTTCGCGCTTTGGGATATCAACGTGCCGACGATCTCCTCGGCAAGAATATGCACGAGCTGATTCATCACTTTCGTGGCGATGGCACGATGCTCCCTGCAGAAACAGGTCGAATTATGCGGGCGTTGCAAACCGGACAAGGCGTCCACGTCGACGAAGAAGTCCTGTGGGACGCCAAAGGAAAAAGTTTCCCTGCTGAATACTGGTCCTATCCCCAGCGCAAGGGGCAAGAGGTTGTTGGCGCGGTGGTCACCTTTCTGGATATCACGGAGCGCAAACGTACGGAAGCGGCCCTTGAAAACCTAAGTCGGAGGTTGATTGGCGCGCAGGTACAGGAACGTACTCGAATCGCCAGAGAGCTTCACGATGATATCGGTCAACGTCTCGCCTTGTTGACAGTCGAATTGGGGCAACTCCCACAGGATTCTCCCGATTTGCCCGCGGAAGTCGGTGGCCGCATTGACGAATTACGGAAGCAGGCCTCTGAAATAGCGGCCGACGTCCAATCCTTGTCCCACGAATTGCATTCGTCAAAACTGGAATATCTGGGCATTGTCACGGCCATGAGAGGATTCTGTAGAGAATTCTCTGTGCAGCAGAATGTAGAAATTGCCTTCGCTCATGATGCCATTTCACGAATGGTCCCATCCGACATCTCGCTTTGCCTTTTCCGCGTCTTACAGGAAGCTTTGCACAATGCAGTCAAGTACAGCGGAGTGCGGCACTTCGATGCGCAACTGCGCGCATCTTCGGATGCGATCGATCTCACTGTGCGCGATTCGGGACCGGGTTTTGACGTCGAAGGGGCAATGAAGACCTCCGGGCTTGGCCTCGTCAGCATGGCGGAGCGGATAAAGCTGGTGGGCGGACAGCTTTCCATCGAATCGCACCCCGGAAGCGGCACGACGATCCACGCCAGCGTGCCTCTCCGCGGGGCATCGCAAGCAGCACCGTAGAAGCGTAACAATCCTGTACCCTCTTTTGCTCTGTAAAGCGTTAACCTGCCTTACCCTTACATCGCAGGAACGATGCCAGACTGTCACTTTTGCCAGTTCTCAGAATAGGAGCCTTTGCCTATTGTCGAGCACTCCAAATTGGCATCGAGCCCTATGCCCTCTAAGAAATGCGGATCGGAACATCAGACGGAGTTTGACGCAGAGATGAATGTCCATTTTCCCGGACTTGGAAGCCGGGATAAGCAGGCCGTCTTGCTAAACCCAAAGCTCCTGGTCTGCTTAGATTGCGGCTTTGCGGAGCTGACCATTTCGAGGAAAGAATTGCCGAGTCTTGCAAGGGGCCTCGGGGAGCAAGACCGGGTGTCCTAGGCCGTCATTCCTGATAAACACCTGAGTGCTCCGCGCGGATTTTTTGGAAGACGTGGCTGTCTTTGTCGCCGTGGAAGCTGCCAGATGAATACCCGCAAAGGATATCTACGCCGTATGTTTTTGCTACCTCGTCCCAGAGTTGTTCGACTTGAATCGCCGCCTCCGCCGAGCGCTCCCCCCACAGGGTAGGTGCGCATTCTCCACAAGCAGAAACGCCACGATGCTTCCCATTTACCGCTTTGGTCGCCGTCCTGATGAGATCGCTGGCAACTCTCAGAAAGCGAACCCGATCAGGCAAACCGTTGACCATGAATGTGGAGAGCACCTCCTCAACATCCAAAGCGATATAGACGCCCTGTTCAACAACAGCCGCAACATCCACGCCCTGTGCCTGCAATGTCCGCCGAAGACTAACGAGATGTGACTCGGTGGCTACGACCACTACCGCATTCCCGGACTCAAGAGCGGCTTTAACGAAAGCACTGAAGCTCGCCAGAAAGGACGCATCATCAAGATAGAAGAAAACCTCGTGGCGGCGACTGATTTCTGTTTCCTGTGAGTCGAACGGCGCATGTGACGGGCGGACCTCCGAAGGGCGCGAGCGATTGGGGGCGGCGGAATCTTGACCTGTCACTCCTCCGCTGACAAACTGCTTGCCCTCGAGGACGGCTTTCACAGCAGGCAGGAGTTCGCTTCCAGCGAATTCTTTCACAACATAGCCCAGTGCACCCAAGTTAAGGGCTTCTTGCACGACGTCGTCAGAAGATTCTTGGCTCAGGAAAATTATTTTGGCCGTTGGGACGAGCTTGCGGATCTGCCGAGCCGCCTCGATTCCATTCAACGAGGGGAGACCGATGTCGAGAAGAATTAGGTCCGGGTTAAGTTCTTCTGCCTTCTGCACTGCGGTCAATCCGTCTGACAGTTCAGAGATGACTGCCAATTGTGGCATCTTCCGCAGCAACGCACGCACAAACCCACGGAAAGGTTCGAAATCATCTACGATTACGATGCGAATATTCGAGTTTTCCAGCAAGCCCTGCTTCTGAAGGGGGTCCAACTGCAGGTCTTCGAAGCCCGCCACGAGTCTAGTCTCATTGTTGTTCCAAAACAAGCCAAGAGTGTGATGCATGATTGCCAGGCAGAAGTCACTGACAGAGCAGCTCAGTTGACGATGCCCGTGGTGGCAGACCGACGCGGCGAACCAGATCTTGGAAGCGCGGATCGTCACGCAAGTTGTCCATGCTCGGGTCTATATCAAGATAGATCAGCCAGTGGGATTTCTCTTCGTAGGCCCTCTCCAGGTATTCGAGAGCGTGGTCGTTTTCTCCGATACCGATGTGGATTCCCGCAAAGAAGTAAGGGGCGACATATTTTTGCTTCGCTAGTTTCGTCAGGCTCTCGAGTATCTCCAGCGCATCCCTGGTCCTATTGGCGGTTCCGTAAGTATGGGCGAGCGCCGCGCGCATCAGGGAGCTGCCGCCTGACAGGGCCACTCCGTTTTCACCTTCGGCGATGGCCATTTCGTATCGACCCGTTTTCCTGTAGACGAGCCCAAGAATCCAATGCGTGACAGGATAATTTCGTTCCAATTCCACGGTTCTCCGTAGCTGCTCGATGGCCTCCTCGTATCGGCGCGCAAGGTAGTAGGACCATCCGACAGCCACGTTGATAATCAGTGAGAGTGGATCGAGCTCATGGCTGCGCTTTATTCTGGCGATAGCTTCGTCGGTTCGTCCCATCGTCATCAGATACTCGGCGTACCAGTGATTCGCGGTGGGGTAGGCGGGACCAAGTTGCAGGCTACGCTTGAATTCCGCCTCAGCCTCTAGCCAGTCCCAATCGGAAAGCCACAGGGGAGCCGCTAGGGACGTGTGCGCTTCGGCGAGATCCTCGTCAAACCGCAAGGCCTTTATTGCGGCTGCCTTGGCTTTCGGGAAGGTGTCCTTTGGCGGCAGATGGCTGTTCCATCCGAGGAGTACGTAGGAGTCAGCTAGTCCGGAATACGCCAGAGCGTAGCTGGGGTCCTTCTCTACGGCCTGCCGAAAGTACTCGATACCCTTGTCGGATCCTTCTTCAGTCCATTTGCTCCAGTGATAGCGGCCTTTGAGGTACAGCTGATATGCCTCGGCACTCTCCGTGTGACGCCTAGCTAACCGCTTCTTCTCCGCCGGGGTGAGATGCAGCCGCAGTTTACCGGAAATTTCGTTGGAAATTTCCTCTTGGATAATAAAGATGTCTCCTAGCTTGCGATTGTACTGCGCGCCCCACAGTTGAGAGCCTGTCGCCACATCCACCAATTCGGTTCCGATAATCAAAGAGCCGTTTCGCTGCGCTATTGTTCCCGTGAGGACGGTGCGGACACCGAGTTCGCGGCCAACCGTTTGAGGGTTAACTTCCTGGTCCTTATAGCGAAACACGGTGCTTTGCGCCATCACTCGTATTTTCGGCATGGTTGCCAAAACATTGATCAAGCACCCAGTGATTCCGTCACTGAGGTATTCGTTGTCTGGGTCGCCACTCGCGTTTGTGAAGGGTAAAACGGCAAGCGAGTTGATGCTCTTGGAAATTCGCTTTTGAGGAAGGGCGCTGTCGGCCAGGAACGCCCGTCCAGACTCCATGTCCCGCTTTAGCCGCCCCAAGTCGGCTCGCAAGTCGACGGCGCTTTGGTAACGCAGAGCGCGGTCTTTCGCCATTGCTTTGTTGATGATGCGTTCCAACTCGGCAGGCAATCTTGGGTTTAGGTGCAGTGAAGAGATCACAGGATTGTTCAGAATTGAGTCGAAAACAACCCAAGAATTAGTCCCCGTAAACGCGCGCCGACCGGTGGCTAGCTCGTACATAACTGCTCCAAACGAGAAAAGGTCGGTGCGCGAGTCCAACTCTTCGCCGCGTACTTGCTCCGGGGACATGTAGGCGACCGTACCCAACGTCGTTCCTGGAGTCGTCAAGCATTCGGGTTCAACGGCAAATTTTGTCAAAGTATTGGCACTAGCGGCGAGTTGCTTTTTAGGTGTGATCTTAGCCAAGCCAAAATCCAGAATCTTGGCATGGCTTCTTTGGGTGACGAAGATGTTCGCGGGCTTGATATCGCGGTGAATGATGCCTTCCGCGTGAGCGGCATCCAGTGCATCTACGACCTCTATACAAATATCCAGAAGACGTTCTATTTCGAGCGGACTGCCAGAAACACGACCTAGCGTGTCGCCATCCAAATGTTCCATGGCAATGAAGATTTTGCCGTCCTCTTCGCCAATATCGTAAACAGTGCAGATGTTGGGGTGATTCAGAGCAGAGGAAGCTCGGGCTTCGCGCTGAAAACGCTCCAAAGCTTCGGGGTTTTCCGCTACGTCATCGGACAGAAATTTCAGTGCGACAAAACGGTGCAAGCGCGTGTCCTCGGCCTTGTAGACCACGCCCATTCCGCCCGCACCGAGTTTTTCCAACACTCGGTAGTGAGAAATCGTTTGACCGGTCCTGGGACTTGAGTGGGTCAGTTGGGTCATGTCTGATGCTGAGCCAAAGTCACGCCCGCGCCTACTGGTAAAACCGACAGTTGTATCGGAGAGTCGGACGTCGACTCGAGGATGTTTTCACCGATACTGAGTGAACAGGCCGGTCTAGGCAACGGATTGAAGGCTACTGTGCGGGGATTTCTGCTCGATTCCGTGTTGTGTTTTCCTTTAGCTTGGCAACGTACACCATCGCTCGTGTCTCAAGAAGCTCCGCTTCGGCTTTCCGTTTTGTCTTCTCGAGCAGCCATGCATAGTTCTTCAAGGCATCGATCAGGGCGGGATAGTCGCGGGGCCAGGATTTCTCGAGGATATCCAGTGATCGCCGGCAAGGCGATTCGGCTTCCGTATAGTAGCCACGAACTAAATCAGCGATGGCTACCTTACTCAGACCCTTCGCCACGCTCGGGTGTTCCGGCCCAAGTAACTGGACCTTGATTGTCACTGCCCGTTCGAAAAGCGCTCCGGCCTCGTCATACTTGCGTTGATCAAGATAGAGCGCTCCTAAGTTCTCGAGCGTCTGTGCGAAGTCTGGGGAGTGCGCTCCAGGAGCTTTTTCCCAGATGCGCAGGGCATGCCTATAAAACAACTCAGCATCGGAGAAGTTGTTTTGGAACTGTTTAGCCACCGCCAAATTGCTGAGGACTGGCGCCAGGTCCGGGTGCTCTGGGCCGAGCAATGCTTCTCGAATACTCAGTGCACGCTGGAGCAGCGGTTCAGCTACAGAGTATCTGCCTTGTTGTTCTTGAATAGCGCCTAAGTTGACGAGGAGAGTAGCCACGTCAGGGCTTTGGGGCCCGAGCGTCTTTTCCGAAATGGTTAGAGCGCGCTGGAAAAGGGCTTCTGCCTGCAGGTACTTGCCCTGTGAATTGTAGGAAGCAGCCAAGTTGTTTAGAACCATGGCAACCTCGGGGTGTTCCGGGCCGAGAACTTTGGTGCGAATGGCCAACGCACGTTGAAACAACGGTTCGGCTTCGGCGTACTTGTGCTCCGCATCGAGAAGAGCCCCCAGATTATTGAGTGCGAGCGCCGCGTCCGGATGTTCTGGGCCAAGCCCTTTCTCCCAAAGTGTCAGCGCACGTCGTAAGAGAGTTTCAGCCACTGCATAATTGTCTTGCTTTCGCTGTAGCGTCGCTAAACTGTTGAGCACACTGGCCACATCCGGGTGTTCTGGTCCAAGGACCTCTTGACGGATGACCAAGGCGCGCTGCAAAAGCGTCTCACCTTCTGAGTACATGCCTTGCTCTATCCGAAGCGCTGCCAGGTTGCACAAGACGCTAGCCACATCCGGGTGGTGTGGCCCACGCACTTTTTCCCAAATGTCGAGCGCGCGCTGCAAAAGCCTGTCGGCTTCTGGATATCTGCCGGTGCGTTTATAAAACATACCCAGATTGTTGAGGACCGTAGCTATGGCCAGGTCCTCCGGCCCAAGCACCTTTTCGCGAATAGTTTGGACGCGCAGCAACAGGCCTTCCGCTTCCGAATAATTACCTTGCGCCTCCTGAACCGTAGCAAGGTTGTCGAGGACTGTGGCAATATCTGGATGTTCCGGCGGAAGGGCCTTTTGCCAAATTACCAAGGTGCGCCTGTAGAGAAGTTCGGCCTCCTTATAGTTGCCTTGCGAACGGTAAACTGCCGCCAAGTTATTAAGATTGTTAGCGAGATCCGGGTGTTCGGGTCCTAACGTCTTTTGACGAATGGCCAGCGCACGCTCGAAAACTGACCGGGCTTCCGAATACTTGCCTTGCTCTCGCCTGAGTGAGCCGAGACCGTTGAGAACCAGAGCAACGTCTAAGTGCTCCGGACCAAGTATCTTTTCGCGGATCACCAGAGCGCGTTGAAAAAGCGGCTCAGCTTCCGAATACCTGGCTTCGTCCTCCAGAAGCGTGGCCAGATTGTTGAGGCCGCTGGCAACGTCCAGATTCTCTGGTCCATAAATTGTCTCCCAGATGCTCAGGGCGCGGCGGTATAGCGGCTCGGCTTCGGCATATTTGTTTTGTGCCTGCCGAAGCGAGGCTAAGTTGTTTAACGATGTCGCGAAACGAGGATCTCGATCTCCGAATTGTTCTGCCTGATGAAACGCGTTGTTGAAGAAATTGTCGGCGTCTGCATAACTCCGTTGCCGAAACGCTTGTACTCCGGCTGCGTTCTCACTTTCCCACGAGGGCACTTGAGCGAAGCTTGTAGCGGCCCATAAGGTGAGGGCTAGCGGCATGGCGATATGGTTCAACTTCATTGCCCAGGCTCCTCAAGCAGGCTCTGGCTCCAACCATCGAATTTTGGCCAGTCGCTACGTTGGCGGAAACTGTCAGAATTGCCAGCTCAGGGGGTTCCGCGCGGGAAGATATTGATTGGTCCGCCGAGGCTTTTGGGTGGGAATGAGTCGCACCGACGGTCTCGGGGGAAATTAAACAGTTTCGGATCAGCGTGCATAGTGGGATGGAAACAACTCGCGAGTTCCAGAGATGCGCGTAATTCGCCTACAGGTCAAATTCAGAGCTTCGATCCATGGCGGTTCTTTCGCTACTCGAACGGTTAGCCTTGCAGGACGACGCTCAGAAGGGACTTGTTGATTTGCAGGACTCGCCGTCTGCTGCCGTACTCGATGAAGCCCAGTTTTCTGAATTTGTTCATGAACAAATTGACCCGCGTGCGTGTTGTGCCAATCATCTCCGCCAGCATCTCTTGCGAAACCGTGGGAACTATCTTCTCCGGCTTGTTTTGTTTGCCATAGCCCGCGAGCAGCAGCAGAGTGCGCGCCAGCCGCTTCTCGATGGAGTTAAAGAGATGGTCGATGAGGTCTTCCTCGACTCGTTTGTTTCGCTTCAAAAGATAAGCGATGAAGCGGTCGGAGAGCGCGTATTCTTCGTGGAGCGCGCGAATCATCTCGTCTTTCTCAGTGACGAGGACGGTTGTAGGTGTAGTCGCCCTTGCCGTTGCGGTGCAAATGGACTGGCCCGCAAGGCACCCTTCCCCGAAAAAATCACCCGGTCCCAGAATGGCCACAACAGCTTCTCTCCCGATCTCATTGACCACCGTAAGGTTCACAGCGCCTTCCTGAATGTACATGACGTTCGTCGCGGGATCGCCCTGTGCGAAAACGGTTTCTTCTCTTCGAAACTTTTCTAGCTTTCTCCCCGGGCCTGCCGAGGCGAGATACAATTGCACATCAAACACGGGCGTTCTTGAATTCGCTTTTTTGGGGGAGCGACGGAGGCTGACAGGTACACGTCGACTCGAGGAAAAGCGACCCATCTCACACCGTTCGAGCAGTAGCATGGAACGCGATCCTCCTGACTGTCCGATCCAGGACACTCCAAGTCGGCACATCATTGAGGCTAGAGAAGCTAGAGTTTTTCTTAAACTGTCAAAATTGACAGGCTGCGGTTCGCCAATACTAAGCCTCCGTCTTTTTGGCCCCTGCAATGACCTGTAACTTTTGACAGGTGCATGCGGTGCTCCATCCTGACAGGCTTCACGAATGCGTAAGATTTTTTCGCCATGGTTCTGTTCAGGGAGGAATCCCATGCGATTCACTGTCCTATGCCTCTTAGCGTCCGCCGTGCTCCCGTCAGTAAGCCGAGCACAAGTTCCTGTTTTCGTTATTACACAGGAAGGCAGCTCGATTAAGTTCGGCGTGAAGGCCTCGGTGGCCATCGCCGGTAGCTTCGAAAAGTGGGACGGCAACCTGACATTTACGTCTCCTGATGCCACGACCGGCGCTTTGGACGTCAAGATTCAGGCGGCCAGCGTGAATACCGGAAGCGGCATGAAGGATGGCAAGCTGAAGGGCAAAGACTTCTTCGACGTCAAGCAGGATCCGTTGATCACGTTTCAATCAAAGAAGATTGTACAGACCGGTCCCGACACCTTTGAGATTGACGGCGACTTTACGATACGCGGAGTGACTAGGCCCGAGACGCTGACTCTAGTCGTTTCCGGCAAGGGCACAGGCTCAGGAGAAATCAAAGGGACAATGGCTTTCGACCGTAAGGACTACGGCATGAACAGCGGCATTCCTTTTATCAGGGTCGCCGACCGCGTCGAAGTAACTGTCGACCTCAAGGGGAAGCGAGTCAGCGGGCCTCCGTTGGTTTTCAAACAATAACCACCTGTTCGGGCAGAGCCGCCGGCTGTCAGCATTCATTTCGTTCCCTGTAACTATCGTCCTCACTGCGAATCTCAAAGCTGCGGCGTAACGAAACTAGAGCCCTTTACCTGCGCTGCAAGGGCTCGGTAGGAGGCAAGAGGGGGGTAAAGGGGATCTCCATCCTGGTCCCGCGGCCCTTGGGAGCGCAAGCGACCGGCAGAGTTTGTTTCCCCATACCCGGCTATGCTCGCTTGCAAGTCGGTCTTGTCAGGAGACGATTGTGAACTCCGGTTTCCTCTACGGGACAAACGAGATCGTCATCTACTTTGCATTTTTCGCGTTGATGCTTGCGACAACCGAGGCTGGCTTCCATCTCGGCCGAAAGTCCGAAGGCAGCACTCCCGACAAAACTAAGTCACAGGTCTCTGCTGTCGAAGCCGGGATACTTGGCGTTCTCGGGTTGTTGCTTGGATTCACTATGTCCATGGCCGTGTCTCGCTTCGAGGCGCGCAAGCAGCTTGTGCTGGACGAAGCCAACGCCATCGGCACCTCCTGCCTTCGTACAGGGCTCCTCCCCGTGCCGCAAGGCTCCGAGATCGCGAGTCTTCTTCGCCAGTACGTCGATGTCCGCGTGCAATACGGGACTGCGGGCAATGATCTCCCGCGACTCGACACTTTGCACACGCAAACTGCCCGTTTGCAGAAGGAATTTTGGGCGCGAGCCGTTGCTTATGGGCAGAAAGATCCCAACCCGGTGAGGGCCGGCTTATTATTGGAATCGCTGAACCAAGCCATCGATCTGGAATCGGCGTGGAGGATGGCTTTGCAAAATCGTGTGCCGTCGAGCGTGATTTATGTGAACGGCATCGTCGGCTTACTGGCAACAATGGTGGTCGGATACGCATTTGGCTTGAACGGAAGGCGGCAGATCTTCTCTATGTGCGTGCTAGCCCTAGCCATCACCCTGGTTCTTGCCGTAATCATCGATCTCGACCGGCCGCGCTCGGGGTTGATCCGCATAAGCCAGCAACCCATGATTGACCTGCAGCACTGCCCTTGAAACGCTGAATGTAACGGCCTCGGAACCGAAGCATTCCTCTCCTCAGTGAAGAATTGGGAGTCGCGGTATGCGGAGCTCAAATGGTGTAGCTACCATCGGATTCCGACGACCTCAGTTGCCGTGCAGGAAACGTTTCCGACCGGGAAGTACGATCGGCTGCGCGACCGGCCGAGCGACGGCTTAGGCAGCGGAGCCTACACCACGACGTTGGCGTTCTACTCGCGGACGTACTTCTGGCTGCCGAATGGCCGCATTCTGCGCATGCGCTTCAACGTCTCGCAGAGTTTTTCGAGCAACGTGAACGTAGAAGACGTGAGTGTTTACGGCACTGGCGCAGGCTTTCGAGGGTACGCGAAGCCCGGCAATTCCCTCTTCGTCGACGCGTCCTGGGAATACAGCCTGACGCGGAGGTGGGTGCTGGCGCTCGACGCCACATATCGCCACAACGGCAACACCCGCGCGACCGGATATGACACTCTGGATCCCGACCGCGTGCAGAATCCACCCAGCATCCGGCTGGATTCCGGCTCCAGCGAGGCGTTCGCCTTCGCGCCGGCAATCGAATATAGTTGGAAACCCAATCTGGGCGTGGTCCTCGACGCCCGCGTGATTCCCGCGGCCCACAATACGCGATCACACCGGTCGTGGCGATCAACTTCGTCCGCTGATCACCGGCCAGCCGAGAGCCTCAGCGAAGGGTGTTCGACGCGAGAAAGTAGAGAAAACTGCCCTGTCTTGCTGTGGTGGACAACTGACTAGATGGTGTTGCATCGACCGGTTGAGCCCGCAGCGTTAACCAGGCATGAGGATTACTTCCGGGTGCCCCGTGACTCCGAACCGTTTCCGCATGGCATAGACGATCTCTGTGCGGACTGGTATTTTTGCCAGTTCTCGGACGCGGCACGGTGTTT
>Ga0137361_10002230_pt1 | contig 12305 bp, 10 predicted proteins | sample Mad1_80_16metaG_FD_104923 | JGI IMG/M metagenome (GOLD analysis project Ga0137361, IMG submission 104923) | Vadose zone soil microbial communities from Angelo Coast Range Reserve, California, USA - Mad1_80_16 metaG | ecosystem: Environmental > Terrestrial > Soil > Vadose zone | place: USA... | reverse complement strand
CACGAGCAAATCGCTTTTCAACAAAACGCCGAAGGAGCTGGATTAAGCCCGTTTGAATCCTGGCTGTTATTGCGCGGACTGAAGACACTGGCCATCCGCGTCAAGCAGCAGAATGAATCCGCAAATAAAGTCGCTGAATTTCTTGAAACACAGCCCCGGATCAAAAAAGTCTATTACCCGGGTCTCAAGGATCACCCAGGGCATGAAGTTCACCGTGGTCAAGCTCAGGGCGACGGCTCGGTTATAAGTTTCACCACTGGTGATCCAGAAATGTCAGCGAAGCTGGTGGAGGCCACGAAGCTATTCGCCATCGCCGTAAGCTTCGGCTCGGTAGGTTCATCGATCAGTTTACCTTACCGCATGTCGCACGCCAGTATTCCCAGCGTACTCAAACGCCGTCTTGCGCCACCTCAGGATCTCGTGCGTCTCTCAGTGGGCATCGAAGACGCCGATGATTTGGTGGAAGATCTTACTCAGGCACTCAGTTGTGCAAAAGCAAGCGGAGGAAGCAAAATCGCGATGACAGCGAGCGCAAACCAATGATCGTTCCTGCTAAGAGAACTGCGAACTTTACTTATGCATGCAATTCGCAACATCGTGCAAGCCGCGGAAGCATTGGAACGGAGTGGGCGGCCGGTTACTTACCTGAACATCGGCGATCCGCAGGCCTTCGGGTTTCGCCCGCCTCCGAATATTGTCGAAGCTGTCCAACGCGCGCGCGCTGACTCTTTCACCGGGTATGCGCATTCGGCAGGATTGCCCGAAGCCAGAGAATCAGTTGCAAACTATGCGACAGAGTTAGGCGTGCCCACCAAAACCGATGAAGTGATCATTACCAGCGGCGCCTCGGAAGGTGCGGATCTCGTGCTGACGGCGCTCGTCAATCCCGGTGACGAAGTGCTGTTGCCCGCGCCCGGATATCCGTTGTATCCGGCAATCCTCAATAAGCTTGGAGCCGATGCTCGTTACTACCGGTTGCACGAATCACAAGGTTGGCAGCCGTCCGTTGACGAAGTGCGCTCTTTGATCAGCAGTCGAACTAAAGCCCTGCTTCTGATCAACCCCAACAATCCGACCGGCTCCGTCACTCCGGATGAAACTACCCGCCAGCTTTTGGAGCTGGCCGCGCAAAGCAATCTGCTGGTCATCGCCGATGAAGTCTATCGCGAGTTATGTTTCGGCAAACCACCGAATGCGTCCTCAGTACTGGCGAAAACATCCGGCGCTCCATTGATAACTTTGGAAAGTCTCTCTAAGACGCACATGGTTCCCGGCTGGCGCATCGGTTGGATGCGCTTCACGAATTCGGACAAAATGAGCGATCTCATCGCCGCCATCATACGCCTTGCGAGCGGGAGACTATGTTCACCTACTCCGACACAATATGCGATTAAGCCGGCGTTGAGTGGCGACAAGGATTTTCTTCAGGGCTTCATCGCCGACATCGAAGGGAGACGCGACCGCGCGATCGATCATGTGCGAACGATTGAGGGCTTGTCATGTGCTACTCCGGAGGCGGCTTTCTACATGTTGATCAAGGTGAAGGATCTAAAGGGACGAACGGATGAGCGCTTCGTTCTCGATTTGCTGGACCAAACCAGCGTGCTCGTGGTTCACGGCTCGGGTTTTGGTTGTCAGGAAAATGAGGGATATTTCCGCCTGGTTTATCTCGCCGATGAACCAACTCTGGATACTTCATTTCATGAGATTGGCCGTTTTATGGCGAGTTAGTGACAGCGCTGTAATAGCAGGCAAGAAGAACATATTAAGCAGTCCTTAGTTTCTCGGCTTTCTTGCTTCAGCACGACTCTGATCAAGCGCTCCGTTTTAAGTCGATTGAGATGCGCGCTCGTGGTTGATGGACTAACGTCGGCCACCCATATCCGCCGACAAGACCATTAATTTGTGATACTCTGCGCGGTGTCGTCCGATGTTGTCATCGAACTCTCAAACGCTTTTAGGAGGGATGTCGCTATGAAAGGCTCGAGAGCTATCCACGCCCCGTTTTCCGATTCAGCAACTCGTTGCCATCCGATCAGTTCTGCAAAAACGAATCAGCGAGGGTTCACACTGATTGAACTGCTCGTGGTGATTGCGATCATCGCGATCCTCATTGGCATGCTGCTGCCCGCAGTGCAGAAGGTGAGGGAAGCGGCCAATCGGTCATGTTCGACAAACTATCTTCAACAAATTAGGGAGGCACAAAAGAACTACTTCAAGCAGCATCGCCTCTTTACGGCCTCCTTCGAATCCATTGGTCTGAAACAAAGAAAGTGCGGCTTTCATTACGCGATCGAATTGGGCGAGAAGGGCCAAACCTTTGTAGTTCGCGGCATACCCGCAGCGGCTGGGATCACGGCCAGTGAAGACTGCAGCGTTGACCAAACTGATGCACCGATCGTTTGGAAGACCAACCCAAAAGCTGACGAAGGAAGGCGACAGATGTTGGCCAGCATCAACTCGCGAGTACCCGGTATCGTCAGCTCGCTCCTTTCAAAACTCCCTAACAGCAATGATGAAGTAGTGCGAGGACTGCAAAGGGACAATGCCGCTCAGGATGCATTCAAGCGGCTAGATGCCAACGGAGATGGGTCGGTCACGATGGCGGAAATACTGAACTTCAAGGACGATAAGACTGGCGCACTTAACCAACTACTACCGCACATCAAACAGCAGATGCAAATCGGCCTGGCCGACGAGGATGTCAATTCGCTGCCCGGAGTAACGTTCGGAGCGCTGCAGCATTCGGGAAAGTTTTCAGAGCCGGAAGTCAGAAAGCTGATCCACTGAGAACGAGCACGGTGTTTCCGAAACGAGTGACTTAGAGTGGAAGTTTGACCGTGAAGACAGCGCCGCCGCCGCGTGCATTTTCAGCGGTAAGAGTGCCGCCGTGCTGCGTAATTACGCGATGGGCCAAAGCCAGGCCAACGCCATGCCCTTTTGATTTTGTGGTGAAGAAGGGGATAAAAATCTTTTGCAGATCGGAAGCCGGGATACCCGGTCCCGTATCATGGATTGAGATTGTCGCCCATTGTTTGCCCTGGCCGGTTTCGATTGACGGATCAACCGTGACTCGTCGATTGGCTTGGCCGTCAGGAATCGCTTCGGCGGCATTGCGCAGCAAGTTCGCGAGCGCCTGACGTAGCAGCCGGGCGTCGGCGCGAAGTTCAATCCGCTGGATTTGTACCGAGGAAGGCCGTTCGGAAACCAAGTCAACCCGTTGCTCTTCAAGCAAAGGCTTCAAGTCGCGCTTACACTCCTGAATCAATTCATCCAATGAAACGTCGTCGACTTGCAGTGGCTGAGGTCGCGCAAAGTTCAGAAAGGAAGTAATCATCTCGGAGAGACTTCTCACTTCTTGTAGCAGGGCATCCGCTGCGGCTTTCCCTTCTTCACCGTGGTCGACGCTTTGCAAAAACTGCGCATAGCCATGCAACGCGGCCATCGCATTCTTGAATTCATGCGCCAGGCCGGCGGACATCTCGCCCAGGTTCTCGAGATTTCGTTTCAGTGTCACCTGTTCGCGCAGACGCGTGACTTCGGTTATGTCGGTTATCAGGCAGAGCGCTCCCCGCGAACCTGACTCGCTAAGATCGATGGGCGCGACGGTCGCGCCTAGTCGCTTCGGCTGTGCCGATCCGTTGCTTGCTTCAATCTCTTCGCGGCGATAGATGCGACCGCTGGCCAGGCACGCCTCAACCATTTCCGCCAGAGCGGGCACGTTCGCGAAGATCGCGCTCAGATGTTCACCCGGAAGGTGCTCCTCATCGGCAAATAAATTCCGCGCCGGCGGGTTGATGACTGTGGCAGTTCCCGACGCATCAAAGGCGATCAGTCCGGTAGGCATGCTGGCCACGATGCGCTCGCTGAAGCGCTCAGCCGAATCCGCGCGGGCGCTGGCTTGCTCACTCAAACGTTCGAGTTCTTGCCGCTGGGCCTGAAGCTGCGCGATGACGGATTGAAAAGTTTCCAGTACAAACGCAGCTTCGTTCTGGGTCTTGCCGGAATGCGCGACCGGCGCGCGCTTGGCCTCGCCAATAAGTTGGCTGTAAGGACGAAGTAGGCCGCGCAGGAGCCAGGCAATGCAAACCAGGCTAATAAACAGCGTGACGACGAAAGCCGTCAAAAGGAAGGGCCGATAGGCAACCCCTGTGTCAGGCGCCAGCGCAAACACAGCAAAAATCATCACCGTGCCGAGCAGGAAAATGCCCGCCAGGATCGTGAGTAAAACTTGAAGCCGGCTCCTCTGCATAATCAATTCAGCGGAACTGCGAGGCGTACCATTCAATCAGTCGCGTACCAATTAACAGCGACGCTATTGAACCGATACCGAGAAAGATTCCGAACGGCAGCATCATCTGCATATTTCGCTGGCCACGCTGAAGCATCACCGCGATCCCGGCCAGCGAGCCGGTAAAAGCCGCCAGCAGAATCGTCAGGATCGTGAGTCGCCATCCCAGATAAGCCCCCACCATCAACATCATCTTTACGTCGCCGAAACCCATCGCTTCGACGCCGCGCAGCTTTTCCCAGAGAAAGCCCATCAACCAGAGCGAGCCGCCGCCGGCCAGGGCGCCGATCAGCGCGCCGATGAGCGAAACCGCGCCGAGGGGAAGTCTCGCGGGAAGCATTGAGATAAGTTGAGGCAGATCTTCAAAATGCGTCGGCCCTGCGAGATAGGGAACGACCAGGCGCGTGACCAGAGCAAATAATATTCCCGGATAAGTGATCGCATTAGGCAGAATCATGTGTTCGGCATCGATGAAAACAAGAGCGATAAGCGCAGCCGTAAACGCAAGATCGAAAGCCAAAGCGAAAGATAAACCGTCGTGCCAGGTCACCGCTGCAAACAGCGCCGCAGTGAGAGCTTCGACCGCCGGGTAGCGAGGAGAAATTCTCGCTCCGCAAGAGCGGCAGCGACCGCGTAGGGCCAGGAAACTCAGAATCGGAATGTTGTCATATGGTTTGATTGCGTTGCGACACTTCGGACAGGTTGAGCTGGGGAAGACGATGGACTGCTCAAGTGGCAAGCGGTGAATGACGACGTTGAGAAAGCTGCCGATCATCGCCCCGAGTACGGCCATTAACGCACAAGCGACCGGCAGTTGTGTGGCTGTCGCGTTCTCAATGGCCGGCAGATTCATTCAGGGGAATATTGTAGCACGGGGTTTAGAGTACCGACTTTAGTCGGCTTTTCGCACACCCGTTAAAGAACCCGACCAAAGTCGGTACTCTAAACGCCGTGGTCCCGCGTCCCGAAGGATCTGGATTTTCCGTTCTGCAGGTCATTGAGGATCGAGTGTTTGATTGAAGCGTGAAGGGCAGCAAACTTAGCAATCGCAAATCCCGCGCGACCGTCGCGCCAGCCGCCTTTCAAAACAAAACTACGAAGAAATGCTAATGGGCCCGCGACTGAAGTGCGTAGCCGCGTTGTTCGTTTGCCGTCCCGCAACATCTGACGTGCGCCTAGAGGCGCGTAGCGTTCCTCGATCATGCGCTGGTGATGAGCCGTGTTCTGCATTGAGTAGTGCAGCAGGTCGCCCTTAAGCGTCTCTACGCGGGCGCCCGCGTTCATAGTCACGGATTCGTGGATGAGTCGATCGCCCCAGCTTCCTCGTTTGCGATTGAACAGCCGAAGTTGATAATCGGGATACCAACCCCCGCCGCGAATCCAACGGCCCAAATAGAAAGCCCGCCGCGCAACGCGATACCCGTCGGCCAAATGAGATTCATCGACGTCACGCAGTATTTTGAGCGAGGCTAGTAATTCCGGCGAAATACGCTCGTCGGCATCTAGGCTGAAAATCCAGTCATGGCGGGCGGTATCGACGGCGAATTGTTTCTGAGCGGCGAAGCCCGGCCAGGCATTAACGATCACTCGCGCGCCACACTCCGCCGCAATTTCACGTGTCGCATCGGTCGATTCAGAATCGACCAGCAGAATCTCGTCGGCCCAGGCCACCGACTCACACGCGTCCCGAATATTTTCGGCTTCATTGAAGGCGATGATCGTAGCGGAGATTTTCATTGCCAAAACTTGGAGTGCGCCGGCAGAGCGGAGCGGCGACGGCGCTTTGGATCATCGACTACGAAACTCCACGTGCGAATCCAAAGCGGCGTCGCCGCTTCGCTCTGCCGCCGCACTCCAAATGATGATCACGGCTTCACCGGGTTCTCGACTACGACATTGTTGATTCGAAGGGTCGCGGCCGTGGCCCGCTGCAAGTCGGCGAGGGCTTTATTGTAATCAGTCTGCGACTGCAACTCGTTAGTTCGCGCCGCCGTGAGTTCGTTCTGTCTCTGCAACAACAGGAATGTAGTCGAGCGGCCAACCTCGTAAAGCTTCTGCTCGCCGGCTAATTGCTGTTCGGCGCTCTCTCTGGCCAGCCGTGACGCAATCACGCGCTTTTGCGCGGTGTCGACTGCCTGAGCCGCGTTGCGAACATCCATCTCGACTGCCTGATCCTCCGAGCGGTACGACGCTTCGAGTTGCTCTTTCTGGATTCGTGCACCGGCGAGGTTCGCCTCGGCAGTCTTGTTATGAATCGGGAAAGAGATAGCAACGCCCACGGTGATGTTGCGTGTGCCGAAACTAAACAGATTGCGCAGGTCCTGTCCATATCCGCCGATCAGATATGTCGGCGCCCCACTCGCCGCCACGTTCGGAACTGCCGCCACCGGAAAGCCAGATCTTCTCTGGATGTCCTGAATCTGCGCCAGCAGGAACGCGCTGGAGCTGGCGCTTGAACTTCCCGAGATCAAAGGCACCTGGGTTCCGGCCGGGAGCCCGAGCGACGTTCCGGCGAGGCCCGTCGTCGCCAGAGCTGACTGAATATCCATTTGCGGCAGTGTCTGATTCTTGTAGTACTGGAGGTCGATGCCATTGATATCTTTCTGTAGATTGAGTCGGCGTAACTCCGGTCGATTCTTATGTGCTTCATCGAGCGAAGACTTTAAATCAACCGGCGACAAATCAAATGCGGGCTCATCGGTTGGCGTAATCTGCGCCGTCCACTCGGGCATGTTCGGATCGCGAAGCATAAGTTGCTTCAAACTATTCTCAGCCACGGAAACATTTTGAGTCGCCACAAATAGATTCGTTTCGCGCGTTGCGATATCGGTCTGCACTTGAGCGCGATCTAGCGGGGCCTTTGCGCCAGCGGCAATTTGAGCTTCGATGTTGCGCATGTTCTGACGCGCGAGGTTGAGGCTATCGAGTTGATTTTGCTGGTTCCGCAGCGCGAATACCAGATTCCAATAAGCCGCTTGCACCTGCGAGATGATCTGAATCGTCCGCTGCCGAAAATCTGAATCGGTCTGCTCCAGATGCTTTTTCTGGATTCGAATCAAATGCCGGTTGCTGTCGATTGATCGATTGCGCATCAGTGGCTGATTGATCGTCAGAGAAAGATTCGATGAGTAATAAGGATTAATCAAGCTGAAACTGTTGCTGGTATTAACATGGCTGTTGGCAAACGACAACGTGTAGGTGCCACCGCCCTTCTCGAACGATTTAGTGATGGAGGGGCTGAGATTAAAGGTCGTGGTCTTCGTCTTTCCGGACGAGCCTGAACCACCCAACGAGCTCTGCTGCGGCGTGATGTTTTGGATGATCTGTGGCGTCACGCTGAAGATCGGTTCATAGACGCCCTGAAGGGAGCGCAGTTGCTGCTCCGCAAAGCGAACGTCATCACGCGCGACTTCGATGTCGTTATTGTTAAGTAAGGCCTTGCGAATTGCATCGTTGAGTGACAAGGTCAACGTGTTGCTGCTCAATATGCCTATGCGCGTCAGGTCGGGCAGCGGCGGGACAGCTTGGGGCTGCACCTGCGGGAAATTAGGTTCGCGCGGTTCCTGCACCGACGGCTGGACCGGAGTCGGCGACGGCGCGGGAAAAGCCTCTGCACCCGGCGGAGTTTGCGGCGTAGGTTGCTGCGTAGCCGGCGGCGCTGTCGGCAGCTGAGTCTGTTCGCCCGGAGGCCGCGTAGCCGGATTGACCGGCGTTGGACTAGGCGATTGCGCGGCGGCAATACCGCAGGCGAAAAAGAATAGCAGCATCAGGGTATGCGCTTTAATAACTGAACGAAGCGAGTGATTCGACATCTAAAGTGCTCCTCGAAAATTTAACTGAGGTTCGCGAACGGACGCTCACATACACGCAGAACACAGAGCGCCAAGTCAACATCATACTACGAACGCATACTGTATGCGGTTTCAAGAAAGCTTGGCAAAGTCCCGCTTGACACTGGTGCGAAGCGAGCATTATCTTGCAGTTTCTTTTCTCTATAAGATCAGCCGTACTCAGCGATGTGCATTGCGCAACTGCGACGGCTGACGTGTGCGAGTTGCCAGCCAACATCGCGTATCAATCAGGTAGAACACGCTGGCAGCCTGTTCTACATTGTCAGAGGGAGGTCTGAATCGAGAATGGCAGTCAAAGTGGGCATCAATGGATTTGGCCGCATCGGCCGCAACATCTTTCGCACCGCGTTGGGCGACGAGGATATCGACTTCGTCGCCGTCAACGATATTACCGATACGAAGACGCTGGCGCATCTTCTGAAATACGATTCGGTGTTGGGCAATCTGCATCACGATATCAAAACTTCCGATCATGGAATCGTAGTCGAAGGAAAAGAGTTCCATGTTTTCTCTGAACGCGATCCCGGCTCAATTCCCTGGGACTTGGTTGGAGCCGAAATAGTGATCGAATCAACCGGCCGTTTTACAAAAGCCGAAGATGCCAGGAAGCACCTGCACGATAGCGTTAAGAAGGTGATCATATCTGCGCCGGCAAAGAACGAAGACATCACGATCGTGCTTGGCGTCAACGAGGACAAGTACGACCCGAGCGCTCATCATATTATTTCCAATGCATCGTGCACGACGAATTGTTTGGCGCCCGTGGCGAAAGTGATTCACGAAAAGTTTGGCATTCGCACGGCGCAGATGACCACTATTCATTCTTATACCAACGATCAGCAACTGCTCGATCTCCCGCACAAAGATCTGCGCCGCGCGCGTGCCGCCGGCCTTTCCATGATTCCCACGTCAACCGGCGCCGCCAAGGCGGTCGCTCTGGTCCTACCCGAGTTGAAAGGAAAGTTCGACGGCATCAGCGTGCGTGTGCCGACGCCGAACGTCTCGCTCGTCGACGTGGTAATCGACGTAGAAAAGGAAACCACCACCGATGAAGTGAATAAGACGTTGAAGGACGCGGCCAACGAAGAGTTGAAAGGCATTCTGGCGTTTAACGAAGAGCCACTCGTGTCCTCTGACTTCAAAGGAAATTCGAACTCTTCGATCGTCGATGCCGAGTACACCAAAGTGATTGGCGGTCGTATGATCAAGGTGCTTTCGTGGTACGACAACGAGTGGGGCTATTCTTGCCGCGTGCGAGACCTGGTTAAGTACATTGCTGGGAAAGGGCTTTAGGTCTTGATCTTTGATCTTTGGCCTTCGATCTTTTGTTCGTCTGGCTTAGTGTTATTTCGTGGATCGTTTTTGTAACCGCGAGTTATACGAAACGAAGGAAACAAAGGCCAAAGACCAAAGGCCCAAAGATCATTCAGACCTGAAATGCCAAAGCTTTCCATCCGCGACCTCAACCTCAAGCGCAAGCGCGTCTTCGTTCGCGTTGATTTCAACGTGCCCATCAAAGATCGAGCGGTCGAAGACGACACGCGCATTCGCGCCGCCATTCCCACAATCAATTACGCAACTGAGCGTAGCGCGCGCGTGATTCTGGCTTCGCATTTGGGTCGCCCCAAAGGGCAGCGCGTCGAAAAGTACAGCCTGCGTCCGGTCGCCGAACATCTTTCGAATTTGATTGAGAAGCCGGTTGCGTTCGCTGATGACTGTGTCGGAAAGGCGGCCGAGTCGAAGGTCGAATCGTTGAAAGACGGCGATGTGCTGCTGCTTGAAAATCTTCGGTTTCACCCTGAAGAAGAGAAGAACGACGAAGAGCTCGCGCGCCAGCTTGCTTCACTCTGCGACGGTTTGTACGTCAACGATGCGTTCGGCGCAGCGCACCGCGCCCACGCTTCGACGGTCGGGATTACAAAGTTCGTGAAGCACGCCGCCGCCGGCCTGTTAATGGAGCAAGAACTTGAATACCTGGGTCGCGTTATTAGCGAGCCTGAACATCCTTTCGTCGCCATTCTTGGGGGCGCCAAAGTCTCCGACAAGATTGCCGTCATCAATGCGCTCATCGATCGCAAGGTCGACAAACTGTTGATTGGCGGCGCGATGGCTTACACGTTTTTGAAGTCAGAAGGCTTCACGGTCGGGAAGTCACTAGTCGAAAACGATATGCTGCGGACGGCCGCTGAAATTGAGAAACGGGCCAAAGATGAGGGCGTTGAGCTATTGCTGCCGACCGATCATCAAGTTGTCGATAGCTACGAACCGGTCAAAGGCCAAGAGATTGTGGCCAAAACCATCCCCATCGAATTCACCAACGCCGGTCATGCCGGCATGGACATAGGCGCTGAGACCCTGACGCATTTCGCCAACGCGCTGCAAGACGCGAGAACAATAATCTGGAATGGCCCGATGGGCGTCTTTGAAGAACCACCTTTCGATCAAGGCACGATTGGCATCGCGCATGCCGTCGCCGACGCTGCCGATCGCGACGCGACCGTAATAGTCGGTGGTGGCGATTCCGTCGCCGCCGTTAGGCAAGCCGGCGTCGCTGATCGCATCACCCACATCTCGACCGGTGGCGGTGCAACTCTGGAGTTTCTGGCCGGTGAGGAATTGCCAGGTGTCGCCGCCTTGAGTGAGAAATGAGTGCTTTCTTGTTCGACGTCGATTTCTAATGCTAGTTTCGCGGAATAACTAAGGGCAGAGTGCCAAGACCTAAGCACGATTCTTTTATGCGTAAACCTGTAATAGCCGGAAACTGGAAAATGCACAAGACGGTCGGGGACTCTGTCGTTACGGCCGTGGCCCTCAAGCCCCTCGTCGCTAATGCGAACCAAGGCGAAGTAATTATCGCCCCTGTTTTCACGGCCTTGAAGAGCGTCGCTGATCGTTTGGAGGGATCGAATATCCAAATTGCCGGACAGGATTGCGCGACCGAGAAGAGTGAAGGCGCATTCACAGGCGAGGTCGCGGCGTTCATGTTGCGCGATGCAGGTTGTTCCCATGTGATCGTCGGGCATTCCGAGCGACGACAATACTACCTGGAGAGTGATCATCTGGTCAGTCGCAAAGCTCAGGCGGGCATCGCCGCCGGGTTGAGTGTGATCGTATGTATCGGCGAGACGCTCGAGCAAAGAGAAAGTGGTAAGGCCCAGGATGTAGTCAGCGAGCAATTAGTCGGAAGCCTCAGCGGGTTGACAGCCTCTGACCTCGACCGTATCATCGTTGCTTACGAACCTGTCTGGGCCATTGGTACCGGACGCACCGCGACGCCGGAGCAAGCGCAGGAAATGCAAGCGTTTATCCGGCGCGTTTTCGCGGAAAGGCACGGGCAAGCGGCGGCTGATGCGTTGCGGATTTTGTACGGCGGTTCAGTCAAGCCAGATAACATCGCAGATCTGATGAAACAGTCGGACATCGACGGCGCGTTAGTAGGGGGCGCGAGTTTGAATGCCGAGAGCTTCGCGCAAATAGTTAATTACCGGTAAATGGTAAATGGTGAATAGACAATAGCATCGCTCGCGCGACCACTCCATTTACGATTCACCATTTACCATTCACCAATTATGTTGGCTTACACTTTATACGGGCTATTTATTTTGTCATGCGTGATCTTGATCCTGGTGATCTTGTTGCAGCCAGGCAAGTCTGACGCAGGCGCGCTCTTTTCCAGTTCGGTCTCGAGCACCGCTTTCGGGCCGCGCGGAACCCAGACGCTGTTGGCAAAAATCACGATTGGCGCCGCTGCCGCTTTTATGCTGATTGCTTTGACGCTTTCGCTGCCCGCGATCAGTGGCACCAGTTCAGTTTTGCAATCCGGGATTCCCGAGCAGACGGCAGTGCCAACGCCATCGCCGACCGCGACTCCGCAACCGACTCAGTCTCCGTCGCCATCAGAGACACGGACGGCGACTCCGAAGAAGTAGCGGCTAACAATCCAGACGGATTGCGAGTTTTTTGACAGCCTTCCTGAATGAGCCGAAGTGGCGGAACTGGTAGACGCGCACGTTTGAGGGGCGTGTGAGGTAACTCGTGGGGGTTCGAGTCCCCCCTTCGGCAGATCAACTTCTAAGTCCAATAGAGACAATAGGTTGCGGCAATAAGTGATGTTTGGTGTTTACTGATTGGCTGAAACAGATACCAAGCGTTTCACTGCCATT
>Ga0137361_10002228_pt1 | contig 12308 bp, 10 predicted proteins | sample Mad1_80_16metaG_FD_104923 | JGI IMG/M metagenome (GOLD analysis project Ga0137361, IMG submission 104923) | Vadose zone soil microbial communities from Angelo Coast Range Reserve, California, USA - Mad1_80_16 metaG | ecosystem: Environmental > Terrestrial > Soil > Vadose zone | place: USA... | reverse complement strand
GCGAGTAGCCCGTTGCCGCGCCACGCACTGGGCGCGCAATGGATGAACAGGCTGCCGCACTGCTCGTGCTGCAGCGGAAAGCTAAGCGCAAAGGCGGCTTAGAGTTCCCGGCCGAGCGGACAAGTTCGAAGCTGAAGAGCTTTCGCCACGGGCCGCGTCGCGGCCTGCTTGAAACAATAATTGTGCGTCTTTCTAAACCGTTCGTGTATCGAATCCGCTCGGTATTCGAGTCCGCCCGGGTTTCGAATTCCTGTGTCTTTCGAATGCATTCGTCTTTCGAACGGATGGAGTCAAGAAAGGGAAGTGGCTCGGATGCTTCTCAAAGTGCGCTCTCACGGCATATTTTTTGCACTCTATATCCCCAGGCTAAATTTGAGTGTGCGATCCTGGCCCAGTTCGTCTGAGATTCGAACCATCTAAATTTGTTGCGCGTTGAAATTTAGGAAAAACTGGGTGTCCCGCATCCATCCACCAAGTTTCGTCTGCGGCCTCTTCAACCAGAATGCCGATCGAGTGCCGCGCTGATTTTCCGATGCGCGGTCCGACGGCGTGCAGCGACGTGAGTCGTCACGATGCCTAACAAGACCCCTGAGGCCCTCCTTTTGCGCGGTGTTTCGAGCACGTAAGGGATTTGTTTTGACTACTCTAGGCTTGACACTAACTATCGCGTGTTATAAACCGTCGAACATTGAAACGTTCGTTGCAGGTAGATGATTCTTCCGGGGGAGGGTGTGATGGACCGAATCAAGCGGATGACGGTTTTACTGGTCTGCTCGTTTGCATTCTTGTTTGCGTTGCTTTCTTTCAATGCGACGGATGCTTCCGGTCAGGCCGTATCGGCAACACTTTTCGGAAGAATCACGGACGCTTCCGGCGGAAGTATCGCCAAAGCCACCGTTACAGTCCTCAATGCCGCGACGGGGTTCTCGCGGTCGGCGCAAACCTCCGACACAGGAGAGTACACGATTCCTGCCCTTCCGGCTGGCGAGTACGCGGTGACAGTGGTATTCACCAGTTTTGGGAAGCAAACAAAAAACATTACCTTGCAAGTCGGGCAGTCCGCGGCGCTCGACTTCGCGCTGTCACCCGGTGAAGTGGCGCAAAGAGTAGAGGTCGACGCAACGTCAGAATTGGTGGAACCGACGAGGACCCAGGTAAGTACCGTGATTACGGAGCGCCAGATTGTCAATTTGCCTGTAAATGGCCGGGAATTCATCAGCTTCGCACTTCTTTCGCCGTCCGTGACCATTGGGGACACGACCTCAGGTAGCACGGATGTAATTGTCGAGCCGGTGACTAAGCTCTCTTTCGCGGGGCAGAATATCCACTACAACTTTATCGCCGTGGATGGCGCCGACGATATTTCAACGGCTTCGGGGATCCAGCGCGGGACGCCGCCGCAGGAATCGGTTCAGGAATTTCGCGTAATCAACTCGGATTACTCCACAGAATTTGGACGCGCCGTCGGCGGTATAGTCAATATCATCACCAAGAGTGGGACGAACGATTGGCACGGGAGCCTCTACGAGTATTTCCGGAACAACAAGCTGGACGCGATTAATCTGTTGCAAGCCACGGGCGCGCATGTGCTGCGGCAAAACCAATTCGGCGCGGCGATTGGCGGGCCTATTCAGAAGGACAAGACCTTCCTGTACGCGAACTACGAGGCGCAGCGCCGCGGCGAGTCGCCTTTCTATAATTCCGCCGTCCTCACCAACATCACTTCCATCAATAATTTCAAGACTTCTTTCAACCTTCCTGTCGAGCCGAATCTCGGCAGCGTCCTGCGCACGAATGACACCGACAACGGTTTTGTCCGCCTTGATCGCAGTATCGGAACAAACCAGAATTTGTTCGTCCGCTATTTCGTTAATGATGGACGCCTGCTGAACCAGTCGCCGCTCAATGACGGATTCGACTTGCCGTCTGCGTTCAAGAACAATTTCTATCGTGATCAGTCAATTGCCGGCACCCTCGCTTCTGTAGTCAATCCACAGCTGGTGAATGAGTTGCGTATGCAATTTGCACGGCGATCGTTTGATTTCCCGACGGTCACCACGCAGCCACACCTCGAAGTTTCCAACACCTTCACGACCGGGGTAAACCGGGGCAATCCGGATTTCTACCGTGAATCGCGCTTCGAAGTGGTCGACAATGTCACGCTTAGCCGCGACCGCCATACGATCAGCTTTGGCGGCAATTACAATTTCGTGCGCACCACCGAATCCTTTCCCCTCTTCTATCCCTTCGAAGGTGATTTCGGCTGCATCTTCGCGAGCCAGTGTCCCTTTAGCTTGGAAGCGGGTTCGCCATTCGTGCTGTTCTTCGAGCGCTTCCTGGCTCCCAACTTCACGGAACCCAGTTTTGACCCAGCGGTCTTTCAAGGGGGCAGAATCTCACCTGCTATCCGCAATGAGGCGAAAGGTACCCTGAACCATACTTATAATGGCCTGTACATCCAGGACAAATGGCGTGCGACCAGCCGCATCACCCTTAACGGCGGCTTGCGTTGGGAGTGGGAGACTTGGCCTTCGAACGTCCTCGACACGCAGTGGAAGAATTTCGATCCCCGTTTGGGCCTCGCGTACAACGTCGGAACGACTCGTCACGTGGTTGTCCGCGCCGGCTTTGGACTCTTTCACGGCATGATTCCAGCACCGCTGCTTGCCTGTCAGCTACCTTCGTGCGGCGGAACAAATGGAAAATATCCAGGCCGGCCGTTTGAAGATTCGCTGGATGCCAAGACGCGGCTCTTCGCCTTCGCGAGCGCGCCGAATATTACTTCCATCGCTTTGGGTGACATGCTCGGGGGGGCGTACCCTGATGCGGCACCGCTGGGTTTCTGTCCCGGTGGAACGGTTTCCGGTTGCGGTTTCTTTGGGGACGCCACAATCGTACGCTTCGTGAAGGATCACAAAAATCCGTACGGAATTCAGGCGAGTCTAGCGGTAGAATTCGAGCCGCTGCCAGACACAACCGTCAGCATCAGCGGGCTGCACGTTCGCGGCGTGCACCTTGGCAGCTTCTTCAACGTAAATCAACCGGACCCGTCCGGGCAGGCGCTGGTCCACGACTCGCAGGGCAGGGCAGGGCTCAAGAATACGTACTTTGCGGCTCCTGGAATCCCAGGATCGCGTAGCGGCGCGCCTGGTTTCCCCACTATTTACGCTGTCTACTTTGAGGCAACCTCGCGCTGGGATTCGCAGTACGACGGGCTTCTAATCAACGTGAACAAGCGCCTTGCACATAACTTTTCCTACGGCATCAGCTACACCTGGTCGAAGTCCATCGACAATGGCCCGAATCCCAGCTTCGTGCTGATTCCACAGGACAGCCAAAATTTCCGCGAGGAGCGCGCGTTGTCTTCCGACGATGTCCGGAACCGGATCGTGCTCAACGCGACGGTAACGACCCCCAAAACATGGAACCCTTTCGCGCGGGACTTTCTGTTTGGCATTATTACCACCATTCAATCGCCGATGCGCTTCACGAAGTTTGCTGGATTCGACGCGAACGGCGACATTTTCGGAAACAACGACCGCGTAGGCATCGAGCCGCGCAATACCTTCATCGGCGACAATTTCCGTTCCGTGGATGTACGCGCCTCTCGCAAGTTTGATTTCCGCGAGAAACGCAGCCTCGAATTCATCGCCGAAGCGTTCAACCTCTCCAACACCTTAAACGTTCGCTACTTCAACACGGTTTACGGCGCCGCGGATTTCTGCCCATTTAGTGCTGGTACAGGTGGTTGCCCGGCGACGTCCTCCGGTTTCCCCGAAGGTTCTCCAAATCAGTACTATGGAACACCGCGGGCAGTAAACAATCCGCGGCAGATTCAGCTGGCGCTGAAATTTAGTTTCTGATCAATTTGTTTCGGGGGCTGGCCGCGGCCCAGCGCCGCAGCCAGCCTCTTTTTCGGGAGTCATAGCAAGCGAGAGCTGCGACAAACCGCTATGGGATTCTCCAAGTCCTCGTTTAGCGAAAAGACACACAAATTGTATGCGTCGTCTTTTGCTCCCTTGAGCGCGCGACGTCTGCTCGTGCTCGGCGGAATCGGTCTCATCCTTGTTGGCATGCTGTTCGGGGACATTTTTGCGGTGTTTGTGTTGCACCAGAATGCGGCGCGCGTGGGCGCCAGCTTGGCGGCGGCCGCGCATGCTGCCCTGGCTGGGGATCATGCCGCAGTTCTCGCCAGTTTTCAGGACGTCGGCGCGTTTCTGGAAAATCGCGGAACCAAGGTGGACACCCACGTCCACATGATCGATTTTGGATATCTGGCACTTATGCTCGCGATCCTTCAGCCATGGATCGCATTTGAGGAAAAAGCAAAACGAGGATTTGCGTGGCTATTCCTCGCCGGAGCGACGCTGCTACCGGTGGGCGTTTTTCTCATTCATTATGTCGGGCTCGCGCATAGCCCGCTGCAAACGATTGGCTGGGCCAGCATTTTTGCGGACTTCGGTGGATTGCTGGTGATCCTTGCCACTCTGGGGTTTCTCCTGGGTCTGGTGAAGCATTTTCGGTTCCATGCACCAGCGCCTGTAAAGGATGGGCTGCTCTCTGACCGCAGCGTGGCGGGCCGCTTGCTGCTTAGCGGCGGCATGGTGCTGGTCCTCGCTGGTTTCCTGCATGGCGCGTATTACGCGGGCGTCGATCTCTATCGTCATGAAGCGCTCGATTCTTCCATCCTCGGCGAGATGGCGAAGGCGGCCGCGGCAAACGATGCCGGTATGGTCGACCGATCGCTGGAAGCTTATGGACAACTGCAGGGTGATAAAGCCGTGAAGATCGCCGCGCACGCACACAGTATCGAGTTTGGGCTTTTGGCGATGATGCTGGCGTTTTTTCAGCCTTACGTTCGTTTGCGGGAGAGCTGGAAATTGCGATGGGCGTACGTTTTGATTCTCGGTTCGGTGTTGCTTCCCGTGTGTGTGCTGATGGAATTAAGGTTCGGGCTGGTGGCTGGCGGGCTAGCGGACTTTGGAGGCTTGCTGGTGATCGTTGCGCTGTTCGCGATGTGGATCGGAATTCTTCGCTACACCAGCGAGCTTGATTCGCAGGCGGGAGATGTGCGATGAGCGGCAGCAGGCGGCTTCTGATTGTGGGCGGCATCGCACTGGCGCTGTGGGGCATGGGTTATGGCTTGTGGTACGCGGTTTTTGCGGAGCACCAGGCATTGAATGGGATTGGCGGTTCGCTCGCGACGGCATTCGATGCTTCGGCGAGTCGAAACCTTGGCGCTGCCAAGATCGCATTCCGCAACTACAAGGAAGCGAAATATATCTATGATCGGCAAGTGGATGTTCATGGTCACTGGATTGGATTGGCGATGTTGCTGATCGTCGTGGGGATTGCGTTCGATCGCGTCCGACTTGCGGAACGTCACAAGCTGGTGCTGGCATCCGCACTTCTGGGGGGAGCCGCGATTTTCCCTTTGGGAGTTTTGCTGCAGACCTTCGATCACGGCGCGATCCCGCGGGGGATCGCCATTCTCGGATCGGTGCTGGTAATTGCCGCGCTGTTCGGGATTACGCTGGGCATGGCGGGTCGCGAAGCTCCCTCAGAATAGCGGTCACGGAATACTAATCCTTTTTCCCGATTTGAATTTACGAAGGCACAGCCGGTAGGACTCCGGCGTATCGAAATCCGTGAAGATGGCGCGCGTTTGGACTTCTATCGCCCGCACTCGGGAAGGAAGACGATAAATTACGTCGCGCGCGGTTTTGGACTTAAAGAACTCCGCCCGCAGTTTCCCGGCAACGATGGCCGGGTGGCCGTAGAGTCTTCCATGCCGCGGTATGGCAATCTCCTGCTTTTCCTCGCGAGTCCGGAACGCGCCAACCAATTGCTGAATCGTTTTCCGTTTCAGGAGGGGATGGTCCACCGGATAGATCAAGAACGAGGCATCCGCAGGAATCTGTTTTAGCGCGCGGCGGAGTGAACTGATCTGGCCCCGGCGCCAGCCACGATTCCATACAATACGTGCTGCGCGGGGAACTGCGCGACGGACGCGCGCTACATCGTAGCCCAGGACGACAAGGGGACGCTCGAGTTGCGAGCAGTTTTCAATCGCGATAGCCAACGCTGTTTTTCCGCCGAACATCGCCAGCGGCTTTGGAAATGGAAGATGGTGTGAGGGGCCCGCCGCCAGGATAATCGGAAAGATTTTTTCACGTCTTCTCATCGCAAGGCTGCGGCAGCATAGATGAGTCAGTGGCTAAACGCCAGGCTTGAAGTCGTCTATTTTTTCGTCAGCTGGAAGCGAAACAGGCGTTTCGCCTTGCCTCGCCGCTCCATTCGCAATAGAATGCGCCCGCACTACAACCATTGATTTTTGCCGCGGTCCAACTGCGGACACTCGCCATCCCAAGAGGCAAGCGGAAAACATCGTGTACGCGCATCCTTTTTCGTATCATCGCGCCGGCTCGGTTCTGGAGTCTTCCAAACTCTTGCAGCAATTGGGCGAGGAGGCGCGGCTGATTGCCGGGGGGCAAAGCCTCATTCCGTTGATGAAGATGCGCATGGCACGTCCCAGCGCGCTGGTGGACATCAATTTCATTCCGGGACTGAGTGAAATCCGGCGCAGCGACGGCCAACTGCGATTCGGGGCTTTGGCGCGTCACGCGGACATCGAAGCATCGGACGCCGCTTCGTCCATTCCCATCGTTCACGATTGCGCGGCGGGCATCGCGGACGTGCAGGTGCGCAATCAAGGGACGATCGGCGGATCTCTTGCGGAAGCGGACCCTAGCGGAGATTGGGGCGCGGTCCTGCTAGCCTTGGACACGTCGGTGCGATGCTCCCGGCCGTCGGGAGAGCGGACCATCGCGCTCGATGATTTTTTCAAAGATGCTTACACCACGGTTCTCGGACACGACGAACTGATCAGCGAAGTTATTGTCAAACAGCCGGTGAAAAATAGCGGCGGAGCCTATCTGGCGTTCAAGCGCAGCGCGCCCGTCTATGCGACGGCTAGCGTGGCGGTCCAGCTCACGCTCGGAGACAACGACACTTGCAAGGATGTGAGGATTGTACTTGGCTGCGTTGGACTGACTGCGATTCGCGCAAAAGAGGCGGAGAAAACTTTGCGAGGGAAGAAACTCGAGGAGAAGAGGATCGAGAGCGCCACCGAAGCGGCGCGCGCGGCCGCGGAACCTCAAGACGACATGCGAGGCTCCGCGGATTACAAACGCGTCTTGATCGCCGCTCTTGTCAAGCGGGCCTTCGGAATCGCGGTGCGGCGGGCGCGCGGGGATCAAGTTGAGGCGGGGCACGAATATGTCGGACGTTGAAAAAATTCTGGTGCGCGTTCGCGTCAACGGAGAGCCGCGGGAGGCGCTGGTCGAACCGCGGACCCTGCTCGTGGAATTGCTACGCGAGCATTTCAACCTTACCGGAACGCATATCGGATGCGACACCACGTATTGCGGCGCTTGCACCGTCCTGCTGAACGGTCGCACAGTTAAATCCTGCACGGTGTTTGCGCCGATGGCCGACGGCGGCGAAATTATCACCGTCGAAGGGCTTTCCAAGAACGGCGAATTGCATCCCGTCCAACAGGCGTTTGCGGAGTGCCATGGGCTGCAATGCGGTTTTTGCACGCCCGGGCTGCTGCTCTCCACCGTGCACCTGTTGTCGAAAACGCCCATGCCCAGCGAAAAAGAAATTCGGAGGGGTATCGCGGGCAATACCTGCCGGTGCACGGGCTATCAAAATATCTTAAAGGCTGTTCGAGCCGCTGCCGGCGAACTGGGGAAGCGCTGAGCCATGGAGATCAAATTCGGCGGCGACTTCACAGTGCAGAAAAAACCGGAGGCCGTTTACGACTTTCTCGTAGATCCGAATCGGTTTTGCCCTTTGCTTCCTGATTATCAGGGCATGGAGATTCGCGACGAGAAGAATTTTCTGGTGAAGTTGAGCGTGGGAATTTCGCACATTCGCGGCACGGCGGCGGTCAAGATATCGCTGGTAGAAACCGAACGGCCGAAGCATGCCGTCTACGAGGGGAACGGGGATGTGCCGGGCGGATCGGCTACGCTGCGAGCAGGTTTTGAACTGGAGCCAGTTGCGGGAGGCGCGACCAAGGTGATTTGGAGCGGCCAATCCAATGTGATGGGGCGAATTGCGTCGCTGGCCGGAGGATTGCTTCAGCCGCTGGCGAAAAAAAATGTGCAGAAATTGATTGATGGACTGCAGAAAGCGCTGACGTAGGCGCGAGACAGGGCGATGGCGAAAACAACGCGGGTGAAGAGTGCGAGGTCCAAGGCTTCGGCCGGCTCCAGCAAGAGCCGCGCGGCGGTGGCTCCCAAGTGGGTAGGACAGCCGATTCGCCGCGTAGAAGAAGATCGCCTGGTGCGAGGGAAGGGAATTTTTGTTGACGACCAGAAGTTGACGGGGATGCTGCACATCCGTTTTGTGCGGTCGTCCTACGGCCACGCAAAAATCACGCGAGTGGATGTCACGAAGGCTGCCGCGCTGCCGGGAGTGGTGTGCACGTTGACGGGCGCGGAAGTGAAAGGGCTGGTGAACCCGTTCATCGAGATCGGGCCGGACGTCGGACAGAAAATTGCGGACTACTCGATGGCCGTGGACAAGGTGGTGTACCAGGGCGAGCCTGTCGCTGCAGTTGTGGCCGAAACGCGGCTGACGGCAGAGGATGCGGCGGAACTCGTTGAAGTGGAATATGAGCCTCTGCCTCCTGTGATGACCGCCGAAGATGCGCTGAGGGACGAGAGTCTCGTTCATCCGGAGATGGGAACGAACCGCAACTGGCATGGCGTTTTCGAATATGGAGACGTAGAGAAAGCTTTCAAGCACGCTGATCATGTTGTGCACATTGACCGGTTGCACTTCCATCGCTTTTCCAGCACGCCGCTCGAATGCAACGCCATGATTGCCGTTTGGGATTCGCGGTCCGAACGCATCGAGTATTGGTCCAACAATTCGTTTCCGTCTTTCGCGGCGCAGTTCCTTTCGCCGGCGCTGGGCGTTCGAATCGATCAGATTCTGATGAAGAGTTTCGATATTGGGGGCGGCTTCGGGATCAAGATTACGAATTACCCGTACATGGCTTTGTGCGCGCTGGCTTCGCGAAAGACGGGCGATCGGCCGGTGAAGTGGACGGAGACTCGCACGGAACACATGCAGGCGAGTGCTCACGGAAATGAGCGTACTTTTCTAGATACACGCGTGGCGCTGGATAAGAATGGCGTAATCACGGCGATTAATTCGCGACACGTGGACGATTGCGGCGCGTACCCGCGCTACGAGCCGCTGGGTTGCGTGATTTGGGCGCAGGTGCTTCCGGGTTCGTACCGCGTCAGAAACATTCGCATTGACATGAATCAGGTGGTCACGAATAAGTGCCCCGTTGGGCCGAATCGCGGCTACTCACGGATGCAGCAGCTCTGGTTCCTGGAGCGCGTGCTGGATATTTGCGGGCACTCGCTGGGGATTCCCACCGATGAAATGCGCCTGCGCAACTACATCCGGAAAAATGAGATGCCGTACGAAACTCCGAACGGCTGTGTGTACGATTCGGGGGACTACGCGGGAATGCTGGCGATGGGCAAGAAACTTGTCGGCTGGGACGATTGGAAAACGAAACAGGCGGACGCGCGCAAGGAAGGACGCTGGATCGGCCTGGGAATCGGCTCGACGCTGGATTCCGGCACGAACAATTTTGGCCAGGCGCGCATCATCAATGCCGGGGCACCGTTTTCCGGACAATCGAAGGCGGCGATCGCCAAGCTGGACATCTACGGCGAAGTCGTCATCAGTATGGGCTCCGTGCCACAGGGACAGGGCCACGAAACGACGGCCGCGCAGGTGGTGGCCGATGTGCTGGGCGTGTCTCCCGGCCACGTAAAAGTAAAACCGGGTTTCGATACAGAGCAAAACGCTTACACCGGACACACCGGAACGTATGCCAGCCAGTTTGCAGTCACGGGTCTCTCGGCCATTCACGGCGCGGCGACCAAGCTACGAAACGAGATGAGCCGGCTGGCGGCCTGGGCACTAAAAGCCAGGGAAAAAGATCTGGAATTTGGCGTCGGCGCGCAGGGACCGGAGGTCCGCGACAAGCGATCGAAAAAATCCATCAACTACTGGGCGCTCGCGAACATCGTGAACGTGAATAATGCGGGCATGCCGGAAAAATTGTGGGATGTGACGCTCAATTGCCGCCACGTGTATCACGCGCCGTTTCAGCTGCCGGACGTGAAGAAGAAATTTGGCAATCTGACGCTCACGTATGCGGCGCAGATTCATGTCGCGGTCCTCGAGGTGGATCGGGACACGTTTCAGCCGAAAATCCTGGCATACGCTTGTGTGGACGATTGTGGCCGCGCCATAAATCCCAGGATCGTGGAAGGGCAAGTACACGGCTGCACCGCGCATGGCATCGGCGCCGCGTTGATGGAGGATTGCGCGTACGACGGCGATGGCAATCTGCTGGCCTCGACTTTCAGCGACTACACTGCGATCACTGCGATGAACATGCCCGATCTGCTGTATGGCCACATGGAATCGCCATCGCCATTCACCTTCAATGGCGCGAAAGGTATGGGCGAAGGCGGTGCAGCGCCGGTCCATACGATTTGCGCGGCGCTGCAGGATGCTCTCTACTCGAAGGGCGTGATCATCAATGATTCGCACAACACCGGCGATTCGATCTTTCGGGCAGTGCAGCGCGCGGGCACTGGCGGGTTTGCTTCCTCGGTTCGGATTGAACACCGGCGCGCTGCCGGCAAGAGCGAACGCTGATAACGCCGTGACCTGAATCATCGCGAATTTCAGCGAATCGCTACTTGCGGTCGGCCCAATAAAATCGATGAAGCGCGTTTGCATTATCGGTTGCGGATCCATCGGAAGCCTCTACGCTGCTCACTTGGCAAGAGTCACCGAGACCTGGGCGTACGTCCGGCGGCCCGAACACGCACGCGCTCTTAATGAGCGCGGAATTTCCGTTACGGGGTCGCACGAATTTCATGCGAATCTTCGCGCCACAACTGACCCCACAGAGATGCCGGAGTTTGATCTGGGAATCGTCGCAAGCAAAGCCACGCAAACCGCCGAAGCGCTCGGCCCGGTTGCGCATCTCTTCAAGAAAGGCGCAATTCTCTCTTCACAGAATGGTTTGGGGAGCGAAGAAGTCATTGCCGCGCTGGCGGATACCTATGTGATCCGCGGGACGACCTTCATGAGCGGAACGCGCCACACGGACACGCACGTGCAGTACGAGCTCGACACGGCAACGTGGATGGGGCCTTTTGAGCCGACCAAAACGCCTTTCGCGCTCGTAAAAGAAGCGGCGGAGCTCATCACTTCTTCCGGCCTGAAGGCCGTTGCGCTGGAAGACGCGCGCCCCGCGCAGTGGTCGAAGCTGATCTTCAATTCCTCGGTCAATTCCGTTGCCGCGCTCACCGAATTGCCGCACAGTTTTCATTTTGCCAAGGAAAAGGATTTTGGCGATCTAGGTCACCTCGTGCATGCTCTCATGGAAGAGGGAAAGAGTGTGGCAGCCGGCCTTGGCGTAAAACTTTACGAAGATCCGTGGGAAATGAACAAGGTTGGCGCGCAGACGGATCATCCCCCTTCCATGCTGTATGACATCCGGCACAAACTTAGAACGGAAATTGATTTTCTGGGTGGAGCGATTTCTCGCGAAGCCGCCCGCGCGGGAATTCCGGCGCCACTTCACACGGCGCTCTACCGTTTGATCAAGGGCAAGGAAGAATCGTGGACGTACCAGGGTAAGGGGCACCAGGCGGCGAAATAATCCGAGGCGCTATGGCGTATCCGCTCGATCAGGAAAAATGGCAACGCGTCCGGCAAATGCTGGAGCGGCAAGATCTCGATGCGGTCGTAGTGCGCGCTCCGGACAACGTCCTCTATCTCACCAATTACTGGACGATGAAGGGCTACGACGTCGCGATCTTTCCCCGCGAGGGAGAGCCCACGCTACTGGTCATCGAACCCCAGTTTCGCGAAGCACAGCTGACTGCCTGGAACAAAGATGTTCGCTTTTTCCGTTTCTACCACCCCCGGGACCCGCGCCCGCCGATGATTCGCGCGGTGGAAATGGCGGGGGATGTTTTGCGGGAACGAAAACTGTCGCGCCGCGTCGGAATCGAGCTTTCTCAAACTTCGCAGATCTGCGACCGCATGGTTGGCGAACCAACGGTCTACTGGCAGGGTTTCTACGATGCCTTTCGCGCCGGTTGCGCTGAAGTCGTGGACGCCGCGCCGCTGCTTTCCGAATTGCGCATGATTAAGACGCCGCAGGAGATCGAGCGCATGCGCCTGGC
>Ga0137361_10002225_pt1 | contig 12319 bp, 8 predicted proteins | sample Mad1_80_16metaG_FD_104923 | JGI IMG/M metagenome (GOLD analysis project Ga0137361, IMG submission 104923) | Vadose zone soil microbial communities from Angelo Coast Range Reserve, California, USA - Mad1_80_16 metaG | ecosystem: Environmental > Terrestrial > Soil > Vadose zone | place: USA... | reverse complement strand
GTCTACCGGATCGGGTCTCGGCGCGATCAACACATCCCAGCGCTTCAGGATCGGCGGCAGACGGTCGACATCGATGAACTCTGGATTTACCAGCACCTTCCCCGGTGCCAGTGGCACAAAGGTGGTGTCGATATGCATCGGCCGGCGGCATCGGCTCTCGAGCTGATGGAGCCGCAGGCCCCGATCACCGAGGTGACGCCGCAGCCAGCATATCCCGGCCTCGTTCGTCGCATTGCTGCGCGTGATGAACAGGTCGCGACCACAGCGCGCGATGTCCGCGGCATCGAACACCGGTTCGAATTCATTGGTTATGTAGCGGACGGGTTCCCCGGGTTCAGGAACACGGTAGCTTGTCTCAAACAACTCGTCGGGCAGCTGCGGCCGCGGCGCAGCGGTCCAGCGCGCGCCATCGGCAAAATACTCCTTGAACAACGTTCGGTAGGCATCGCCTTCAAAGTGGCGCGAACGCCAGCAGGTCGGCGTTTCGATAATCTCGTCGCCGACGACCAGGTAAAGGTCCCGTGGGCAAGCAAGGCAAAATCCCCGCGATGACCATAGGCGAGTGCGGACGCGCCGCCGCTGGTCGATCGGTTCCGGGCGGCGTACGTGCACACCTTCGGCTTCCAGGAGGTGAACGAAGCCATCGAGCTCGGTCTGAGCGCGGAGCACCATCCATTGCGGATAGCGGCGGCCAGCAGTCAAGCGGTGTAACCAACTGGCCGAGTGCGGCCTATTGTACGTGACGCTGACATGAAACGGAGGCACCACAGCTCCATCCAGCCGGCCAACGATCACCTCCTCTAGCGGATCCCATTCGTTCCACGAGTTGACCGGGCAGGCCGCACTTGACATCAGCGCCGGCGATAAAGCCGACCTATCGTAGATTACGGAGACGTCATTCATTTTGATCATCCGCTTGTGGGGCAAAGGTGTTGCCTCTGGCCGGAGGTTTCTTCGCTACGGCTGCTCCGAGGCCGTGCAACCCTCTAGGCGGGACGGCAGCAGGGATTGGCGGCAGTCGCTGAAATTCCAGCCAATACCAGGCCATCAGGCCGGGCAGGCCAATGGCCAAGTCGGGCACCCGCTTGACGAAAGACAGGGCGAGCGCCGCCTCGGGAGGAATCCCGAACAAGCCACCGAGAGCGATAAACCCGCCCTCCTGGATACCCAACCCGCTGGGCACGGGGAAAGCTGCCGCGCGCAGCGCCTGACTGAGACTCTCGAGGATCAGCGCCGCTGTAGCGTTGACCGGCATGCCCATCAGCCGCAATGCGATCCAGGTCTCGAGTGCGCCAAGCAGCCAGGCGAGTTCGTGCAGCGAGAAGGCAGCGGCAACAGCAGGCCGGTCGGCGTATATCGCCTGTAGCGATTGATGGAGGCGGGAACCGCTTCCGGGGGCGGTTGCCGGCCAGCGGCGCGCCAATGCGTCGAGCCCCCGCTCAACTATGCGCGCGCCGCCGAACCGTTGTCCGGCGTAGAACCCGCCGAGCGCGAGCACGGCTACTCCCACACCCGTCGCAGCCCAGAACGCTAATTCCGTGGCACCGTCTACCTGCATCAGCAACGCGACGCCGACCAGGGCGAATAACGCTTGCGCTGCCGCCTGCAGCAGGAGGTCTACCAAAGCCGAAGCGGCGGCTAACCCGCCGGCGACACCGCTAAAGTTGAGCAGCCGCGCCCGCACGATGTCGCCGCCAACCGCGGCGACCGGCAACAGCACGTTGACCGCCTCCCCGACCGTGCGAAGCCCCACGACGACGGGCACCCGCACCGCGGCAAGACCCCGCAACAGGCACCGCCAGGCGAGACCGCACACGGTAAGAAGGACGCCGCGGATCAGAACGACGACCGCCAGGCCGCCACCGACATCGGCGATGGTGCGCAGCACTGCGCGATAGTCGTTCTGGTAGAGAAGCCAAAGAACCACCACAAACCCGCAGAAGGCGAGGCTTACGGAGGCAAAGCTCATCGACAAGAAGGGGCTCTTGCAAGTTCGTGATTTTCGCATTGGCGCAACTCGGCGGTCAGCCCTAACGCTCTCGGTCGGTGTCATGCCTTGGCGGGGCGCGTACCCGGGCCGATCGAGTGATCCGATAAAGAGCGCATCGCCGCGGTTCCTCTCCTTTTTACGTGCTCGGCTAGTCCCGCCAGACTTAAGCGCCGCCTGCTGCCAAGTCTTTGGGGCAGAATGATTAGTTCTGCGGGACTCTGCGGATTTCGTTCAGGCCTGCAAAAACCTGAAAATTCCGGCAATGTCCTCTACAATCGCGGCTGTGGATCACGTCCCCGATGCTCCTGCGATCGTCGAGTTCGGCCGTTTCAAGGTCGTGCCGCATCGTCGCGAACTTCTCGCCGAGGGCCGGCCGATCGAACTCGGCGGACGCGCATTCGACGTGCTGATAGCGCTGGTCGAGGTGTCGGGGACGGTTGTCAGCAAGGACGAGCTGATGCGCCGCGTTTGGGCTGGCAGGATCGTCGAGGAAAACACCTTGCAGGGCGCTATTTCCGCACTGCGCAAAGCCTTCGGTACGGATCGCGCCCTCATTCGTACGGTTGCGGGGCGGGGTTACCAATTCACCGGCGAGATCCGCTCGCGCTCCGCAGGTGACAGCGAGTCGGAGTTTCCAGGGGCGGCCCCAGCCGCTGCCGAGCCACCCCGCCGTCTAATAGACCTTCCCGAGCCGCTTTCCGAACTCATTGGCCGTGAGGCCGAGCTCTCCGAGGTGATGGATCTGGTGACGACGCAGCGGCTGGTCACCTTGATCGGTGAAGGTGGCATCGGCAAGACGCGACTCGGCCTCGAAGTTGCGCGGCATCTGCTGTCGGAATTCCCCGACGGGGTCCGGGTCGCCGAGCTCGCACCGCTGTCCGATCCCGAGCTTGTCCCGATTACCGTCGCCACCGCACTGGGGCTAGAGTTCGCCGAGGGTGCGATATCGGCTGAAAGTGTCGCAAATGCGCTCGTCACAAAGCAACTGATGCTCGTGCTCGACAACTGTGAGCATGTGATCGACGCGGCGGCGGGCATGGCCGGGGCGTTGCTGCGTGCCAACTCGGCAGCGCGCGTGCTGGCGACGAGCCAGGAGCCGTTGCGAACCGAGGGAGAATGCCTCTACCGGGTGCCCTCACTTGCCGTGCCGGCGGAGGACACCGAGGACAGGGAACAGCTGCTGCGACACGGTGCGGTTCGGCTGTTTGTTGCGCGAGCACGCGCGGCCGATCCGCACTTCTCACCGGACAGTCGCATTGCGGCTGTCATAGCGGGAATTTGCCGTCGCCTCGACGGCATCCCGCTGGCCATCGAACTGGCGGCAGCGCGCGGTGGTGTGCTCGGGATACCAGAGATTGCGGCCCGACTCGATGATCGGTTTCACCTGCTCACGGGCGGCCTGCGCACTGCGTTGCCGCGGCACCAGACATTGCGGGCGACGCTCGACTGGAGCTACGAGCTGCTCCCCGAGCCCGAGCGCGTCATGCTGCGCCGCCTGGCGATCTTTGCCGGCGGCTTTACTTTGACCGCGGCGAGTGCGGTCGCGGCGAGCGCAGAGTTCGCTGCGTCGAATGTCGTCGACGGTATCGCGAACCTGGTCGCGAAATCGCTCGTTGCGGCGGATGTCGGCGGTGCCATTGCGCGGTTTCGGCTGCTCGAGACGACGCGTGCCTACGCGCTCGAAAAACTCGCCGAAAGCGGCGAGATCGAACGGATCGGGCGACGCCATGCGGAGTGCTATCGAGACTGGCTTGCAGCAGTTGTCCAGGACAAGACGGCCACCGATGACTGGCGCGCCAACTATGCGCCCGAAATTGACAATCTTCGTGCAGCGCTCGCTTGGGCTTTTGCGCCCGCTGGGGATGCAGCGATCGGCGCGGCGCTTGCCGCGGCTTCGGCGCCCGTGTGGTTCGGGATGTCGCTGCTGACCGAATGCCACAATTGGACAGGGAAGGCCATTGCCCGCCTTGACCCCTCTGGTCGCGGGACCCGCCACGAGATGCAGCTACAGGCCGCGCTCGGGTTCTCGCTCATGTTCACGAAGGGTATGACCAGTGAAGCCCACGCCGCGTTGACGAGGGCGTTCGAACTCGCCGAGAACCTCGATGACCCCGATTATCAACTGCGAACCCTGTTTGGTCTCTGTGTTTTCCGTATACGCCTTGCGGATTACCGCAACGCGCTTGAACTGGCCCGTCAATGCGAGGGCGTTGCCGATCGTGTCAGCGATCCGGGTGCCAAGCCGACCGCGGACTGGACGGTTGGCGTGTCACTGTTTTTCGCCGGAAACCTCGCCAGCGCGCAAACGCATCTGCAGAGGGTCCGCGACGGCCATCGGTCGGCGTCACGGCGCGCGGAGGCCGTCCGCTTTGGCTTCGATCGGCGGATTCACGCGCTCGGTCTCTTGGGTATGATCCGATGGCTCCAAGGCTTTCCCGATCGAGGGATACAAGCGAGTCGGAGCGCTATCGACGAAGCGCCGACGCTCGAACATCCGGTCTCGCTATGCATCGCGACCTGGACCGGAAGCGTCCTCTCACTATGGGTTGGGGATCTGGCGGCCGCCGAGCGATTGACGGCAATTCTCCTCGACCATACTGAAAAGCACTCCTTGGATAGCTTTCATCCATTCGGTCTCGGCTTCGCGGGAGAGTTGTCTGCGGCACGGGGCAATTTCGTCGTTGGAGTGCGGCTGCTCCGCGCCTGTTTGGATGGATTGCGCGAAGCCCGATTCCAAACGTTTTACGCAGTATTCCTCGGTGGCCTCGCTAAATCTCTAGCAGCCACCGGCAATGTCGAGGAGGGCCTGACTACGATCGACAAGGCTCTGGGGGGTGCCGAGCGCAACGGGGAAGCGTGGTACATGCCCGAACTATTGCGGATCAAGGGGGAGGTGCTGCTGCAGCGTGAACCAAACGCCATCTATGCAGAGGATCAATTCCTTCGATCGCTCGCTTGGGCGCGTCGACAGGGTGCGCTCTCCTGGGAATTGCGTTCGGCTACGAGCCTTGCTCGATTGTGGTGCGACCAGGCCCGGACCACAGAGGCGCATGAGTTGCTCGCTCCGGTTTATCACCGGTTCACCGAGGGTTTTGACACAGTCGATGTCAAAGCGGCAAAAGCGTTAGTCGAAAGTTTGCGGTAGTCAGATCTGCGCGCAATTAGCTGGGATTGGTGAACCTGGTTCCTAGACGATCACAGGCGGCCCGGTGATTTCGTAGTGCACCGCGCCACACAGACATCCTCCCGACTGAGGAAAATTCATGGTGTCAACCCGCGTATCATGCGTTTGGAGGCATAGCGGAGATGCCGCCGGAATCGGGAAGCGCGATAACCGCCGCGCATCCGCATAATACCCTCTCGGCATTTCCAGCAGTCGATCCCGCTCCATACCTTTCTCCGTGGAACAACGCGCAGCTTTCGAGCGCTGTCGCCGCGACACGGAGCAGATATGATGGACGCCAGCGTGGGGAGCGAGCCGATAGCGATCCACTGCGAGACGCCGACGCCGACCCCAAAGGTCAAGACCAAGCCTCTCAACCTCGCCTTGCAGGGCGGCGGCGCTCACGGCGCCTTCACCTGGGGTGTTCTCGACCGCCTGCTCGAGGACGAGCGCATCGGGATGGACGGCATCAGCGCGACCAGCGCCGGCGCCATGAATGCGACGGTGCTCGCGTCCGGTATTGCGACGGGCGGCCGCGGAGGCGCGAAGAAGGCGCTCTCCGAGTTCTGGCGCCGCATCAGTCACGCGGCGCTGACGAGTGCGCTGCGGCCGACCTTATTGGAACACCTGCTCGGCAATCACTCGATGGTGCAATCGGCGGGCTTCGTCTTCTTCGAACTGATGACGCGGCTGTTCTCGCCTTACGAGTTCAACCCGCTCAATCGAAACCCGCTACGGCAGATCCTGCTGGACAGCATCGACTTTGCCGCGCTGAGCCCGACGACCTGCCCGATCAAGCTGTATCTGGCGGCGACAAACGTGCGCACCGGAAAGATCAAGGTCTTCGACAATTCCGAGATCGGCGTCGACGCGGTGCTCGCATCGGCTTGCCTGCCGTTTCTCTTCAGGGCCGTCGAGATCGACGGCGAGGCTTATTGGGACGGCGGCTACGCCGGCAACCCGCCGATCTTCCCGCTGATCTACAACTGCTCGAGCGCCGATGTCCTCATCGTGCAGCTCAGCCCGATGCGGAGGGACGAGCTGCCGCACAGCTCCGCGGAGATCCTCAATCGCGTCAATGAGATCAGCTTCAATTCCTCGCTGCTGCGGGAGATGCGGGCGATCCGATTCGTCACACGGCTGATCGATAACGGCACGGTCATCAATGGGTCGCTCCGGCGCATGCGCATCCACACGATCGAAGCCGATGACGTGATCGCAAAGCTCAGCATCGCGAGCAAGCTCGATGCCGACTGGGAATTCCTGACCAGCCTGCGCGACACCGGCCGCGAGCGGGCGGAGCAATGGCTCGACGCGCATTTCGACCGCCTCGGCGTCGAATCCACCGTGGATCTCCAGGCCGTCTACATGTGACCCGCCACCGGAGCGGCGCACGACCGACTGTTTCGCTGGCGTCCGGGCGTCGGCGGGCGGCGCATGGCAAGAACTTTTTCCCGGCCATCCTCTACCCAACCGAAGGAGTACCTCATGGAGTTCGACAGCAAATCCGTCTCGCTTGCCGCCGCCGCTTTCGCCGCGGTCGTCGCATTGCCGCTTCTCGCCAGCGCAGGGCCGGCGCCAACGCCGCAATTCACCGCCGAGAAGTGCTTTGGCATCGCGGCCGCCTCGCAGAATGACTGCCAGACTGCAACGCACTCTTGTGCCGGCGAATCCAAGCAGGCGCGGGACGCGAACTCCTGGGTCTACGTCCCGGTCGGCACCTGCACGAAGATCGCCGGCGGCAGCCTTAAGAGAGCCTAACCCAAGGACCGGGCGGGCCGCGATCATGACCAGGAGTCGGCCGATCCCGCGGTGCAGCGTTGGTATAGGCCTGCGCTCGCCGCACGTGTCGGAGATCGCGGCCACCCAGCCCGAACTCGGCTTCCTCGAGGTGCATGCCGAGAACTACATGGCCGAGACGCCAGCGTTGGACCGGCTCCTCGGGCTCCGACGCGACTATCCGGTGAGCCTTCACGGCGTCGCCCTGTCCTTGGGGAGCGCCGAGGAGCTCGACCGTAGTCATCTCGTCCGCTTTAAGGCGCTGATCGAGCGGACCAAGCCGATGCTCGTCTCCGAGCACCTGGCCTGGAGCGCGATTGGCGGAGCCTATCTCAACGACCTGCTGCCGCTCCCCTACACGCAGGCGAGCCTCGACCTCTTCTGCCGGCATGTCGAGGAGGCGCAAGAGGCGCTCGGCCGGCGGCTGTTGATCGAGAACCCCTCGGCCTACCTCCGCTACCGGCATTCGACGATCCCCGAGGCGGAGTTCATCGCCGCAGTCGCCCGTCGAACGGGCTGCGGCATCCTCTGCGACGTCAACAACATCCATGTCAGCGCGTGGAATTTCGGGTTCGACCCGATCGCCTATCTCGACACATTGCCGGCCGGAGCGGTCGGCGAGATCCACCTAGCCGGCCATCACGCCGCCGAGGACGTGGACATACTGATCGACGACCACGGCTCCCGGGTGGCGCAACCCGTCTGGGAGCTCTACGCCGCGGCGCTCCGGCGCTTCGGCCCCGTGCCCACGCTGATCGAGTGGGACACCGACCTTCCGGCGCTCGATGTCCTATTGGACGAGGCGCATCATGCCGAAGAGCTGGCCCATGCCCGCCGATATGTCGATGCTGCTTGAGCTGCAAATGCGGCTTCGCCGAGCCGTTCTGGGTGGTGACACAGCCCAGATTGTCGCCGCCATCCAGGGCGACGGGCTCGATCCGGCGGCGCGATTGGGGATCTACCGCCATCACGCCTTCTCCACGCTCGGCGATGCCCTGCAGGGCACTTTCCCGGTCATCTGCCGTCTCGTCGACAAGCGCTTCTTCGCCTACGCCGCGCACGAGTATCTGCGCGAGCATCCGCCGCATTCGCGATGCCTCGTCGAGTACGGCGCCGACTTCGCCGACTTCCTCGACAGCTTCGAGTCGTGCAAGGACTTGCCGTACCTGGCGGACGTCGCCCGCTTCGAATGGGCCCTCAACATTGCCGCCACCGTGCGGGACGCGACGCCCTTGCAGGCGGAGGCGCTCGCCGCGGTTCCAGCAGAAAAGTCTGCATACGTCGCGCTGCGCCTGCAGCCCTCGCTCAGCTACTTCGCCTCGCCCTGGCCGATCGACGCGATCTGGCAGGCCAACAAAGAGGACGAAGTGCGCCCGATCGAACTCGCGAGCGGCGGCACCAGCCTGGAGATTCGCCGCGCCGGCGACGCCGTCGCCTGGTGCCGCCTCGATCCGGGGACCTTCGCATTCCGCACGGCGCTTGCCGACGGCCTGGTGCTCGCCGCCGCCATCGCGGCCGCCACCCTGAGGGACCCCACCTTCGATCTGGCAGCTGCGCTTCGGCATGTTTTTGCCGAAGGGCTCGCCGTTGCCTTCGTCATCTCACCGGAACTGGAGACACCACGATGATCGCCCGCAGCGCCACGCTCGGCGAACCCACCAGCCTTGCCATCCGGCTCTATCAGGCGATGGCCCTATTGGACCGCTTCCCGCCCTCGATCCTCCAACTGATGTTCCGTATCGCCATCGCTGCGGTGTTCTGGAGCTCCGGACTGACGAAAATCGCCAGCTGGGACACCACCATTGCGCTGTTCCGCGATGAGTACATGGTGCCGCTGCTGCCTCCCGAGATCGCCGCTATAATGAGCGCTACTTTCGAACTTTCATGCTCAGTGCTGATCGCCGTCGGGCTGGCGACCCGGATCGCGACCCTGCCGCTCCTCGGCATGACCTTCGTGATCGAGGTCTTCGTCTACCCGGAATACTGGACTCAGCACCTGATGTGGGCCTCGGTGCTGCTGTTCCTGCTCACGAAAGGCCCCGGAGTCTTCTCGCTCGATTACTACGTCGAGCGCATACTCCGCATGAAAGGGATCCTCGTCTGACCGACCGATCCCGGGGAAGACCCCCGTACCTCAGCCAACCGTGACGGCACCGTAATGGGGCTCCGACGGTCGAGGTCCGCCGCCACACTTCCGGTTGCGGCTCCTGCGAAGGCTCGTGCAGCTAGCAAGCTCGGCCTGCGGGCGGCGCTGACCGGCCTGGTTCTACTGACCGTGACGATCACTGCCATCCTGATCCACGTGACCTGGTTCTACAACGCTCGACGCAATGTCGCCGAGGTCGTCGGTCAGCTGAACCGTCAGATCGTCGGATCGGTCCAGCACGAGCTGCGCGGGACCCTGAATGACGCCTGGTCGGTGCAGGAGGCGGTTCAATCGATCTTTTTCCAGGAGGCCATCAGGCCGACGGATGAGGCCAAGCGCGAATTCGTCTTTCTGGCACTACTGCGGTCTCATCCGACGCTTTCATGGATCGCTCTCGGCTTTCCCGACGGGGCATTCTTCGGCGCCCTCAAGGCAGGAGACGACGAGATCGACATGGTCGAGGTAAAGCTGGACCCCGAGACGGGAATTCGCCGGCGGCGCGTCGACACCTACACCCCCCAGCCGGGCGACGTGATGTTCCGCGGCCGCGAGATCACCCCGAGCGACTACGAGGCGACAGCGCAACCCTGGTACCAGCGTGCCGTCGCAGAGAACGGCCCCGGCTGGAGCATGGTCTCGCACCTCCCGTACCGTGATCGGCCGGCGATCGTCACCTCGACGCCGATCGTCATAAACCTCGATTTTGCCGGCGTCGTCGCGGTCGTCGTCGAGCTGGAACGGCTCTCTCGATTTCTTGCCGGTTTGCAGGTCGGCAAGACCGGCACCGTGATCCTCGTCGACCGGAACGGCCAAGTAGTCGCGTCGGCGGCTCCGGCGGCGCTGAAGCGGCAGCGACACGGCGAAATGCCCGAGCTTGACACGCTCGTCCGGGACCACCCGATGCTCGCCTCCGTGGACGCACTGCTCCAGGGCGGCAACTTGAGCCTGGCCGGTCTGCGGGAGACGCGCCAGCTGCAGATAATCGGCCCGACCGACGGCAAGAACTATTTCGTGACGTTCTCGCCGTCGAATTTCAGCGACTGGGTCGTCGCGACGGTGATCCCGGCCAGCGACTTCCTCGCCTCGATCGAGCGCAGTGCGATGATCCTGTTGATCGCGCTCGCCGCCTTGACAGTGATCATCGCAGCGATCGCAATCCTGTCGGTGAACCGCCTCGTGGCTGCGCCACTGCTGCGCATTGCCGGCCAGCTCAAACACATCGAAGACTTCCGGCTCGATCGTATCAGCCCGGTCGCCTCGCCGCTGCGCGAACTCGACGACCTCTCGGGCGCCCTCTTGCAAATGAGCAGAGGGCTGGCCTCGTTCCAGAAATACATGCCTACCGAGCTCGTCCGCACGCTGGTCTCCCAAGGCGTCGAGGCTCAGCCGGGTGGGCATCAGCAGACGCTGACAGTGATGTTCACCGATGTCGCCGGCTTTACCCGCATTTCCGAACAGCTCGGCGACCGCGTGGTGCCCGTGCTCACCGAATACTTGGAAGCCGTTTCGATGGCGGTTCTCGGCCGCTGCGGCACGATCGACAAGTTCATCGGCGATGGGGTGATGGCGTTTTGGGGCGCGCCGGCGCCAAACGACCGGCATGCAGTCGACGCCTGCGCAGCGGCTCTCGAATGTCAACGCCTGCTCGCCTTGCAACGGGCGGAAGCCGAGCGCCGCGGAGGAACCCCGCTGCGGATGCGCATCGGCATCAATACCGGCCGCATGCTGGTCGGCAACATCGGCTCGAGCGAGCGGCTGAGCTACACGGTCATCGGAGATCCGGTGAACGTTGCCAGCCGCCTCGAGCCCCTGGGGAAAATCTACGGCGTCGACATCGTCATCGGCGAAGACACGCGCATTGCCGCCGGCGATGCGATCATCGTCCGCCGGCTCGACCTGGTGGCCGTCTACGGTCGGATGCAGGGCCTCGCCATTTACGAGCTTCTCAGCATGGCCGAGGATGCCGACGCCGAGCTCCCTGCGTGGGTCAGGAGTTACGAGGCGGGTCTAGCGGCCTATGTGGATGGAAGGTGGCCGGACGCGGTAAGGCTGTTTGAAGCCACAGCAACATGCCGCGGTGGCGGCGATCGCCCGTCGGAGATCCTACTTGAACGGTGCCGCGCCTGCCTCGCCGACCCGCCGCCCGACGACTGGACGCCGATTTCAACGCGGGACTCGAAATGATCGGGGACGGTCTGTCCTGATCGAGGCTGGCATTCGCGGCGCATTGTCCGCGGTGCAGAAATATGCCTACGTTGAGGCGCGGTGTTGTTGATGCCGAAGACCTTATACAAGACACCCTGATGCACGTCTGGGCCAAACGAGCACTTTACTATGGCGGTAATGCGCGAGCCTGGCTCTTTACGGTTATGCACAATGTTCATGTGTCAAAGATCAGGCGCATCTCCACCAAACCGAGCACCGGCAACAGCTATCCCCCGCCGAGGTCAGTCCTTTGGTCGATGCGGCAGCGTTCGTCCGTCTGACTGTCAGAGATGTAGCACGCGCATTGCGAACCATGCCGGCGCGGATGCGGCAGGCCGTACTGCTCGCTGCGGCGTCGACTGACGACTACCCGCGGCATGGCAGCTCAACTGCAGATAAGTGTTGGGACGTTCAGGTCTCAGCTGTCTCGGGGGCGGCAGCGTCTTCGTGCTGCAATTTACCAATAACGCAATGTCGTGACCTTGTTTATTGGCTGAAACGGCGTGGCGCTCGCACGCCGGACACCCGCCGAGAGAGGCCCCGCCATTGAGCATCTTTCTCGCGGCCCTATTCTGGGTTCTGGTCTCTATTCCGGTCGCCGCGCCATGATAATTTCTTGCCTCCGAGTTCAGGCTCGATCCGCTATTGTCCGACCGTGGGTTGAGCTAGCGTTGACGGGCAGCTCGGACAGCGTGCGCGAAACTGCATCAACCCGGTCCTGCTGGAGTTCGCCTCCGATTTCGAAAGAGGGCACGCGATCCAGGGCACAAGAAATGGATCTAGCCTGATCCCGGGAGCGCAGCTGCGCCGAGCATTTGGCCATTGGGCGCCTGGACCAATACGACTACGCCCTCGCCGGCAGCGGGCGGCTCGATGGCGAAGCTTAGCGCGGACCCGTTCCAGCTGCCGAGCGATGCCAGCATTTTCACCCCATTGGCGTCCTCCAAGGTGCGGCGGGCATTCTCCCCACCGGCCACCCTTGTCGTGCGTTTCTGGGCAAACCGCACCAAAAGCACACTGCCCCGCCCGTCGCCGG
>Ga0137361_10002224_pt1 | contig 12320 bp, 9 predicted proteins | sample Mad1_80_16metaG_FD_104923 | JGI IMG/M metagenome (GOLD analysis project Ga0137361, IMG submission 104923) | Vadose zone soil microbial communities from Angelo Coast Range Reserve, California, USA - Mad1_80_16 metaG | ecosystem: Environmental > Terrestrial > Soil > Vadose zone | place: USA... | reverse complement strand
GATTCTATTGAAAGGACTGGCACGCGTGACGACCAAGGATATCGCGCGAGAGATTGGCCTGTCAGAAGGCGCACTCTACCGACATTTCGACCATAAGGAGGAGATCTTCTTCGCTCTTATAGTGAAGCACCTGCCTGCCTTCCTTGACGCCTTCCAGACGCACCAGGCAGGCACAGCAACGATAAGTGAGAACCTCGCAGCTATCGCACAGGCTACCATTCGCTACTACGAACAGCTTATCCCGATGGGCGCCTCCTTCCTGGCTGACGCAGAACTGCTGGGCCAGTTCCGCGAAACGATCCAACCACTCAATGTGGGTCCACAAAGCGTCTTTGAACGTGTCGCGGCCTATATCGAGGAGGAGCAGCAACTGGGGCGCATAGGGCAGCGTGTCCCGGCTTTGAGCATTGCTATCTTGCTACTGGGACCCTGTTTTCAGTGGGTGTTCCTGCGGCAATTCCTTGGGTATGATCCCTTCAACAAAACGGAGCAGCAGTTTGCCCAGGACCTGGTGCAAGGGCTGACTTCCGGTATCCTACCTTCCTGACAGAAAAGAAAGGCAATGTACCATGATAAGCGCAACGTTTCCTTATGCGAAAAAGCATAAACTGGTTCTGGGATTGGAGATGGCGTATGTGGACGAGGGCCAGGGTGATCCGATTGTCTTCCTGCATGGCAATCCCACCTTCTCCTACATCTGGCGCAATATTATGCCTCATGTGCAGGAGCTTGGCCGCTGCATTGCACCTGATCTCATCGGCATGGGCGATTCGCAGAAGCTGCCCGATAGCGGCCCCGGCTCCTATACCTTCGTCGAGCATCGCCGCTACCTGGATGCGCTGCTCGAAGCGCTTGGCGTACGTGAACGGGTCACCTTTGTGGTGCATGACTGGGGATCGGCCCTGGGCTTCGACTGGGCGTATCGCCACCCGGACGCCGTGCGCGGATTGGCCTATATGGAAGCGATTGTCAAGCCATACACCTGGAGCGAGTTCCCGGAAGCAGGACGCCAAACCTTCCAGGCGTTGCGATCGCCAGCAGGCGAACAGATGGTGCTGGAACAAAACTCCTTCATCGAGTTCAACCTGCCCAGTGGTATTCTGCGTCCCTTGACGGAGGAAGAGATGAATACCTATCGCCGTCCGTTTGCCGAGCCGGGCGAAGGGCGTCGCCCCACGCTCACCTGGCCCCGTCAGCTTCCGATTGATGGAGAGCCAGCCGATGTGACCGAGATCGTTGTGGCCTACGGAGAGTGGCTTTCCAGGAGTTCCGTTCCCAAATTATACATTCAGGGCGATCCGGGCAGGTTACAACCGAGTCAGCATGCGTTCTGCCGCACCTGGCCCGCGCAAAGCGAGGTGATCGTGCGAGGGCTCCATAATCTCCAGGAGGACTCTCCTGATGAGATTGGAGTAGCCCTGGCTACCTGGCTGAAAACGTTGGAATAGTTTCCGTTCGTGTTCGGAGCTCTCTGCTGGTGCCATGGCACGCGCGTGTGATCGTGCGTCATCGCCTCACTCACCGTTGCGTGTTACGCTTCTCGTCCGCACAATCCCACTCCAGTGTGATGACATCGTCTGCAAGGAACACTATACTAATGTATAGAGCGAGCGGAAAAAGGTGGTATGCTATAGATAGCATGCGAACACATCACAAGGAGGAGAAAATATCATCTATGCAATACAGACGATTGGGACGCGCAGGCGTGCGTGTCAGTACTATTGCTCTGGGCAGTTGGTTGACCTATGGTGGCTCGGTAGAAGCGGAGGCCGCCATTCAGTGCATACATAAAGCCTACGAAATCGGTATCAACTTCTTTGATACCGCTAACGTTTATAACCGCGGCGTGGCCGAAGAAGTGGTAGGACGTGCCCTGAAAGACTTCTCGCGTGACTCATTTGTCCTGGCAACGAAAGTCTATTTTCCGATGGGAGATGGACCAAACGACCACGGACTTTCTCGGAAACATATTATGGAACAGTGCCACGCCAGCTTGCGCCGTCTTGGAACAGACTACATCGACTTGTACCAGTGCCACCGCTACGATCCTGAAGTTCCGCACGAAGAGGTTCTGCGTGCACTTGACGATCTTGTCACGCAAGGCAAAGTGCTCTATGCTGGTGTCTCCGAGTGGTCAGCGACACAGATTGCCGATGCAGTCTACACGGCACGCGAGCTCAACCTGGACAGAATCGCATCAAACCAACCCATTTACAACATGCTCCAGCGCTATATCGAGCGCGATGTGCTGCCATTGTGTGAGCGTGAGGGTATTGGCCAGATTGTCTTCTCCCCGCTCTCCCAGGGCATCCTCACGGGCAAGTACAAGCCCGGTCAGCAGCCGGAACAAGGCACGCGTGCAGCTGATCCCAGGTCAAATGCCTTCATGCAGGATTTGATGAATGACAAGACGCTGACTGCCGTACAACACCTGCAAACGCTGGCACAACAGGGCGGCTACTCGCTCCCACAGATGGCTCTGGCCTGGGTGCTGCGCAAGCAGATTGTCAGTGCTGCGATCATCGGTGCGACACGCCCTGAGCAGGTAGAAGAAAATGCCAAAGCGAGTGAGATTATGCTCACCGATGACATACTTGATCACATCGATGAGATACTAGGCGAAGAAGTAACATACACTCGTTGACATCGTCTCGTCCCCTTCAAGGACCAGACGGAACACATCACGTTGTCGCGCCAGGGAAACCTGGCGCCATTTCTCACGGCGGGTGCGGCAGGCGACAGGCCTTACTCCCCTGCAGGTGCGCTTCGCGCAGACGACCGAGGGGACGTGAGTAGTGCACCAACGGATAGGACAGGACTGGAGGAGTGGCCGAGACCGGTGATGCGGCCGCTGCTCCAATCCTATCTGGCCTCAGGAAGCGATGCCATTGGCCGCAATGGTCGTGCGATACCAGTAACCGCTGTCCTTGATGATGCGGCGCTGTGTGGGATAGTCGATATAAACGATACCGAAGCGAGGGGAATAGCCATAGGCCCACTCAAAATTGTCCATGAGCGACCAGACAAAGTACCCTGCCAGGGGAACACCTTCTTGTATGGCAGCATGCGCCTGGAGCAAGTGGTCGTGCAGATACTGGATGCGTAAAGGATCATGGACGTGGCCATCCGGGCTCAGGGTATCAGGGAAAGCTGCGCCATTCTCCGTGATGTAGATGTGAGGGATCGCATAATGCTGATGGAGACGTACCAGCAGGTCGTGTAGGCCCTGGGGATAGACCTCCCATCCCATTTCTGTCAATTGCGCGCCTGCTGGTCGGACGACTTCAGGCTGGCCTGCTTGTTGTCGTACAAGCGTTCGGTAATAGTAGTTGACACCCAGAAAATCGAGTGGGCGGGCAATCACCTCTGCATCAGCCGCATCCATTTTCGGCATCATATCTCTCAGCCAGGTGAGCACGTCGGAGGGGTAGCCTCCCTTGAAAACGGCATCCAGGAACCAGCGATTGTGCTGGCCGTCATACAGGTATGCTGCCTGCTGGTCTTCGGCCGACGTGGTGGCTGAAGAGACCGGTGTGAGATTGAGCGTAATCCCAACACGGGTCTGCGCATCTCCGTTTTCGCGTACAATCGGTACCGCCAATCCATGAGCTAAAAGGAGATGATGTGAAACTTGCCAGGCGAGAGGTGTATCGCGTATACCGGGTGCATGGACACCTGCTTCATGGCCCCGGAAGGCGCTGACCCAGGGTTCGTTAAGCGTAATCCAGTGGTGGACACGATCGCCCAACCGATGAGAGACGATCCTCACATACTCGGCAAAGGCCTGTGCAGTCTCTCGGCTGCCCCAACCCCCTACCTCGTCCTGCAAGGCCTGCGGCAAATCCCAGTGATACAGGGTGACGAATGGCTCAATGTTGGCTGCCAGCAGCGCGTCTACCAGCCGGTCATAAAAGTCGAGCCCGGCCGGATTGACCTGTCCTCTGCCGGTTGGCAGGATACGCGGCCAGGCAATGGAGAAGCGATAGGCCCCCATATCGAGCTCGCGCATGAGTTGGATGTCCTCTTGATAGCGGTGATAGTGGTCGCAAGCAACCAGGCCGCTTTCGTTATTGAGGACGTTGCCTGGGGTTGCGCTGAAGCGGTCCCAGATCGATTCGCCGCGTCCCTCCTCGTGAGCAGCGCCTTCGATCTGATAGGCTGCTGTTGCAGCTCCCCAGGTGAAGTGGTCAGGAAATTGGATCATGCTGTTTCTCTTTCTTTTGTGTGTAAAACCATCCCTAGCGCCAACTGACTGCTTTCTTCCCATACAGTACCGTTCGCAAAAGTCCCAAACCTGATAGTGAGTGTATCCGTTACCTCGTTGAGCATATCGTTACTCATCCATAGTTCAACGCCACCATCATTGCGCTCCTTTGCTTGGATGTACTTTTCTCTAGAAGAAATTCATTGCATGCTTGCATCGGCGGCTGCTTGTGGGGAAGTGGGCATAATCTGCATCAATTCGATTGGGTTCCCGTCAGGATCATTGATCCAGTATTGCAGATTGGAATCCAACCCCTGCCTGGGGGATGCAGTGATCTCAAGCCCTCGTGCTGCCAGCTCACGCAGAGTAGCTGACAGGTCATCCACCAGGAGGCACACATGTTTGTAGCTCGCCTGAGGATCCCGTGCAGGAATTGTTCCTGGGGCATCTTGCGGATCAGGAAACAATTCGATGAAAGAGCCAGGGGCAATCTGGATATACACAATCCAGGGGGAAGGTTGTCCCTCCTGATCGAGGCGGAAGGCCTCAGAGAAGCCGAGCTTGTTGCAGTAGAAGTCAAGTGCTCGCTGCAAGCTCGTCACACGAAACGCGACGTGTCCGATACCTGTGATCATGGGTCGTGCTCCTTTGTAGAGATTGATATAATCTCTGCTTTGGCGATCCCCTTGTCAAGCGACTTCCCAAAAATGTGGGTAAAAGTCAGGCTTGAAAAGACGGGGCTTTCGCGCTCGGCTTTCTGTAAGATACCATGCTACAGAGCTTGAGGTCAAGCACCGCTGTCCATTGGTAGCGTGTCGATCTCTAAGAACTCGCCGCCAAATAACCTCTAATGCTGTCAAAGTACAAGGTATCTCAATGCTGGGGTTGCTGTACAGGTGGATATCGGTCTAAAACGGAAACGCCTCAAGCCACATCAGAAGCGGCTTGAGGCGTTTCAAAATTGGTGTTTAGTAGCGCATACGGGATTCGAACCCGTGATCCCCGCCTTGAGAGGGCGATGTCCTAGGCCGCTAGACGAATGCGCCTCGTGCAGTATCCCTATTTCTTTCGTTTTAGTCGGAAACCGACATTGCGGGACACGCATATCATACCTGTCTCCGAGCGCTTTGTCAATAGCATTTTTCTACTGGCTGTACATCTCAGCTATCACGTGTGCAGTAGCAGCCACAGCATCGCGTACCCTCGCCGGACTGAGAACCGTAGCATCAGCCCCCATGGCTAGAGCATAGGAGACAGCAGCCTCTATTGACTCCACATGCACACGGACAACGGCACTCCCATCCGGCTCCTCACGCAATACCGTGAAGTCCCCACGTATCTTGTGCCGTGCAGTGGATGTCACATGCAGTTTTAGTGCCACCGGCTGCACCTGCTCTTCGAGATGTTCGCGTGCCTCTTGCCAGTAGGCTTGCAAATCGAAATCAGGCTGGAAGCTGATCGCCTCTTCACACACCTTCACGTCCTCGATGTAGCTCAGGCGGAACGTCTGGAATGCCTGACATGCCTGGCAGAAGGCAACCAGGTACCACACGCCAACGCGGACATGACGGCGTGATACTCCCTTGTACACAAGGCCATAGGGATCAACCCGCCTCCACTGGAGTTCGGACGTATCCGCACACGGATAGAGAATCTCCAGTTGATGTGCCCCCCAGAGAGCTGCGCGGATCGTCTCTAAGTACGCGGTGGTCGAGGAATGGTTGTACCATGCCGTTGTGTCCACAAGAATGCGCTCACGGGCAGCACTCACATCGGCCCGGTACTCCTCAGGCAACGCCGCCTCCAGCTTGAGGAGGGCACGGTGCAAGTCATTATCATCTGCGAAGAGGCTGTAGCTACCAGCCATGGCCCCACCAAGCACCAGAGAAATGGCCTCTTCCCTGGTGAAAATGGCCGACTCGAAACGGTAGTTATCAGGCAGATAGTAGCCTCCCCCTGGCCCATAGTCCATGGAGACGGGCACATGCGCCAGCGATAGTGTATCCATGTCACGGTAGATCGTACGTGTGGAGACCCCCAGGAGGTCGGCAAGACGCTTTGCCGTCATTTTGCCTCGCGCTTGCAGTAGCAGGGTTATCGCCATCAGGCGCTCAGTCTTCTGCATGAGTATATTGTAGTCTCGCTTCACCGACAATCGCAAGAGAGGATGATTCCTGACTCCTAAACACAAAACACCAAAAGACTGACAAGCATATGTCATGCATTCTCTGCTAAACTGTAATGCATTATCTCACGTACTGGGTTTTCCATCCTCAGGGGAAACGATGGTGGTGGGTCAGAGCACAGCAAGAAAGGACCAATTTGTGACGCCATCAATACATGGCCAACGGAAGCATAAGATATTTGTTTACCTGGAATCATGGCAGGCCAGTTGGCGTATCTACCTGCGCATCATTGCCCTGCTACGTCCCCACTGGCTACCATCGCTTGGAACTCTCGTCTGCCTGGGGCTTTCGACTGGTTTCGCGCTGATCGTTCCCTGGCTGCTGGCATGGGTAATCGACGTGGGAGTTCACAGCGGCCACTTTACCGATCTCCTGCTCGCGGCAGGCGCTATTCTTCTCGCCAGTGCCTCGCGTGGTCTCTTCGCCTATGGGCAAGGCTATCTCTCACAGGCCATCTCCTGCCTTGTGGCCTACGATCTGCGCAACCAGGTTTATGACCACCTGCAACGTCTGAGCTTCTCCTTCCATGATGAGTCCGAGACAGGACAACTGATGTCGCGTATGACCGTCGATATCGAAGCCGTACGCAACTTTATTCCCATGGGCCTGCTCCGTGCCCTCCTGGCCGTCGTGACCTTTGGTGCTATTAGCATCCTCCTCTTGCAACTCGACTGGCGGTTGGCCCTGGTCACGCTGCTCAGTGTGCCCATTCTCGCTCTGCTCGCCGTGCAGGTAGCGCGCCGACTGCGCCCACTGTGGTTGCAGGTACAAAATGAAACCGGCGCATTGGGGACTGTCATGCAAGAAAGCCTGAGTGGTATGCGTGTCGTCAAAGCCTTTGCGCGTGAGGAGTTCGAGACTGAGAAGTTCGAGACAAAGAACCGCGAATTGCGCGAACTCAACCTGGCAGCCATGCGTCTCTCGGCCTGGAACCAGCCGTTGATGGTTCTGGCGCTGAACGTGATCACCGTCCTGGTCGTCTGGATAGGCGGTGTCGTGGTGATTGGCCACCGGCTCAGCATCGGAACGCTTGTGGCTGTAACGCAGTATATCCTCTTGCTCGGTTCGCCCATCCGTACGCTCGGCTACGTAGTCACGTGGTTCATGCGCGGCCTCTCCTCTGGCACACGCATCTTCGGTGTGCTGGATACCGAGCCGTCGATTATCGATGCACCAGGAGCACTGGTACTGCCACGAGTCCAGGGTCATGTACGCTTTGAGCACGTCTCCTTCGCCTACGGCAACGGCACAGAGGTATTGCATGATATCGACATTGACGCTCGCCCCGGTCAAGTTATCGCCTTGCTCGGCGCGACCGGGAGTGGGAAAAGCACGCTCTTGCATCTCTTGCCACGCTTCTATGACGTGACAAGTGGCCGCGTCACAGTCGATGGACAGGATGTGCGCAAGGTGACGCAAGCCTCCCTCCGGCGCAATGTGGGCCTGGTGCTGCAAGATGTGTTCCTCTTCAACGCCACGTTGCGTGATAACATCTCCTATGGCGTGGCCAATGCGACAGAGGAACAGATCGTAACGGCGGCTAAGGTTGCTCGTCTGCACGACTTCGCCTGTAGCCTGCCAGACGGCTATGACACCTGGGTAGGCGAGCGCGGCGTCACCCTCTCAGGCGGCCAGAAGCAGCGCGTAGCTATCGCACGTACACTGCTGCTTGACCCAGGTATCCTCATTCTTGACGATGCTACTTCCAGCGTCGATATGGAGACCGAGTACCTTATCCAGCAGGCCCTTGACGCTGTCATGCGTGGTCGCACTACCTTCGTCGTTGCATCACGCTTGCGCACCATCAAGCATGCCGACCAGATTCTGATCCTGGAGAAAGGACGTGTCGTAGAACGCGGCACCCACGAATCGTTGCTGGCCTATGGTGGTCTCTACACGCGGCTCTACGACTTACAACTGCGCGAGCAAGAGGAGTTCGAAGCACGTGTCCTGGCTTCCTATCCATATCGAGACAAAGACGAGCAGACATCGAACAGAAAAGCGAAATCGACAAAGCAGAGCACCGACACAGTGGATACAGGCGAGATGCGGGAGGTGACGCGTTGAAAATCAGTTCCTATACAATCCACCGCCAGCGCAACACCTGGCGCGAAAACCACCTGGCGGACTCGGATGAGCAGATCAGCGGGAAATTCGATTGGCACCTCGTGAGGCAATTTGGTCCGTATCTTGCCCGCTACCGGGGCGCAACCCTGGCAAGCGCGGCATTGATGCTCCTCTACACGGCAGCCAGTCTGGCAACCCCCTATTTGATTGGTGTGGCGATTGACCGGTACATCTCACGTGGCGATGTCATCGGCCTGGCGATCATCGGCGTCGTCTTGCTGGGGGTCAATGTTGTGATGTGGCAGGCGCAGTACTGGCAGGTCTGGACCATGTCCTGGGCAGGGCAACAGATACTCTACCATCTCAGTGCTGATATGTTCGCACATTTGCAAAAACTCTCGCTCAGTTTCTACGATCGCACGCAAATAGGGCGTGTGATGTCGCGTTTGCAAAGTGACATTGATGTGCTAGAAGCCATGTTGAGTTCGGGGCTGCTCACCATCCTCGGCTCGCTGGTATCGCTGGTAGGTGTCGTCGGGGCGATGCTAGCGATGAATGTACCATTGGCGCTACTCGCCTTCGCCGTCCTGCCGATCATGGTGGCTATTGCCGCCTTCTGGCAGCGCCATGCACAACGCTCTTTCCGCCTTACACGTGCCGCTATCTCGATGGTCAACGCAACGCTGCAAGAGAACATCTCCGGCATGCGTGTGATACAGAGCCTGGTGCGCGAGGACCGCAATCGTGCTGAGTTCGACGACCTCAACTCTTACAATCGTGATACCAACCTTGAAGCCAGTCGTATAGCCGCCCTCGTGCTACCGCTAGTGGAGGTGGTAGCAGCGTTGGCTATCGCGCTTACCATTATCTACGGCGGGACACTTGTGGCGCAGGGGCATCTCCAGGTAGGCGTGCTGGTTGCCTTCACCCTCTACATCAACCGTTTCTTCGACCCCATCCGTGAACTCAGCCAGCAATACACGCAGTTGCAGCGCTCCGGCATAGCAGCTGAACGTATCTTCCAGATACTGGCCATGCCCATCGAGATAGTGGACCGTCCCAATGCATCTATCCTGCCGCAGGTACGTGGCACAGTAGAATTCCGCGATGTAGTCTTCGGCTACCATCCCGCTTTACCAGTGTTGCATAACCTGAACCTGCATATCGAAGCCGGTCAGACCGTCGCTATTGTGGGGCCTACCGGAGCCGGTAAAAGCACGATTGCAGGCCTCCTCTCGCGTTTCTACGATGTGCAGCAAGGTGCAATCCTGATCGATGGCTACAACGTACGAGACGTGACACAGCATTCCTTGCGCAGCCAGATAGGCATTGTGCTCCAGGACCCTTTCCTCTTTACAGGCACGATCCGTGAGAACATCCGCTATGGTCGCCTTAACGCGACCGAGGCAGAGGTGATAGAAGCAGCTCATGCTGTGGGAGTGCACGACGTGATTATGCGCCTGCCAGAAGGCTACGATACGCTCATTCGTGAACGTGGTCGAAATCTGAGCGTGGGCCAGCGCCAGCTTATCTCCTTCGCCCGAGCCCTGCTTGCCGACCCACGCATCCTCATACTCGACGAGGCGACGGCGAACATCGACACCTTCACAGAGCTGCTGGTGCAGCAAGGTCTGCGCCGGCTCCTGCATGGACGCACCGCGCTGGTGATTGCTCACCGTCTCTCGACGATCAAGGGGGCCAATTGTATTGTGGTGTTGCAAGCAGGTCGCATTGTAGAACAAGGCACCCACGCGGAACTGCTGCAACGCAACGGCGTGTATACGTCGCTTTATGCCATGGGGTTCCGTCATAGCGCGAACAAAGCGACTGTGTAGAGCGCAGATCAACGTGGATCGGCTTACCTTTGTGGCAGAAGCTGAAAACCAGGCGCCTCCACCTAATCTAATAGGTCTTGCAGGTGTTTGTTGGCAAGCGATGGCAATACTTTGTCTGGGCGCTGAAAACGCTCTGCCGGCCCGATGCCCAGAGCTTGCATCCCTCCGGTTTTCGCACTTTCGATGCCCGCATCGGCATCTTCGACGACCAGGCAGTCTGGAGTGGAAGTCTCTACCAGGCCTGCTGCAAACACAAAAATGTCTGGTGCTGGCTTGCTATTCACGACACTGTAGCCATCGGCGATACCGTCGAGCAGGTCGTCAATTTGCAGATGTTCGAGGACCGTTCGGCAGTTTTTACTAGCGGAGGCCACAGCAACTTTGATACCTGCTTGCCGAATCTCCTGCAGCAGTTGTCTACCGCCCGCTACCAGATCATTCGGTGTCATTTTTTTAATCAGATCAGTGTAGTAGCGGTTCTTGCGGTCCATCATTTCCTGAAACTGCGCGTCGGAGACTTTGCGACCTTTAAGCAGGTACGTGAGCGATTCCTTGCGGCCGACGCCACGCAGGTGCTGATCGTTCTCTTCCTTCGTGAAGGGAATGCCTTCTTCATCCGCCAGGCGTTTCCAGGATTGGTAATGGTATTCAGAGGTGTCGGTTAAGACGCCATCCAGGTCGAAAATAATGGCTTTTGGTTTTTGCATGGTAGAATACTCTCCAGATTAGGTGACTTTGCCCGGCAACCCGTGCGGGTACCAGGTTCCTTCGACATAGGAGTTTTCGCCCCCTACTTGATAAACGTGCCAGCGTTATAGAAAGTCGCAAGATTTTTCTGCACTACCTGGTTTCGCGCTTCACAGCAGGCCCGGCGAGAAACGAGGCGGTGATCGCGACAAAGCTGAAGGCATGATCGAACCAAAACAAATGGGAACCTTATTCCTACCTCACCGGCTCAGCAAACAAGCCCGTTTGGGACACAAGCACATCATAGGTCCCATTGGCTGGCAAGATGACAGCGTTGCCGTAGGTAGCCTCTACCAGGGGAGCAAGCCAGGTTTGCGTCTGGGCCGTCTTGAAGAAAGTGTCGTCCCCGCCGTTGAGCACAATCACACTATGTTTGTTGTTGCGCTCCAGATTGGGGTCGTCATAGCGTCCTTCCAAACGAGTCAGCTTGTAGCCTGAGTGCAAACCAAGGATGTTGAGCCAGGTGGGAAATTTAACGATATCGCCTTGTAACTCCCACTCATCGCCCATCACCTCATAGGTGTTGTCAGAGGCTTGATGACCATCCTTATCGAACAGCATGACCTCGACACTCATGATATGTGGCAGATTGGTGAAGGAGGTGGCGCGTACTCTTGCGACATGTATATCTCCTGTGAGTCCCAGATAGGTTTGCACCAGGGATGTCGCCCACAACAGCGCAACGGCTATCAACAAGAGCACAATGCCACTGAGACCCCGACCCGCTTTTAAGCGCCGTCGTCGTGCATATTTTCTTGGTCGGCGTGCGCCTTCTCGCTCATCTTCCTCCTGCTCTATTACTTCGCCGAAGATGAGGCTGGTGATCATTGAGATAAGCAGAACCAAACCTACAAGGCCGATGATGAAGAGGATGACCTGCGGCCAACCAAACGTTATTGGGATAGTCATGGCGATCTCCCTGCCTTTGGCACTCCATCTCTATCGAACTGCGCTAAACAGCATCTCTTAGTGGACACGGATTATGCAGGGTTTTGGTTTTAGGCTCTATTTGACCAACTTGTGCTCCATGGCATAGCGCGTAGCGGCACAACGCGAGGAGACCCCGAGCTTGCTGTAGATCGAGGTCAGGTGCCAGTTGACCGTGCGCGGACTGATGACGAGCTGTTCAGCGACCTGGGCATCGGAGAGCCCCTGTGCCACCAGGTGCAGTATCTCCACCTCGCGGGCCGTCAGTCCGGCGGGATAGATGGGGGTCCTCTTCGCGGCGGTGGCCCGTTGTGGCACACTAGGGACTTCTTCAGGCATCGTCGCCGGTCCCTG
>Ga0137361_10002223_pt1 | contig 12322 bp, 11 predicted proteins | sample Mad1_80_16metaG_FD_104923 | JGI IMG/M metagenome (GOLD analysis project Ga0137361, IMG submission 104923) | Vadose zone soil microbial communities from Angelo Coast Range Reserve, California, USA - Mad1_80_16 metaG | ecosystem: Environmental > Terrestrial > Soil > Vadose zone | place: USA... | reverse complement strand
TCCCGAGCGGCGGCTGGCCGCCCGTCTGGCGGCCAAGAACGCGGCTTGCCGACTGCTGGGGGGAGACGTGACCCCCGCCGATATCGAGGTGGTGCGCGACCGCGCGGGGCCGCCCGGTCTCCGGCTCTCGGCCCGGGCGCGCCGGCGCCTGGAATCGCTGGGGGCCGCACGCGCGCTCGTCAGCCTCACCCACGAGCGCCGCCACGCCGCGGCGGCGGTGGTGCTCCTTCGCGGGAACGGGTGAAGCGCCTCGGGACGACCGCGCGGCTCCTGGTCGTGCTCGTGGTCCTGGCCGGGGCCTGCCTGCTCTACCTCGGCTACGCCCCCGCGGGCGACGCCGCGCCCCATCCCTTCAACCACGACCGCAACGCGGTCTGGCTGGAGCACCGGTGGCTGGAGCGCGACCAACCGGACGGGGACATGGCGGCCCTCCTCACCACCCTGGCGGGGCGCGGCATCGTCTACGTCTACCCCCACTTGATCCCGTTCAACCCCGCGGGCCGGCTCCCCGAGCACAGCCGCGAGCAGATGCGCGCGTTCCTGGCCACCGCCCGCAGGGTCGCGCCGGAGATGAAGGTCCTGCCCTGGGTCGGGGGCCTCCGCGCGGGCTGGCGACGGCAGCGTCCGGGCACCGTGGACCTGGCCGACCTCGGGCAGCGCCAGCGCATCGTCGCCGAGTGCCGCGGCCTGATCGACGAAGGCTTCGACGGCATCCACCTGAACGTGGAGCCGGTGGACGACGGCAACGACGATTTCCTGGCCCTGCTGCGGGCGCTCAAGCCCGCGGTGGGGCCGGGCCGCGTGCTCTCGCTCTCGGCCATCCGGCCCGCCCCCTTCGCCCTCCCCCTCGCCCCCAACTTCGTCTGGAGCCCGGCGTATTACGCGCGGGTGGCGGCGGCGGCCGACCAGATCGTGATCATGGCCTACGACACGGCCCTTCCGACCTCGGCCCTCTACCGGCGCTACGTCGCCTGGTCGACCTCCTCGGTGACGAGGGCTCTCGCGCAGTCGCGCTCGCGGGCGCGCGTGCTCCTGGGGGTGCCGACCTACAACGACACCAGCGTCATGCACCGCGCGGGAGTGGAGACCGCGGAGAACGCGCTGCTGGGCGTGGTGGCCGGGTTGCGCGGCCTGGGGGCGGGCGGGACCTTCGAAGGGGTCGCCCTCTACGCGGAGTGGACCACCGACGCGAAGGACTGGGCCATCTACGAGAGGGTCTGGCGGGGCCGGGACGGAGGCTAGGCCGCCGCCTTCCGGTCTTCGACGATTTCCCCGTCGCGGATCTGCACGATCCGCGAGGCGAGCTTCGCCACGTTCATGTCGTGGGTGATCATGACGATCGTCTGGCCGGCCCCGTAAAGCTCCTGGAAGAGGCCGACGATCCCCTTGCCGGAGGCGGTGTCGAGGTTCCCCGTGGGCTCGTCGGCCAGGACCATGGCCGGGCGGTTCACGAGGGCGCGGGCGATGGCCACCCGCTGCATCTGGCCCCCCGAGAGCTCGGTGGGCTTGTGGTCCATGCGGTCCGCCAGGTCCACCCGCTCGAGCATGGCCGCGGCCCGCTCCCTCCGCTCCCGGGTGGGCACGCCCGCGAAGAGAAGGGGCAGCTCCACGTTCTCGAGGGCGGTCGCGTAGGGCAGCAGGTTGAAGTTCTGGAAGACGAAGCCGACGTGCCGGTTGCGGATCTCGGCCAGCCGGTTACGGTCCAACCCCCCGACGCTCTCGCCGGAAAGGACGTACTCGCCGGAGGTGGGGGTATCCAGGCAGCCCAAGATGTTCATGAGGGTCGACTTGCCCGAGCCGGAAGGCCCGACCACCGCCAGGTACTCGTTCGCCCCCACGTCGAGGTCGACCCCCTTGAGGGCGGTCACTTCGACCCGGCCCGTGCTGTAGACCTTGCGGATACTGCGCATGCGGATCATTCGTACCTCAGCGAGACCGCCGGATGGATGGAGGCCGCGCGGCGCGCGGGGAAGTAGCCGGCCGCGGTGCCGATCGTCCCCAGGACGATCGCGGTAGCGGCACCGATGGCCGGGGAGAAGGTCGGGGTGCCGAGGAACTGGAGGGCCTCTCCCTGGAGGGGCAGGGCGGCCACGAGGGTGATGAGGCCGAGGGAGACCGCGGTCCCCAGGAGGCCCCCGATCAGGGTCATGAGCAGCGCCTCCACCACGAAGGGCGCCATCACCTGGCGGACCTTGGCCCCCATGGCCATCTTCACGCCGATCTCCCGCGTCCTCTCCTTCACCACCGCGTACATGATGTTGGCCACTCCCATCCCGCCCACGAAGAGGGTGAGGGCCCCGATGATCCCCAGGAACATCTGGATCCCGAGGGCGATGTTGCCGGTGATGCGCTGGTTCTCCCGGGTGTCCCAGATGCCGAGGGCCCGGGTGTCTTCGGGGTCGAAGTGGTACTTGCGCCCGAGCACGCGGTAGATCTCGGCCTTGGCCTGGTCGCCCAGCTCCAGGCTCACCGGCTTGTAGATGAAGTTGCCGGGCTTGGCGTCGGTGAACATGGACTTGAAGGTGCTGGCGGGGATGGTGGCCTGGTTCTTGTCGGGGCCGCTGTACATGCCCATCATGATCTTGGTCTGCATCACTCCGATCACCAGGAACGTGGACTGGTTGATGAGGACGGTCCTTCCCGTCACGTCCTCCCGCCCGAAGAGGTCTCGGGCCAGCTCCTCGCCCAGGAAGACGACCCTGCGCTTCTCCTTGATGTCCAGCTCGTTCAGGAACCGTCCGCCCGCCTGGGGGATCAGGTTGCGCAGCTCGCCGAACTCCGGGTCCACGCCGCGCACGCGGGCATTCACGGTCTTGGTGCCCGCGGTGACGCCGATCCGACGGGAGTACTCCGAGGAGAGGGCCTGGATCTCGGGGACGCGCACCCGAAGGAGGTTCACGTCCTCGTCCGTGAACTGGATGGGCCGGCCCGAGGGGAGGCCCATGAACGCCTTCGTGGTGGCCCCCGTCCACACGACTCCGATCCCCTCCCCCATGCCCCGCGAGCCCTTGTGGAACGAGCGCTTCATCCCCTCGCCGAAGGAGAGCAGCAGCACGATGGAGAGCGTCCCCCACGCGATGGCGAGTATGGTCAGGGCGATGCGCTTCCGCTGATGGGCGACGTCGTGCTGGAACAGCTTCCAGATGAGGGCGATCTCGGCGTTGGCGAGCATCAGGAGAGCTTCAGGGCCACGACGGGATCGAGCAGGGAGGCCCGCCGGGCGGGGAAATAGCCGGCCACGAAGCCGATCACGCCGAGCAGGGCGACGGTGACGAGGATCACCAGGGGCGAGGCCTCGGGCGTCCCCACGAACTCGTCGAAGCCGAGGAACGGGAAGACCCACATCACGCCCAGGGTGACGAGGAAGCCGAGGGCGCCCCCGACCGCGGTGAGGGTCAGGGTCTCGATCAGGAACTGTCCCTGGATGAAGCGGGGCTTGGCCCCCACCGCGAGCTTCACCCCGATCTCACGCGTGCGCTCCTCCACCACCACGTACATGATGTTGGAGACTCCGATCCCCCCCACGATCAGGGTGAAGGAGCCGATGATCCCCAGGAAGGCCCGGAAGGTGCCGAAGAAGACGCTGAAGAACTTCTCGGCCTCGGTGGTGTCCCACATGCCGATCGCTTCCTTGTCCTTGGGGTCGAACTGGTGGCGCCGCGAGAGCACTTCGTAGACGCGCCGGGTGACCGTGGGGGTGTCCGCACGGTTCCGGGCCTGGAAGATGAAGTTGCTGACGTAGCGCTCGCTGAAGAGGCCCCGGAAGGTGGAGTCCGGCACGAAGGCCTTGTCCTGGTCGCGCCCGCTGTAGCTCGAGTCCTGGGCCTTCTTCTCCATGACCCCGACCACCAGGAACGGGGTGTTGTCGATCATGACCGTCCGCCCCACCGCCTCCGCCTCGCCGAACAGGTCCGTCTTGAGCTTGTCCCCCAGGAAGACCACCCGCCGGCGCCGGTTGATGTCGAGGTCGTTCACGTAGCGTCCCCCGGCGGCGGGGATGATGTTGCGCATGACCGCGAAGATCGGGCTGTTGGCCGACATCTGGGGCGTGAGCCGCACCCGCTCCCGCCGGAAGGCGCTCTTCTCGCGCTCGATCTCCCCGGAGAAGGTGGCCTCGGGGATCTCCCGGCGCAGCACCTCGATGTCCTCCTCGGTGAGGCGGACCCGCCGTCCCTTGCCCAGACCCTGGTAGGGGATCGAGGTCCGCGAGGGCCAGGCGATCACGATGTTCTCGCCGAGCCCTGCCTGGTTCTTGCGGATGCGCTTCTCCAGCCCCTCGCCGAAGGCCACGAGCAGGGAGACGGAGACGGTTCCCCAGGTGATGCCGAACAGGGTGAGGAGCGTCCGCACCTTCTGGTGGCGGACGTCCTGGAGCATCTGGCGCAGGAACGACAGGGAAGTCACGAGGGGCCTCGGGGGGTCCGCTACTCGATCTTCTTGGGCGGGCGCTCGACCACCAGGTCCTTCTCCTTGAGGCCCTCGACCACCTCGATGTTCATCCCGTCGGAGAGGCCGACCTTGATCTCCCTCTTGGCGGGAGCGGCCTCGCCCAGCCCCGGCAGCTCGACCGTGGCCTTGCCGTCGGCGAAGGCCACGAGGCGCTCCGGAACGAGGAGCACGTCCTGCTTCTCGCGGACCGCGACGTCGGCGTTGGCGGAGTATCCGGCGCGCAGGACCACGTCCTTGGCCGGGAGGAGCTCGATCTCGACGTCGAACAGGGTGGCCCCCTCCGCCGTCTTCGACTTGGGGGCGATCTTCGAGACCTTGCCGTCCACCTTGGCGTCGGGCAGGGCGCCGATCTTGATCTTGGCCGCCATCCCCTCGCGCAGCTTGCCCACGTCGATCTCGTCCACCGTGCCCTTGAAGATGAGGGTGGTCATGTCGGCCAGGTTGGTGAGCGCGGTCCCTGCCTGGTACGAGGTGAGGGGCACCACCGGGTCGCCCTCGTTGACGAGCAGCTCGAGCACGGTGCCGGTCGTGGGGGCGCGGATGATCGACTCGACGTCCAGACGCTCGGTCTTCACCCTTCCCTTCTCGATGAGGGCCAGACGCTCGGTGGACAGGTTGAGGCGGATCTGCGAGTCCTGGATGTCCTTCTCGGCCTGCTCCCAGTCCTGGCTGGAGAGAATGCCCTGCTCCCGGAGGGTCTTCGCGCGGTCGTATTTCTTCCGTGCCTGGTCGTACACGTTCCTCGCGATCTCCACCTCGCGCCGCGCCTCCGTCAGCTCCATGGGCGTGGGGTCGGGGAGGATCTCGAACAGGGGATCGCCCGCCCTCACCACGTCCCCCACCTGGCGGAACGAGGTCTTGACGATGCCCGAGATCTTGCTCTTGACCGCGATCTCCCGCTTGGGCCGGATGGCCCCCACCGCGAGGGCCTTCTCCACCACCGCTCCCCGGGAGACGGGCACCGTCTTGAAGCCCTTGTCCTTCTGTGAGTTGGACTTGCTGTAGAGGGCCGCGCTGACCCCTCCCGCGAGCACGAGCACGCTCACCCCGATCAATCCCTTGCGCACAGAGGACATCCCTTTCTCCAGACCCCCGCCAAGGCTGCGAGCGAAGCGGGATTCATTCCCGCGAAGCGAGCGGGGGGTCTGGGGGGCGCGATTACAGCGCCCCCCTGCTCACTCTAAGACGCACGAGCCCCGGGCTGGGGTTCAAAAAAGTCAAAAAAGAAGGTGAGCCGGAGGCACTATTCTACGGAACTATTTCCAGTCCGCCTGGTTGCGGTAGCTGTCGCCCTTGGCGGAGGAGATCTGCACGTCCAGGGTCCAGGACGTGGTCCCTTCCTTCCAGACCCCCTGGGCCTCGTGCACGAGGGCGCGACCCTTGGAGGCGATCTCCCCGGGACGGGCCGGCACCACCGTGGTGGCCGCGTTCCCATTGACCGTGGTCGTGACCTTCATGGACGCGATGCGGATCGCCTTCGTACCCTCGTTCTGGAGGTAGACCTTGACCGCGTAGGGGTCGCCCCCGAGGAGCCGGCCGGGGGAGATCTCGAAGACGATGCTACCTGGAACCTCGGGAGCCTTGCGCATGGCCACTTCGCGGGTGTCGAACTCCTTGAAGTTGCCGCGGGCCACCGTGGGCCCCTCCACCAGCGTCTTGCCCGTGAGGAAGGTCCTCTTGAGGGCGAAGGCCGCGCTCTGGGCGGCCTTGAGCGCGGCCTGGGCCCTGGTGTTCCCCGGCTCGACCGCGAGCACCTTCTCGTAGAGAGCGACCGCGTCGTGGTAGCGCCGCGCCGACTCCGCGGTCGCGGCCTCGGCGAAGAGGTCGGCCACGCGCGGGCTCGCGGGAGTCGCGCTGGGCGCCGGCCGGGGGGTGGGGGGCGGCTTCGATGGCGGCGGCGAGGCGGGCGGGGGGATGGTGGTGGGGGGCGGGGGAGGCTCGGGCGAGGGCACCGCGGCCACGGAGGGGGCGATCGTGATCTCGAACGGCGCCGAGACCCGCCCCCCGACCACCACCCGGACCACGGCATGGGTCGTTCCCGCACCGCCCCCCGCGGGCGGCGGCAGCTCGACCTCGATCGTGCTCGCGGTGGTCCTCGTCACCTTGCCCGACTGGTTGCCGAAGAGCACCACGTTGTCCCACGCGTCCGCGGCGAAATTGCTCCCGTGGATGGTGATCACGGCCCCTGTCCGGGCGGGGTTCGGAAGGACGTTCGCAACCGTCGGGGTCAGGTAGAGGCCGATCCCCACGTAGGCCCCCTGGGCCAGCACCAGGAGCAGCAGGAAGAGGACGAAGTACGAGGAGGTCGCGCCGCGTTGGGTCATGGGTGCGCTGAATGATAGCGCGTTACGGGGCGGCGGGAACGCGGAGGTATCGGGGCGGGACCCCCAGCTCCTTCCACTTCTCGGGGAGCGCGTAGAAGGGATTGGGGGTCTCGACGCAGACCCCGCAGCGAATGCACCCCTGGATCTCCGGACAGTGCGGGGAGGGCGTTTCCTGGAGGCTCTTGTCCAGCTCGCGCAGGTAGTAGGCCTTGCTCACCCCGTTGTCGACGACGTCCCAGGGCAGGACCTCGTCCCGGCCGCGCCCGCGGAAGAGGTAGAAGCCCGGATCGAGCCCCGCGTGCCTCACCGCGCGCTTGAAGTCCATGCGCCGCTCCACCGCGATCTCCAGGGCGTCGGCCAGGCGCCGATCGCCGAGGGCGAGGAGGGACTGGGCCACCCCGGTGCGGGCGCTCTTGATCACCGCGTCCACGTTCGGCATCCGGCCGAAGGCCTTGCGCAGGAACTGGAGCTTGCGGTCGGTCTCCCGGGGGTCCTCCATGGGCAGCCACTGGTAGGGCGTCCCCGGCTTCGGCACGAACGGGTTGACGGAAGGGTGGATCCGGCCGATGCGCCCCCTGCCCCGGGCCACCGCGAGCATCCGCTCGCGGATCGCGTCCGTGAGGGTCACGATCGCCTCCACGTCCCCGTGGTCCTCCCCGGGCAGCCCCACCATGTAGTAGAGCTTGAGGTTCTGGATGCCGTTCTCGAAGATCCAGGTGGCCTTGTCGAGGATCTCCGCGTTCGTGAACTGCTTGTTGAGGATCCGCCGCATGCGGTCGGAGCCGCATTCGGGAGCGAGGGTGAGACCCTGGACCCCCGTGTCCGCGAGCTTGAAGACGAAGCCCGGGGTGAGGTCGTCGAGGCGGAGGGAGGCCACCGAGACCTCGTAGTCGAGACCGGCCAGGTCGTCCACCATGCCGTCGATCTCGGGATGGTCGCAGACCGCGGTGGAGACGAGCCCGATCCGGTTCGTGTGGGCCCGCACCTGACGCGCCCGTCCCACGATCTCCTCGCGGGAGAAGCCCCGCACCGGGAGGTAGTTGTACCCCGCCCAGCAGAAGCGGCACATGCAGGGGCAGCCTCGCGAGATCTCCACCATGAACTTCATGGACATCTCGGTGTGGGGCGTGAGGACGATCGATTGAGGCAGGGCCATCTTCCCGGGCCAGCCGCGCTGCCGCACGACGGGGCCCGGCCCGTCGTACGCGGCCACCGTCCCGTCGCCGTGGTAGCGCACCTCGTAACGCGAGGGCACGTAGAACCCGTCCTTGGGGGCGAGGGCGTCGAGGCCGGCCCGGGGGTCCGAGGCCCCCAGGAGCGCGTCCATCATTCGCGGCACGAGCGCCTCGCCCTCGCCCACCGCGATCAAGTCGGCGAAGGGGGCGAGGGGCTCCGGGTTCAGGAAAGAGGCGGCGCCTCCCAGGATCACGATGGGATCGCGGGGACCGCGGTCGCGGACGCGCAGGGGGATCCCCGCCAGGCGCAGGACCTTGAGGACGAACAGGTAGTCGTTCTCGAAGGAGACCGAGAAGGCGAGGGCGTCGAAGTCGCGGAGGGGCGTCCCCGTCTCGAAGCTCCCCAGCGGGCGCCCCGTGCGCTCGAGCTCCTCCGCGTCCTGGTCGTCGGGGAGGAAGGCGCGCTCGCAGAGCACGTCGGGCAGGGCGTTGAGCCCCTGGTAGACGGACTGGAAGCCCAGGTTGGACATGCCCACGAAATAGAGGTTCGGGTAGACGAGGGCCACCCGGAACGAGCCCTCGCGGGCCACGTCCTGCAGGAAGACCTCCGACTCGCGGAGGGTGCGGTGATGCTCGGAGAGGCGACGTGCCATAAGGGCTTCCCGGAAGCTCCGGGAAACCCTTATTCTACCGCAGAAACTACCAATCGACCGAGAAGCCGGCGCCCACTCCCGCGCCCGAGGCGGGAGCGGAGGGGACGATCTGGAAGTGGGCCTTCCGCTGGGGGGTGCCGTCGTGCCTCACGACCGTCCGTCCCACGACGTAGCCGAGGGTGGCTCCCGCGAGCACGTCCGAGAGATTGTGGACGTTCTTCTGCATGCGGGCGACGCCGATCGCGGCCGCGGCCAGGTAGGCCGGGACCCCGATCTTGGGGCCGAAGTGGGCGTTCGCCACCGTGGCCAGGGCGAAGGCGTTCGAGGCGTGGCCGGAGGGGAAGGAGCGGTTGTCCGAGAGATCGGGCCGCGGACGGCCCACCGCGCGCTTCAGGACCTCGGTGTACGTGGCGGTGACGATGAAGGCCTGGGCCATGTCGTAGGTGGCGGCCCGGAAAGTATCGCTATGGGCGAAGCGACCGGCCAGGAACATTCCTCCCACCAGGGGCAGCATCACGGAGGCGCCGCCCGCGGTCGAGCCGGGGTTGGCCAGGAGCCCGCCGGAGTTCGTCCCGTACTGGGTCGCGATCCTCTTGTCGAAGAACGAGCCGGCGCCGGTGACGGAGGCTCCGATGAGGAACGGGCCCAGGTTGTCCTTGGAGAAGACGCCCACGAAGTTGGCCCCGAGGTTCTTCGCGAAGGAGTCCATGGTGCGGCGGCCGTCCTCCGGGAAGCCGTCCCGGGGCAGGAAGCGCGAGAGGTCACCGCCGCTCGGAGAAAGGAGCGAGGGGGGTCCGGGCTGGTCAGAGGTCTGGGCGGAGAGAGGCACGGCCAGGATCAGGCCCGCCACCACGAGCCCCCCGAAGCGCTTGACGCTCATCACCCACCTCCGCGCGACACGGCGACAAGCCGCAGCGTAACAGCTCATGAGCCTACCACACAGCCTCGACGTTCGACCATGCGATCCTGTGAAACGTTGTCAGAAGGAGACGGTGACGGCAAGGCCCGTACCCGTACCATCCAGAGCCTTCGAGGGTTGGATCGACAGGGTGGTGGCGCGCGGCTCGCCGGGCTCTGTGTCCCGGCGCACAACCGTCCGCCCCACCAGGATGCCCAGGGTGGCTCCGGCCAGGACGTCGCTGAGCCAGTGCGCGTTCTTTTCCATCCTCCCGACCCCGATCGCCCCGGCCAGGAGGTAGGAGGGGAGGCCGAGCTTCCAGCCGTAATGGTGGGCCGCCACCGTGGCCCAGGCGAACGCGTTCGAGGTATGGCCCGAGGGGAAGGACAGGTAGTTCGCGCCGTTCGGGCGAAGCCGGTGGGTGGGGTACTTGATGGCGGTGGTCCAGACCGCAGTGACCAGGAAGACCTCGCCGATGTCGTAGGTGGCGTCGCGAAACCGGCCGTCGTGGGCCAGCCGCCCGAAGCCAAAGAGCGCGCCCGCCAGGGGCGTGAGGACGATGGGCTGGCCCAGGGAGTCGGCGAAATCCCCGAGCGCCTTGAAGCGGCGCTTCTCCGCGAAGTAGCCACGGACGTTGTCATCGAGGGGCGCGCTGGCGGCGGTGAGGGCTCCGCCCACGAGCAGCGGGAGCAGCGACTCGCGGGACACCACGCCCACGATGCCCCTGCCCAGGTTCCCGAGGAAACGCCCGGTCGTGCGTCGGCCGTCGTCGTGTCGCGGCGGGCCGGGCACGGTGGTCGGGGGCGGGGAAGCGGGGGTTTGGGGCTCGTCCGCCCTCCCGGTCCGCGCGAGGCCGACCAGCAACAGCACGGGCACGATCGCACGGCGCCGGCGGTTCATGGCCGACCGCTAGTCTACCTACTCGCCTCCCCCGCCGCCCCCCTGCTTGCGCAGGAAGGCGGGCACGTCCAGGTCGAAGCGCCCCGCCCCCGCCGCCGCCTTGGGGTTCGGGGTCTTCCGGTAGAAGCCGCCCGCATCCCCCGCGGCCATGGAGGCAGGGGAAGGCGCCGGCGCGTTCTTGAAGTTGGCGAGGTCGACGGGGGTGCTGGCGGCCTTCCGCGGTCCCTTGCTGAAGCCGGTGGCGATCACCGTGACCTTGACCGCGTTGCCCATCGCCTCGTCGGTCACGATCCCGTAGATGACGTTGGCGTCGGGGTCGGACACCTTGGTGATGAGGGCGGTCGCCTCCGCCGCCTCCGCCAGCGAGAGGTCGGAGCCGCCGGTGATGTTCACGATCACGCCCTTGGCGCCCTCGATGGAGCTGTCCTCCAGCAGGGGGTTCGAGATCGCGCGCTGGGCCGCTTCCGTGGCGCGGTTCTCTCCCTGGCCGATGCCGGTTCCCATGACCGCCTGGCCCATCCCCTTCATGACCGCGCGCACGTCCGCGAAATCCAGGTTGATCTGTCCGGGGACGGTGATGATGTCGCTGATCCCCTGCACGGCCTGGCGCAGCACGTCGTCCGCCACCCGGAAGGCCTCGGAGACCGGCGTGTTGCGGGCCACGCTCTGGAGCAGCCGGTCGTTGGGGATCGCGATCACGGAGTCGACACATTCGCGGAGCTGGGCGAGCCCCTCGGTGGCCTGGGCCATGCGCCGCTTCCCTTCCAGGCCGAAGGGCAGGGTGACCACGGCCACGGTCAGGACGTTGCCCGCGTCGCCCCCGAGCTGGCTGGCGATGGAGGCCACCACGGGGGCCGCCCCGGTGCCCGTCCCCCCTCCGAGGCCGGTGGTGATGAACACCATGTCGGAGCCCTCGAGGGCGTCGCAGATCTTCTCCGTGTCCTCCACCGCGGCCTGGCGACCCACGTCGGGGTTCGCCCCTGCCCCCAGGCCCTTGGTGAGCTTGTGGCCGATCTGGATCTTGATCGGCGCGCGGTTGGCGCGCAGGGCCTGGAGGTCGGTGTTGATCGCGATGAACTCCACTCCCTGGAGGCCGGAGGCGATCATGCGGGAGACCGCGTTGCCGCCGCCCCCCCCCACCCCGACCACCTTGATCCGGGCCCCCTGGGTCTCCTCTTCGGCGAACGTGATGCGGCCGGGCTTGTCGTTCTGATTGCTCATTCTCAAATCCCTTCCGAGCAGCCGGTCATGAACCCGCAGTGCAGACAGACCCGCTTGCAGTGGTAGGCGACCACCGGGCATCCGCACATCTCGCAGGGGAGCTCCCCGGCGTCACGGGAGAGGAACTCCCCCCGGCGCGCGTCGCGGACGCGAGCTCCGGTGATGGGCACGGGCGGAAATGCGGCGCCTTCGGACTTCACGTCCATGTTCCCCTCCTTTCATCGACCCCCCACCCTATCCCTCCCCACGTAGGGGGAGGGAACCGCTGTGGCATGTCACGCTCCGTGTCTCTCATCGACCCCCCACCCTGTCCCTCCCCACGTAGGGAACCGCCACTGCACGTGCTGCCCCGCGCATTTCTAAAAGAAGTCGGACAGCCATCCCATGAGGCGCCCGGTGACCTTGCCGAAGGTCCCCGTCGCCGCGGGCCGGGGAGAGCCGAGACCACGGCCCGCCCGGTTGCGATAGCCGCAGAGCACGAGGCCGACCGCGGTGGAGTAGACGGGGCTCGCCACCACGTCCACCAGCCCGCCGATCCCCGCCGGAGTGCCCCGCCGGACCGGCATGTCGAAGATCTGCTCGGCGATCTCGGGCATGCCCTCCAGGATCGCGCCCCCCCCGGTGAGGACGACGCCGCTGTTGAGCGAACGGTCGAAGCCGGCCCGCCGGATCTCGTTGAAGATCATCTGGCACAGCTCCTCC
>Ga0137361_10002222_pt1 | contig 12322 bp, 9 predicted proteins | sample Mad1_80_16metaG_FD_104923 | JGI IMG/M metagenome (GOLD analysis project Ga0137361, IMG submission 104923) | Vadose zone soil microbial communities from Angelo Coast Range Reserve, California, USA - Mad1_80_16 metaG | ecosystem: Environmental > Terrestrial > Soil > Vadose zone | place: USA... | reverse complement strand
TGCCCCAACAGTTGCAGCTAGAGGCGGGATCTAGTGGAAAAGCATTGCCAGAGGGCGCTCGACTACATATTGGTGAACCCAGTTTCCGCACACCTGAGCATATATGTCTTGCAGCCATTGAAGCTATCCAGAATGGACAGATAACGTATGGACCTCCTGCTGGCTGGCATTGGTTGCGTGAATTACTGGCGGAGAAAATTGCGCGTGTCAATGGTTATCGCGTTGAGCCGACTAATACGGCCATTGCAGTTGGTGGTACGGGCGCAATCATGGCGACCTTCTGTGCGATTGTAGAGCCGGGTGATGAGGTGCTCATCCCGGATCCCGCCTGGCCACAATATCGTTTGCAAGCTGCCTGTTGCGGTGCGCCGGTGATTCCCTACCCGCTTGACCCACAGAACGAATGGCTACCTGATATTGCTCAATTGGAAAGATTAGTCACTTCTCGTACCCGTTTGCTGATCATCAACAGCCCGGGTAATCCAACGGGAGCAGTGTTTCCGTCGCAGCTTATGGCTGACCTGGTAGATTTTGCCTATCGCCATGATCTTTATATCCTATCTGATGAATGCTATGACGAATTAGTTTTCGATGGCGAACATGTCAGTCCTGCTATGCTTATGAACCATACCGACTTTGAGTCTGGACGAGTAATTTGCGTCTATACTTTTTCAAAAACGTATGCCATGACGGGCTGGCGAATCGGCTATCTTGCGGCAGGAAGCGGACTTGTGCAGACAATTAGTACTGTGCTTGATGCTAGTAATACGAATATTAGCACCATTGTGCAGCGTGCAGCAGCAGCAGCCCTGACGGGTCCTCAAGATTGTGTTACCGAGATGCGAGCGGCCTATCAAAAAAGGCGAGACCTTGCAGTAAGGCTCCTCAAAGATTATGGCCGATACGTTTATACGCCTCACGGAGCATTTTATACTCTTATCAATATTTCTAAGGGTGACGGTGAGAATAGTACCGGTCGACAATTTATGCTTGATCTGTTGCGCGAGCGAAATGTAACAGTGGCAGCCGGCAGTATTTTTGGCTCTGTAGCGGAGAATTGCGTGCGCATTTCGCTAGCAGCTTCAGAGGAAGAAATTAAACACGGCGTGCGGGAAATTTGTATGTTAGCGGATACGTAAGGAAATCTATTCCATCGGCTCGGCTTCGTACCAGTTCCTGCCTATCTTCATCTCCACCTTGATGGGTACGTCTAACATTGCCACGCCTTCCATCTCGCGTTTCGCCAGCGCACGCGCTGTGTCAAGTTCCTCCACGGGCACCTCGAAGACCAGTTCGTCATGTACCTGCAAAATCATGCGTGTCTTCATGCGTCTTTCTTCAATCGCATGTTGAATACGAATCATGGCGATCTTGATCAGATCGGCATTTCCGCCCTGGATGGGCATATTAATCGCTTCACGTTCGAGCGCCTGCCGTTCATTGAAAGGCAGCCCATGCATATCGGGGAAGAAACGTTTCCGCCCAAACAGCGTATTCACGTAGCCCTGTTTGCGTGCTTGATTGAGCGTACTCTCAACGTAATCCTTGATGTGTGGAAACGTCTCGTGATAGCGTTTGATGAAGTCCGATGCCTCGCTATTGGTCATGCCCGTAATCTGAGCCAGTCCAAAAGCCGATTGCCCATACAGCACCGCGTACACCACGGTCTTTGCCAGGCGACGCTGGTCTTTGGTAACCGTCGATACGGGAACATTGAAAAGAGAGGCTGCTGTGATGGTATGAATATCCTCATTCTTACTGAAAGCCTCTACCAGGCGCGGCTCATGCGTGATATGCGCCAGGATGCGCAGCTCGAATTGTGAATAATCGGCGGTGAGCAGCACATAGCTGGGATCAGCGATGAAGGCTCGCCGAATCTGCCGCCCCACCTCGGTACGAATAGGAATATTCTGCAAATTGGGATTGCTCGAAGACAGTCGACCGCTCGATGCTATCGTCTGGTTAAAAGATGTATGCACGCGTCCCGTCACCGGGTCCATCAATGCCAGCAGTCCATCGACGTACGTCGACTTCAGTTTGGCTAACTGGCGATACTCCAGCAGCAGATCGATCATCGGATGTTTGCCTCGCAGGCTCTCGATCACATCCGCGCTCACCGAATAGCCCGTCTTCGTCTTCTTGCCCGATGGCAGCTTCAACTCTCCAAACAGGATATCGCCAAGTTGTTTCGTCGAATTGATGTTGAACTGGTGCCCGACAGAGGCATAAATCTCCTTTTCGAGTGTGCCGATCTGTTCACCTAACCGCTCGTTCAACGTGCGCAAGAAATCGCCGTCAAGCGCCACTCCATGTATTTCCATTTGCATCAGCACGGGCAGGAGCGGCAACTCGATATTGTAGTACAATTCTAACAACCCGTTGCGCCGCAATTCCTCCATAATTGGCTCGACCAGCCGCAGCGTCATATCCGCGTCCGCACCCGCGTAGTCTGCTGCCAGTTGTACAGGCACCTGGGCCATACTGATCATTTTGCTGCCTGAGCCGATCAATTGGACGATCGGTGTCATCACATATCCCAGACGTTGGAAGACCTGGTCTTTGAGTCCCAGTCCACGCCTGCCCGGGTCTGTCAGATAAGCTCCCAGCATCGTATCGAGAGCGAGACCGCGCACCGTAATCCCGCAGCGCGCAAGCAACTGCATATCGTACTTCGCATTGTGCATGTACTTGCTCACCGACTGATCTTCAAGCACAGGACGCAATTGCTCCAGCACGAATGGCAGTGGCAATTGTGTTTCGGACTCCTGCCCATCAATTGTCGAGATATGCCCAACAGGAATATAGTATGCCTCCCCGGCTGCCATGCTACAAGAAATCCCCACCAATTGTGCGTGCCAGGGGTCTTCAGAGGTCGACTCTGTATCCAGGGCGAAACTGCCCGCCGCGTACAGGCTTTTTACCAGCACCTGTAACGCCTCCGCGCTGCTGACGATCATCGTATTAGTCTTCCTGGGGTCTTCCTCATCCAGGAACAAGGGTTCACCTTGCGCAGTCGTGGGCAGGCGCAGTTTGGTTACCACCTCTGCCGCCGGTTCCAATTCTCCAAAGAGGCTGAGCTGCTCTGGTCCATCCTGCTGGTCCCCGTCTCCCAGGGGACGTTCAGGGGTTTGTTCTTCATCATGGTAGGGGAGTTCCCTGTGGGTACCGCGGGGGGGTGGCGGTGGTGCCATAATCGGTACAACGCCTACAGGAGCGGCCAATAACAACTCCTCCTCCTGCTCGGGCACCGGCTCGGGCTTCTTTTTTTCAGTTCTCGTACTGGATTGCCCGGCATTTGTATTTCCAGGAATCTTATCGACCAGCGTGCGAAACTCCAATTCGCGGAAGAGCGCCAGCACGCGTTCGCGGTTGATCTGCCCTACGCGGCAGGCTTCCAGGTCGAGTGTCACCGGCGCATCCAGGACGATTGTGGCCAGGTGCTTACTTTGCAGCGCCTGCTCGCTTTTTTCACGCAGTAAGCGCTGCTCTTTGGGGGTCAACTCGTCGATATGTGCCAGCACACCCTCCAGGCTTCCGTAATCGGTCAGCAACTTCGTCGCCGTCTTCTCGCCGATGCCGGGCACGCCGGGGATGTTATCGGATTTATCGCCAACCAGCCCCTTGAAATCGGGCAGTTTCTCAGGTGGAAGACCATAGCGTGCCTTGACGCCGTTCACATCATAATTGGTCACTTCCGTGATACCGCGTTTAGCTGCCATCACTTTCACATACTCATTGACGAGCTGCAGCGTATCCATATCCCCCGTCATGATGACCGTATCCACGCCCTGCTGTGCGGCCTGCACCGAAAGCGTTCCTATTATATCGTCAGCCTCATAGCCATCTTTTTCATAAATGGGAATGCTGAAAGCCTCAACAACCTCGCGAATGCGGCCAAACTGTGGTCGCATGATATCCGGCAGCGTGGGCCGGTGCGCCTTATATTCGGCAAACTCGCGGTGACGAAACGTCGGCGTCGGTCGATCAAACGTCACCGCCATATAATCGGGATTGACATCGGCGTATGCTTTCAGCAGCAGATTGGTAAAGCCAAAAGTCGCATTGACCACTTCGCCCTTGCTGGTCACCAGGTCTTCAGGTACCGCGTGAAAGGTCCGGTGGATCATCGCATGCCCGTCGATCAATACCAATATTTTGCGTTTTGTTTGTCTGTTCTGTTCTTCTATCATATATCTTCCATTCTTTTGGTTACTTCAAGACCCGGTAATACCCATCCACCGCGCCCTCCCAAACACATGAAGCGGAAATCGTACTGATGACTATGTTCAATCCGCACATCCAGCAATGGGCGATAGCTGCGCGAATGGCCTCGCGAATACGTATTTGTACCTCCTCGAAGCCCAGTTCAACATCGTGATTACCCGAAATGAATGTTACATGTCGTCCTGGTTGCGCCACAAAGCGCCTCAGCACCGCAAAGAATGGCCTATGAGCCACAATCATCTTTTCCAGCTTTTCCGCAACTGTACTCGAATCAGTCACTCCATCCGTCTTATAGGGGGAAACAGCGAGAGAATCGAAGCAATCGCCATTAATGATCAGTTCAATATCCTCAGCATTCCCGCAGGTGGAACCTTGATGGTTGCCCGTAGCTGCGGCTGCTGAGAGCAATCCCTTGAACGGGGACTGCTGCCGGTCGCCGAATCCATCGAGGATAGCGTGACCATCGGCAAGATGGAGATAACTGATCGCGATTTTGAAGAAAGACATACAAACCTCGTTATTACCTGGTAACGGTACCTGGCTATCTCACGTGGTCGCCCCTGGTTACCTGTCCCCCTATTACCTGTCCCCCGGACAGGGTGAGGGTTCCGGCAAGGGATGCCAGTCCATTTCGGATTTCAAGCGAAACGAGAGGAGACAGCTTTATTTTAGTACATTTGTGCCGAAATGTATAGTGTAGATAACTGAACTGACAAACAGTGTTACAATATGTAGCACAAGATACGTCAGAGCACTATCCCATCGACCCTATCTATCTTGCCCGATGTCCGAAATGGAGTGCCACCCCTTGGGGTTGCAAGGGGTGGAGACAGAATAAATAGGTAGCCAGGTGAGATCAAGCAAGACGAAAAGGAGAAGGAAGCAGGTATACATGCCGCATAGCGATACTACTACTATTATAGACGATTCACCCTTACATACCATTGTAGGAGAAACTCGTATGGCAGAACAAATGGATGAGCTATTAACAGTCCGCGAAGTCGCCCGCCGCCTACGGGTTGACGACACTACCGTGCGCCGCTGGATCAAAAATGGGGCTCTCGAAGCCGTAACCCTCCCCCATAGTGGCAAACGCCAGGCGTACCGCGTTAAAAAATCCACCATGGACAAATTGCTTCAGAGTCCTCACCTGCCCGAATAATCGGATGGCACCACAAGTATCGATGGCAGGGACATACTCTAGTAGAGGTATCCGCAAGGAATACCCCTACTAGAGTATGTCCCTGCGCCCCATTCCGGCTCCAGGATACTTGCAGGGGCCGCTTCATCCCCAAAAATGCTATTACGACAGTCACTATTGTTACTCCCACCCACATATCCCGTTGCGTAGAATGAGCAGTGCAGGCGCGTAATAGTAACAACAAGAGGGAAAAGTATGAGTAATCCGCGAGTAATACCACCGGCCAATCCTGAACAGGAAGAGATCCTGCGCGAGCGGCGCATCGCACGCATGCAGCGCCGCAAACAGAGCCGCCGGGCGCGTTTGATCTTATGGGGCACAATCGGCAGCAGCATCATCCTGCTCGGCTTGATTGGCTTCGTCTTCTGGACCATCCAGTCACTGCTCAACCACGATGCCGCCTATCCTGTCACCAACGGTATCTCGTGTGACAGCGTCATGCACGGCACTTATCATATACATGCCCACCTCACCATCTACATCAACGGAAAATCCGTCACGGTCCCCCAGGGCGTCGGCATTGCTCCCGACGGCAGTTGTTACTACTGGCTGCATACCCATAGCAGCGACGGGATCATACACATCGAAGCCCCGCAGAAGCAGAGTAACCTTGCCCTGGATGACTTGCTCACTATCTGGCACGATCGTTTCGCGAACCTGAACTTCCCACCAGAAATGTTACAAACAACGGGCTGGAAAATCTGGATTAACGGCAAGCTGTTCTCTGGCGTCGTTACATCTCCCCTACAAACCGAGGTACCCATGAATTCGCATGATATTATTACCCTCGAGTATGGCAGTCCCAATCCCAAGCCGGATAATGCATCAAGGTATCATTTCCCGGTGGACTTACCGAAATAAGGATAGTTTGTATCGTTTTCGGTAGGCCTTATTAGGGCTGCGTTTCATTATGTTGTGTGAAAGAGCGGGGTGCGCTGAAATGTCGTGGCATTCCGTGTAAAAACGAACTGCGCCGGGTGAAAAAGTGCTTGACACCCACTCTGCGGTTTGGTATACTCTCCCCAGAACCTAGCGGTATATGGTTTGGTTGTTGGCTCTCCTGAGTCGAACTGAATTATTATATCGGGCGGATTGTCCTGAGAAGGCTAATCACGGAGAGGTCGCATAGTGGCCTAGTGCGCCTGTTTGCTAAATAGGTGAAGGGGAAACTCTTCCGTGGGTTCGACTCCCACCCTCTCCGCCTTATAGGGGTGTAGCTCAATTGGCAGAGCAGCCCTCTCCAAGCTATCTATATAGGGGCGTAGTTCAGTTGGTAGAACACTCGTCTCCAAAACGAGTTGTCGCGGGTTCGAGTCCTGCCGCCCCTGCCACAAACTCCTGAACCGCAATGTTCAGGAGTTTCATTTTGTCCTCAATTGGCTTAAACCTCAGCCCACCAGTTGACACAGCATAGATAATAAGAAGAGCGCATGTTTACCGTCAGCAAGAGGGGGCCTGTACATGAACATTGCACTGCTCGAAGACAACCCTGCCATACTTGACTACATGTCTACCGCTCTGCGCATGGCCGGGCATACTATCTACACCCATACCGATGGCCTTTCGCTCCTTGCAGCCCTCTTCCACCAGGCAGATGTTCGCACTCCTCTGCCCTATGACCTCCTCATCGTCGACCTCCTGCTGCCCGGCAACATCTCGGGCGCGGACGCCATCCGCCGTATCCATCAAACTATCCCCTCGCATAGTCTCCCTATCATCATCGTTTCTGCTTGCAGCGAGGGCGAACTAGCTCAGATCAAAGCCAGCTTTCCCCACGTCCCCATCTTGCGCAAACCCTTTAGAATGAGCAGCCTCTTGCATATCATCGAGCAACTAAGGCCTTTCTAGGAGCTTCATTCATCGTCCCAATGGAAGTTCCACAAAGAAAATGCTCCCCTTGCCTGGCGATGATTCGCACCAGATGCTGCCGCCGTGTCGCTCAACAATATCCTTGCATATCGCCAGGCCCAGCCCCATGCCATTTTGCGACGACGTGCGAGCGTGCGCAGCGCGGTAGAATGGCTCAAAGATATTCTGCAATTCTTCCTTTGCAATGCCTGGTCCATCATCCTGTACCTCTATCTGCGCCTTACGGTCCTCCTTGCTCAGCCGTACCAGCACCGGGCGTGCTTCAGGCGAATATTTCAGCGCATTACTCACCAGGTTAGTAATCACCTGGCTCAAACGCTCGCCATCGGCCTCGGTTATCACAGGCTCCGAGGGCACCGCCAGATCTATCACGCGGCTTGAGAGCAGGCGCTGCTCCTCCACAACCGCGCGGCACAGCTGTGCCAGGTCGCACTTGCCCATGCTCAAGGGTATCTTGCCCGCCCGGATGCTGCTCAGATCAAGCAGGTCCTCTACCAGGGTATTCAAACGTCGTGTCTGCTCATTGATCGCCTCCAGGGCTGTACGGACAGTCGCCATTTCAGAATCTGTCGTACGCTCCTTTGCCATGCGGCGTAATGCCAGTTGTGCCTGTCCGCGAATGGAAGTAATCGGTGTTTTCAGTTCGTGCGAGGCCATCGAGAAGAACTGGTCTTTCAACTGGTTCGCCTGCTCAAGTTTTGCATTGGTGCGAGCAAGCTCATCGGCATGTTCATTTGCCACCTGCTCGGCGTAAAGAGCGCGATAACGTGCCCCTTCACGCTGTGCGATGATGATGGCAACGACCAGCCCGGCGATGATATACGGAAGCAGTTGCAGGATGCCCTGCGCGCTGAGGATGTTGAAGCGCATATATGGAGAGATATAAAAGTAATCCAGGCAGATGGTTCCTAAGGCCACGGAAAGTAACGCCGGCCCGACTCCCCAGAATAGCGCTACCAGTAGCGTAGCTATTAAAAGGGGTGCGCCGGGAAAATAGAGATTGGGCAGTGCCAGTTGCTCTAAAAGCAGTACCAGCAGGCCCAGACCCACGATGGGGAACGTCACGAGATAGCCGATGAGAGGGCGCCGCCACCTGGGCATCTCGGCCACATAGAGCCTGCGCAGTTCCACCCTCTTCTGCAGGCTTATGCGTTTCATCGCTCGCCCTTTACGGTCGATAAGCGTCTCTTTCATTGTTTGCAGTCTCACTCCTGCTTAAGGTCCGGCATCATCATCACAGATCAGTATACATCCTTGTTGAGTTGTGAGCAAGCTCGACTTTACTTGCCCGCAGGATTGTGCCGTGAGAGGATAAGCCTACATGCCTCTTGCATGGAGACAATTGTACCAGGAATCCATCATTATTGTTTGCGAGCGGTATGCTCGTTATCCAGGGCGTGCAGTAGTTCCTTGAATGTGCGAACCAGGACGTGATTACGCAGCTGGTAATAGACAGCATTCCCATCTCTGCGTGAAGTAATCAGGCCCGTCTCCGAGAGTTGGCGTAAATGACCTGATATAGTGGCAGGAGAAAGCCCCAGGGCTTTTGCAATATCGCCTGAGCGCATCTCTATAGGAGGTGTTTGATCGCTGGTATCTGGTATAGTCAGCAACTCCAGGATTTGCCGACGTGTACTGTCGCACATAGTGGATAAGAAATGATCTACAAACTCCTCAATTTCATCGGGGCGATGGTGAAACGTACCCTCTGCCCGTCGTTTGTGGAGATCTGGTGAGTGTTTAACCGACATACAAACTATTCTTTCTTCTCTGGCCGTTTATCGAATACTCTACAATGTACACGGGGCAGACTCCGAAAGGGTTACAATCTCATACAGGCATGAACGGGTCGAGATTGGCCGCACTCGATCCTGCTTCGGTCTAAAAGCGAGGTTTTCATCCTACTCCTCACTGAATGGGGCGCCCATTATCCTGACGAATGATGTGCCAGTGCAAATGAAGAGATGATTGAACGAGTGAAAGGATTGGATAGGTTAGAGAGGATCGGGTCGTAGACGAAGCAGCTGGATCTTGATACTCAATGATAAATTCGACCATTGCCGATCAGTAGTAAATGCTGGGAGATCCAGATGTTGAGCAAGTGCAAGGCAGGATCGGTCACCCAAGGAGAGACCAGCCTGTTTTGTGAGAGGGCGCAATAACCCGGCAAGATAGGCAAGTTCGGTGTCAAAACCGACGATTTCGAGTCCTAACGAGTCGAGTGATTCGTGAATTGCTTCCTCTGGCATGCCTGCCTCATTAAGTTTCGCTACCACCTCGGAGAAATTCACGGTGCTGATAGCTGCTCCTTCTGTTATAGCCTCGATTACCTGCTCACTTCCGGGTTCCTCTTTTAGAAGGGCCAACAGTGCCGAAGCATCCAGGACAGATTTACTCATTGCTAATCCTCCCTCCGCCGCTCAGCTATTAGTTCATCAGACAGAGAGCGTTTTTGAGGGATGTAACGGCGTACTAATTCCTGTGCCCGCCTGATTGCCTGACGTGTCGTAAAGATGCGCACTTCTCCGTTTTCCAGGCGCAGAATCAACTCATCTCCTACATGTAATCCCAATGCCTGGCGATATTCAGCCGGGATTACTATTCGACCACCTTCTGCCAGTTTTGTCTTGAATTCGATCACGTGACACCTCTTGTTATATTTGCCATAGTTCCTCTAGTTTGGTAACTCAGATATATTATACCATATTGTGTACACGATAATAGAGCAGGTAGTTGGGAGGGTGAAAGCGCTAGGTGGAGATAATTTATTCAATCACCGGTTGCTTCCTGTGCTCCAGGTAGTGCTTGAATTGCTCTTCTTTGTCACGCTCTTGTACATTATTGCATATTGGGTCAGCAAGAGTGGGGTGGCTCGCTTACGGTGGCAGATAGCGTTAGAATACGAGAAAAAGAAAGGAGCGCAATTTCTCGCACTCCTTTCTTTGATTTGATTGATTACGCGGCCTGTGCCACCTGCTCCGCCTCGACGGCAACCTTGCCATCGCGTAGGATCAAGTGTGCGGTCTCGCCGGGGGCAATATCGCCTGCCAGCAGCGCATCGGCCAGCGCGTCATCGACGTAGGTCTGGATTGTGCGGCGCAATGGACGCGCACCATACTCTTCGTCGAATCCTTCGCGTAACAGCAGATCCCGTACCTCATTACTGACAACCAGTTCGATATGCTGCTCGCTCAGGCGCACACGCACCTGGTTCAGCAACAGATCAACGATCTGGTAGAGTTCCGTTCTGCCCAGTGCATGGAAGACCACGATCTGGTCGATACGGTTGATGAACTCGGGCCGGAACATACGCTTCAGGCCCTCCATCGCCTTCGAACGGATCACCTCGTGCTGCTCATCGCGAGCGTCCTCATCCTTTGTCGGCAAGAAACCGATGCGGACGGCACGCTTCATGTCGGCGCTGCCAGCGTTACTGGTCATAATCACCACGGTATTCTTGAAGTCTACCGTGCGACCCTGACCATCGGTCAAACGGCCATCGTCCATAATCTGCAACAACGCGTTGAAGACCTCTGGATGCGCCTTCTCAACCTCGTCCAGCAGGATTACGCTGTACGGGCGGCGGCGTACTTGCTCGGTCAATTGACCACCCTCGTCGTGTCCAACATAGCCTGGAGGGCTACCGAACAAACGAGAGATCGTATGTGGCTCCATGTACTCCGACATATCCAGGCGGATCAGGTTATCCTCACCACCGAACAGTTCAGCGGCTATGGCTTTGGCCATTTCCGTCTTACCTACACCGGTAGGACCAAGGAACAGGAACGAACCAATCGGGCGTTTTGGATCCTTCAGACCTGCACGCGAGCGGCGAATGGCGCGAGAAACAGCGCTAATAGCCTCGTCCTGACCGATTACACGCTTGCGCAGATCATCTTCCAGGTTCAGCAGGTTCTGGCGCTCACCCTCGAGCATCTGGCTGACGGGCACACCTGTCCAGTTCTCAACGACTTGAGCAATCAGTTCGGGAGTGACCAGCAGTGTCACGGCATTGCCGGCCTCGGCACGTGCTTTGTCCAGCTTGCCCTGTGTCACCAGTTCTTGCTGGCGCAGCATAGCAGCACGCTGGTAATCCTCAGCGTTCGCGGCCGCTTCCTTCTTAGCTTGAATGTCGGCCAATTCTTTCTCCAGATCAGAAATCAGAGTCGGGCTGATAATGCCTTTCTCAGTGGCCTCCAGGCGTAAGGCTGAAGCTGCCTCGTCCATTACATCGATAGCCTTGTCGGGCAGGAAACGATCATTGATATAGCGATCAGAGAGTTTGACCGCCGCATCTATCGCCTCGTCGGTAATACCTATGCCATGGTGCAACTCGTAATTGGGACGCACGATGCGCAGCATTTCAACAGCCTCTTCGGCGGATGGCTCATCGACCATCACAGGTTGGAAGCGGCGCTCTAACGCGGCATCTTTCTCTATATGTTTGCGGTACTCGTCAAGCGTGGTGGCGCCAATACAGCGCAGTTCACCACGTGCCAGTGCGGGCTTGAGCATATCGGCGGCGCCGACAGCGCCCTCCGCGGCTCCTGCGCCGACAACTGTATGCAATTCGTCGATGAAGACGATCACATCATCGGCCTGGCGCAGCTCCTCAAGGATTGATTTGATACGCTGCTCGAACTGTCCGCGGAACATCGCACCTGCAACCATACCGCCGATGTTCAATGACACAATGCGTTTGCCACGCAGAGTAGCGGGAACATCACCGGCGTGAACACGGCGCGCCAGTCCCTCGACAATTGCTGTTTTACCCATATTTGGCTCATTAATGAGTACAGGATTGTTCTTTTGATGACGACCCAGCACCGTGATTACGCGTTTTAGCTCACGCTGACGACCAGCAGCCGGGTCAAGTTTACCCTCCGCGGCCTCGTGAGTGAGATCACGCCCATACTGGTCCAGGGTTGGTGTTTTGCTATTTTTAGCCTGGCGCTGAGCGGTAGCCGTGTTCATGCCACCGCCAACGGGGGCAGGATTACCGTTGTTGGAAGCGAAACCGAAGGAAGA
>Ga0137361_10002218_pt1 | contig 12327 bp, 13 predicted proteins | sample Mad1_80_16metaG_FD_104923 | JGI IMG/M metagenome (GOLD analysis project Ga0137361, IMG submission 104923) | Vadose zone soil microbial communities from Angelo Coast Range Reserve, California, USA - Mad1_80_16 metaG | ecosystem: Environmental > Terrestrial > Soil > Vadose zone | place: USA... | reverse complement strand
CGAAGAGCTGCGCGCGAGCGAGGAGCGCTGGCGCCGGATCTCCGAGGCCACCTTCGAGGGCGTCTCCTTCTCCCAGGACGGGGTCATGATCGACACCAACGCCCAGCTCGCGGAGATGCTCGGCTACGCCCCCGGCGAGCTGACGGGCAAGCCCGTCCTCGAGTGCGTGGCCCCGGAGGACCGCGAGAAGGTGTTGAAGGCCATCCGGGGCGGGCAGACCGGCGGCTACGAGCACCGCGCGCTGCGCAAGGACGGCTCGACCTTCCACGTCGAGACCCGCGCCCGGGCCCTCACCCACCGCGGCCGGCCCATGCGGGTCACCGCCGTCCGGGACATCAGCGAGCGCGCGCGACTCGAGGCCGAGCTGCGGCAGCGCGAGACCCTCGCCGCCATGGGCTCGCTCGTGGCGGGGGTCGCCCACGAGGTGCGCAATCCCCTCTTCAGCCTCTCGGCGGCCCTCGACGCCATGGAGGCCGGCTCCGGGGCCCCCGGCGAGGATGACGAGCTGAGGAGCCTGCTGCGCCCGCAGGTGCGGCGGCTGTCGAACCTCATGCAGGACCTGCTCGACTACGGCCGTCCGCCCCGGCTCCGGCTGGTGCGCGGCGGCGTCACCGACGCCGTACGTCGCGCGGTACGGAGCTGCGAGCGCCTGGCCTCGCAGGCCGGGGTGAGCGTGGACCCGGAGATTCCCGGCGGATTGCCGGAGCTGGACCTGGACGTCGGCCGGATCGAGCAGGTGTTCGAGAACCTGATCGCCAACGCCGTCCAGCACTCGCCCCGGGGGGCCACGGTGCGCGTCGCGGCCCGGGCCGTCGAGGGGCCACGCCGCGGTGTGAGCCTGACGGTGGCGGACGAAGGGCCGGGGCTCGCGCCCGCCGATCTCGAGCGCGTCTTCGAGCCGTTCTTCAGCCTTCGCGCGGGAGGAACGGGTCTGGGCCTCCCCATCTCGCATCGCTTCGTGGAGGCCCACGGCGGCACGCTCGAGGCCGCCAATCGCCCTGAGGGCGGCGCGGCTTTCACGGTCTTCCTGCCCGGGGCGATCTCCTAGCCGCTGCGGCCCAGCTCCGTGTCGATGACGTCCTTGAAGGCCTCGAAGGGCCGCGCCCCGATGATCAACCGGCCGTTGATGAAATAGGCCGGCGTCGAGTCCACCCCGGCCTTGATCCCCGCCTCCGTCGACTCCTGGATGGCCGCGTCGAAGCGTCCCGAGGCGAGGCAGGTCGCGAAGGCGCCGGGGTCCAGCTTGAGGCTGGCCGCCCGCGACTGGAGGTCCGCCTCGTCCATGGGCCCCGGGGCCGCCATCAGGCTGCGGTGGTAATCCCAGAACTTCCCCTGCTCGCCGGCGCAGCGCGAGGCCCGGGCGGCGGGAAAGGCCTGGGGGTGGCCCTCGAGCGGGAAGTCCCGGTGCACGAGTTGGACCTTTCCCGCGTAGGTGCTCATGACCTGGTCGATCGTGGCCTGGGCGCGGTGGCAGAACGGACACTGGTAGTCCGTGAACTCCACGATCGTCACCGGCGCGCCGTTCGGGCCGAGGGTGGGGGCCGAGGCGGGGATCGCCAGTTCCATGCGCGGGGCGGTGAGCGCCACCTCGACGCGCGCCTTCTGCCGGAGCGTCGCCTGGAAAGCCGCCCGGCGCTCGGACCGGACGCGGTCCCAGAGCGCCTTCCGGAGGTCGGCCAGGGCCTCGTCCTTCCTCTGACCACCGAACCGGGCCTTGTTCTGCTCGTAGAGCTGCTCCACCAGCTTCGGGTCGGGCTTCTGGACCTGGTTGTCCACCTCGTCGCGGAGCAGGTCCTCCTTCGAGATGCCCCGGGCCCCGGCCTCCTTCTCGAGCAGCCTCTCCCCGATCATCTCCTCCAGGGCCTGCCGGCGGATCTCGTATTCTTCCTGACGCACGCGCATCAGCCGCTTCGCGACCCGCTCGTCGAGCTCCCCGCCGCGGATCGCCACCCCGTCGACCCGGGCCACGACTTCGGATGCGGAAGCTCCGGGCGTGGGGCTGGCCGTGGCTTGCGGTGCCGGGGAACGGCGGCAGGCCGGGGCCAGGAGCAGGAGGGCGAGAACGGTGCGGGCAAGGGCGGGTCGAGTCATCAAATCAGGCTAAGCGGGCCGGGGGGGCGCGTCAAACGCCGCGTCCTTGCGCGGGCTTCGTGGCCGCGAAGCGCAAACGGACGTAGTCCACGGTCCACACCCCCTGCGCGTCGCACAGCACGGGGCGGAGGGCCTCCTGCACTTCCTGGAGGAACACGAGGCGCTCGCCTTCGCGAACGGCCGCCGTGAAGCTCCCCGCGAACGTGGAAAGCCAGGCCACGAGGTCTCCGGGGAGGGCCGTCGGCCGGGGAAAGAGCGCGATCTGGTTCACCACGAAGCCGCGGCTCTCGAGCAGGCACCGGTAGTCCCCCTCGTTCGGGAAGTACCAGGGGTTGGCGGCCTCGGGGTCTCGGCCCCGCCGCCGCAGGGCCGCGGCGACGGCCCTCGCGATCCGCGCGACGTTGCCGTGGCCGCCGAGCTCGGCGACGAAGCGTCCTCCCGGGCGGAGGGCCCGCCAGACGCCCTGGACCACCGCCTCGGCCTTCTTCATCCAGTGCAGGGCCGCGTTGCTGAAGACCGCGTCGAACTCGGCCTCGAAGGGCAGCTCCTCGCCGCTGGCCACGCGGGCGTCGAGCCCGCGGGCCCGGGCCGCCCCGACCTGCTCCGCGCTCGCATCTACGCCCACGACCACGCAGCCGAGCGCGGCCAGCTTCTCCGTGAGCACTCCGTCTCCGCAGCCCAGGTCCAGGATGCGCTCGCCGGGGCGCGGGTAGAGCAGCTCCACCACCGGCAGACCGAGCTCGGACACGAAGCGGGCGTTCCGCGCGTAGCCCTCGGGATCCCAGGTCTGACCGGCCGCCGGCGGGCGCGGGTTGGTGGGTTTGGCCATGTAGCTACTGGCGGCCCGAGCGGCGGGATTCACTCCCGACGAGGGGGGTCTGGGGGGTGCGCCGCAGCCCCCCCCAGCTCGATTTCGAAGGATGATACGGCCGGTGACCGCGCGCGCGAAACAGTTTCTCGCCGGCTTGCTCCTCCTCGCCTCGGTCTTCGTCCTGGTCCGCGGGCCGCTCCACGCGGTCACCTTTTCGTTGCCCGTCTCGAACGACGACGCGATCCTGCTGCTCATGGCCCGCCACATCCTCGAGGGCGAGCTGGCCACCATCCTCTGGAACCAGCCCTACAACGGGGCGCTCGACGCCTACCTGCTCGCGCCCGGCCTCGCCCTCGGCCCGCATCACCTCGTGTTCCGCCTCTACGAGCTTCTCTGCGCGGCCCTGCTCGTGTTGCTCGCGGGCCTTCTCGCGCGACGGGTCGCGGGCCTCCCCGCGGGCTGGGCCGCCGCCGCCCTCGCCGCGTGGGGAACGCCGTACATGGGGTTGATGACCGCCACCGGCCCTCCGCCGAACTTCTTGATGCCGCTCGTCACCGGCTTCCCGTTGTTGGTCGCCCTCCGGGGCCTGGAACGCGACGCCCCTCCGGCGAGCGCGCGGCTCCTGTTCGCGGCCGGCTTCGTGTACGGGCTCGGGGTCTGGAACTCGTCGCTCGCGATCCCGGCCTTCGCGGGAATGGCCGCGGGGCTGCTCGTGGCGGGCCTGCGGCCCGGCCGGTGGAGCTTCGTCTTCCTGGGGGGCCTCGCCCTCGGCGCGAGCCCGCTCGCGGTAGCGCGCGCCATCGGCGCGTCCGGATCCACGGTGGTGACCGCGGCCAGCGCGGTGACGGCCATTAGGCCGCGCTGGCTGTGGATGAGCGGCCTCTCGGACCTGGCCCATGCGAAAGTCGGCCTCTTCGGCCTGCAGGTCCCGCTCGTGGTCGACGGCCCCGAACGGGCCGCCCTGCCGGCGCCCGCCGTTCTCGCGCTCGGCGTCGGCCTCGTCGTGGCCCTGGCCCTGGGCGCGTGGTCGCGTCGTGCGCTGCCGCTCCTGGGCTGGGCCGCGGCCCTGGCGGGCGCGTTCGCCCTGAGCCGCCGCACGGGGCCCGAGGACTTGCGCTACCTCTACGGAGTGCACGCGCCCGCGCTGGCCCTGGCCGGGGTCGGCCTCGCCCGCGCATGGATGTTCCGGCGCCCCCTCGGGGCGGCGCTGGGCCTGGCGATCGTCGTGCCCTGGGGCCTGGGCGAGCGCGAGCTGGTCCGTGCCTGGAGCGACCCGGCTCACGCGGTGCGCGTCTGGCAGGTTCCCTCGATCGACCCCCCGCTGCGGGCCCTCCAGAGCGCGGGTGTGCGCAGCACGTACGCGAGCCTGCAGTTCGCGGGCCGGATCACCCTCGAGTCGGGCGGCGACGTGATCGCGAGCCAGGCCTGGAACGAGCGGATCCCGGGCGACCCGCTGCGCTTCCGGGACGAGGCCGACCTGGACCCCCGCCCCGCCTGGGTGCTGCACCCGTCTCTCTCGCGCGGGATGCCGCGGTCCGTTCGCTTCCACGAGCTGGTGGGTGAGACCGGGGGAAGCGCGACCGAGGAGCCGGCGGGCGACTTCGTCGTCTTCCGCGACTTCGTCCCTCCCTACGACGAGGCCCGGCCCGTGCCGGCTACGGCGATCACGGCCTCGGTCCTCGACGGGCCCGCGCTCCCGGCGGCGGTGCTGGACCGCGACCCCGCCACGGCCTGGACGTCACCGGAAGGTCTCGGGAAGGGCAGCGGGCTCGTGCTGCGGGTCGAGCCGGCTCGGCGGCTGTCCGCCCTGGTCCTGGCCGTCGACCTCGTGCGCACGCCTCTGGCCGTCCCCTGGATCGTGTCCATCGACGGCGCGATCGTCCGCAGCGGCCCCGCCCGCCATGGCCTGCAGTGGGTCAACGGCGCTCTCCGCGCCGGGAGGCAGGCGCTGCTCGCGATCCCGCTCGACGGACGGACGGCCGGCGAGGTGCGCCTCGTCTTCCAGGGCCCCGGCCCCCAGCTCATCCTGTCGGAAGTGTTCGCGTACGGTCCCGACGAGCCGCCCCGCACGACGTCGGGAGCCGATCCGGCGGGAAGGGCCTACGAGGCTGCCCGTGGTGGCGACTGGAGCACGGCCGTGCGGCTCTATGCCGAGGCGGTGCGCGCCGAGCCCGATCGCGCCTCCTACCACGCCGCGCTCGCCCGTGCCCGCTGGCGCGAGGGCCACCGGCGCCGGCTGGACGTCGAGGGGATCGACGACGGCGGGCCCGACCTCGTCCTGGCCCGGTAGAGACTACGGCGTGACGTTCAGGGTGCCGACCATGGCGGGATGGATCCGGCAGAAATAGGACAGGCTTCCCGTGGTCGAGATGGTGACGGGGGCGCTGGTGGCTCCCCCGGCGATGGTGGCGGTGTCGAAGCCATTGCCGGTTTGGGTGGCGGTATGCGGGATGTTGTCGTCGTTCCGCCAGGCCACCTTCTGGCCCACTCTCAGGTTCGCGGGGTTCGGGGAGTAGGACATCCCGCCCGCGATTCCGACGATGGCGACGACGACGTCGGCGGCTCCGCCGCCCGTGGTCGACGGGGGAGTCGTGGTCGGCGTCGAGTTGTAGCCGCTCCCGTCGCAACCGGCGACCGCGGCACCGAGGGCGACCGCGGCCAGGGATCCTGTCCAGCGCGCGACGGTTCGCGATTCCACGGCTCGTGCCTCCCGGGGGCCCGGGCCCCACAGGGAAAGCGTACCGGAAACCGCCGACCCCCGGCGGAGGCCGGGGGTCGTGATCAGAGCGCCGTCAGTACCCCATGTCGTCGCCGGACATGTGACAGGCCGTGAACTCGTCCGGCGGCGGGTTCGGTCCCGTGGTCGATGGATTCGGCTTGTGGAGCTGGATGTTGCCCCCCGCCAGGAAGCGGGTGGTGACGACGACGGCCTCCGCAAAGTCGTTCGCGATCTTGATCCCGAACCGGTCCGGTCCCTCGGCCCCGGAGCCGGGCTCCCCGTCGTCGAGCGTCCTCACCCGGAAGTAGACGGGGCCGAAGAGGTTCGTATTGGCGGTGCCGCAGATGTCGCGGTACCTCTCGTCCGGGCTGGACACGAAATACCCGGTGATGCTCGTGCTGCTCACGTGGAGCCCCGCAAAGGGCCCCACCGTGTCATGGTCCACGAAGTTCACGTGGCCGAAGAAGCCCTCGTGCTTGCACCCTCCGACGAGGCCGAAGTTGGCGTGCTCTCCATTGTCCGTGATGACGAAACCCCCGCCGGTCGTGAAGTCGCAAGGCTGGGGGACGAAATGGGCGCTGACCGAGGAGCCCCGGGTGAACAACATCGCCGCCCCCACGAGCAGCGTCAGGCCGGCGGTGGTGGCGATCCTCCTTATGCGTTCCTTTCTGCGCATGATTCCTTCTCCGATCGTTCTCATGGTTCGGAACTACTGGATCCCGGCTTTCGCCGAGGCGATCACCACGTCGGCCAGGGGGCCGAAGAGGCCCGAGACCGTGGCGTGGAGGGCGTTCACCGTGATGCCTGAATCCGAAAAGGTCTGCTCGTTGATCACCACCAGGCCGCCGGGAATCGAGATCGTCTGGTTGGGCTCGCCGGTCACGGCCACGGGCACACCGTTGATCGCCAGGTTGTCGATGACCGAGCTGCCGCTGCTGCCACCCCCCAGGACCGATTGCGCCCGGGCCAGCACGGAGTCGGCGGAGATGCCGATTCCGGCTATGGTCAGGCCCAGGTTTCCGAGGGCGGCTTCCGACGCGACCTGATCGGTCCATCCGATCGTGGTCGCATGCAGAGCCTCCCCGCTGAGGACGGAGGGGATGGCCCCGGTGTCGAGCGAGGCCTCCAGGGGGTCGCTGGGGCTCGCGAGGGGTCCGGTGTCGGCGAGGGTCGTGGCCGTCCCGAGGACGGTCGCGCGCACGGCCTCCGCGTTGCCGGTGAGGGTCTGGGCGGCGCCGGCCGCGGGCCATGCCAGCAGGCCGGCCAACACGATCGGCACGGCACCGGCGCTCCAACGGAAAGAAGCGGTACGGCTCATGGGTTACCTCCCTGTTTCAATTACGTCTTCAAGCTGCAAGGTAGGACCCGCGGGGCGGGAAAGAAATCGGGTGGACGCAGAAACCAGGCTGCGGGCTTCCCTGAATCGGTGCTCGGGATCGAGGCGCGCTAGGTGTCGGGGGTCGCCCGGAGCGCGGTCAGGCGAGGCGGTCGCGCCGGAGCGTGAGGCCGCCGTCCACCGTGATCACCTGGCCGGTGACGTAGGAGTCGGGCTCGAGCAGGAAGCGGATCGCGCGGGCCACGTCCTCGGGGCGCCCGAAGCGGGGGATGATCCCGCGGTCGACGTAGGGGTCGTACTTGCCGCCGTCGATCGAGGCCCGAGCCATGCCCGCGGTGGTGGCGCCGGGCGCCACCACGTTGACCCGGATGTCGGCGCCGCCCCCGTACTCCTTGGCCAGGACCTTGGCGGCGTGGACGAGGGCGGCCTTGGGGGCGGCGTAGGCCAGGCTCCCCTCGAACGGATGCACGCCCTGCATGCTCGAGACGAGGACGATCGCTCCCTTCGTCCCCCTCCCGCTCATCTCCTCGGCGGCCGCGCGGGCCATCAGCACCGGCGCCTCGAAGTTGGCCGCGAAGGAGGCGTGGAGGGCGGGGCCGTCGAGCTCGGCCGCCTTCACCCGCGCGGGATCGCCCGTCAAGGCGACCAGCGCGTACAGCTCGCCCTTCACGTTCAGGGCCGTCTCCAGGTAGCGCTTGCGAACCGCGGCGTCCGAGACGTCGCCCTCGATGATCTGGACCGGCCCGTGATACAGGTCCTGCAGCTTCTGCTGGAAGGCGAGGGCCCGGCCCTTGTTGTGCCGGTAGCCCACCACGGGCAGCGCGCCCTCCGTGAGGAGGAGCGCGCTGAGGGCGGCCCCCAGGCCTCCCACGCCGCCCGGGATCAGGACCACCCGGCCCGCCAGGCTCTTCCGGTTGTACTCGAACCGGTACTCGGACTGCCGCTTGACCTGCTCGGGGTCGAGGAAGCGCGAGGGCATGTCAGCGCGCGAACAGGGCGCGCAGGCCGTGGTACTCGAGCCCCACGAGCGACCCGATCACGCGGTGCGCGATGCGAAGCTTGTCCGGGGGATAGCTGTGGGCGACCCCCACCACCTTCATTCCCGCGGCGAGGGCGGAGGCGATCCCGGGCACCGAGTCCTCGAAGGCGAGGCAGTCCGCGGGCTCGAGGCCGGGGGCGAACGCCGCGAGCTCCCGCGCGGCCACGAGGTAGGGAGCGGGGTCGGGCTTGGTCCGGGGCACGTCGTCCGCGCCCACGATCACGGAGAACGGCTCCCGCAGCTCGCCCGCGGTGAGGATGGCCTCGATCTCCGCGTGGCGCGCGCCGGAGGCGATGCCCAGCGGCACTTCCGCGGCGAGGGCGCGCACGACGTCGCGCGCGCCGGGGAAGAAGGTGACGTTCTGGAGGACCTCCCCGAAGCGGGCCACCTTGAGGCGCGCGATCCGGTCCATCTGCTCGGCGTCGGGGGATATGCCGTGGTCCTCGAGCACGCGTCGGATCGCCCCCCGGTCGTCGTAGGCCAGGTACTTCGCGAAGTAGTCCTCGCGGGTGACCGTGATCCCCTCGGGCAGCATGGCGTCACGAAGGGCCTCGAAATGGAGGGGCTCGCTGTCGACCAGCACCCCGTCGAAGTCGAAGACCGCCGCTCTCATGGAATGCCGGATTATGACAGACTCCAGCCTCCGGCTCGTTCCCGGGAAGCGAGGTGCGCATGCGATCGTCTGCTGCTCCTGCCCTCTTGTTGGCATTGGCCGTCCCCGTCGGCGCGAGGGGCGAGCCTCCCGCCCCCGCGGAGCCGCTGATCGCGATCCGGGCCGGCACCCACATCGATGGCCGCTCCGACCAGGCCCGCCGCAACCAGGTGGTCGTGGTGCGGGGGCGGAGGATCGAGGCGGTGGGGGACGCCGCCACCACGCCCGTTCCCCCGGGCGCCCGCGTGATCGACCTCACGGGGGCCACGGTGCTCCCTGGCCTCATCGACTCCCACACCCACATCTTCCTCCAGGGCGAGGACCCGCAGGACGGCGGCTACGACGCGCAGCTGCTCCGCTCGCCCCTCGCCTTGCGGGCGGCGCGGGCGACCGTCTCCGCCCGCCGCGCCCTCGAGCAGGGGTTCACCACCATCCGCGACGTGGAGACCGAGGGGGCGGGTTACGGCGACGTGGGGATCAAGCAGGCGGTGGAGAAAGGCTACATCCCCGGGCCCCGGATGCTCGTCTGCACGCGGGCGATCTCCAGCACGGGCGGCTATCCGCTCGAAGACTATGCCCCCGAGATCGACGTGCCGAAAGGAGCGCAGCTCGTGGACGGGCCTGTGGAAGCGCGCAAGGCCGCCCGCGAGCAGCTCGACCACGGCGCGGACTGGATCAAGGTCTACATGACCCACCGCTCGTGGGTGGACGCGAAGGGCGACCTCGTCTCGCAGCCCACCCTCACCCTGGAGGAGCTGCGGGCCATCGTGGACGAGGCCCACGGCTGGCGGCGCAAGGTGGCCTGCCACGCCTACGGGGGCGAGGGACTGCACCGCGCCCTCGAGGGCGGCTGCGACTCGATCGAGCACGGGCTCGACCTCGACGACGCCTCGATCGCCCGCATGGTCCGCCAGGGCACGTGGTACTGCCCGACCCTCGCCGTCTATTACACCCTGTGGGGCCCGGCCGACACCCCCCAGGGCCAGCGCGACCGCAAGCGGGTCGAGGTGCACGGGCCGTCCTTCCAGAGAGCGCTCAAGGCCGGGGTGAAGATCGTGTTCGGCACCGACGTGGGCGGCTTCTCGTGGAGCGACCCCATCGCCCAGGAGTTCCCGCGGATGGTGGAGCTGGGCATGTCGCCCATGGCCGCCGTGCGCTCCGCCACCTCGGTGCCGGCCGAGATGCTCGGCCTGGCGGGACAGGTCGGAGTGGTGGCGCCCGGAGCCCTGGCCGACCTCATCGCGGTGCGGGGAGACCCACTGCGCGACGTGAAGGAGCTGGAGCGCGTCGGCTTCGTGATGAAGGACGGGGCCGTCTTCAAGAACGAGCTGGCGGGCCCGCCCTAGCCTTTCGCGAGCGAAGCCACGAGGGCGTCGAAGTCCGCCTGCGCGGGGCCGACCGTGGCCGCCGGCCCCGTGAGCTTGAAGAAGACCAGGCCCTCGGGCGCCTCGACGATCGCACCCAGGAGGCGGAAGTCCGGCCGCTTGCCCTGGGGCTGCATCATGGGTCCGCCCGGGGCGAGGTAGGTCCCGCCCAGTCGCACCATCGTGATCGCGAGGCCGTTGACGCGCTTCGGCGAGCGCTCGGGCTTGGGCGTGCCCTCGAACTGCCGCGACCAGCGCTCGACGTTGGCGTCCACCGAGCCGCCCTGGCCGGGGCCGAAGAAGAACACCGCCACCTCGCCCGCCTCCGCGCCCTTCGGCCCCGGGACCTTGTAGGTGGCGACCCGCATCGAGCTGCCCGGCAGGTCGCTCCAGGCCCTGGGCACGCTCCACCTGATCCCCCCCGCGCCGGCGGTGCGGGCGCCATGGGGCGAGGCGTCGGCGGCGGCCATGGCGACGAGGACGGCGGCGGCGACGGCACGCAGCACGCCGCCATTCTAGCTCGTGCTAAGTTCTCTGCCCCATGGCTCGTTTCCTTGCGCTGACCCTGCTGCTCGCCGTCCTGTTCGTGATCTTCCGCTTCGCCATGGAGCTGCGCTACGCGAAGCGTGAGCGCGAGCGCGCCCGGCAGGCCGAGGAGGAGCGGGGGAGGAGGGTGATCGCCGAGGTGCCGCTCTCGGAAGCCGAGGTCGTGTTCCTGACCGAGGACGACCGGGTGCTCGCGTGGGGCGGCACCGAAGTCGGGAAGGCCACGATCGTGGGGGCGCGGCTTCTCGTGAACGGGGCGGTCCTCCGGGAGTGCGCGCGGCGCCCCGGCGCCCTGCCCCCGCCCCTAGCACCCGAGGAGTACGAAGGGCGCGAGCGGTGGGAGGTGGCCCTCTTCCTCGAGGGCGGGAACGAGGCCCGCATCCCTTGCGGCACCCTCCGCGAGGGAGTGAGCCGGGAGATCGCGGGGCGCGCCTTCGAGGCGGCGCGGGCCGCGGTGGGCGCCCCCGCCGTGATCGTGCCCGAGAGCGAGGTTCCGCGATGAAGTCCCACACCCGGCACCTGACCATGAACGTCTCCGCGCGCATGGATTTCGTCAACATCACCCACGAGGTCGAGAAGGCGGTGGCGGCGAGCGGCATCCAGGAGGGGTTGTGCCTGGTGAACGCGATGCACATCACGGCATCCGTCTTCATCAACGACGACGAGCCGGGCCTCCACGAGGACTACAAGCGCTGGCTGGAGCAGCTGGCTCCCTACGACCCGTCGCCGGAGCGCTACCACCACAACCGGACCGGTGAGGACAACGGCGACGCCCACCACAAGCGGCAGGTCATGGGGCGCGAGGTCGTGGTTGCGGTGACGAGCGGCAAGCTGGACTTCGGGCCCTGGGAGCAGATCTTCTACGGCGAGTTCGACGGCCGGCGGCCCAAGCGCGTGCTGGTCAAGGTGATCGGGGAGTGAGGGGGGTCGAGCCCGCGTCCGTTTCCTTCCGCGACGCGTTCCGCTTCTGGCTCTGAGGCGCCGCGCCGCCTTTCTGATCGCCGCGGCGGCGTTCGTCGCGATCTTCGCGCTGGCCGTCCCCTTCCCGGCCATCGTGCTCGGTGCGGGCCTGCTGGGCCTCGCCCTCGAGCGCGCCCGGCCCGGGGCGCTCGAAAATGCGAACGCGTCGTCCACGGGTTCCCCCGAGGGGGGGCTCGCGGCGACGCCCTCCAACGCCGGGCGCCGCGCCCTTCGCGTCCTCGCGTTCGGCCTCGCCGCATGGTGGATCCCGCTGCTCGGGTGATCGCGATCCGCGGCTGGCAGGACGTGCTCTCCCAGGAGGCCGTCTACTTCAGCCAGGCGGCGATGGTGACGTTCGGGGGGGCCTACGCGGTGCTGGCCTACGTCAACCAGGCCGCGGTGGGGCACTTCGGATGGCTGCTCCCCGGCCAGATGCTCGACGGCCTCGCCCTCGCCGAGACCACTCCGGGCCCGCTCATCCTGGTCCTCGAGTTCGTGGGCTTCGTGGCGGCCTGGCGCCACCCGGGCGGGCTCGACCCGCTCCTGGCGGGAGTGCTCGGGGCCACGGTCACGGTCTGGGCCACCTTCGCCCCCTGCTTCCTCTGGATCTTCTGCTTGGTCGGGCGGTGGCGATTCTCCTGGGGGCTCGTCCCCGTCATCGCGGGCAGCGCGGGGGCGGGGCTGCTGCGGGCGGTGCTGGCGCGGTAGGTGACGCTTGACAAGGATACCGTCCTTGTTAAAGTAAGGACGATGGCCAAGGTCACGAGCAAGCTGCAGGTCACGGTGCCCAAAGCCCTGGCGGAGCGCTT
>Ga0137361_10002209_pt1 | contig 12352 bp, 11 predicted proteins | sample Mad1_80_16metaG_FD_104923 | JGI IMG/M metagenome (GOLD analysis project Ga0137361, IMG submission 104923) | Vadose zone soil microbial communities from Angelo Coast Range Reserve, California, USA - Mad1_80_16 metaG | ecosystem: Environmental > Terrestrial > Soil > Vadose zone | place: USA... | reverse complement strand
TAAAAGTTCGCGGAACATAGTCGGCAGCATTTACAAGGGTAAGGTCAGAAACATCGAGATGGGCTTGAAGGCGATGTTTGTTGACATCGGCTTCGAAAAAAACGCGTTCCTTCATTTTTGGGACGCGATTCCGGCCGCGCTTGACAGCGGTATTGAAGAAATCGATCGGCGCGGCAACAAGCGCCCTCGAAAAAGAATCACGGTAAAAGACATACCCAGCATTTACCCAGTCGGCTCGGATGTCATTGTGCAGGTAACCAAAGGCCCGATCGGTACGAAAGGACCGAGGGTGACGACCAATCTCAGTTTCCCGGGGCGGTACCTGGTTCTCATGCCATTCAGTGATCACAGCGGTATCTCCCGAAAAATCGAGACCCCAAAAGAACGCGAGCGGCTACGGAAGATTCTGCGCGAGCTGGATATTCCCGAAGGCGTCGGAGTCATCATTCGCACGGTAGGCGAAGGCCAGCGCGCCAGATACTTCGTACGCGATCTACGTTTCCTGCTCGATCAGTGGGCCAAAGTCGAGCAGGCCATTCGAGAGCAGCCGACTCCTTGCCGCCTTTTTGAGGAACCTGACCTGGTTGAGCGAACCGTGCGCGATTTTCTGACCGAAGAAGTCGACCAGGTCGTTTGCGATGATCGCGCATCAACAGACAGAATGATCGAGATGATTGGGCAGATTTCCCGGCGCGCGAGAAATCGGGTCCATTTTTATGATGGTGCGACGCCGATTTTCGAGACTTACGGCGTGCAAAAACAAATTGACGACGCTTTTCACCGGCAAGTTTGGTTGAAGTGTGGCGGGTATATTGTGATCGACGAAACCGAAGCGTTGGTAGCGATTGATGTGAATACCGGACGGAACAAGGGCGGGCGCGATGTGGAGAAAACAATTTCGCAGACAAACCTGGAAGCGGCAGATGAAATCGCGCGCCAGCTTCGGTTGCGCAATATCGGTGGTTTGATCATTAGCGATTTCATCGACATGAAAGGCCGTAGAGACCAGCAGGCAGTCTATAATTTGATGAAGGAGCGGCTCACCCGTGACAAAGCCAGAACGCACGTGCTTCCCATTTCACAACTCGGCCTGATGGAGATGACCCGCCAAAGAGCGCAGGAAAGCCTGAGCGACACCATCTACGAAAACTGCCCCTACTGCGCCGGGCGCGGAGTTGTGAAGACCTCTATGACCACAAGCGTGGAATTGCACCGCACTCTGAACACCGTCATGCGCACGTATCAGGACAGCATTCACGAGTTTCGGGTGATCCTGAACCCCGACGTTTTGAAGCGATTGAAAGAGGAAGACGAAGAACTGTTGGTGGAGCTGGAGCGCCGTTACGCAGGTCGTCTAATGTTTCGCGGCGATCCTACGTTTCACCATGAGAAGTTCGTCATTACCGACGCGAATACCGGGGCGGAACTGAAAGCTTAAAGCAGCTAAAAAAAGACCTTGCAATCTTTGGCGGCCCGGCTCAGAGTCGCCGCATCCAGACAAGGAGCGAATTTCGTTATTGACGGGGACGCTCCAATATGTTTGGAGTGGAAAACGAAAACTTAACCAAAAGGAGAAATAATGAAAAGATTAGTGTTGTGCCTGTTGGGGTCAGGTGTAATCGCTTCGGCCGCTTTTGCCGGGGTTGATTATTCCGGCAAAGAAATGAAACAGGTAGCTGCTCCTCCACCTTGTCCGGAGTGGTACGCCGATCGGGAGTTTAACGTGAGTCTTTGGGGAACATATGTGTTCGCCGGGAACAACTGGGAGAATGATCGGTACCTCGAATCCGACCATGCATGGGGTGGCGGTGTAGATTTGAAGTACTTCTTCATGCGTTACATCGGAGTCGGGGTCGAAGGCTGGGCCGTGAGTGCCAGACGACGTGTGTTGGAAGCCAATGAATTTGAGGCGCCCGGACAGGAATTTTTCTTTGCCACAAGCAGCCACGAGTCGCGCGCCGTGGGCGCCGTCTTAGGCACCTTGACGTTGCGTTACCCGATCCCCTGCACCCGATTTTCACCTTACCTTTTTGGCGGAGGCGGTGCGATCTTCGGCGGGGGCCAAAGAGATACGTTTACGGATAGTGAAAACCCCGACGTCCTCACTAATTTTCACTCCGGCAGTGAGACCCGGGCGATCGGGCAGGTCGGCGGCGGCATGGAAATCCGCCTCACCCCGCATATCGGCTGGGTCAGTGACTTCAGCTGGAATTTTGTGGACGGCCCGAAAAACAACTTTGGTATGGCTCGGACCGGTGTGAATTTCGCCTTCTAAACCGTCTGCAATAGCATTTGCTACAGCGGCGTCCGGAACACCGGACGCCGCTTTTTTGTACGTGCATGGGAAGGAGCGGTGGCTTTCGAATCGGCGAACTGCTTGGGTTGTCCGAACCAAAGTGCTGATTGGTGTTTGCGAACGCCGGCCTGCGCATGAAATTGTGTCGATGTCTTTCGTCGAAACTCTGGACAGCCTTGCTCTGAGAAAATCGGAGCTGATCAGGCGATTCGAGCATCTGATCGCGCCGAAATCAGATAAGGAACTCGAAGCGATGGCGCGAATGTCGCACTCACTAACACTACAAAATTTCGGACGAACAATGCGGCTGTTTGCTCCGCTGTATCTTTCCAACGAATGCATCAATAATTGCCAGTATTGCGGTTTCTCGCGCGATAATCCGATTCTTCGCGTCACGCTTGATGTGAACGAGGTCGTCGCCGAGGCGCAGTATCTCGCGCGTCAGGGATTCCGGCAAATCCTTCTAGTCGCCGGCGAGCATCCAAAATTTGTGAGCCGTGACTATCTCGCTGAATGCGTGCGCGCGCTCGCGCCAGATTTTTCGTCGATTTCGATCGAGGTCGGACCAATGGAGACGGAGGATTATGTGCCGATTGTCGAGGCTGGCGCGGAGGGCCTGGTCGTCTATCAGGAAACCTATAATCGCGGCGTGTACGCGGAGATGCATACAGCCGGCCCGAAACGCGATTTTAATTTTCGACTCGATTGCGCCGAGCGCGGCTATGCAGCCGGTTTCCGCCGACTCGGCATTGGCGCGCTCATCGGCTTGTCGCGCTGGCAGGAGGAAGCCATCGCGCTCGCAGCGCATTTGGAACATTTATTCAAACACAGCTGGCAGGCGCAAATCACCGTGAGCTTGCCTCGATTGCGTCCGGCGGCGGGTGGATTTCGTCCGCTTTTCTCGATGACGGATCGCGAACTGGCGCAGTTGGTTTGCGCGTTGCGCATTACTTTTCCGCAGCTTGGCATTGTGCTGAGCACGCGTGAGCGCGCGCCGCTGCGGGATTCACTGGCTTCGATTGGTGTAACGATGATGAGCGCCGGCAGCCATACGGAGCCGGGCGGTTACACGCGGCAGGGCCGCGAACATCTCCATCGAACTGTGCGCGGTCGCATTGTCGCGCCCGAGTACCAGGACGGCGAAGATCAACTCGCGACCGGCCAATTCGAGATCAGTGACGAACGCTCCCCCGCCGAAATCGCAGCAGTGCTTCGCCGCAGCGGATTCGAGCCGGTCTGGAAAGATTGGGACCAGGCGCTTTGCGGTGCATGAAGATTTCACTCAACGGCGAAACCGTTGATGCGCGCGAAGCGAAAACGATCGCTGACCTGGTCGACCGTTACCAATTGCCGCCGCAATCGATTTTAGTAGAGCACAACGGCCTCGCTGTCCATCGACACGAATGGGTAGAGCGACCATTGGCCGAAGGCGACCGCATCGAATTCATCCGCGTCGTCGCGGGCGGCTAATGCTCCTCCTTGGTATACAAATTTTTCCTGCTAAGCCTGAACTGCGCTTTTCACGACAACGCGCATTCCGTCGGTCTGAATTACTGTGACGGGTGTTTGCGGCGCGATGAATTCCCCTTCGGTGACAACATCGATCACGCGGTCAGCGAAACGCGCCTTTCCGCTCGGTCGCAAAACAGTGACTGCTGTGCCTTGCATTCCGGGCGCTAGCGCGAGCGCAGTTGCGAACTGGCGCGGGGCGCCGGTGAGCGATGGGCCCGGCGGATTTGAATCTATAAGCGCGAATCGCCGGTAAATGCTGGTGCGCGGCAGATATCGCGCCAGTACCGCGATGACGATAAATGCTCCTACGATTGCGATGAACATGTTGAGCAACGGCACGGCGAGCATTTTGCCACTCGGAAAAAAGTTTTGGCCCGGATAGCGATCGATCATCGTCCAGAGCAGTGAGGCCAGTATCAGAAACACGCCGACTACGCCGAACACGATCGTGCTGTGGGCGAAGAAAAGGATCTCGATCAAGACAAGAACCATTCCGAGGACAAACAGCGCGACCACTTCCCAACCCGCCAGACCGGCCAGATAGTGGCCAAGGAAGAAGAGCGCGAAGCAAATTACAGAGATAACTCCGGGCCACGTTACTCCCGGAATCTTAAATTCCAAATATGCGCCGAGAATTCCACCGAGCAGCAGCAAAGGCGCCAACGCGGTGATCCAAAACGCGATTTGCTCGAATCCAGTTGGCTCGATGTTGACGATGTTGCCTTTGAGTCCCGCCTTTTTCCTTAGATCGACGATAGAATCGGCGATGCCCTCAGCGAGCAACGGTTTGCCATTGATGCGTTCAGTTGCTTCCTGAGCATTGAGAGTAAGGATCGCTCCCTTGGGATGGACGACTCGGTCGCCGATTTTTACTTCCTTCTCTTTGTTCATAAACGCCTCGGCGACGTCCGGATTGTGCCCGTTTTTAATCGCTGCGCCGCGGACAAGCGCAGACCAATACGAAATCGTCTTCTCCTTTGCGGTGGCCGGAAGATCTTCGCCGCTAGGGAGAATCGGCGCGGCGGCGCCAATTGCGCTCACCGGCGCCATAAAAATGTGTTGCGTGGCGATGGCGATAATCGCGCCGGCCGACCCGGCGTTTGTGTTGATGAAGGTGTACGTGGGGATTTTTGTTTGATTGAGGGTATGTACGATGTCGGCCGCGGTATCCAGTCGACCGCCATAGGTGTTCATGTCGAAAATGATCGCAGACGCTTCGTGGCTCTCGGCTGTTTTCACCGCGCGCCGCAAAAACGCTAAGAGCGAAGGCGCAACCTCCCCTCGTAATGGCACGACAACCACGTCACCTTTATTGATGACCTCGCGCGCATCGCCGGGCGCCGCCGCGATAGAGCAAATCAACGCGAGGATCGAGAGTCCTGTTTTCACATAGCGCAAGATTGTAGGGCGTTTCTGTGAAACGCCAGCGTCTCATTTCGATGGCGCGTCTGATACAGACGCTCAGCAATGACTGTTTTGAAACGCAGTCGCACTGCGTAAGTTTGGCATCGCTTCCAAAGCCAAACGAGACAAAAATAATCAGGCGCGCATGGGAACGATTCCTTCGGAGACAATCGAGCAAATCGCCGCCTCGAACGATATCGTTGAAGTAATCGCCTCGTATTTTCCATTGAAACGCGCGGGAGCGAATTTCAAGGCGCTCTGCCCCTTTCATCAGGAGAAAACGCCGTCGTTTACGGTGAGCCCGAGCCGGCAGACGTTCCATTGCTTCGGGTGCGGCGTGGGCGGCAGCGTCTTCCGGTTCGTGATGGATTACGAGCACATTGATTTTCCATTAGCCGTCCGCAAACTCGCCGCGCGCGCTGGGATCACTGTTATCGAGAAATCCCGTGGGGGCGGAGTCGACGATGAAGAGCGGCAACGTGAATTGCGCCAGCGTTTGCTCAAGCTGCATGCTGAGACTGCGCAATGGTTCCACGAAAACCTGATCAAGAGGGAAGTAGGCGACGCGGCACGAAGATACCTGCGCGCACGGGGGATCACGGTGGAAATCGCGAAACGCTGGCAACTCGGCTACGCACCTGAAGAGTGGGATGCATTCGGCAGTTGGGTGCGCACGCGCGGTTACGACGCGCGAGAGCTTATTGCGAGCGGCTTGGTGAAAACGAAGGACGAAAGCGACTGGGCTCAAGATCAAACCTCAAACGTCAAACCTCAAACTTCATACGATCGTTTTCGCGGACGAATCATGTTCCCGATCTGCAATGACGTGGGCGAAGTAATCGCTTTCAGTGGACGCCTCCTGCACGACGAAGAGGGCGCAGCGAAATATTTGAACTCGCCCGAGACGGCGCTTTTTCGAAAAGGCAGCGTGCTTTTTGGGCTGGATAAAACCAAGCGTGCCCTGATCGAGGCCAACTGTGCAGTTGTCTGCGAAGGGCAGCTCGATTTGATAACTTTGTTTGAATCCGGCATCACGAATGTGGTGGCGCCGCAGGGAACAGCATTTACGGAGCGCCAGGCACGCATCTTGAAGCGCTTCGTCAATGAAGTTGTGCTTTGCTTTGACGCCGACGCAGCGGGCCAGAAGGCCGCCGAACGTTCGCTCGATGCCCTGCTCCAGAATGACTTGATTGTGCGTGTGGCCGAAATCCCCGTGGGCGAAGATCCAGACTCGCTCGTCCGGCGCGAAGGCAAAGAGGACTTTGGAAGGCGCATCGCAAGCGCTCGCGATTTTTTCGATTACTGGATTGAGCGCGAGACAGCCAATGTCGATCTCGCTTCTTTTGGATCGAAGATCCAGCTGGCCAGACGCTTGGCCGAGACCGTTTCGCGTGTGCGCGATCCGCTCATGCGCGGAGAAGTCATAAGCAAAGTGAGCGCACGTCTCGGTGTAGCGGCCCCGGATTTTCAGGCGCTCGTGTCCCAGCAACGGAGCGCCGAAAGGTACTCGAGTAGAGAGCATCCGCCTGATACGGATAGTGCTAGTGCGATGGCGCCTGCGCCGCGGCACGATGTTGCCATGCTTTGCATTTTGGCGCTACGAGATGAAACGGCTCGAGACTTTCTTCGGCAACAGAGTTGGCGCGAGATTCTCGCGCACGTCCCCGACGCAGAACTTCTCGTCCGTATTCTCGAAAGTGACTTGCGCCCAGACGATTCGGCCTCGCTGAACGCCTTCATGGTAACGCTTTCTCCGGCAGATGAACGGTTGGTTTCTTCCTGGCTGCTGCAAAAGATGCCGGCAAATGCTGGAGCGATGGTCGAAAAATGGTGGCTCGGCATTCGCCAGTCCGTTTTGCGCCGCCAGCTCAGTGTAGCGACGAACCAGATAAAGCTTCCAGAGTTGAGCACCGGGGACATAATAAATTTGCAAAAACAAATCCTTGACCTGCAGGAACAGCTCCACGAGCTTTCGCAGCCCGCCGGCGCGGCCGACAATTAGTTGTCGATCTAGTGCCGCGCGGAAGGTCGAACGTCTTAGTCAAATCCGTAACCGCACAATCTTGGCCAGGCATTCGAAACGAAGGGGAGGAGGCAGCCGACAGTCGTCGGCGCAACGGCTTAACCGAAGCCACGGTAAGCGCGGTGTAACGCGAAAATCTATCGCCGTCCGAGCGAATCGAAAGAGACAACCAAAGAAGGCTGCGCTAAAAATCACGCGTGTCACGCCTATCTCTTCACGATCCAATAATGGATCGCTACCCAAGCTCGCACGGGTCGCGGCGGCGTCTACGTTGTATTCGGCTATTGAAGTCCAGAATCGCATTCGCGAACTGATCAAGCTGGCAAAAGAACAAGGCTACCTGACATTTGACGATCTAAACGAGGCGTTGCCTGAAGGCGTCACCGACGCCGATGAACTCGATCTGATCCTGACGCGGCTGCGCCGCTTGGAGATCGACATTATCGAAGCGTCCGAAGTCGATCGCTACAAGGACGGCAAGAAAGACGCAGACGAGGATGAAGAGGAAGACGAAAGACCGGAAGCGAAGGTTGATATTCTCGACGACCCGGTGCGGATGTATCTCAAGCAGATGGGTCAGGTTCCACTGCTAACCCGGGAAGAGGAAGTTCAAATATCCAAACGAATTGAAGACGCCGAAGCCATGGTGCAGAAGCACATCCGTCGCTTTGGCTTTGTCGCGCGCGCGCATCTGGATCTCGCCCGGAAGCTCATCGAGGGCCGCGAACGGTTCGATCGCGTGATTCTCGATAAGAAAATCGAGAGCCGCGAAAGATACATGAAGGCCCTCCCGCGTCTGTGCAAACAGGTAGACCAATTAAGCGCGTCGATTACCCAGCAATTTTGCGAGCTTGCGCGCAACTCCTCAAAAAAACGTTCCCACAAAGTGAGGGTGTTGCAAAGAACGATGGCTTCGCTGCAGAGGATTTATCCGCATTTTTACCTCAAGCAGAGAGTCACAGAGGAGTTTGTGCACATGGCGGATGACGCGCACCACACGTCGCTTTACCTGCGAACCGAGATTGCAAAAAATACTCGCAGTCAAAAACGGCGGCTACAGCTTCAGAACAAGGTCCGCGAGTTGGAAAAGACCCTGTGGTTTTCGCTTTCTGACTACGCCGAAGAATATCGGACGCTAAAGACTTGGCTGCGCCAGGCTTTCAAGGCCAAAACCGAAATGGTGGAAGCCAATCTCCGTCTCGTTATTTCCATCGCAAAAAAATACACGAATCGCGGTCTTTCTTTTCTGGATCTGATCCAGGAAGGCAATATGGGACTAATGAAAGCGGTCGAAAAATTTGAATACCGGCGGGGATACAAGTTTTCCACTTACGCGACGTGGTGGATTCGCCAGGCCATCACGCGTTCCATTGCCGACCAGGCACGCACCATCCGAATTCCCGTGCACATGATCGAGACGATCAACAAGCTGATGCGCGTCCAAAAACAGCTGGTGCAGGAATACGGGCGAGAACCTACGCCTGACGAAGTGGCCGAAGAAGTGCTCCTGCCAGTGGATCGTGTTCGGGCGGTCCTGAAGATGGCGCAGCAACCAATCTCGCTCCAGTCCCCGGTGGGCGAGAGCGAAGAAACTAATTTCGGCGACTTTATTGAGGACAGAGGCGCCGAAAACCCGAGCGACATGACTGCCATTGTTTTGCTGAAGGAGAAAATCAAGGACGTGCTGGAGACGCTCACGGATCGGGAACGGCAGGTACTCGAGCAACGATTTGGGCTAATTGATGGATACAGCCGCACGTTGGAGGAAGTAGGCCGACAGTTCCAAGTTACCCGCGAGCGGATTCGTCAGATCGAAGCAAAGGCCCTCCGAAAAATGCGGCATCCGACTCGTATCCGACAACTCGAGGGTTTCCTTGAAGCCCCAGGAATATAATGTGAATCTTCAGCGCCCGATTCGGGCGCAACTTCCGACGCTGCAAATAGTTCAATTGACTGGAGACTATGGAACCTCAAGATGACAAACAGTTGTGGGATATTCTGGGCCGTGTTCCCGAGCCCACCCTTTCGCTATTCTTCGCCCGGAACGTCGTAAGAAAGATCCGCGAGGAAGGGACTCGTTTCGAGCGGGCGCGAAACTGGTTTAGCCTGCGACGGCTTGTTGCAGCCTCCGCTGTGGCAATCGTCGTGGTCGGCATGGCTATCGCCACGCATCACCCAATCTCCCAGAGAGCGTCCGCAACCGATTTAGACGTGGTGGCTAAAATCGATCCCCAAGATTATGACGTCGTGGCTGATCTGGATGAATTGATCGCCTGGGATGAAAATAACGTGTGGGAAGAAAAGCCGACGTTGTGAACTAATCGTCGCTTTGTCGGTTTTGGCTTTATCCTGCGCTACGGCGCAAGGGCAACCCCAGCAACACCGAGCCGTTGGCCGGCCCCCGGGTGGAGTCGGGCCTCACGGGCCACCGCCAAGCCAGAGCATGCGGGAGCGGTGGCTTGCAATGCCTCCGGCCGCCCGGCAAAATTTCCGGCGCAATGCCGAGCGTTGGATGCAGATGAGTCCGGAAGAGCGCAACGTCATGCGCCAGCGAGAGAACTTGCGCCGTGAGACCATCAAGCGGGAGACCGAAGCGGCGGTTCGCCAATCCGGTCTCCGCCTCAGTCCGCAGGAACGCGCTCAATTTGAATCCCGCTACATTCAGGAACGCCAAAAAGTGGAACGAACGCTCCGGCAACAAATCGAAGCCGAGCGGCAGCAGCAACTCCCGGCGCTGATTCAGCAGCTAAAGAAAGAGTTCCAAATTGACCAGCCAGGCAAAAGTCCTGTCATGAAACCAGCGGGATCGCCTAATTCAAAGAAATAGCGCTCGCATTTTTCCTCTTTCGGCATTTCTTCGCCGGATATTCGCTCCTAAACGTTGCTGGCTCGGAATTGCTCCCGAGCCAGCCGAGTCGCTTTAGCTATTCTGTCAGCTTAATACCAGTGATGGTAGCGATGATGACGGTGGTGGCGGTAATATCGGTTCCCGCCATACCAATAGTAAGGCCGGTAGTAAGAGTAGCCATAGTACGGCCGGTAGTACCTGTACGGAGAATAGTACCCATAAGGGTAATATCCATAATAGCCCGGTCCGAACCCAATGCTGAAGGACACTTGAGCATCGGAACGTGGCGCCGCAGCAAAGGTCAAGCCCCCCGCGACCACTCCAATCAACAGAAGTTTCTTCATCGTTTTACCTCCCGTTAATTAAACAGGACATAGCGGTGAAAGTTTTCTGCTTTATTTGGACGCAGGACGCTCAGGATATCCGGTGATACAAACACTCTGGCCAATGTGTTGATACGAAACGCGGCCAAGGCGAACTGCATTTGCCGCGTTGTTCGCTCCCCGGCCTGGAAACGCAATTACTGGTCCTCCGCTCAAGATCGGACCTAGATAGAGTTGCACTTTATCAATGAGGCGCGCGTCGAGCGCCTGGCCGAGCACGTCTCCGCCTCCTTCAATTAACACGCTGGTGACACCGCGTTTGCCTAGATTCTTCAGCACGCCAGCCAAAGACTTTGCTTTGTAAATCAGCGTTCGCGCAGCCAAGCGGTCGGAAAACAAACGCGCGCGCCGTGGAAGTTTGCCTGAACAGGTCAGCACAACGCGCCACGGTTGTCGCCCCCGGTGCGCGCCACGTACGGTTAAGCGCGGATTGTCCGCGCGTACGGTTTCCGCTCCTACGAGCACCGCATCCACGTGCGCCCGAAGCTCACGGGCGTGGCGCCGGGCGGAAGGCCCGGTGATCCAGCGAGGCTCGACAGCAGGCCGCGTCAATCGACCATCGAGCGACATCCCGCACTTTGCGATAACAAAAGGGCGCCCAGTGACAATCCACTTGTTGAAAGCCTCATTAAGCCGCGCGCAGTCCTCGGCTAAAACATCCTCTCGCACATTCACACCCGCATTTCGCAATTGCATGATACCTTCGCCGGAGTGCCGCGGGTTTACGTCAATCGCGCCGACAACTACGTTTTTAACGCCAGCGCTGATTATCGCATCTGTGCAGGGAGCAGTGCGCCCCGCTGTCGAACACGGCTCCAGAGTAACGAACAGCGTCGCGCGCCCGGGAACGGGGGCACCGAAATCGCGGAGACACTCAATCTCAGCGTGATCGCGACCCGCTTCCCGATGGTGCCCTTTCGCTACTATTCGATTGTTTATGATCAGAACCGCTCCAACAGCCGGATTCGGGCTCGTCTGGCCAAGCGCCTTTCTTGCCTCGTTTAGCGCAGCGCGCATGAACTGTTCGTCTCGTTCTGTCGTCATTGTTTTGAGAGACCAATAATTGTTCTAGCCGACTCGGGCAACGCGGCCGCGACTACCCTCCAAACCTCATGACGAGGAACAACGCAAATCAGACAATCGACCAAATAAACGAACTGATTGTTAACCAATCAGACGTGACGGTGCGCGCGAGGAACAAATCAGACTGGCTCCAAATGATAAACACGTAGCCAAGATTGAGAACGAAAAGCAAGGCAATGAATTTGCGCGTGGTGACTGATATGTCACGAGGCGCGCACTCCCATTAGCGCACCACCAATTTCAATCGCAAATTTCGAGCTTTGGCAAAACAGAAAGTCGCCACGTCTGGTGAAACGTGGCGACTAATCTAGTTCATGCGGCATTTGCGGACCGCTAAGGCGGCCCGTCCCTCCTCGATGTCATTTGACCGGCTGGAAGTAGTGCTTCTCGAGGTAGTGGGCGACCTTCTTGCCGAGCACGGCTCCTTGCGTGTCCGCGGTGCGGAAGTGGATGCCGGCCCACACTCGAGCGTCGATGACCTCCTTGAGCGCGTCCGAGAATCGCTCGAAGCTCCGCGTGGTACAGGATTTGTTGCTGAAGGCGCTGAAGCCGATCCTGTCGGTGCCGAAGAAGTTCTGCAGCGTGTTCACGAACGCACTGGTCGCGCAGGCGTGCCCCGAGGATGGTCGGGAAATGGCGGCGTGAAGAGCGCCGGAAGGTGGCAGACCGGTGTCGCTGGGTCGAACAGCGGCAGCCACGTCGGGTCGGCCTCAGTGGCCGGGTTGCCGTCGGTGTCGGCCTCGCGGATCGCCGTGATCGGCCGCCAGAACTGCCAGTAGTACTTGTCGTTCCAGCAGCCGATC
>Ga0137361_10002207_pt1 | contig 12358 bp, 11 predicted proteins | sample Mad1_80_16metaG_FD_104923 | JGI IMG/M metagenome (GOLD analysis project Ga0137361, IMG submission 104923) | Vadose zone soil microbial communities from Angelo Coast Range Reserve, California, USA - Mad1_80_16 metaG | ecosystem: Environmental > Terrestrial > Soil > Vadose zone | place: USA... | reverse complement strand
GGCGTTCGACTCGCCCACTCGGTACCAATGACGGGCTTAAGATAACGGCAGTCGGCCGGTCTCCAAAACCGTGCAGAGCGGGTTCAAATCCTGCAGCCCGTGCCAAATTCTGGACGCTCGCGAGTTGCCGAAAGTCATCCCTATCCAGCGTCGGCTAAACGAAACCATTGCCCACCGGAGGAAACCGCATGCGAGCCGACCCTTACCAAGCCCGCGCCCGCGAGCTATGCCTTGCGGCCGGCGTTGACCCGGACAGCCGGATCGAGCGTCCCGGTCTGCGCTCGATGCCGGCGTGGTGAGACGTTTTTGCGCTGATCGTGTAAGCCTTTGAATTTCCGTCACACACGTTGTAAATGAACCAAATCGCTCGATTTGATGCACCTATACGTTCGCTCCTCGTCAAGGGAGACGCGGGACGGGATTTGGTTAACCCATGGCACAGCAGTTTCCCAAGTTTAATTACAGCATGAAGGCAGTCCTTCGCGCCGGTGATGTCCTTCGGGGTGCCGTCGTATGGCCCGAAGATGAGGCCGAGCGCGAAAAGGTGCTGGAAACTTTCAGGATCGCGAACAACTGGGTCGACTCTCACGCCTATCCCATGCGGAAACTGCGGCACGAACTGGTCGGTCAAGCTCGCCGCTATGACGGAAGCACTGTCGCCCGGCTTAAGCGGATGCCCTCCGTGCGCAGGAAATTGCGCCGACTCGCTGGTAAGCTCAGCCAAATTCAGGATTTGGCTGGCTGCCGGGCAATCCTCCCTTCCATCGGGGAGGTGAAGGCCGTAATTACCGAAATGAGGTTTGCGTCCACCCATGGAGCATCCACCCATGAGTTGGAAAGGGAGTACGATTACATCAACAATCCGAAGTCGGACGGCTACCGTTGCCATCACATGGTCTTTCGGTTTCGGGGCACCGGAGACGATGTTATTTTCGACGGCCGCCGCATTGAGGTGCAGCTGCGCAGTCAGGTGCAGCACTCATGGGCGACCGCCGTCGAAGCGGTCGGTATGTTCCGGCGTGAAGATCTGAAGGGTGGCAACGGCGATCCCGACTGGCTGCGATTGTTTCAGCTTATGTCGGCCGAAATCGCGCTGGCGGAAGGATGCCAAGTGGCCGGCGACGGGGTTGGTAGGCTTCGAGAGATCGGCGACCTCAATAAGAAGCTTTGCGCAATAGGAACCTTGGAGGACATCAGCCAAGCGGTTAAATATGTTGACAATTACATCCTTGGGGCGAACTACAAGCCGGAGTACTATCGAATTGAGTATGATCGCACCAACCTTACCGTTGCAGTGTATCCATTTGATGAGCCGATGAGCGGCGTGGAGTCACTGCACAAAGCGGAGATCGCCAACAGTCAGAGTGGGGAGCGGGGCCGGAATACCGTCCTGGTCGAGGCGGACAGCATCAAAAACCTGAAGGCAGCCTACCCCAACTATTTCGGCGACGTGCAGCTGTTCAAGAAAACCCTGCAGACCGTAATCGCGGGCCGGGCTGATCCGGATTTTGTGTTGCCTCCACAGCCTCTCGCGCCGAAGAAGCCTTACGAAACGCCGGACCTGTCGTGGTTCAAGCGGAAACGATTTCCTGGTCCGAAGGGCGCTTAGCCGCCACCATCAAGGTGCTTCAGACGCTGCGGCCGTTCGCTGTTGCGATGGCAGGGGCCGGGGAGTTCGATCCGTTCAAGGATTAGGGGCGACATTTTCTCCGGTCAGCAGGCCAGCGTCGGCCGTAGAGCGGCGGAAAGCTCCGGACCTCTGCCACCACAACAACCTACCCCTCGGTGTGCCTGACGCATGGGCGGGCTCCCGGCGGGCGGGACGGAGCGTAGCCAAGGGCCAGATTGTTCCGGCCGCTGCGGTCCATTTCGGCCGACTGCGGCTCATGCTCAAACCGGGACACTTCCGGGACACAGCGAACGGCTCCAGCACACAGAGACTTGATTTAACTTGCAGTTTTTCAAAGTTCTGACTGGAATTTAGGCCGTCCATCGGCCTTTCATGGCTTCGTCCGCGAAGGAAGCGAGCAACGCCTGCTCGGTTTCACCGGTCACTGTGCCATCGCCAAGCTGCAATCCATCCACATAGGCGGTTGCGCTTTGCGGCAGGCCCTGTTCGGCCCGCCAGGCTGCAAGCTGCTCCGGCGTGGCGTTGTCGGGGGGTGGTTTCGTCGCCTTCAGGTCGCCTGAAGAGAGCCTCGCGGTGAGCTCCTTGTAGGCTTTTGCAAGCGCCGCCGGGCTATCGAATCGATCGAGCGTCTTGCGGAATGCCTTGTCGCCGCCGGCCAAGTCCTCACGCCAGGAGTCCGGAAAGGTCTTGGTATCCGGCTCGGGAGGCAGGGCCGCATTTTTTGGCGTTGGCGCCGCGTTCGTGGCTTGCGACTCCGCCGCAACCGCCGCGTCTATCCGCGCGCCAACCGGGGTGTCACCTCCGGCGCTGGGCGCGGCAGCGCCATGCGGGCCGCCCCTCGGCTCGGTCGCCCGCGCGGCAATGCCCTTGTCGGGAGCGCTCACTTCGTCCGCGGGCGCCATTGCAAAGTGCGACGCGGGCGCGACACGATTGTCCGGCATTGATCACCTCGTCTGTTGCATTTGGTCGCGTCGGAATCCGTGACGCGACCGGTCGCGGACGTAGAAGCGTCGAGGCAGGCGCTCACATGCGCGGATGGCTGACGAAGGCCATGTTGGTCGGCATGTTGCGGGTGGTTACATCGCGATCGGCCTCTTCCTTGGTCAGGATGCCGTCGCGCACCACCGTCCCGGTCGGTCCGATGACGCACCAGCGCCTGGCCGGGCCGCGCCATTGGGTATAGTGATTTCCCCGTGCCTCGATCCGGCCGATCGCCACCCCGCCGAGCGGCGCCTTGATCAGTTCGGCAAAACGAATGAATTTCGCCGGCACGTGCTCGACCAGATAGAGCAGTGCAAACAGCGTGGACTGCTCGTCCACCACTTCGACGAGATCGCCGGCGCGCAGCTTCGCTTCGTTTGGACCCCACACTGCCACGTCGGCGAGCACGCGATCATAGGGCGTACGTTCCGCGTCGATCACGACCCGCCACCAGTTGCGGGCGAAGGCGGCATCTTGCATCGCACTCTGCGGGATCGGCGGTACCGGCTGTGGTGCGCGCGTGGCGACCTCGGTCGCTGGTGCAGGTTTCGATGTGTCGGCGACGAGCGGTGGGATGTGGGGTGGTGCAGCCTGTGCCTTACGTGTGGTCCGCTTTGTCGTCGGGGTCACCTGAGTCATAAGCATATCCTGTCGCGCCCGGGAACGAGCGGTCCGCGATCCCGGCGCGTGGGATCGATGCCGCGTGATCTTGCGATGGGACCATGAAAGACGCGTGTTCAGGCGCCCCCACCCTGCCCTCCCCCGCATGCGGGGAAGGTGGGGTGAAGCTGGAACGAGGAATTCCGCGTCAGGCTGCCGCCGTTGCGATGCTGACGTCCTCCGGCATTGCCGGCGATGATGGCGCGCTCTCACCATCGGCGCCATCGATGCCGCCGTGCACGCGCGCCAGGGCCTGGGCATAGTCCGTGCGCAGCCCGGCGTCGGCCCAATAATGGCGCTGTCCGTCGCCGCTCGGATCGCGAAGCAATGTCTCGATCTCCTCGATCCGCCGCCGATCCCGGCTCGCCTGTGGCGGCGGCGCGGTGCCTTCCGCCGGCGCAACACCATCGAGGCGCTCGCGCGCCTCGAATGCGGCATCTTGCAGCTCGATGTCGCCCCAATAGCGCGCGGGATCGCTGCGCAGCAATTCATCGGCGCGCGCGACGCTTGCGCGGTCCTCGTCCGGGCGCGGCGCTTGCATCACCGCTGCGGGGCCGTCGTCGCGGATGGTTCGGTAGAGATCGAGAACACCGTCTCGCTGTGCCGCGGGCCAGCCGTTGTCAGCGGCGAACTGGGCAAACGCATCGGCCAGCTGCGCCTCGTCGGCCGCCGGCCGCGCGTGGTCGCGATACCAGGCGAGGGTGTCGAGAAACTGCGCAAACGACAGGCCCGCGCGCTTGAAACCGTCGCGAAAGGCGCGCCGTAAGGCTTCATCTTCCTCGCTCATCAATCCGAATTCGCGATAGCGGTGCATGGCGTGTCCTCCGGCTTTATGATGCCGGTGCGATTTGGAAGAAGATATTCTTTGCACTCAGGTTCGTTGCCGAGGTTTGTCGAATCTGCCCGGCAGTCGAAATGACGGCCTCGAAACTTGACGTCACATTGGCCGGTGTCGTGAGATCAAGCGCGAACAGCACAACATCGCCATCCACCGCTGCCGGAAATGCGACGCTACCGATGCCATTGTTGCCCGACGCGAGTTGCGAAATCACCGGTCCGCGCTTCGAGCCGACCAGCTGGCTGTCGACCATGAGTCCCGAGGAGGCGCTGAAACTGCCGTCGCCGACGAGCCCGAGGCGGCGGCCGTGAAGCCAGAGCAGAACGTTGTCTTGTGTAAGAGCAGGCATGGTGAAACTCCGTTTTGTTCGCGAGGAAATACGTGTCCAGGCGCTCGCTGGCCGGGCGACGCGCAAATGCGGCACTGCCGGAGGCAGCGCCCCTCCTGGTGCACTATGGCTGGATTCGCTGAGAACGGCCGCGCTGCGAGAGCGGGCTACTGATCGTCCCGATCTTGACTGTGAACGCCGGCGCCGATCAGGCCAATGGCGCCAAGCGAATTGAACTGTATGGCGTGCTCAAGATAAGGACTTTCGGCGACGGCCTTGCGGAACTTGGCGGCGGTCTTCGGTGCCGCCGTCTTGAAATAATTCGGATCAATCATATAGGCTCTTAAACCCTCGGCAACGAGTTCGTGATTTACGCCGGCACCCTTATAGCCGAAGTTTTCAGGCTGTAGCAGATCGCCGCCAATGCGGTACCTTTGCTTGCCGTAGACGAAGCTAAGTTCGGCTATCTCCTCGGGCGTGAGCGTCTTTGACACGTATCCGGCAAGATGGTCGATAGCGTGACCAAATTCGTGCGCTATCACAAAGTCCCGGTCTGGTGCCTTAGGTCCGATGTTTAGGAATATCCTGGAATTCGGTGGTCCCTCCTTATTATCGCTCCCGTCATAGAACCCGCGAAGACCTTTCCGAAGCGTCTTCGCGACATCCGGATGCGTATCTTTTATTTGATATAGGCCGACACCCGTTTCCGCTATCGCTGCCTTAATATCCTCCGGCGAAAGGGGCACATCAGCCCCACCGAAAAATTGTCGTCCAGCAACGAATTTCGCGCCAAGGGGGCGCCCTTCAATATCAGTCAGAAGTTGGCCTCGTTCATCGGCTTGAGGGGGCGTGGGGTAGTCCTCGATGAATTGGCGCTGCGGCGTCGGCGGCGGCCGTTTTATGCGCACGAAGGGTTTAGCCTCCGCGATCATTCGCGCCGGCTCAGAAGTATTCAGGTTTGCTGAAGACCTGTCCGCCGCTTCCACGGCGGCAGCTTCGCTTTCTGCCCGAACGGTTGCGCTGTCGGCCTGAACGGATTCGGCGAGCGGTGCGGGCACGTTTGGTCGTGGACTCGTTGCCGTCGTCGTCCCTTTGGACCCCACATAGACGTCGGGGAGCTTCTCGGAGTCCGACCTGATGGCTTCGCCGATGGTTCGGTCACGCAGCGCATCCTCCGCGACCTCGGCCGGAGGAATGCCGTGATCGGTCCATAGTCGGAGAAGTTTCTGCTCGATGCGGAAGCTTGCTGGAGTTCCGGAAATGGCTGCGGCTGCGTTGCGAAAATCCTCCGCTCGGGGCAGCGCGATGACCGGTCCGTTGGCGAAATTGGCGGCTGGCGCACGCGTGGCCCTCGTCTTCGGCCCGTTCGCGCCCGAGAGAAGCGCAGCGATTTGCGCAAGTTGCGCAAAATCGCGGGCAGCTTTGCCTTTGGCATATGGGCCGGGCCCTAACGCGGCGTCATGGCCTTCCTCCACCGCCTGCCCTAGTCCCGCGCCGAGGCCTGCGATTCCTGCCGGCACTGACCTCAACAATGCGTCGACCGGCTTTGCGGCCGGCACCATGATATCGCCGACGACTCCGAGCTTGCCTAGGGTCGCCGTGTTTTCTGGTGAAAACCCCAGCGGCTCGTCGCCGAAATAGTGTTGAGCGTATTCCCCGGCAGCGCCGAGAATGCGATGGAGCCAGTTCCCCTGCGTCGAGCGTTCGATGAATGCGGCCGGAGCTTCGTTTGGGGGCCGCGTAACGCCAAACTCCCCGTCGATCTCGGTATCGGTAAATCCCGCTTCCTGCATTCGCCGCCGTTCGGTGGTCGCCCAATCGCCGATCTCGCCATCGGAAAAACCGGCCTGTTTCAACAGTTCGATTCTGGTCGGCACGATCGGTCACCTTGAAACGGGAACATGCACCTTGATATCGGGCATGGCGGCGTTCATGCGCTTGAGATAGTCCGACGGCGTTTCGCCAACGAGACGTTGTGGAACGGACTGAGGCGCTGCGGTCGCGCCGGAGACAGCTGTCGAGCGAAGTTGGCGGGCATTCTCTTCCAATCCTTCGCGCGCCGTGGTCCGGTAGCGCTCAAGCGACTCCGGCCTTCCGACATAGTCCGGCTTTGATCGATCGAACAGATCGAGCGGGTCTTTGCCGTCCCTGATGTACTGGCCGACCTTTCGATCGATATCCCGCTCCAGGAGATACATTTTTGCTCGGCCAAGCTGATCGACCTCCCCGATCAGTGGGTCTGATCGGTCGATCGTGGGCGCGACGCCTTTTAGAAAGGCCTGCTTGTGAGCGAGAAGCAGGGCGTCCGCGGGCGTCTGGTTCGCGAAGAATTCCTTGCGGACAAAATTGAAATCGTCCTTGCTGAGTTTCCCACCGATGTAGGCGTCATAAATCTGACCGAGCGAGGCGATCTTGTTCGGATCGCTGTCGCGCAGACGGATGCGATCTAGCAAGCCTCGCGCCGCGACATTGGAGATCGTCCCGCCAGGATCCGGGGCGGCAGCACGATCCTCAAGGGCGAGCATGTAAGCTTTCGCCTTTTGTGTAAGCCTTTGGTCGTCGGAAATGACGGCTCTCGTAAGCGTTGGATTCTCACTCATCAAATTTCCGACGATCTCGTTTTCGGCTCCGTCGGATGTGCGTTGGGCCTCGTGCTGGCGGCGGAGTGCAGCGTGCTCCGCGTCCTTGACGTTATTTGCCTGCTGCTGGCGCGCCTGCTGGATCAAGGACTCTTTCAGCGGCTGCGGAAGCTGAGCGAGCAACGGATGACCGCCCTCAGGCGATTCGAGCTCTCGGATGGTGCGCTCAGGATCGGTTCTGCTCATTCGGGCATATTGCCCGGCGGCGAGCGCAAGTGCGCTGCGGCGCTTCTCCTCCGAGGCCTGCTCGGGAGTGAGAAATCCCCGCGTAACCGCGTCGTCTATGGCGGAATGCAGGGAATCGACGCCGCCCGTGAGCAGGCTGTCGTTCGGGTCGAGGGTGATGTGCTGGACGAGATTGCCCAGATACCGGCCGCGGCTCGCTGCATGGGCATCGGCGGCGCCGCGGAACGCCTGGTTCTGGATCGCTGCACTTTCTTGCGCGAGCGGCACGGCGAGTTTGCTGCGCACATGTTCCCGCAAGCCTTCATTTGAAATTTGTGAAAGGCCGTCCTCAACGATCTTTCCGGATTCCTCATTCCAACGCTGCGCGAGCGTCGCGTAGTCGGGATCGTTGCGGTAGCGTTGGCGCGCCTCGATCAGCCTGCCATGGATGAAGGCGTTGGCGTTGACGGCTTCCGTCATGGCTTGTTGCCGGCCGACCTTGTAGGTCGCGTTCCCAATATCCGCAATCGCCTGACCGAATCGCGCGCCGGCGTCAGCCATCTCACGGGCGCCTGTCGCATAGGACGACAAGTCATAGCCGCCGATCGGGCGCGAGCCGGGCACATGCAGCAAGCTGCCGAGATCGTCAGGAGTGGGAACTGTCGGCATGGGTGCTCCCGTCCTCGATCATTCCCGCGAACAGGGGAACCGGGTACGTGGCGATATCGTCGGGGTTACTGGGAGATGCGATGCCGTCCGAGGTGCGGCACCCGCGGCCATTGTTGCTGTGTTCTCCCAGAATCCCGGTGCCCCGACCGGGGCTACTGGTCGTCCCGATCTTGACTGTGAGTGCCTGCGCCGATCAGACCAATAGCGCCAAGCGAATTGAGCTGTATGACTTTCTTAAGAAGCGGGTTCTTATTGACGACCGCACGAAACGTGGCGGCGGCCTTCGGCGCCACCTTTTTGAAATAGTTTGGATTGCTCATGTAGGCTCTTAAGCCCTCAGCAACGAGTTCCAGATTTACTTTGTTGACGTCATAGCCGAAGTCCTCAGGCTGCTTTCTAGGGACACCTTTTTTCCAGCCACCCCTTAGATCACTGTATACGTCGCGAAGTTCGCCTATCTCCTCAGATGTGAGCTTGTCTGAGAACCATCCGGAAAAATGGTCGATTGCATGACCAAATTCATGCGCTGTGAATATCTCCTGGTCCGACGATTTATATTTGGTGTTAATGGCTATACCACCAAACGGCGACTCTTTCAGTGAATTATAGTCATAATATAGGCCACCAACCCTTTTTCGAAACGCACTCGGATCCCTATAGTCAAGGTTGATATTTAGCCGCGCTAATGCTTTCTTGATATCGTCCGGCGACAGGCGTTCGTCAGACTTGCCCAGAAGTCGTCGTCCAGCAACGAATTCAGCGCGAAGAGGGCGTCCTTCAATATCATGTCGAAGTCGCCCTTGCCGATCAGTCAGCGCGTCACCGGGATAGTCCTCGGCGAACGGGCGCTGGCGTTTGCGCGGTGGCTCGTACAGGTTAAAGTGTTCACTCTCCGCGGTCGTTCGCGCTGCCTCAGAGACATTCAGGTTTGCGGACAATCTGTCGGACGCTTCGACCGGAGTGGTTTTGCTTTCTACCGGAACGGTCGCGCTATCGGCGTGAGCAGACTCCGCGAGCTGTGCCGGCACGTTCGGTCGTGCGGGCGCTGCCGTCGCGTTGGTCCCCACATAGACATCCGGGAGCTTCTCAGAATCCGACTTGATGACTTCCCGGATCGTTGGGTCGCGCAGCGCATCCTTCGCGACCTCGGCCGGAGGAATGCCGTGATCGGTCCATAGTCGGAGAAGTTTCTGCTCGGTACTGAAGCTTGCTGGAGTCCCGGAAATAGCTGCGGCGGCGTTGCGAAAATCCTCCGCTCGCGGCAGCGCGATGATTGGTCCGTTTGTGACATTGGGCGTTGGCGCCCGTATCGCCCCGGCCTTCGGCCCGTTCGCGCCCGAGAGAAGCGCGGCAATTTGCGCGAGTTGCGCAAAGTCGCGGGCAGCCTTGCCTTTCGCATATGGTCCAGGCCCTAGAGCGGCATCGTGGCCTTCCTCCACCATCTGCCCCAGTCCCGCGCCGAGGCCTGCGATTCCCGCTGGCACCGACCGCAACAATGCGTCGACCGGTTTTGCGGCAGGAACGACGATATCGCCGACGACTCCGAGCTTGCGCAAGGTCGCCGTGTTTTCTGGTGAGAACCCCAATGGCTCGTCGCCGAAATAGTTTTGCGCGTATTCTCCCGCAGCGCCGAGGACGCGATGGAGCGCGTTCCCCTGCTTCAAGCGCTCGATGAACGCAGCCGGAACTTCCTTCGGGGGGCGCGTAACACCAAACTCATCGTCGATCTCGCCATCGGTAAATCCAGCCTGCTGCATTCGCCGCCGTTCCGCGGTCGCCCAATCGCCGATCTCGACGTCGGAAAAGCCGGCCTGTTTCAAGAGTTCGATTCTCGTCGGCACGACCGGTCACCTTGAAAGGGAATACCGCGGGCGCCGGATCAGAACAGCGCCTTGCCGCCGTACATCCGCATGAACGACGCGCCGCCCCCTGCGATGGTTGAGAGCGCGTTGAGCCTCGACGCGCGCTGCATCTCTTCGCCGGCAAGAGCGTCCAGCTCGCCCGAGTATCGCTTCCCGGCAGCGCGGTTCATCAAGCCGGTGGCCTGGTTCTGGCCGGACCACAAGTCCATGTCGGCCTGATAGCGGCCACGGGCGGCAATCTGCGCCTGGTTGGTGAGCGCGCTGCCTGACCCTGCGTCGACGCCATTGGCGGCCGTGTCCGCGACTGCCGAGGAGCGCAGCAGGTCGGCCTTCTGATTGACGTTGATCGCCTGGCGCTGGGCAGAGGCGATTTCGCCGGCCGCGTTGGAGACATCCTGATCGGCCTCGAAATTGGCCTCGGCCTGTTTCGCCCGGCCGATCTGCGCCGCATAGCCGCCGCCAGCGATGGTGTTCGCCGCTGAAATGCCGGCGCCGATGCCGGTCAGCGCCATGGCACCGCCGGTCGCCGCGCTGCCGCCGCCGAGCGTCGCGAGCGCCGCCGCCGTGGTGCTGAGGGGATCTAACAGCGGCGAAGTATATTTCCGCCACGGATGATAGGGGGAGTACTGCATGACGAGCCTTTTCGAACGAGTCGGCGATGCGGCTTCGGAGTCGTAGGGTGGGCAAAGGCGGCCACAAAGCATCATTCGTGCGCTGCGCTGGGGTCCGCCTTTGCCCGCGCCGTCACACCTCGCCGTCCCACCTCGCCGTCTGACCGCGTGGGCAAAGTCGCGCAACGCCAGTGCACATGTCGCTAGCTGAGCAGGCGACTTTGCCCACCCTACGACCCTTCGTCGCACACAGGTTCAGCGGGTCGCGCCCTCAGGCCATCTCGGTCGATTGGTCGCGATGATCCGGACGCATCTTCTCGATGCGCCGCAATTGCAGACCGACCCAGCGTTTGCCTTCAGCGAAATCGGTCGCGCGCTTGCCATCCTCGCCGCCCGGCCAGAACGTCATGCGGTCGGTCTCACATAAGGTGCTGACCACATAGTCGTAGGCGCGCCGCTGCTGCGCGTCGCTGGCCGTTCCGTTAGCGACGGCCTGGATCGCAAAGATGTCGGCGTCGTCGGTCCGCGGTATCTGCCACGGACGATCGGGCCGGGCTCGCGAGCGTGGAGCTTTCATCGGCGCCTCACGCCAAGCCCGCGGTCTGCAGCGAGGAGGCCATTTCGCCGACGTTCTTCACCGCCGTTGCGGCCTTGCCGGCCTGTTCGCCGGCATGCCCAAGCGCGGCAGCTTGTTGAAGCGCAGCTTGCTGGGCGCGGGCCTGCGCCTTGACGGCGGCGGCTTTGTCCTCCTCCTCCAGCCATTCGGCCGGTGCGCCCGTGCCTTCGTAGGCGCCCCGGAAAGCCTTGTCGAAATTGATGTCGGCGCGCACCGAGGGGTCGAACTGCATGACCGCCCCAAGGAGCTGCGCCATCTTGGTGAAGCTCGCGACCTTCGTCTCCGCCTCGGCCTGCACCAATGGATTGGCGAACTTGAACTCGATTTTCTGGCCGCGTAGCTCTGGCGGGCGATCGAGGCGGGAGCCGAAGGCGCCGGCGCGCTCGAGCACGTCGAACGTCGTTTGACACAAGCGGCCATTGTATTCGAGGTCCATCGGCTCGAACAGCGGCGTGGCGCGGCGGATGTATTCCTTCATCCGTTCGGAGACTTCATAGGCCGTCATCGCCTTGCCGTCGAATTCCGGCAAGTTCAGCACATTGAGGAAGAAGGCTTCGTTGATGACGCGTTCGATCTTGTCCTCATACTCGGTCCCCCATTGCAGACCCTCGCCGTTGAGCGTGATCGGCCGCAGTACTTCTCCGGTGCGCTCGTCATAGTCCGGGTCGACCCAGTTGATGGCGCCGGCATAGAGGTTGGTGCCGCCCTGGATGGCGTCGCCGACCGCGATCATCGGCGGATCGACGATCTTCTGTCCGATTTCGATCAAGGTCAGCGTCATCTGCTGGAGCATGCGCGCGTCCGGCAACGCCACGATGGCGGTCGGCGAGTAGGCGTATTGCGAAAATCCGCCGATCGTCACCCACCGCGGAATGACGTAGCCGAGATCGAATTGCGAGACCTCTTCCAGAATGGTCTGATGGTCCTCATCGATGACGCATCGCACGAACGGATGGGCATCGCTGCGCTTGGCCGGCTGACCGTTCTCGTCCTTGCCGTAACTGTCGTATTCGTCGGAGGGCAGCACGATGACGCGGCAATTGATGGCGGTAAACGGATCTTTTTCAGCCCTGGTTTTGACGTCGGGGGCGACCGTATCGGGAAAGAGCTTGCATAAAGCGCGAGCATCGAGCTTCCACTTGCGGTGAAACTGATCGATGACGAGATCGGCGTTCTCGGCCCACACGCAATCGCGCAAGTGCCAGGTGCGGTAGATGAGCCCGGTGCGCCGCGCGTTCAGCCTCGGTTCGATCACGCATTGCCCGAACAGAATGTAATCGGCGTCGCCTTCCTTGGTGGCGCGGGTGAATTGCGAGGCGCCGTCATACATCACCCGACGCATGGTGGCGCCGGCGCGAT
>Ga0137361_10002206_pt1 | contig 12359 bp, 10 predicted proteins | sample Mad1_80_16metaG_FD_104923 | JGI IMG/M metagenome (GOLD analysis project Ga0137361, IMG submission 104923) | Vadose zone soil microbial communities from Angelo Coast Range Reserve, California, USA - Mad1_80_16 metaG | ecosystem: Environmental > Terrestrial > Soil > Vadose zone | place: USA... | reverse complement strand
GCGCGCCGTCCGCATGATCGTCGGGAAGCCGATGTTTCCTTCGATGCAGCGCGGCTCGTAATAGATCCTGTTCTCCTGGTCGCTCTGCTTGGTGAACTCCTGCTTGGCGGTCCAGGGCCGCGTCCACACGCTCGGATCTTCGATGATCACGGCATATTCGAGCGTGTTCGGACCGGTCCGCGTCCAGCGCTCGATCAAGTGCAGCTTCTCGCGCGAGCCGCGATAATCGGTTTTCGAGCTGAAGTTCGTAACGTCGACCACCAGCGTGTTGCCCTCCCAGTGGCCGCGCGAATCGCCGTACCACTGGCGGATATTGGCCGGCAGATGCGGACTTCCGTTCATGACGATGCTGCGCTGCCAGCCTTGTCCCTGACCGACGTCGTAAGCGATCGCGATGCCGCCCGGTGTCTGCACGATGCGCCGGAAGCTGATGCCGCCAAAATCGGGCAGCCCGCCGGTCAAGCAGCGATCCGCCAACGCGCCGTCCTCGGGATCGTCATGGCGATTCATGCGCGCGGTGTTGTAGCGGGCGGGACGTTCCGCGCGTCGCGCCGTGGGCTTCGGATCGTACTTGCCCCCGGCGCAGCCCGCCAATTTGACCTTGCAGGTTTCCGTCGCTTGCATGAGCGCGAGACGAAAGTCCTTATCGACGGCGGCGATCTTCTCGGCTTCCGGCGTCAGCGGCGGAATCCGGCCATTGGGCGGATCGACGATCATCGAGGTGCGCACGCCGGTGCGCTTCACGGACGCAAACTCCGCGTTGTAGGCGCCGGAAACGTCGAGCTCGCTCCCGCGCGCGCCACGCTTGTCGCGGCCGAGCTGCGCCGAGCGCTGCCTGTCCAAGTCGGCCCGCTGCGCCGCGGTGAAAAATTCCTGGTTCGCATACTGGGTGGGGCGCTGTAACGGCGTATTGGTTTCGTCGGTCCAGATGCCCTGCAGGTCCGGCTCGCCCCACGGCGTTTTCGGCGCCGCAGCGGACGCCGGAGTCTTCACGGAAGCTGCCGGGGCCTGGGCGGACGTATCTGTGACGGACACTGCAATGACGGCGCTGACGGCGACCGCCGCAACGGCGACACCGATGGTCGAGTTTAAGAAGCGGCCGCCCATGTTGGTCTCCTCTTGTCTTGCACCGAGTTACTGGAACGGATCCTGTTCGACACCGACAAAATCAGTGGCGTTGTCTTTGGTCGCCGGGTTGGGACCTTTACCTTGCGCAAAGGCGAGATCTTCGGTGCGCGCCGCCTTCATCATGGCAGGGAAGGCATAGTTTCCTTCAACGCAGCGCGGCTCGTAATAAACCCTGTTTTCCTGCTCGCTCTGCTTGGTGAACTGCTGTTTCACCGTCCACGGCCGCGTCCACACGGTCGGATCTTCGATGGTAACGGAATATTCCAGCGAATTTGGCCCGGCGCGCGTCCAACGCTCGACCAGGTGCAGATTCTCGCGCGAGCCCTGCACGTCGGTTTTCGGACTGAAATTCGTGACGTCGATCACCAGCGTATTGCCCTCCCAATGGCCGCGCGAGTCGCCGAACCACTGGCGGATATTGGCCGGCAAATGTGGGCTCCCGTTCATGACGATGTTGCGCTGCCAGCCTTGCCCCTGACCCACGTCGTAGAACATTGCGATGCCGCCCGGCGTCTGCACGATGCGGCGGAAGCTCCCGCCATACGCGGTTCCGAATTCGGGCAGTCCGCCGGTCAAGCACCGGTCCGCGAGTGCGCCGTCCTCCGGACCGTCATGGCGATTGATGCGCCCGGTGTTGTAGCGCGGCGAAAACTCCGCGCGTCGCGGCGACGCCTTCGGATCGTACTTGCCTCCGCCGCACGCCACCGACTTCGACTTGCACGTTTCGGTCGCTTGCAGGAGCGCGAGACGAAAGTCCCGCTCGGTCGCGGCGATCTTCTCGGCCTCCGGCGTCAGCGGCGGAATTCGGCCATTGGCCGGATCGACGATCATCGAAGTGCGCGCGCCGGTGCGCTTCATCGACATGAACACCGCGTTGTAGGCGCCGGCGACATCGAGCTCGGTCCCGCGCTCCACGCGCCTGTCGCGGCGGAGCAGCGCCGAGCGCTCCTTGTCCAATTCGGCGCGCTGAGCCGGGGTAAAAAATTCCTGGTTCGCGTATTTGGCGGGGCGCTGGAGGGGCGTATCGGTTTCGTCGGTCCAAATGCCCTGCAGGTCGGGTTCGCCCCAAGGCGTTTTCAGCCCAGGCGCGGCCGCCTCATTCGCGACCGTAACCGCTATCGGCTTCAAAAATACCAGCACCGACGCGATCGCGACCGCTGTTCCGATCGCTGTCAGAAGTCGAATGCGCATCGCGTGCCTCCTGCTGCCCCAACGCCCGACACAGGATCTGTTCCCGGCACCTACCCCTTATCGTCCACCGGATGGAGACGTGAATGGGTGTGGATACCAGTATGTTTGATGGCAGCTCTCACAGACGCCATCCATTCTAGCACCGATGTCCATGAGGAGAACGGCATTTTTGGCCTCGCTTGCCCGCAACGCCTCGAGGCCGAGAGCCTGCAAGGCCTTGGCAAAGCCATCGAAGCTCCTGCGATCCTTCCTGATCAGCGCGGCGATCTCCGCGGGCTCCAGCTCGACCCCCGGGGTTTCCGATCTGGCTCCGGCGGGAGCCGCCAAGCGGCCGGGCATCAGCAAGAGATTACCCCCCTCGATGATTCGGACGGCGGCATAGCGCATATTGAGCCAGTCCTCTTCCGTTTTGGGAGACAGCTCGATGATGCCGTTTTCCTTGTCGACGATGGTTCCCACGGCGTTCCAAAGCACGTCCGCCGACGGATCGATGATCGACTGCATGAGATCCCGGATGGACGTGTAGACCGGGCTGGCGCCGGGAGCTTTTTGTTGCGCGATGGCGAGCGAGGATAAGGCCATGAATCCCAAGGCTGCCGCGATTTGCCTTCTCATCTTGCCACCTCCGTCAACGAGTGGGGCACGTCATGGCAGCAGCGCCCTTTGCCATTGACCGAGTTGATTGGTTTCCGCCCGATCGATGCATCGTCTATGTTCAAGTTGCAGCCTCGTCTTAGCGTTTCGCGGGCGCCAAACGCGAAATCGGAATGTAACCGATGCCGATCCCGTTCTTTCCGACGAGAATCCAATCGTAGCCTTTCGCCTTGGCGAGAATCTCCACCGCTTGCCCGGGTTTCAACTTGGTGTTGTTCACGCTCCCCGGATAAATATACGGACTGATGTAAAGGGGCGTCGGCTCGGCGACGATATATTTGGTCGTAATCGCTTCGTAGCCAAACGGCGCCGGCACCACGTCATTCGCCAAGCGAACGACGCCGGTAGAGGTATCGGCCGCTGAAGCAGCCGTTGCAGCGACCACCGCGGCACTCACGATGCCGAACATCATCGCACGGCCTTCCCTATACAGGCGATTCGCTGCCATTTTCGCCTCCCTTTTTGCGGCTCGAAGATAGCCGCTTCTGGTTTCTCTTGCCAATTGGGTTAGAATGGAACTGGACTTCTCAAGCTGAGAGCGAGATGACCATGGATATGAGGGCGCTTATCGTCGGCGGAATCGCGCTTGCGTTGCCGGCCACTGCAATCCCAGCGTTCGCGCATCATTCTTATGCCGAGTTCGCCACCGACAAGAAGCTCACTCTGCAAGGGACCGTCAAGGAGTTCCAGTGGACCAATCCCCATAGCTGGATGCTCGTCATCGTGCCGACCGCGAGCGGACAGGCGGAGCAATGGGCGATCGAATTCAGCTCGGTGAGCCTGTTGGCATCGCGCGGCTGGAAACCGAAAACGGTAGTGCCCGGCGATAAGGTCGCGATCACCTTTCACCCGATGAGGAACGGATCGCATGCCGGCAGTTATATGGCGATCAAACTGCCCAACGGCAAAGAAATGGGCGATGCCTCGCGTCTCGGCACCGCAGCGGAATGATGCCTGAAATGTCCGGCCGCGAGCGGATCACCAGGCTCGTTTTCCGGTTGCGGGCGCGGTCGGTTGCAGCTTCGGCTTTGATGGTGCTGGCCGTGACGCCCTTCTCGACGGCGGTCTTAGCGGCCAATACCGGGGCGTGGCCCGACATCAGCGGTAAATATTGGACGAGTATCTACAGCGCGAAGATACAGCCCGTCGGTGCCGGCGATCCGCCCTACACGGCCGCGGCCATGGCAACCTACAAAAAGAACATGGCCGCCGTGAATGCAAACACGCTCGACGACAAGGCTCGCAAAGTCTGCACGCCGGATGGCGTGCCGCGGATTCTGGAGAGCCCCTATCCGTTCGAGATCGTGCAGAGCCCCGATCGCGGCGAGATTCACATCATCTACGAGCTCAACCATGTCATCCGCTTGGTTGCCATGAACAAGCCGATGCCCTCGGCCGACGAGCTCGAAACCTTTCCCTTCTATTCCGGCCACTCCGTCGGCCGCTGGGAAGGCGACACGCTGGTCATCGAAACGGCGGGGTTCAATGAAAAGACCTTTCTCGACAATTCGGGCGCGCCCCACACGGACCAGCTGCGCACGATCGAGCGTATCCGCAAGATCGATGGCGGCAAGGAGCTCGAAGACATCGTCACCATCCACGATCCCGGCGTATTCACCAAGGATTGGAGCGCGCGTTTCGTGTACCAGGCGCGACCCGACATCCGGATGATGGATTATGCTTGTGGCGAAAAGCACCGTGACCTTTCATCGGTCAAAGGCGTTCAAGGCCACTAACGAAGAGGGAATATTGTCTATGACCACGCGCGACCTGCTGGGCAGCTTGCTTTCGGGGAGCATTTTGGCTGGTCTTCTTCTTTGGTCCGGAGGGATCTGGACGAATTCGCAAGCACAACCTGCTGCCAAGCCGAGCAATGCGATACCCGACTTCTCGTCAAACGGCAGAACATGGGTTTTGTCGAGCGGCACGGCGTTTCTCAAAGTGCCGGGCGATACCGGGCCGGGGCCCATCATGGACAAGAACTTTCCCGGCTCTGCGTTTGACCAGCAGCGCGGCGGTGCGCGCGCGCAGAACCGCATCGCCGATACGACCAATCCCATCCTGAAGCCATGGGCCAAGAAGCTGATGGATATCGCCAATGCGCGGGTGGCCGCCGGCGGTATTCCGTTCGTGGACGATTCCCGCTGCTGGCTGGGCGGCGTCCCAAGTATCCTTCTCTTCCCCGGCGAGGCCGTGGTGTTTCTCCAGACTCCAAAAGAGGTTTGGATCCTCTCCAAGCGCGACGCTGAAGTGCGTCGGATTTACCTCGATGTGCCGCATAGCAAGGATCCGGGATATTCCTGGACGGGCGAATCGGTGGGCCATTACGAAAACGGCGATACGCTCGTCGTCGACACCATCGGACTGGACGATCAGGGACCGCTCGACCGCTACCGCACGCCTCATACCAGGCAATTGCATGTCATCGAGCGCTACCACCTCAACAATGGCGGCAAAGGCATCGAGATTACTTTCACCGCCGACGACCCAGGGGCCTTCACGATGCCATGGAAGGGGAAAGTCGATTTCAAGGCTGGAACTCCTCCGCGTTCGGATCATTGGGAGGAAGATATCTGCGCCGACAACGGTGACGGTTACGGCTTCGATCCCGATGAGCTCGTTCCGGCGCCGCACGCAGATAAGCCCGAGTTCTGACTCAATCGTCCGCGCGCCCTCGGCACGAGCTACGCAAACGGGGCTCAGTACCAACTCGGTTCGTTGAAGACGACGTCCATGTTGCACGAGAGCGTTCGCCGTTCGCCTTCGCCGAAGAAGGGCTCGACCCTGTGCAAGAGCCAGTTGGGGAAGACCATCAGCTTGCCGACTTCAGGCTTTATATATTGCTGAGTCGGCGGCCGGAGCAGGCTGAAATCCCGCATGCCTGTGCCGCCCCACACGAATTGCGTAAAGCCGTCGCAATTGCCGCTCGCCATGTTCAGCTTCGGCGAGCCGCCATGGGGAACGGCGGCCTTCTCCGCAATAACGGGAGGAACCTTCAGATAGAGAATCGAAGAAAGCCCAAGCGGCGTATTACCGCCGTGATCGTGCAACGGATTGTAATCGCCGGCATAGCTGTGGACGCTCCAGATGTCATAGGCGGTGACGACGGCGTGGAATCCCTGCTGGCTGACGTATTGCCCGCCTATCTCCACAATGACGGCGGCAAGGGCGGACGGCACTTTCTGCCGCAGATCCAATTGGAGCTGTGCCGATCTCGGATTTTGCCGTATTTGCCCCACGAGCGAGCCCGAATGATCGGTCGCGGAATCGCGCACGCTATCGATATAGTCGTTGACCATGTCCACGAGCGGCTTGGGAAGTTGCGCTTCCATGATGTAGAGCGCCGGCTTCAAAATCAGGTCGCACGGGATGTCTTCGGTTTCCAATTCTGTCATCGTCGTTCCCTCCCCGACAGACAGCCTCGCAGGCAAATCAGAAACGCAGCCGGCTACTCGTGACACCCACTGATCGAATCGAGACAACACACCCGTCCCCGCCAATGGTGAATTGTGTTGGTGCGGGAGGACTCTGTAAAGGTCTCTTGGTGCGGACGGGCGGCCTGGGCCGGAATCCGCCGCGCCGCGGAAGGCACCAGTGCCTCAGAAACGCCGCGATTTCGATGATAGTTTCACGGCAACCGACAGGAGAGTTTCCGATGGTTCTGTTCAGGCGACTCATTCTTCCGCCGCTTTTCGCCGCTACTTTGATCGTCGGCGCGGTTGCGCTGATTGCTTCCGGAACCGGTCGCGGAGCGCAGGCGGCGGACAGCGCCAACCCGCCCCGCACGATCGTGGTCAACGGCGACGGCGAAGCCTCCGCCAAACCCGATCAGGCCCGGCTATCGGCGGGCGTCGTCACGCAAGGCCAGAGCGCGGCAGCGGCGCTGACCGCCAACACCACGGCGATGACCCGCGTGTTTGCGTCTTTGCGCGCGGCGGGCATTCCCGAAAACAAGATCCAGACCTCGAATTTTTCGGTCCAGCCGCAATATTCGTCGATCGTCTCCAGCCCCGGCAATCCCGATCCGCAGCGCATCACCGGCTATCAGGTCTCGAACCAGGTCAGCGTAATGGTCGACGATCTTGCGAAGCTCGGTCCGACCCTCGATGCGCTGGTGAAAAGCGGCGCCAATCAATTGGGCGGCATCGCCTTCTCGATCGCCAATCCCAAACCCTTCGCCGACCGCGCGCGCAGCGCCGCCGTCGCCGATGCCGCGGCGAAGGCGCGAACGCTCGCCATGGCGGCCGGAGTGAATCTGGGACCGCTGCTCTCTATTCAGGAGGGCGGCGGAGCGCGGCCCGGTCCGATCTTTGCGGCACGCGCCGTCCAAATCGGACCGCCGATCGCCGAAGGCGAGCAAACCGTTACGGTCAACGTCACCATGACCTACGCGATTCAGTGAGCCCTACCTGCGCAGCGCTTCGATTTCGTCCATGATGCGGTTCATGCGCGCGATCAGTGCCTGATAGGGCGCAGGGCTCGCCATGTCGATGCCCGCGTGCTTATAGAGCTCATAGGGATAATCCGAGCCGCCGGCGCGCAAGAGCGCGAGGAAGCGTTCGGCCGCGGGCTTGCCCTCGCGCACGATGGCATCGCTGAACTCCGCCGCGCCCGCCATCGAGGTCGCATATTGATAGACGTAGAAATTGTAGAAGAAGTGGGGGATGAAGGCCCACTCGATGCAATAATTGGGATTGATCCTCATCACGCCTTGCGCTTCGCCGTGATATTTCTTCACGAGCCCGCAATAGAGCTCGGTCATGCGCGCGCCCGAGAGCGGCCGGCCCTGTTCGATCTCCTCGTGGATTGCAAGCTCGAATTCGGCCAGCATGACCTGGCGGAAAAACGTGCCGCGGATCGATTCCAAGGCCTCGCCGAGATAATAGAGCTTCTCCTCCCGCGTCTTGGCGTGCTTGACCATGTAATCGACGAGTAGCATCTCGTTGGCGATCGAGGCCGATTCAGCGACGAACGTGGAATAATTCGACTTCTCGTAGGGCTGGTTCTTGGTCGTCAATAGTGTGTGAACCGCATGGCCCCATTCATGCGCGAGCGTGGAGAGCGAGGCGTAGTCGTCATTGTGATTGAGCAGCAGATAGGGATGCACATCATAGGCGCTGCCGTTCATATAGGCGCCGGACGCCTTGTGCGGGCGCGGGTAGGGATCGGTCCACTTCCTGGTAAAGCCTTGGCGCAAGAAACCGAGATATTCCTCGCCATAGGGCGCAAGCGCATCGAGCACCACGCGCTCTGAATCCGCGACCGGGAATTTCGGCAGGTCCTTGCCGGGAAACATCGTCGGATAGATGTCGTAATATTCGAGCAGACCGCTAACGCCGAGCAATTGCTTGCGCAGGCTGAAATAGCGATGCAGCGTCGGCAGGCCGGCATTGGCTTGCGCGACGAGCGTGCGATAGACCGCTTCGGGCATAGCGTCGGGAAAGAGCGCGGCGGCCAGCGCGTTCGCGTGCTTGCGCGCTTTCGCCCGGAACACGTCGCCCATGAACTGCGCGGTCAGGATCGCGCCCTGCGTGCTATCGTATTGTTTCCAGGATCCCCAGAAGGAATCGAATACCAGCTTGCGGTCGGCGCGGTTCTGCGCCTGGCGGTATCTCTCGTAGCCGGATTGGTCGAGGCGCGCCGAGGTTCCGTCGGACAATTTCACCGTCGGAAAGGGCAGATCGGAATTTGCCAGCTGGCCGTAGATCGAATCGGGCTGCTGCAGCACGTCGCCCGCGGCCGCGAGCACCGACTCCGCCTCCACGCCCAGCGTGTGAGGGCCCGCGCGCAAGATATTGTCAAGCGAGAATCCATGACGCTCGGCAAGCGCGCGGTCCTGGCTTTCAAAGGCTTTCACTTTCGCTGCGCCGAGCCCGAGAATTTCCGGCGCCAGCCAGGCGGTCTTTTCACTGATCAGCGTATGCAGCGCTCCCGCCTGCTGCTTGCGTTCCTGATTTTTGGAGTTGCTCAGATCTTCGTCGGCCCGAAGACTCGCATAGGTAAAGAGGCGGTTGGCTTCCTTGCTGGCGTGCGAGATCGCATCCAGCGCCTTCAGCATCGCGGCGGCATTGGCGCCAAGCGTGCCTTTGAAGGCGTCAAGCCGCTGGGTCTCCTCCTTGAGGCGCGCGTAATCCCGCGTCCAGGCTTGCTCGTTCAAATAAAGATCGGAAAGGTCCCACATGGCCGAATTGGTCCTTGACGCTGCGGCTGCGGCATTGCTCGACGCATGGTCTGCGACCAGCGCAATAAGAGCAATGAGCGCGGCCCAGCCCATAGCCCGCGCTCCGCAAACGACACAAGCCATTCCTTCCCTCATCTGCTCGCAAGAGCCAGCAAACCATAACCGAGAGTGGAAAATCGGCCAAAACCACAGATCTTCGAACATTTTCTCCGACCGATTGAAAAGAGGCCAATTCGCGCCCGCAGACTGGTATTGGCGCGCCAACCGTCCCACAATAATTTAGGAACGACAAAAGCATGTGGGGGAAGGGAACGATCATGGCCATTGAAGCGCTGTCCGGCTGGACCAGGGAACAGAGAAGCGTCGTTGTCGCGGCCTACATGGGCTGGATGCTGGACGCCTTCGATTTCTTCCTGATGGTGTTCGTCTTCCGCGACATCGCCGCCGAGTTCAACACCGACATTCCCGCCGTCGCGCTCGCCGTCGTGCTGACGCTCGCGCTTCGCCCTATCGGCGCCTTCATCTTCGGCCGTGCCGCGGATCGCTACGGCAGACGCCCCACCCTGATGGTCAACATCTTGTGCTACTCGGTGCTCGCCTTCGCCTCGGGGTTTTCGACCAGTCTCACCATGCTTTTGGTGCTGCGCGCGCTCTTCGGCATCGCCATGGGCGGCGAGTGGGGCGTCGGCGCTTCGATCGCCATGGAAACGATTCCGGCCAAGGCGCGCGGCCTCGTTTCGGGAATTCTGCAATCGGGTTATCCGAGCGGCTATCTGATCGCCTCGGTGGTCTATTATTTCCTTTACCCACTGGTCGGCTGGCGCGGCATGTTCATGCTCGGCATCGCGCCGGCACTTCTGACCTTTTACATCCTCAGGAACGTCAAAGAATCCCCCGCCTGGAAGCCTCAAGAAGGGTCAAACGGCGATGCGCTCGAAGCGCTGACCCCTTACTTACGATTGGCGCTGTATGCGGTCCTCATCGGCGCAGGCACGTGGTTTTATGCCGATCAGCCGACATTCACCGCACTTGCCATCGGCGCCAGTCTGATTTCCAGCATCGTCCTTGCCTCGCGCAGCCCCGGGTTGTGGATCGAGTTTTTTGCCGTCGTGGCGATGGTTCTGATCGATTACTTTTCGCTGATTTCCGGCGTCATCCCCGTGACGATGGCCATCATCTACAATCTTGCCGCGATTCTTGCCGGCGGGTTCCTCAAGAATCATTGGCGGATGGGCATTTATGCCGTGCTGGTCATGACGGCGTTCAATTTCTTCAGCCACGGCACGCAGGACCTCTATCCGACGTTCCTGCAAGTGCAGCAGCATTATTCGCCGGCGACCGTCGGCATCATCGCGGTGATCTACAATGTCGGGGCCATCCTCGGCAGCCTCACCTTCGGCTCCTTATCCGAACGCATCGGGCGGCGCCGCGCCATCGTCATCGCGGCGCTGGTCTCGCTGCCGATCCTGCCCTTATGGGCGCTCGCCGGCAGCCCGCTGTGGTTCGCGGTCGGCTCCTTCATGATGCAATTCATGGTGCAGAGCGCCTGGGGCATCATCCCCGTTCATTTGAACGAGCTGTCGCCGCCCGAAGTGCGCGGCACCTTCCCGGGCTTCGTCTACCAGCTCGGCAATCTGCTCGCTTCGGTGAACGCGACCATCCAGGCGAATTACGCCGCGGCCCATGGCAACGATTACGCCACCGCGCTGATGATCGTGGCGGCCGGCGCCGCGGTGAGCATCGCGTTGCTCGTGGGCTTCGGCATCGAGCGCAAAGGCGTGCATCTCGACACCGGCAGCGCCAGACCGAAACTGGGGCGGGTCGCCGGAGCGATGACACCGCAGGAACAGCAGTAAGTCGCTCAAAAAAACGGGCGAGGTGCCGGTGTGGCGCCTCGCCCGAGAATACTACGCTGTAGCCAGTACTCTAACCGCCGTCGCCTTGGCCGGCGGGACGAGCCTGTGCTGCCACGGGCCCGACAGTCCGCTCGAAATCGGCCTGCGAACTGGGATTGCCGTGGATTGGCACGTGCTGCTGCACGTCAAGGTTCAGGCGCTTGATGTTGTTGTAGAGCGCGATCGAGTTGGCGTTTACGGCGCTCGCCGGTGCTCCCGCCGGAGGCGGTCCCATATCCGCATTGATCAGGATCTTAGCCTTGGGCAGATAGACGATCGCCATGTCTTGGGCGTGATTGAAGCCCTGGAGATGGTAGCTGATGATCGACTGGTTGCCGTCGCTGATCGCATGCCGCTCCCGGTAGGTCTCGAGATGGCCGGGTCCGGGGCCCGTAGTGGCAAACGGCATCATGGACAAACGGTCGGGGCTGAGCGTACGCGACTGTGGCACTAGGATGACGCGCTCGTAGAAATTCTTGTTCTGTTCATTGGTGACGATGGTCAAGCCTTCCGAGTAAGCCGCCCGGAGGCCGCCCGCATGATCCCAATGGTGATGGGTGTTGACGACATACTTGATCTGCTTGTTGGGAATCAGCCGCTTGGTTTCCGCGATCACCGCGAGGCTGCGCGCATCGTCCAGCGGAGTTTCGATGATGGCGGCGAAGTCCTTGAACTCGACCGCGACGCTGTTATGCGAACCGCCGCCGATGAGCCACACGCCGTCGGCGAGCTTGGTCGTCATGATGTTGACCTTCGGCGCCTGCGCGGTGCGCACAGCGTCGGGAACCGTCAACGATGCGCCCTGCACATTGACCTTCACGTCGGTCGCCTGCACATCGAGCTGGTTCATACCGCGCACCAGCGGATGATCGCCCTGGTGCATGTGGATGTGATAGGGCGCCTTGATGCCGTTGCCGACGTCGCGCCAGTCGCTGTAGCGGATTTCGACCTGCATATCGCCCATCATGGGACTCGGAATCCAGGTCACCACGCGCTCCAGCATGTTCTGCGCGTTGAACTCGCCGGTCGCGCGCCATTTGCCCATCGTCGTGAAGCTCACGACTTTGAGCGTGCGGCCGGTGCCGACGAATTCGCGATCGGATACGGTCGCGTTGGGATCGGCCAGCGCCGTCTTGATGAAACCGTACGGGCTCACCGCAACAAAGAGCTGACGCGTCTCGGCCTCAGTGTTCTGGGCTTGCGGTTGGTTTTGCGCGTTCACGGTCCAGGCATAGTTGCCGCTCGCCATCGCCGATGCGCGCTGCTCGCCCACGATCGGGAAGCCTGCGCCGCCGCCGATCTTGGGATTG
>Ga0137361_10002197_pt1 | contig 12378 bp, 10 predicted proteins | sample Mad1_80_16metaG_FD_104923 | JGI IMG/M metagenome (GOLD analysis project Ga0137361, IMG submission 104923) | Vadose zone soil microbial communities from Angelo Coast Range Reserve, California, USA - Mad1_80_16 metaG | ecosystem: Environmental > Terrestrial > Soil > Vadose zone | place: USA... | reverse complement strand
TCATTATTTGTGCGGAGACCCTTATGCCCACATTCGCATTCATTGAATACCAAGACGCGTCCCCGGAAGTGCGCGCCGTATACGACGACATCATGGCCACGCGCAAAATCGATTGGATTAACAATTTCTGGAAGGCCATCGCGCACGATCCTGCCTTGCTCAAGCGCACTTGGGAAAGTCTGAAGCAGATCATGGGCCCGGGCGCTCTCGATCCGCTCACCAAAGAAATGATTTACATCGCTGTCAGCGTCACCAACAACTGTAACTACTGCATCGCCTCGCACACCGCCTCCGCTTTCAGCAAAGGAATGACCGACGCCATGTTCAAGGAGCTGCAGGCCGTCATCGGCAATGGCCAATGAAACCAACAAACTCGTCAGCGGCTATCAAGTCGAAGTCGACCAGCGCTTCCTGCCCCCTCTTCCTCGCCAGCCTTACAAATCTTCTTCCGCGCGTACTCCGCGAACCGCCGCCCGCAACGCACGGCTCTCCTCGAAATTTCGACCTGTCCGCACGGACAGGTGTTTCCTGCGGTGTGTAGTACGCACGTACTATGGTTGGCTCTCTCCGTTGAGGGGGAACATATAGATGTTACCGGGGAGCCCTGCTTTGCGCAGGGCGGGTCCGAAAATTCAGTCTCGCGAGTGTGCAACCCATGCCTCCTAGCATCAAAGAGAACGACGTTTCTACTGCCAGGCCGGAGGCGTCACAGAAATCTTCGTCGCCGTCCACCTCGAACGGCGAGACGGCCATCAAGCAGCAGCCTGTCGCGCTGGAAGTTCCGGTGTCGGTCAACGGCGCGCGTGCCGTTGAAGGCAGCGACAAACGCGAGCCTTTCTCCGAGTCCACGAAGACCGTGCTCATTTTCGGCAGTGGCGCCGTGATTCGCCTTTCCTCTTCCGTTGCTCCAGCTCAGCTGCTTTTTCTTACCAATGAAAAGACCAAGAAAGAAGTTGTCTGCCAGGTCGTCAAATCCAAGAACTATCGCAACGTGAGCGGTTATGTCGAGCTTGAATTTACTGAACCCGTGGTCGGCTTCTGGGGCATGCGCTTTCCCGGCGACCGTATCGGTGGTTCCGCTCTGCAGCCTGCGGCTCCCGCACAGGCCACCATCAATTCTCCCGCTGCCAGCGGCTCGCCGGCCGCACCGCGCGCGGTCGCGCCCAGCATCGTCGCAGCCAAGCCCGCCGTCCCCGTTCCCGCTGTGAAAGTTGCTGTACCGAAGCTCGCCGAACCAAAGTCTATTATCCCTGAGGCATCGAAGGCGGAAGAGCTCCTTGCGCAAAAGCCAGTCGCCCCTGCCGCCCCACTTTCGTCGTCATTGTCCACGTCTTTCGATCCAGAAGCTCCGCTCAGCCCACGGTCGGTGCCGCCGCCTCCACCTGTCGTCCCGGTTGCGCCTGTTGCGCCGGTGTCCGCAACGCCGGAATTCAAGGCGGATCCCGCGCCCGTGAAACCTCTCGCGCCCGCGCCTGTGCTTTTTGATGCGCCCCGCGCGTCGGAATCGCAAGCTTCCTTTCTCGAGCCTGCCAAGACACCGGTTCCGCCTACGGCCGTTATTCCGAATCTGCTCTCTCTCTTTGAAGGCCAACCGGCTGCTCATGGGGTCGACCCCGAACCCGCTGTGCAGGTTTTCGTTGATCCGGAAACCGAGACGCTCATGCAGCATACGGCGCGCCTTCAGGAACAGCTCTCCAACATGGCGTTCTCCGAAGAACCTGCGCCGCCTGAAACGGTCTCAGCGCAAATTCCGCATGCGCCTGGCATCGTCGTTCAGAAAGAACTTGCGGACAACGTGGCAAGACTTTTGGAGCAGTCCAAAACTCACGCGCCGGAATCCACGCCCGCAGCGCCCGTGAAAGTTGTGCCCCCGCCTTCGAAATCGTCCCTCGATGCCGAAGAGCTAGAAATTCCGTCGTGGCTCGAGCCTCTCGCACGCAACGCTGCGGCGCCTTCCTTAACGCAGGAACTAATCGAACGGGAGAAAACAAAGCGCCTCGCGGAGCAACCCAAAGCAGCAGAAGAAGAAAAGGAAGGAGCGATTGCCCCCGAGATCGCCACAGCTACGGAAGAATTCAAGCTCCCCGAGCTGCCGCTTCCTACATTTGGCAACGCACTTCTGCTCGATGAAGAAAGGGCCGTGCGGGAAAGTAGATCCAGAGGTTCGCACAAGGGCCTTCTGATCGGAGCGCTTGCAGCGAGTGTCCTGCTGCTTGCTGGTGGCGGCTGGTGGTACATGCAGCAGCAGTCCGGCGGCGTCCCTGCCGGTACCGCTGCAGCCTCGAACGTGCAGGCTTCCGTGGCCTCCCTTCCAGTAGCAAGTTCACCATCGCAATCTCAGGGGACTGCATTGCCGCAAACGAATCCTCCGGCCCCGCCGAATCCGCCGGCGTTCACCAACACTTCCTCGCCATCCAGTTCAGCTTCGAATACCCTGCGCGCCGTGCCGGCAGTCTCATCGGCTGTGACAGCGCGCAATTCGCAACCTACTTCAAGTCCGGTTAACTCGGGCCGGGATGCAAAGGCCGCTGCGCCTTCGCCCGAACCGGCGGCGGAGCAGCCAAAGAAACCCGTTCTTGGCGAAGTTCATCTCCTCAAACCCAAGGTCTTGCCGGGCAGGCACAGCCAGAATGTGGGAGAGCCTGATGCAGGCATTCCCCTAACGAGCGATGAGCAACCCGCTGCGGAGGGTATCGGTCTTGCCGGTGGCAACGCACAGCCTTCGGCGCCCGCGGCGCCGCTTCCCATTGGCGGTGACGTGAAGCAGGCAAAGCTTATTTCTTCCGTGGCCCCGGTCTACCCGGCGCTCGCCAAAAATCAGCGCATTTCGGGTAACGTACAGATCGATGCGTTGATCGACGCCACCGGACGCGTGACCACTATGAAGGTTGTTTCCGGCCCGACGTTGCTACAACAAGCGGCCATGGACGCTTTGAAACAATGGAAATATCAGCCGGCGTCGCTCGACGGCAAACCCGTTTCCATGCACCTGACCGTCACACTCCAGTTCCGCTTGCAGTAATCCATTACAGTCCCGATAGAGTTGCCAAGCCGCGGGAGAGTGCTCCTGCCGTCCGAGGAAGCCCCTTCGGGAAGCCCCACACCCCTTCTCCGTCACTTCGGACGAATCGAGGGGGATAATCGTTCCTCGCCAGCTCCTGCTTCACGGAACATCCAGCAACTGGTCCTGAGAGAGACGGCGAATTCATCCCTCAGATTTTTCTGAACTGCAAGCGCAATTGCGGGATAAAATCCGGGCTTTAACTCGGGCGGTACTGCATTTCAATTTCGAACAAGGAGGCGGTCTTGTTCCAGCGGAGAATCTTACGTGCAATTGTGATGATCTATGCCGTAGTCCTCACCGCGCCGCATGGCGTTGGCGCGCAGCAAAGCTATGCCGTGATCACGCAGAATGGCGTCCCGATGAAAACGCGTGACGGCGTGACACTCTATTCGGACATCTACCGTCCGAAGGATGACGGAAAATTTCCGGTCATCCTGATGCGCACCCCGTACGATAAAAGCGTGGGCTGGGCGGCCTCGTCTGCTTATCAGATTGCCACGCACGGCTACGTCGTCGTCGTGCAGGATGTTCGTGGGCGCTACACATCGGAAGGCGACTGGTACCCGTTTCGGCATGAGTCCAACGACGGCTACGACGCCATCGAATGGGCTGCCGCGCTGCTATCCTCGAACGGCAAAGTCGGGATGATGGGCGGTTCCTACGTTGGCGCGACACAGATGCTCTCCGCGATTGCCCATCCTCCGCATCTTGCGGGAATCTGCCCTGTGGTCACGGCCAGCAATTATCACGACGGCTGGACGTATCAGGGCGGAGCGTTCGAACAGTGGTTCGATCAGAATTGGACAACGCAACTCGCCACGAACACGATGTGGCGATTGATTGCGAAAAATACAAACGCGCTGCAGGGCACGCCCGTGCTTCCGCTCACTCATTATCCAGCCTTCAATTATGCCTCGCTTCCGGCGGGCGCCGACGCCACGGCCCAGCTTGCGCCGTATTACCTTGATTGGCTCGCGCATCCTGACTATGACGCGTACTGGAAGCAGTGGTCCATCGAGGAGCATTTTTCGGATATTCAAGTCCCGGCTCTTCATATCGGAGGTTGGTACGACATTTTTCTGGCCGGCACACTAAAGAATTACATGGGAATCAAGGCGCACGGCGCTACGGACGAGGCACGCAAGGGCCAGCGCCTGCTGGTGCAAATCGGCGGGCACGCCGGCTTCGGGCGCCGCATCGGCGACGTCGAATTCGGCGATGAGGCGCTCAAATTTACTTCCACGGATGTCGTGCTCGCCTGGTACGACTATCTCTTCAAGGGCGTGCAGAACGAGTTTGCCACGGTGCCCGTGCGCATTTTTGTCATGGGAGAGAATAAGTACCATCAGGAATCGGACTGGCCTCTGCCGGAAAACAAACTCACTCGCTACTTTCTGCACTCGGGAGGTTCGGCCAATTCGCTGCGTGGCGACGGCGGCCTTTCCGTCACGCCGCCAAAAAAAGAAACGCCCGACAGATTCACGTACGATCCGGCAAATCCCGTGCCCTCCATCGGCGGCTCGCTCTGCTGTGACGCAGCGCACTACGAGCCGGGCCCGCGCGACCAGCGCGCCGCTGAAAACCGCAACGACGTACTTGTCTATTCCACTAAGCCGCTTGCCGAGGACATGGAAGTCACCGGTCCTGTCACGCTCGAGCTTTGGGCCAGTTCCTCCGCAGTGGACACCGATTTCACGGCAAAGCTCGTGGACGTCTCACCTGGCGGGTTCGCCATGAATCTCACCGACGGAATTCTCCGCATGCGCTATCGCGATTCGCAGGAGAAGCCCGAATTGATGAATCCGGACCACGTTTACAAAATCTCCGTGGACGTGTGGGCTACCGGCAACGTCTTTAAGAAGGGCCACATCCTTCGCCTGGAAGTTTCCAGCAGCAATTTCCCGCGCTTTGATCGCAACTTGAACACCGGCGCGGAGCAGGCGACGAGCCGCGAGTTCGTCTCGGCCACCAACACGATCCTGCACGACGCCGAGCACCCCTCGGCGCTCTTGCTTCCGGTGATTCCCGCCGGAGCCGCGCCACGATGAATAGACTGGGAAATTGCCTGTTTACGCGAATTACTTCTGGGAAGCCCGTGACTCGGGAACAATCGCAAAGATAAGAAGGCGGACCATCTGCGATAGCGACTATCTGCCCGCTACGCGCGAGTGGTTCATCGTGCTGACATTCAAGAAAGAGCATCCTCTAGGCTTACGCCTCGCCGCCTTGTAATGGGTTGCGACGCTGTCCGTTGCGTCGTTCCTGGCCTATAATTCGCAGCACCATGCACCTGCCTTCGGGCACCCAGCTAGGTCCATATAGAATTGAAGCGCTCCTTGGCGCCGGCGGGATGGGCGAAGTTTACCGCGCCACAGACACGCGCCTCAAACGTGGCGTCGCTGTCAAGGTTTTGTCTTCGCGCCTCGTCACGGAACCCAGTGCGAAGCAGCGCTTCGAGCGCGAAGCACACACCGCATCCGCGCTAAACGATCCTCACATCTGCACAATTTTCGACGTGGGGGAACACGAGGGACAGCAGTTCCTCGAAATTCCCGCGCTGTCGCGCGACGGCAAGCTGGTAGCGTTTCTGCGCGGACCCGGTAGTTTCGGAAGTTCTGTGAACGCGGGCCAGATCTGGTTCAAATCTTTGCCGGATGGCGAACCCTTCCAACTCACCAAGACCGCCTTCAGAAAACAGACGATCAATTTCGCCCAAGATGGCAGTCGGGTGTACTTCACCCAAACAGAAGGTCCGTTTGCCTGGAACACCTACGAACTGCCGTTGCTGGGAGGACAGGAACCGAAACTGTTTATGGCTAACGCCACGGGTTTGAGCTGGATCGGTAGCGATCGCGTGTTGTTCTCCGCGATCATGACTGGCATACACATGAAACTATCCACTTCTAATCCCAGCCGGACCGACGAGCGGGACGTCTACGTCCACTTGACCCTATGCAGGGGATGGTGCACCGATCCGCGCTGTCGCCGGATGGGAAATGGGTGATGCCCGTGGAAATGGATAGCCAATGGTGGAGACGATGCCGAGTGGTGCCGTTTGACGGCTCATCGGCCGGGCGGCAGATCGGACCAGAGGGTTCTTGTACCTGGGCCCAGTGGTCTCCCGACGGCAAATGGATGTACTTCACTGTGGATACTTGGACCACTGGTTTTCACGTCTGGCGGCAACGCTTCCCGGACGGCGAGCCTCAGCAGCTGACGCCATCAGCCGCGAGCGAGGAAGAAGGGCTTGCGATGTTGCCCGATGGCAAATCGTTCATAGTCACCTCCGGCACGCAACAGTCCGCAATCTGGCTGCACGACGACAAGACAGGCGAGAAGCAGATCACCTCTGAGGGATACTCGTTTTTGCCGGCTCTGTCACCGGATGGCAGGAAGGTCTATTACTTGCGGCGTGTTACCGGTTCGCATTCCTACTTCAGCGGCGAGCTGTGGGTTTCCGACGTCGCGAGGGGAGCTGCCGAAAGGCTCTTTGCGGGTTTAGTGCTCACGCATTTCTCAATATCGCAGGATGGTAGAAAAATCGTGTTCGCGACAGAACAGGGCCAAGTCCGATCGGGAATCTGGGTCGGCTGGCTTGACCGCACGCAGGCGCCACGGCAACTTACGTTCGGAGGCGAATTTCGCGCTTTTTTCGGGAGGCCGGGGCAGATCTTGTATCAGGGAGCTCAGGTCTCGCCGAAGATCATGCGTATCAACGAAGACGGCGGCGGCCAGGTCGCGGTCTCGAACCTTGACATCATGTCCTTGCAAAGCGTCTCGCCCGATGGGCGCTGGGCTCTCGTGGGCGCGACGCCACCGGGTGGGCACGGCGACAGGAACACGATGGCTGTAGCTTTGCCGCTTGAGGGTGGGGCACCGACCACGGTATGTGATAACTGCAACGTCGGGTTCGGCTCCGTACGTTTCTCGGCCCCGCTGGTCTCGTGGAGTCTCGACGGGAATTGGGTGTACGTGCGGCTGCGGCCGTTCCCGGTCGGCTCATCAAAGACAGTGATGATACCTGTCAAGTCCGGGGCCGCGCCTCCCACCTTTACGAAGGGCTTCGGCAGTGAAGCGGATTTCGCGCGAATTCCCGGCGCGCGTCTGATCAATCAGGACGATGTATCTCCGGGCATGTCTCCGAACTACTTCGTCAGTACGCGCCGTTCGGCAAAGGCCAACCTCTTTCGTATCTATCTCGAGCAATAAAGCCCTGGCGGTGTGCGTGCGTCCAGCGTGTCCTGATATGGACCGTTCCGAATACCTCTGCAGTGATTCGGAGCGGATGGCAACTCGGAAGCTATCTTTCACTCCTATGGAATCGTAAAGTCGACGCGGCAAAACTGGTGCAACACTCTGAGACGCCCCGGCTTGCGGGATGCGAACCAGGTTCGTATACTGGCGGCCCGGCCAATTGGCGGTTCCGGCGGTAGGGTAGACTGCTGGTGCTCACCTTCCTTGGCCTGACAAAAAAGAGCTGACGTAGCCGAAGCATTGATTCTGCTCTGGAATCCAGCGAAGAGAGATTTATCACTCCGTTCGAAATGACGGAAGCAAGGCTGTCCGTACCACAGGAGAATTTCGCATGCCGCAAGCTCCCATGCCGGAAGAAATGAATGTCTACCAGAACGCGGAAGCGCGCTTCGAAGTCGCCGCGGAAAAACTGGGACTGGAGCAGGGGCTGTACCGCTATCTCAAGTATCCCAGCAAAGAAATCACTCTCTACATTCCTATAGGGATGGACAATGGGACTCTGGAAGTGTTCACCGGATACCGTGTGCTGCATTCCACGGTGCGCGGACCGGGCAAGGGCGGAATCCGCTTTGCTCCCGACGTTTCCATCGACGAAGTGCGCGCGCTGGCCACTTGGATGACCTGGAAGTGCGCGGTCGTAAATATTCCGTTCGGCGGTGCAAAGGGCGGAGTGATTTGCGATCCGCGCAAAATGTCCCGCGGCGAACTCGAGCGGCTCACCCGCCGCTACACTGCGGAACTTTCGAACTGGCTGGGTCCAGAAAAGGATGTCCCGGCGCCCGACGTCGGCACCAACGAACAGACCATGGCTTGGGTCATGGACACTTATGCCATGCACCTTGGCCAAGCCACCACTGCCGTGGTGACCGGAAAGCCCATCGAACTCGGTGGATCGCGCGGAAGGAAAGAAGCCACTGGCCGCGGCGTGATGATTTGCTGCGATAAAGCGCTGGCCAAACTGGGAATCAAGAAAGAAGGCTGCCGCGTTGTGGTTCAGGGCTTTGGAAATGTCGGCTCTATGGCCGCGGACTTGATGCAAAAAGCCGGCTACAGAATCATCGGCCTCGCCGATATTGGCGGCGGTCTTTACAATGAAAAAGGCTTTGACGTGCCAAAGGTCATCGACTGGGTGTACGCCCAGAAGAAGCCGCTCCAGGATTTCCCCGGCGGCGGAACGAAGATGAGCGCGCGCGACATCCTCTTCCAGCCATGCGAGATTGCGATCCCCGCGGCTATCGAAAATCAAATCACTGAGAAAAACGCCAATCAGGTCAAGGCAAAAATCCTTTGCGAAGGCGCCAACGGTCCCACCACTTGGCAAGCCGACGCCATTATCGATTCGAAAGGCATTTTTACCGTGCCGGACATTCTCGGCAATGCGGGCGGCGTCACCGTCAGCTATTTCGAATGGGTCCAGGACCGCCAGGGCTTCTTCTGGCGGGAGAGCGAAGTCAACGAGCGCCTCTTCGACGTAATGGATAATGCTTTCGATGAAGTCGTCCGCTTTGCGGAAAAGCACAAAGTCAACAACCGCATTGCCGCCTACATGCTGGCTATCGACCGCGTCGCTAGCGCGCTTAAGCTTCGCGGCATTTATGCCTAGCGCAAAGGCGGCGCTTCGTCTGGCAATGTAAGGTTGCCGCTAGTATTCTAGAGCTGCTATGACTGCGGTTATGGACACCGCGTTCTTATGAGAATGACCCACGTAGACTGGGTTTTTTTCGCGAAGTTCATTATGGCCGCGCTTGTTGTTTTCTACCTCAAGGTTTGGTTTTTGGAATCCAGCCGGGCAGGCTCCTGGAGAGCCGGCCATGCCATGCTGTGGAAGAAGCCCAAAAGCTGGCAGCTGACTACCTTTGGCGTCCTCTGGGGCCTCATTCTCATCGCATTCATTGTCGCGTTTTCGATTCGACGGTCAAACTGATCAACTACCATTCAGCCTTGCTGTTCCTTGTTTCGACGGTGGATAGCGGGTAACATCAAATAGCAGGCGGTAGAACAGACTTTGTATTGTTGTGTGGAGGGCCGCAAGGTGTTTTCTCACGCTTTTTACCTGCCGCGCGTATGGCTGGGCAGCCAGGTTTCGGGCAAACTTTTGCCTTCGACAGTTCGACCTCTTTCCGCTCATATCAAGTTTACAGAAAACTGCCAGGCGGGCTGCATTAGCTGTGATTACTGGAAATCACGCTGGCAAGACAGAATTAGCACCGATCGCGCCGTGGAACTCGTCAACGAGATCGGTGCGGCGGGCATCGGAACCTTGCGCCTGACCGGAGGCGAGCCTCTTCTCCGTAGGGACTTATTTGAGATTTTGGAGAAAGCCAACGCCGCTTCTTTCAAGCACATCATCCTTCAAACGAATGGGCTGCTTCTCAAAAAACTTCACAAAGAGGTCAACGACTCCCCAATCACCAAAGTCGCCGTATCAATTGACGGTCTCAAGGAGTCGAATGACCTGATCCGCGGGATCCAGGGCTACTTTGATCTGGGCATCGAAGGTCTCCGTTTGCTGCGAAACAAGAAGATTGCCTTCTCTGTCACTCTCAATCGGCTGTCCGCTGAAGAGCTCGAAAAACTTGCAGACGTGGCTCACGGGTTGGGTGCTGACGTTGAATTCAATATCCTCAGCCGAAGTCTTTCTTTCCTCAAGGACGCAGATCTCGCTTCCATGTGGCCGCAGGGCGGCGATGTGCCGAAGATTGCAAAATTTGTGCGTGACACGCTCAAGCGTCCCGCGTACGAAACCGATTACATCACCAGGTACTATAACAATGAGACCATGGAGGAGCCTCCCTGCGTGCTCGGCTACCTCCAGGTCTTTGTGTTATCCAATGGCGATGTGTTGACAGGTTGTTACCCCTTGAATCCAGTTGGAAATATTCTGCGGGATAGCCTCGCAAATATCCTGGCCTCGGAGGCTTACTCTCGCCAGTGTGAGGCGATGATCCGCCGGGAATGTCCGGGTTGTACTTGCGGCATTGAAAGTTCCCTGGCTATGAAGCATGCCGCTTCCAGCGCCTTCTTCGAGCTCAAGCGCCTCAAGGTCCGTCAGAACGGCGCCAACAAGCCATTGCCGGTCGGGGTAGCGCAAGCTGGAAGTGTCCAAAATTTATAGGCTGTGCAAGATGGAACAGCGCGGAACCGTCGCCACTCGGTCATAATTGCGGCCGTGCAGTGCCCTCTGATGGAAATTTGGAATGGCAGTAGCTTTTGCGGCCAACTTGTATTAGTTTCTTTTTCGCTCCTGCCGCCTAATGGGGATCGGCACGGGTCAGTTCGTAACTCCGCTACGGACTGTGCTGGGATCAATACAAACTGAACGGCTCCGGAAATCATTCTGAGCCAGGAAGGAGTCCGCCCGTGACCCCGGACTCACTCTTGTCAGGCCACGCCAAAAGCGAAGAGCAGCACCGCCGCGACATCTGTATCGCCGGACGATGGATGTACGAGCGCGGACACATCGTCGCCTGCGAAGGAAACATTTCCGTACGCCTCGATGACGGCAGCGTTCTCACCACTCCTACCTGCATGAATAAAGGAATGCTCTCTCCCGAGGAGCTGGTCATCACCGATCTTCACGGCCGGCAACTCTCTGGCGACCGCAAGTTTTCTTCTGAACTTGCTATGCACCTTTTGTTCTACCGCATGCGCCCGGATGTAATGGCCGTCTGCCACGGGCATCCGCCTACGGCCACCGGATTTGCGGTCGCCGGGCGCGCGCTGAATCATGCCTTGCTTCCCGAAGTCGTCGTTGGGCTTGGACAGATTCCGCTGGTGCAATACGCCACGCCGGGAACTCAGGAGTTGAGTGATGCCATCGAGCCGTTCGTGCCGCACTACGACGCGCTCCTGCTTGCCAACCATGGAGCGGTAACCTGCGGCCCGGATCTGCTCACCGCCTTCTTTCGAATGGAGACCATCGAGCACAGCGCGAAAATCACGCTGGCAGCGGAAATGGCCGGCGAGCCGGCGTTGCTCTCCAGCCGCGAAGTTGCCAAGCTCATGGCTGCGCGTCCGCGTTACTTTGTGTCGCCACCGCCGGGTGGCGGAGCGGAATTGCCTATCACGCGTGACAGCGGAGAAAACTCGGGCGATGACGTGACGCTCACGCGCAGCGAACTGGATGCGCTGATCGACGAAGCCGTGCGCAAAGACCGTACCCGCCGCTGAGCTGAGCGCCGCCAAATTGGCCGCTTGCTCCTGGTCTTTTCCTTTTTCAACGCATCCACTTGCCCGTTCGAATCATCCATACGGTTGGAATGCCGCGGGCAAGTAGACCGCCGGGCTGGCGGGCGCAGGCTTCGGCGGCTTTGCTCGCGAGGAAGGAGATCCTTCATGGAACCTAGAATTGACTATCGGAAATACGCAGCGGAAGCGCAGAAATCGCTGTATGCGCTGGAGAAATATATTGCCGAATGCGGGCTTGATCACAAGCTGATTCATCTGATCAAGATGCGCGCCTCACAAATCAATGGCTGCGCGTACTGTATTGACATGCATTCGAAGGATGCGCGCGCGATGGGCGAGACGGAACAGCGGCTGTACGAACTCGATGCCTGGCGTGAGACGCCCTTCTACACGGAACGCGAGCGGGCCGCCGTGGCGTGGACCGAGGCGCTGACTCTGGTTTCCCAAACGCACGTTCCCGATTCTGTCTACGACGAAGTTCACCAGCAGTTCAGCGAAAAAGAGATTGTGGATCTAACGCTTGCCGTTTCGATGATCAACCTTTGGAACCGCCTGGCGATCTCGCTCCGCGCGGTGCCGGGGCGTTATAAGCCGGCTGCCACCAGTGCATCCGCCTCTTGATCCAATTTCACCGCGGGAGCGAGTGAATGCCCATCGTCCCCCGCGAGATTCTTCTTCCCAGGCTTTTCTAAGATTTCCCCGCATCGCGCTGCCGGTTGCGTTACTCTCGACTTCCTGAAGCTCGCGTGAATTCGAAAGGATTGCAGGAATGAGCAGCGCCGCCAAGTTTTTCCAGGTCATCCAAGCCAGGGACATAGCCGCAGTTAAACGAATGCTGGCCGCCGAGCCTGATCTGGCTAGCGCCCGGAACG
>Ga0137361_10002196_pt1 | contig 12378 bp, 10 predicted proteins | sample Mad1_80_16metaG_FD_104923 | JGI IMG/M metagenome (GOLD analysis project Ga0137361, IMG submission 104923) | Vadose zone soil microbial communities from Angelo Coast Range Reserve, California, USA - Mad1_80_16 metaG | ecosystem: Environmental > Terrestrial > Soil > Vadose zone | place: USA... | reverse complement strand
GCGGGACTGTCGATCGAGGCGCCGATGTTCGGTCCCGTGATGCTGAAGAGCACTCCCGTGCCGTCGGAGACCGGATTCGAGTTGCTGTCCGTGATGACCGCCGCAATCACGGTCGTCAGCGTCGTGTCGGCGTTCAAGCCGGCGCAGGGCGCCAACAATGACAGCGTAAAGTTCGCGGGTGCGCCGGGTGTCCCGACCGGCGTCGGCGTGAAGGTATCCGTCGGCGTGGCGCTGAGCGTCGCGGTCGGCGGGATCGTCGCCGTCGGGGTGTCGGTCGGTACCGGGATCGTCGGCGTCGCACCCGGCCCAGGCGTTCCGCCGAAGCACTTCGAGGTGTCGAACTTGCAGTCGCTCGTGCAGAGCAACGTTCCGCCGCCCGGGAACCCTTGCGTCGCGCACGTCTCACCGCGGAGGTCATGGGTGTCGCACTGCTCGGAGCCGCGCGCGACGCCGCTGCCGCAGAACGTGCTGATCGTGACCGTGCCCGTCACCGAGTCGCCGTGGGCATCGGTGACGAGGAAGTTCGACTCGCCCGACTCGACGCCGCCGACGATGAAGAGAATCGATTGGCCGTTGTCGGCGCAGACGTGCGCCGGGGTCGGCGAGCCGTCGTTGCAGTCGGCGTCGTGCTGGCAGCGCGAGCCGGCGCAGTTCGTACCCTGACAGCTGGCGAGACAGCGCGAGATCGGGCCGATGCACGTGCCCGTGGGCGAGCCGACGCCGCAATCGGTGTCGCTCTGGCACGCGCTGCCGACGCAGAGCACGCCGCCGTTCGCGGTGCAGCCGGGCGCACAGTGCTGGCTGAGGGTCGCGAAGCCGACGCCGCTCACCTCGTTCAAGAGCTGGTAGGGGGGCGTGCCGCCGACGATGTTGAAGAAGATCGGCGTGCCGGGCACCGGCTCGGTCAAATCCTCCGATGACGGGATCAAGAGCAGCTGGTCGCCGCCGACGAAGCCGATGTCGAGGAGCGTCACCGCCACCTGCGCGCGCAGGCTGAACGCCGGCGGCGGCTGGGCGAAGATGGCGCCGGTGCCGACGATCTTCCCGGTTCCGGTCGGCGTGCTGCCGGCGACCGCGATGACGTCCGCATTGCCGTGCGCGTCCGTGACGGCCCCCCCGAAGTTCCGCCCGCCGACGGTCACCTGCGGAATGAACGTGATGTCGAGAATGTCCGACGAGAAGAGGATCGTCGTCCCCTCGATGGGATGCCCGAAGGCGTCGGTGAGCGTCGCGACCAGGCCGATGCGATCCGACTTGTTGGCGTCGACCTGCGTCGGATCGACGTTCAGCGTCAGCCGGCCGCTGTTGTTGGCGTTCAGAACGAACTGCTCCTCGGGAAAGCCGTTGTTGCCGCCCCCGCCTCCGCCCGTCCCGCCGCACCCGGCGACGAGGAGCGCGCACAGAGCGATCGCCCCGGACGTCCGGAACCAGCTTGCATGTGCTCTCATTGGATATCCTCCCATCCCCGCCCGCATCATTGCGCGTTCTGCAAGACGGTCACGGCGTACGTGAACTGGTTCGATGTGAAATGATCGCCGCTGTCGCTCGTTGCTCTGAGCGTCATCACGACGTTCATCGTGAACGGCTTCTGCGGCAGCAGACTCGGGTTTTGATTGAGGAACGCGATGATCTTCGGCGACACGAAGAAGGTCTGCGCGAAGACCGCGTTGGTCGCGGTCTGACCGATCGCCACCTGCGCCGGCCCGAGTCGAATGCCCAGCGGCACGACGTCGGTCGCAACCGGGTTGATGGCGGCGCCGGGGATCACGATCTTCACGTCGACGGCCTCGACGTTGATGCTCTCGAAATCGAGGTTGTTCTGGATGCCGAGGAAGCCGCCGTCGGCATCGCCGTCGCCGTTGACGTCGTTCGGGATCGCGTCGATCTGGCTGATGTCGACGATCCGTCCCGTATCGCCGGGATGGTTGTCGGCGGTCGGAAACACGTCGGCAGCAGGCGCGAAGTTCTCCGTGACCTCCTGAAAGACGCCGAGGAAGCTGAAGGACACGCCGTTGTCGTTCGACCCAGTCCCGCCGCCTCCACCACCACAGCCGGCGACCGCGAGACACACCGCCGCCAAGCACGTTGTCACCATGAACCGTGTTGTCATGCTGCCGTCCTCCCCTTCTCCGTCCCGCCGCACCCGACAGCCGGAGGTCATGTGTGAACGCTAGAGATGCTTCACGATCTCGTCACAGGTCAGTCGTTCGAAACGCGTCTTCCCGATCGCCTCGAGACAGACGAAGTTGATCGAGCCGCCGCGCGCCTTCTTGTCGGTCCGCAGCGCCAGGGCGAGCGGCTCGCCGCGCAGGTCCGCCGGCACCTCGGTCGGCAGTCCGCAGCGCTCGAGCAGCCGCCGGATGCGCTGGTAGTCGGCGTCGGAGCAGAAGCCGAGACGGCGCGAGATGCGCGTCGCGGCGACCATCCCGATCGCCACCGCCTCGCCGTGCAGATACTGCTTGTACTCGGTCAGGCTCTCGAGCCCGTGGGCGATCGTGTGGCCGAAGTTCAGGACCGCGCGATAGCCGCTCTCGGTCTCGTCCTCGCCGACGACGAGCGCCTTCAGCGTGCAGCACATGCGCACGATCCGCGCCAGGAGCTCGCGCTCGAGGTGCTGCACGGCCGGCAGTTGGTTCTCGATCAGCGCGAACAGCCCCGGATCGAGGATGATGCCGTACTTGACGACCTCCGCGAGGCCGGCGATGAGCTCGCGGCGCGGCAGCGTACGCAGCGTCTCGACGTCGGCGAGCACGAAGCGCGGCTGCGCGAAGGCGCCGATCAGGTTCTTGCCGGCGACGTGGTTGATGCCGGTCTTGCCGCCGATCGCCGAATCCACCTGCGCGAGGAGCGTCGTCGGCACCTGCACGCACGGGATGCCGCGTAGATACGTCGCCGCCGCGAAGCCGGCGAGATCGCCGACGACGCCGCCGCCGAGCGCGATCACGGCGCCGCTGCGCTCGACGCCGGCGTCGATGAGCTTGTCGTAGACGAACGCGAGCCACGCGAGGTTCTTGTGCTCCTCGCCGTCGGGGATCTGGATGGCGGTCGGCTCGAACGCAGCGTCGCGCAAGGACGCCAGCGTCCGATCGAGATACAGATCAGCGACCGTCGAGTTCGTCACCACCGCCACTCCTGCTCCACACCTCGTCTCGGCGAGCTTCGTCCCGAGCTCGCGCAGACATCCGGCGCCGACGTAGATCGGATACCGCCGTGCGCCGAGCTCTACGTTGACGACTTCCATTGCTGCCGCTCGCGCTCGAACCTCGCTACTCGTTCGCAAATCTCCTCTACCACGTCCTCGGGACGGCGGTCCGTCGTATCCACCGTCAGATCCGCCACCGCATCGTACGACGGCCGGCGGTCGGCGAGCAGCCGCTCGATCGCCGCGCGCGGTTCGCCGCCCGCGAGGAGCGGCCGCTGCGTCGTCTCGCCGACGCGGCGGAGAATCGTCTCCGCGCTCGCAGTCAGGCAGACGACGACGCCGGCCTCGCGCAGCCGCGCGCGGTTCGCCGCGTCGAGCACGGCGCCGCCGCCGACCGCGATCACCGCATCGCGGCGCGCGGCCGCGGTCGTGACCGCGTCGCGCTCGTGGGCGCGAAACGCCGCCTCGCCGTCGTCGGCGAAGATCGCGGCGACGCTCTTCCCGGCCTCACGCTCGACGAGCTGGTCGGTATCGACGAAAGCGCGGCCGAGCCGCGTCGCCAGCCGCCGTCCCACCTCGCTCTTCCCCGTCCCCATGAACCCGGTCAGCACGATCGCACCCATTCAGTAGTTCTTGACCTGCTCGAGATAGCCTTCGTAGTTGCGCCGGATCTCGACCAGCGAGTCGCCGCCGAACTTCTCGAGAAACGCGTCGGCGACGACGAACGCGACGACCGCCTCCGCGATGACGGCCGCCGCGGGAATCGCGCACACGTCGGAGCGCTCGATCGCGCCTTTCGACTCTTCCTTGCTGCGCACGTCGACGGAGTGCAGCGGCTTCATCAAGGTCGAGAGCGGCTTGAAGGCGACGCGCGCGAGGAGCGGCGCGCCCGAGCTCATGCCGCCCTCGGTGCCGCCGGCGTTGTTCGTGCGCCGGGTGAACTCACGCGTGCGCTCGTCGAAGTAGATCTCGTCGTGGACCGCCGAGCCGGGGCGGCGCGCGGTCTCGAAGCCGAGCCCGATCTCGACGCCTTTCGCGGCCTGCAGACTCAACAGCGCATGGCCGAGGCGGCCGTCGAGCTTGCGGTCCCAGTGCACGTGGCTGCCGAGGCCTGGTGGCAGCCCGGTGGCCCGCACCTCGACGATGCCGCCGAGCGTGTCGCCGCGCGTCTTGCAGTGGTCGATCGCGGCGATGATGCGCCGCTCCGCGTCGGCATCGGCCATCCGCACCTCGGAGCGCTCGGCGGCGGCGAAGATCTCCTCGGCGTCCTTGCCGGCGTGATCAGCGACGATGCCGCCGATCTCCGCGACCCAGCCGCGCACCGCAACGCCGAACGGCCGCAAGAGCGCCTTCGCGACGCCGCCGATCGCGACCCGCGCCGCGGTCTCACGCGCGCTCGCGCGCTCGAGGACGTTGCGAACGTCGTCGTGCTGATACTTGAGCACGCCGGCGAGGTCGGCGTGGCCGGGGCGCGGCCGCGTCACCGTGATCGACGGATCGCGATCCTCGGGGCGCGCCGACATCTTCTTTTCCCAGTTCCGCCAGTCGCGGTTCTCGACGACGAGCGTGATCGGCGAGCCGAGCGTCTCGCCGAAGCGGACGCCGGAGCGGATCTCGACCGTGTCCTGCTCGATCTTCATGCGGCCGCCGCGCCCGTAGCCGAGCATCCGGCGGCGCATGTCGGCGTTGATGGCGTCGACGTCGATCGCGAACCCGGCCGGGCATCCTTCGAGGATCGCCGTCAGGGAGGGGCCGTGCGACTCACCGGCGGTCAGAAAACGCAACACGGGTTCTCACTTCGCAGGCTGCACCGAGAGCGGAGGCGCGGCGGGCCGCCGTGCCATGCGAGGCGTCCGGCGACGTGTCGCCGAGCGTTAGTGCGGTCGATTTTGCCACAGGTCCGCCGCCGTCGGCAATTGCGCGATCGCCTGCGTGCCGCCGCGTCCCACCACGGTCTTCGGCGTGATGAAGACGAGCAGCTCCTGGCGATCGTCCTTGTCGTTGTGGTTTTTGAACGCCCAGCCGAGAACCGGGATCGAGCGCAGGTACGGAATGCCGGTGTCGGCCCAATTGAGCGTCTCTTGGTAGACGCCGCCGAGCACGAAGGTCTCGCCGTCCTTGATGAGGACGTGCGACTCCGCTTGGCGGCTCACCTCGTCGGGGATGTTGTCGGGGCTGCTCGTCGGCGCGAGCGTGCTCGACTTCGCGAACACGTCGAGGAAGACGAAACCGTCCGACGACACTTGCGGCGTCACGGTCAGCGTGATGCCGGTGTTGATCTTTTCCGTCGCGCTCTGCGCCGTGCCGGCGGCGCCGCCGGCGCCGGTCGAGATCACCGTCCCGGTGCTGGGCAGCCGGACGCGCAGGATGCGCAAGCTCTCGATCGTCGCCGGCAGGTTGTTCAACGTGACGACCCGCGGCCGCGAGATGATCTTCACCTTGCCGTCGTTCTCGAGCGCGGTGAGACGCGCATCGAGGGTCAGCGACCCGTCGATCGAGCCGAGCAGGATGTCGTAGGCGGAGCCCGCTCCCGGCCCGACGTTCGCCGCCGGGAAATCGGCGATGAACGGCACCGTCGTCGCCGGTGAGTTCTTGCCGCCGGCGAGCACGCCGCCGCCGTCGATCGTGCCGGGGAAGTTGAGGCCGGTCGAGTTGCCGGTGCCGGGACCGTTCTTGTGGTTCACGCCCCACTGAATGCCGAGGTCGCGGAGGAAGCTCTTCTGTGCCTCGACGATGTTCGACTCGATGAGGATCTGCGGCGTCTGGGTGTCGAACTGACGTACGAGCTCTTCGCCCGCCGCGACGCCGCGGGCGATGTCGCGGACGACGATCATGTTGGTGCGCTCGTCCCACGTCGTGGTGCCGCGCTCGGTGAGCACCTCCTGCACCTTCTTCACCATCTTCTCGTCGGCCTTGGCGTAGTTGACCTTGATGTACTTCACCTCGAGCGGCTCGAGCTGCTTCTGCGCCTCCTCGGCGGCGCGCAGCGAGTCGCGCTCCTTCTTCAGCTGCTCGACGGTCGAGACGCGAATGATGTTGCCCTCGCGGACGCTGTCGAGGTTCTTCGCGCGCAGGATGGCGTCGAACGCCTGATCCCAGGGCACGTCGACGAGGCGCATCGTGAGCTTCCCTTGCACGTCCTCGGTGGTGATGACGTTGAACCCGCTCACGTCGGCGAGGATGCGGAGCACGTTCTGGATGTCCGCGTCCTTGAAATCGAGCGAGATCCGCTGGCCGGTGTACTGCCGGCTGCCGGGCGGGGTGAGCTGCTCGACGGTGCCGCCTTCGATCGTGTGCGTCTTCACCGTCTTCCGCTCCGGCTTCGCTTGCGCCGCGAGCGCGTACGTCGCCGGACGCTCGGGCGGCGGGTCGTGCAGGACGAGGTCTTGTTTCGCCGGCGCGCGATCGTCGAGGTCGTGCAGCGCATCGGCGGACCGCGGGTCGTAGTCGTCCGTCGCGTGCGCCAACCGTGCAGGATCGACGTCGGTCGTCGCCGTCATCACCCGCGGTGGATCGGCGGCGACGATCGTCGCCGGTGCCGGCGCGTCGGCAGGACGCGCGTCGGGCGCGCTCGGCGGCGGCGCCGCGGCGGCGACGTCGATAGGCGCGTTCGCGGCGATGTCGTCCGACGGCGGCACGGGCGGCACCGTCTCGATCGCAGCGGCAGCCGCGGTGTCGCCGGAGGCTGCACTCGGGTCGTCCGTCGGCGCAGCGAGGGCGACGGGCTGCAACGCGGCATCGGCCGGCGCCGACGCGACCGGCTCGCCGGGAGCGTCGTCGGATGCGGCGACGAGCGTGGCCGGCTCGAGACCCGGCGCACGATACACCAGCTGATCCGTGCTGCCGGGCGGCGTTTCGCCGAGCAGCGCGACGACGACGCGGCCGTCGCGTTCGGTCTCGATCGCGGGCGCCGCGCCTTTCAGGTCGATGACGAGCCGCAGCCGTGACGTGTCCGCGCCCTGGCGAATACGGGCGACCACGGGGTCGGCGACGGCGTGCGTGCGCGCCCCGGTCGCCGCGAGCGGACCCTCGAGGTCGAGCACGACGCGACTCGGATCGCGAAGGACGAAGTCGTGAACCTTCTCCGGCGGTCGCGACAGCACGACGATGACCGCCTGACGGCCGCCGCGGCTCGCGAGCTGAATCTCGTGGACGCGCAGGTTCGGCTCGACCGCCTCGTGCGCGTGCTCGAGCGCGAGCGGCGGCGCGGCCGCCGTCGGCGCCTCGCCGCCTGCCGGCAGCGGCTCGGTCGGGAGATCACCGAGGAAGCCGCGCGACGCGGTGGTGGACGACGCAGTGTCTGCTTCAGGCGAAGCAGGGGCGACTTGATGCTCGAGAACCTTGGTGCATCCGATGAAGCCGAGGAGCAGGACACCCGCCAGCCCCGCCGCCCCCCAGACCACGTCCCGCTCCGTCTCTTTCATGGCGAACGATCCTCCTGCGGAAGCTCCATCACCACTTCCTTCGCCTGCTTCTCGCCGTAGAAGTTTGTCGTCGTCTCCTGAATGAGCACGCGACGCTGCTCGATGCTGCGCACGATGCCGCCGCCCGACCCGATGGGTGTTCCGGTGGTGACGATGTAGCCCAGTCCGGCGGAATCTTCCACCATCGCGCGTGCGGCTCCGGCGTCTTTGACGATCCCGACGAGCTTCAGCTGCCCGAGCTCGTAGCCTTCGAGGGGAGTACGCACGATGGCCTTGTCCGGCGTCACATTGGGCGGCGGCCGGAACGGATCGCGATGGCGACTCGGGTCGTACGTGTCCTCGCTGCCGTTCGCCGCGAGCTGCGCGTCAGCCGCAGTGCTCGCGGCCGTCTTGCTCGCGTCCGCCGGGATCACCGCGTCGCTCGCCTCGGCCGGCACCGTCGCCGCGCTCGCATCCGCGGGCGCCGTCGCCTTACTCGCCTCCGCCGCCGTCGCCGCTGTCACCGCGTTGGGCTTCGCCGCGCTCGCAACGGGCGCGGCGTCGCTCGTCGGCGAGAATACGCGTGCCGCTTCCGCGTCGCTCTCGCGAGCGCGACGCGACTCGGCCGTCGCGGCCGACTGCGCCTTTTCGATCGCCACCGCGGGACCGCTCGTCGCGGCGGTCGCCGTCGCGACGATGGGCGGGTGATGCGCCACCAACCCGAGCAGCAGTCCGAAGACCGCGCTCACCGAATCCGCGTTACCCATGACTTACCTCTTCGCCCCTTCGGGTTGCTCGGCCTTCTGCTTTGCAATCCGCTGGCGCTCGGCCTCGTCGAGGAACCGGAAGGTGACGGCCGAGCACGACGTGCTGACGACCATCGCTCCGTTCTCGTTCTTGGGGTCCTTCATCGAGATGTCGCTGACGTTGACGATGCGATCGAGCTGCCCGACGTGATCGAAAAACGTCGCCACCTGGTGGTAGTTGCCGCGGACGAGGACGTCGACGGGCACTTCGGCGTAGAAGTCCTGATACCGCTCCGCCTTCTGGCGGAAGAGGAGGATCTCGAGACCGGCCTCGCGTCCGACGGACGAGATCATGCTCAAGAGGTCGGGGATCTCTTTCTTGTCGGGCAGCTGCACCTCGGCGCGCTGCAGGTCGCCCTGGAGCTGACGGATCGTGGCGCGCTCCTCGTCGAGGTTCGCGACGAGGTGTTCTTTCGCGCTGCGCTGGTCGCGGAGCGCCTCGACCTTCTCCCGCAGGGACGCCGTCTCGGCGCGTCTGCCGGAGTAGACGAAGGACCAGTACCCGGCGGCCACGAGCAGGACGAGGATCGCGCACAGCATCGTGCGCTGCCGCGACTCGAGATCGAAGAAGCGTTCGATGAGGTTGTTCATGCGCGGTTCCCCTTCGGCGATTCCGGGTGTTTCGAGTCCGGCGCCGCCGGCGCCGTCGGCTGGCCGCCGTAACTCAGCCGCGCTTTGACGACGAACTTCTTCAGCTGGGCGTCCTTCTGCGTCGTTTGCGTGGTCTCGACGAGATCGACGTCGACGAAGTACTTCGACGCGCCGAGATTGCGCATGAACGCCGCGATCGTCTGGTTGTCGAAGGCGAGACCGGTGACCGTCACCGCGCCGTTGTCCTCCGTGAAGTCGAGCAGCCACACCTGCTCGGGCGCGGCATCGCTCAGATTCGCGAGGACCTTCGCCGGCCCGACGCGACGCTGCTGCAGCCCTTGAATGATCTTCAGCTTCGCGTCGAGCTCGCCCTTATTCTTTTGCAGCTCGGTGAGCTCGGCGGTCTGGGCGTCGAGCGCCTTCACCCGCGTCGTGAGCTCGGCCAACTCGCTGCGCAGCGGCGACATCGCCATGCGGCTCCATACCTCGACGGCGAAGAGCACGGTCACCGCGAGGACGCCGCCGAGCACGATCAGGCGACCCTCGGTGCGACGGCCGACCTCGCGCTCGGCCTCGCGAACGGAAAGCAGGTTGATCCGGATCATGTCTTGTCTCCCACGCGGCGCGCCGCGAGCCCGATCGTGACCGCCAGCGACGTCGCGTTGCGGCGCACGAACTCGGCGTCGACGACGCGGCCGAGCGTCACCCGCGCCAGCGGATCGGCGACTTCGACCGGCGTCTCGAGCCGCTCGCTCAACATGCGGGCGAGGCCTGCGGTGCGCGCCGTGCCGCCGCTCAGATAGACGGCGGAGAGCGGCTCCTCGGCGTCGGAGCGCCAGTAGAAACTGAGCGCGCGATGGATCTCCTCGACCAGGAACTGCACCGCCGGGGTGAGCGCCGCCTCGACCTGGTCGCGGCCGAGGTTGCCCGCCGTCCCGCCGGCCTTCAGCACCTCCGCCTCCTCCGGCGAGACGCCGAGGTTGCGCATCAGGACGTCGGTGAACTCGGCGCCGCCGACGGGGATGTCGCCGGTGAACGACGACCGCCCCGAGCGCAGGATGTTGATCGAGCAGTAGCGCGCGCCGACGTTGACGAGGCCGACGACGTGCGACTCCTCCAAGTCGTAGTTGAGCTCGAACATGTTCTCGAGCGCGAAGTAGTCGACGTCGACGATCACCGGCACGAGCCCGGCGTCGCGGATGACCGAGGTGTAGCTATTGACGATGTCCTTCTTCACCGCGACGAGCAGCACCTCGAGCTCGTCGCGCTCGGTATAGCCGAGCACTTGGTAATCGAGCGTCACGTTATCGAGGTGCTCGGGGATGGCGTTGCCGGCCTCGACCATCACCTGCTGGTCGAAGTTGGCTTCGTCGCTTCCCGACGGCAGGTGGATCTTCTTGATCATGACCGCGGGACCCGGGACGGCGGTGACGACCTCGCGCGAGCGGGCGCCGGTCTGCTTCACGAGGTCGCGAATCGTCTCCGCAACCACGTCGAAGTCTTGGATGAGGTTGTTCTGGACCGCGGTCGGCGGCAGCGGGGCGATTCCGGCGGTCAGCAGGCGAATGTTCCCGGCCGAGCCGTCGGTCTCGACGAGCTTCACGCAGCTCGAGCCGATGTCGAGGGCGAGGAGGGAGCTGCCGCCGCCACGGGAGAACGCACCGAGGGCGGAGCGTCCGAGCGCGCTGAACCGTTCGAGTCCGATCCTCATCGCATCCTCCCCCCACTCGCACCGCATCCCAATCGCTGCACGGCGCAGGTCGCGGCGGTGGCGCTACATGCGGATCGGAACGGCTCGGAAGACGCTGAAATACCACATGCCGAAAAGTATCCGCAATGAAAAAACACCTCGTTCACGATGCCCACCTCCTTGTGCGACTGCTCTGGTCCAGCGGCTTTTCCCACCACCCCTTCTCTTCAAACGAAGAGGCCCGACCCGAGCGCTCGGACCGGGCCTCTTCTTCAGAAAGGAGGGGCTATGACTGGGTGAAGCAAGCCGAGTGCCGCATCGACGACGGACAAACCCCTCGGTCGCGCAGCGACGGACCAAGCCCGGGCGCGAGAATGGGACAGGGAATCGTACGCGCCGGAACAGGACTGTCGTCGGTTTGACAGTCGGCAGCGGCACGACGGCTCGGCGCCTGGGAGTTCGCGTATACCGCGTCACCGGCGCGGAGCGACAATTGCTCAGCGGAACGACAATTGCTCAATCGATGCCTGCCATGAATCTGACAAGGACATTGGTAGTCGTCGCCGGAGCGACCCTGACGCTCGCCGCAGCGGCAGAAGCGGACTTCGTCGTTCATCTGCGGAGCGGCCTGACCCTGCGGGCAACGCGCTACTGGAGTGAAGGCGACACGATACAGTTGGAGCGGCGCGGCGGCCGGATCGGCTTGCCGCGCACCGCGATCGAATCGATCGTGGAAGCGGCGTCGCTTCCGCCGCGGGCGCCGGTCGCGGACGATGCAGCCTCCATGAAGGGCACCGCGAGCTCTCGCCCGGCGGCCGCTACGGTCACCGCCGCCGAGAAGCCGTCCGCACCCGGAGCGGAAACCACCGGGCGGCACGATGCGGCCGCCGCGGCGCCGAACGCGAAGACCCCCGACGCGGGTCTCGACGCCGATCTCGCCGAACGCAAAGACGAGGATCTCTCGACGCGCTCGGCGCGTCTCGACAAGCTCCTTCTCAAGGCGCACGGCGAGCTCAGCACCGCGCGCTTCGAGCACAAGTCCGACGAGGAGATCGAGCGGTTGCAGCAGCGGGTGGACGCGATCAACGGCCAGCGCCGCGACGTGATGCGGCGCCTCGGCACAGCTCGCTGACCGTCCGACGGTCTGGACCTCAGCCCGCGGCGCCGCGGCGCGCCGTCAGAAGACGTCGCGCCACGCCGTGACGACGATGGGCGCCGGCAAGGTGCCGGTCGGGCCGCCGGCTTGATTCGCGAGCGCGAGCGCCTGGCTGCTGAAGCGAATGTCGCTCGAGCCGCCGTCCCTGAAGTTGACGTCGGTCGTCCAGAGCGATCCGTGCAACGTCATGTTTCCGGTCACGTCGGTGATCCTCGTCGTCCCGCGCACGATGACCAATCCATCGAATCTGAAGTTGCCGTTGATCGTGACGCCGCTCTCGATGATCATGACCCCGCAGCCGCTGGCGGTGCCGTTCTCTTTGTAGGGGGAGCCGTTGCCGGGGCCGAGGTACGTGATTTTCGGGCCCCCGCCGCCCGCGGAGCAATCGCCCAGTGTGTTGTCGTTGCCGTTGATGTCGTAGTCATGCGGCGTGTACGGCATCTGGAGGAGATCGGTGACCATCTGATTGATCTGCGCGGCGCTCATTCCTTGCGCCGTCGCGACGCTCGGCGTCGGCGGGTTGCCAGGTACGAATCCGAGGCCGGTGACGTTGTCTTTCTGCTCAGCGCTGAGCGAGTCGCGCGTTTCGG
>Ga0137361_10002182_pt1 | contig 12404 bp, 7 predicted proteins | sample Mad1_80_16metaG_FD_104923 | JGI IMG/M metagenome (GOLD analysis project Ga0137361, IMG submission 104923) | Vadose zone soil microbial communities from Angelo Coast Range Reserve, California, USA - Mad1_80_16 metaG | ecosystem: Environmental > Terrestrial > Soil > Vadose zone | place: USA... | reverse complement strand
GATGTGCCGGCCCTGGGACTACCAGGGGTTCGTCTTCGTGAGCGGACGCTACGCGGGGACGCTCTCTCCCGCGCTCATGGACTCGCGCGCCGACGGCGCGCTCAGCGAGGTCCGGCTTCTCTCTTCGACGGAAGTCGAAGTGACCTTTCTCCGCTATGTCGATGCCGATCCCCTATGCTGTCCCTCACGGCTGAGCACGGTGCGCTACCGCATCGAGCGCCGGCCGAAGGGACCCGTGGTCGTCCCGCACTCCGTCCACACCAAGCCCACGCCCCTCCCCTCCTAGGCGGAGGCGGCGCCGAGCCAGTCGAGGAAGCTCAGCAGCGCCTTGTTGAACCGCTCGCTGTGCTGCGTGAAAAACCGGCGTCTCGGCTCAACGCTGCTGCTGGCTCTTCTGGCGTCCGGCCTCGTAGATCTCCTTCATCTTGCTTGCCATCACCTTGCTCCCGATGCCTCGCTTCATGGAGCCGCCCATTCCCGTGACCTGGTCCGTGAAGGCGTGGATCGTGGTGACCGCCACCGTGCCGCCCTGGACGGGCAGGAAGCCGGCCACCGTCTGCTCCGCGTTGTAGCCGGTGCTGACGTAGTACTCGCGCCGCGCGACCACGCGCGCCGCGCCGTCGGCGGCCACCATGACGTGGGCGAGGATGTAGGTCATCTCGTCGTGGATGAGGGATTTGACCCAGAAGAACTTCTCCTCCATCCCCGGCAGGGTGGCCTTCGGGTAGTCGACCAGCACCTTCTGGAAGGCGGGGAGGTACTTCTGCAAGCCCTGAGTCGCCTGGCTGGCCTTGCGCAGGTCCGCGGCGGGCTCGCTGGTGCGCCCGCTCCCGCGGTCGTAGGGGGCGATCCTCGCGAGACCGGAGGCGCGGTAGGCCTGGTAGCGGGCGAGCAACATGCGCCGGAGCTGCTCCTGCACCGCGGTGGGGGGGCTGCCCGCGAGCGCCTTGAAGGCGGCGATCTCGCTCGCGCTGAGATTCAGGGCATCGCCCGCCTTCGCGTTGGCCAGGGCCTTGGCCTCGTCGGGGGTGAGGGTGAGCTTGGCGAAGTCGGCCAGGCTCCCTGCGCCGCTCAGCTCGCCGAAGGTCTCCACCTGGCTATCCGCAGTGATGAGCTCGCCCGTCACGATCTGCTTGGCGAGCGCGTCGGGCGGCGTCTTCACCAGAAAGGCCATGGCGAAGGCCAGGTCCCGCTCGGAGACGCCCTTGAGGCTCACGTTGACGAACTGGCCGCTCGTGACGTTCGCCTTGTCGCTGGCGGAGAGTCCCGCGCTGGTGAGGACCTCATCGGCCGTGGGCTCGGCCCTCGCGATGTCAAGAGCGCAGAGGCATAGCAAGGTCAGGATCGCCCCGACGGTCAGGATGGCTCGGCCTCGTGTCATGATGGAGTCCTTTCCGTGTCGGAGGTTGCCTCCACGAAGATCCGACTGAGCAGCGCGCCGTGGTCCGAGAGGGCCTCGCGCGTGAAGCGCTCCGCATCGTATCCGGGATCGACGAGGGACGTCTCGATCCCTCGCCCCGAGCCCGCCACGAGCATGGTGTGGTCGAGATTCAACGCCCCGGACACTCGCTTGCCCACCAGCCGGGCGCAGAACGCGTCTCCACCCCGCGCCGAGGCTCTCGAGGCGCGCGCGCGGCTCGGCGCCATGACGGTGGCCATGGCCACCGACAGCATGACCAGCGCGCTGCGTGGTCGGTACGTCGTGCCTCCTCCCGGCGTCATTGACGCTTTCGCGTGCTCTCGCCGGCCCGCGCGAGAGGAGAGCCGACGCCGGCGCCCAGCTCGGCCTCGGCGGCGCGCGCAATGGCCTGGATGATCGTGGGGAAATCCTCCTGGGTCGCCACCTTGCTGCGCGACGGAAATCCGTTGGCGACGAGCACCTCACCCGGACGGATCTCGAGGGTGGCCATCTTCCGGAGCGGCACCCCTCCGAGGCGATCGGCTGCCGTCCGCAGCGGGGCCCAGTTGCCCTGGCAGAACTGGTCAAATTCCTTCCGGTCGGCTTCGAGCGCGGCGGAGAGTCCCGCATCAGCCAGCTTCCACGGCGAGAGCGACGGCCCGATATTGAAGTTGCGATGCCGCACGAGCTGGTTGTCGGGGACGCGCTTGGTCGAGTCCCACCAGATCCCGTCGACGTAGGCGAAAGCCCGCTGGGTCGCCTCCTTGGGAAGCGGCCCGAGCTTGGCCAGGGCATCCTTGAGGAGCGCGGTGACGGCGCGGTTGTACTCGATCTCGCTGGAGGCTTCCTGACGGCGGATGACGGTGGCGGCGATCTTGGCGCCGATCAGGTTGGAGTAGAGATCTTCCGGCGAAAAGGCGGATGGCTGCTCGGAGAACCGCGTGGACGACCATTTGTACCAGGTGGCGATCTCGTGCCAGATGGACGCTTGAAAGTCGAGCCACTCCGCGAGGCGGACGACCACCTCACGGATCCGGTAGGTCCTGACGAGACGCGCATCGAGGGGACGGACGATGACGCGACGCTCGGCGCCTTCTCCGGCGATGGGAAAGGATCCGCCGGAGGCCGCCAGACGGCCGATCTGCACGGCGAAGAAGAGGGCGCGGTCAGCGTTGTCGCGCACGTGCGAAATGTCGATGAAGCCGCCCCGGCAGGTGTAGAGGATCCCGGACGCCTCGTCGGAGACCACGCCGTCCTCCCCGCGCGCCTGCAGGGCCAGGGCGCCCTTGTTGTACTTGTGCGTGCCGAGCCCGTCGATGTCGAGCACGTTCTGGATCTCGTACCCGGGCATGGGCACCGAGCGGATCTGCACCCCGATGTCGTGGCCAAAGACGCAGCAGGGACGCAGGCGGCTCGGCTCGGGCAGATCGGCGAGCTCCTTGGTATCGAGGCCGGCGAAGAAGGCAGACTCCATCTCCTCGTCACGTACGTTCGGCTGTTCCCACTTCTGCTGACAGGCGGCGAGCGGCAGTATCAGCAGGACCAACCACAATCCGACACGCAGGCGCCGCTTCACGCGGTAGCGCGCGCGCCTCGATGGCTGGAGGCGCGTGAGGTTGTTGACGATCTCCCAGAGCCCGAGGACCGTGTCGGCGAGGGCCTGCTTGACACCTTCCTCGTTGGCAAGGCTCACGGATCGAGTGGCGGATTCGCGCGGCTCTGGGCCCTGCGTCATGCCACGCACACCCTAGCCCCATCGTCGAGCAAGATCAACGGCGGGGGCCTTGCTATTCCGTCCGGAGATCGCTAGGCTGCGGGCAGCATCACGAGGGGCGCCCGTTGCGGGGCCCGTAATCTCGCTGTCATAGCTGACACCGAAGAGCCGTCGAGCCACCATCGGAACGCTCGATGCCACGGCCTCAAACCCAGAGCATGCGCTCCGCGCCTCGCCTCGCGCGCGTTCGCTCGACCAAGCCGCGTCGCACGGTAACGGCTTGTCCCGGGACGTACACGCGCGGTGATCGGCGAGGGGAGAACTCGGGACCAGAGGAGGAGATCATGACCAGGGCCCTGTCGGACAAGGAACTCGATCTCATCGACGCCTACTGGCGGGCAGCCAACTACCTATCGGTGGGCCAGATCTATCTCTATGACAACCCGCTGCTCAAGAAGTCCCTGACCGAGGAGCACGTGAAGCCGCGGCTGCTCGGCCACTGGGGCACCACGCCCGGGCTGAACTTCATCTATGCGCACCTCAACCGGCTCATCAGGAAGCACGACCTCGACATGATCTACGTCACCGGTCCCGGCCACGGCGGACCGGGCCTCGTGGCCAATGCCTACCTCGAGGGCACCTACAGCGAGGTCTACGCGAACGTCTCTCAGGACGAGGAAGGGATGAAGCGGCTCTTCACCCAGTTCTCCTTCCCGGGCGGCATCCCCAGTCACGTGGCGCCGGAGACGCCCGGCTCGATCCACGAGGGAGGGGAGCTCGGCTACGCCATCTCGCATTCCTACGGCGCGGCGTTCGACAATCCCGACCTGATCGTGGCCTGCGTGGTGGGCGACGGGGAGGCGGAGACGGGTCCCCTCGCCACGAGCTGGCATTCCAACAAGTTCCTGAACCCGGTGACGGATGGCGTGGTCCTGCCCATCCTGCATCTCAACGGCTACAAGATCGCCAATCCCACCGTGCTGGCCCGGATCAGCCCCGAAGAGCTGGATCAGCTCCTCCGCGGCTACGGCTACACGCCCCACTTCGTCGAGGGACACGAGCCGGCGGCGATGCACGAGCTCATGGCCTCCACCCTGGACACCGTGATCGAGGAGATCCAGCGCATCAAGGCCGACGCGCGGCGAAAGGGCTTCACGGGCCGCCCCCGCTGGCCCATGATCGTGCTCCGCTCGCCCAAGGGCTGGACGTGTCCCAAGGAGATCGACGGCAAGCGCACCGAGGACTACTGGCGCTCGCACCAGGTGCCAATGGGGGAGATGCACGACAACCCCGCCCACGTGCAGATCCTCGAGGAGTGGATGAAGAGCTACCGGCCCGCCGAGCTCTTCGACGAGTCCGGCCACCTCAAGCCCGAGCTGGCCGATCTTCCTCCGAAGGGCCACCGGCGCATGAGCGCCAATCCGCACACCAACGGCGGCATTGTCCTCAAGGACCTGCGCATGCCGGACTTCCGCGACTACGCGGTCTCCGTGCCGTCGCCCGGCGCCGCCACCGCGGAGGCGACCCGTGTCATGGGCAAGCTCCTCCGCGACGTGATGCAGATGAACCTCGGCACGCGGAATTTCCGGCTCTTCAGCCCGGACGAGAACAACTCGAACCGCTGGCAGGACGTGCTGGAGGTGACGAACCGCGCCTGGGTGGCGGACACCGTGCCGTGGGACGATCATCTCGCCCCCGACGGCCGGGTGATGGAGATGCTCAGCGAGCACCAGTGCCAAGGCTGGCTCGAGGGCTACCTGCTCACCGGCCGCCACGGCTTCTTCTCCTGCTACGAGGCGTTCATCCACATCATCGACTCCATGTTCAACCAGCACGCCAAGTGGCTCAAGGTGTGCAATCACATCCCGTGGCGCCGGCCCGTCGCCTCCCTCAACTACCTGCTTTCCTCGCACGTGTGGCGACAGGACCACAACGGCTTCAGCCACCAGGACCCCGGCTTCATCGATCACGTCGTCAACAAGAAGGCGGACGTGGTGCGCGTGTACCTGCCTCCCGACGCCAACTGCCTCCTCTCCGTGACCGACCACTGCCTGCGCAGCCGCAACTACGTGAACGTGGTGGTGGCGGGCAAACAGCCCGCCCCGGTGTGGCTGACCATGGATCAGGCCGTCAAGCACTGCGCGGCGGGCGTGGGCATCTGGGAGTGGGCGAGCAACGACCGCGGCGGCGATCCCGACGTGGTCATGGCATGCTGCGGCGACGTGCCGACCCTCGAGACCCTGGCCGCGGTGGACATCCTGCGCCGCCACGCCCCGGATCTGAAGGTGCGCGTGATCAACGTGGTGAACCTCATGACCCTGCAGCCCCCGAGCGAGCATCCGCACGGCCTGTCCGACCACGACTTCGACGCGCTGTTCACGACGGACAAGCCGATCATCTTCGCCTTTCATGGCTACCCGTGGCTGATCCACCGGCTTACTTACAAGCGGCATCCTCACGACAACATCCACGTGCGCGGCTACAAGGAAGAGGGCACGACCACCACGCCGTTCGACATGTGCGTCCTGAACGATCTCGACCGATTCCACCTAGTGCAGGACGTCATCGACCGGGTGCCCAAGCTCGGCTCCCGCGCCGCCTACGCCAAGCAGGCGGTGCGCGACAAGCTCATAGAGCACAAGCAGTACATTGCCAAGCACGGCGACGACATGCCGGAGATCACGGGCTGGCGGTGGGGCCAGGAGGCCAAGGCGGGAGGGGTGCGCTCCACCGAGGCCGACAACGAGTGACACCCCGAACTTCGCGCGCGGGTACGCCGGATACCGCGAACTTTTCCTGTCGGGCCTACGCCTGGCGATCGGTGAGACGCAATGACCACGAACCGCGGCCGGATGGTCGCCTATGCTCTCACGCAAGTGCGGGACAACAAACTCTAATGAACGTCAAGCGAGTACTTGGAGCACCAACCCTGGTTGCACGCGGCTATCCTAAAATAGTACGGATTGCCGGTATTATTTCGGACATAGCCAATGCTTCCGGTGGCTGCGCTACCATGCAGGCGAACAGTAGTGAACAGTGTGTTGTCGCTGGAATTGAAAACCTCTACGACATACTCCTGAACATACGGGGAGACATTCCAATGGAGGGTACTGCTATAGGGGCATGTCTGGATGTGAGCAGGTGCTGGTCCGTTAATGCACGTCCCCACGGAGTTTGTAACACTCAGCCCTGACGGAACTGAAATACCTGCAACATTATTTACCGCGGCCACTTCCGGGCTCCACGCTCCGCATTGGGCGTCCCTGCCCCCGAGGTTCGAGAGACCCGTGTTGCAGGCTCGCACCGAAAATTTATAGAATCCCCAAAACGGGAGAGTAAATGTGTACGATTGAACATTGACACCGTGGGCCGGGCAATACCAGCCGTCGCCGGTTGCGCCCCCACCAACTGCCGTGCAACTGGCCGGCATCGTTCCCATGCGTGCCCGATCCGCCGACACGGAACTAGCAGGCATGATCTTCACGTCATAGCCGTTTTCAGAGGTGGCCCGATCATCCCAATGGATTGTGATTGAGCCGGCTCTTATCTCACCTACCCTGACTCCGTCATACGGAGTGTTGCCGCTTTGAGCCTCGGGCGGTCGAAGGCCATCGATGACTTTTTGGGTCAATGCAGAATGGGCCCCGGTATATGGGTCATTCATCCTGAGAGCTGTTTCAATTTGGTAACCGTAGACGTTATAACCGGCGGCGTTGGGGTGCGATATACCAAAGCTGAGCTGAAAACCAACAACTCCCTCGAAAAAGCCGGGGAGCATGTCGAAACCTTGTCTGGCGAGCGCGTCAGAATTGAGGTTTACATATCGACTGGCAGTTGGCACACACAAACCATGCCCGCGAAAATCCGGTGCGGCAACCGCCAACCATCCCAATCCGAAGGGGCTTTGCGCGGCACTATAAGGGGCGGCCACTGCGGTGATCACAGCATTCAAACCCTCCGGCGCCGTGTTGTTGATCATCAGGGGTTCGCCACCGTCAAGATGGCCTACGGTGTACATTACATCTTTGCTGGTGGGAAAACCCACATCGGCGCCATGTGCAGTCGTGTAATCAGTGGCCTGGCAAAGTGTATCAGCTGTGCCCGGGCCAGCAGCTTTGCTTAGCACCTTGGGACCTTTGCTCACGAACACCCTGAAACCCGGTGTTGTGTCCAATCCCCTGCTTGCAATATTCGCATTAAGATCAGCATAACTTTTGTGGCTTGAAGTTTGATTTGGCACTGTCTGACCCAAAAGTCTCTTCGCCCTATCTGAGGTGGGTAGTACCCATATATTCGTTATTTCGTCGTTAAAACCGCCGGCGGTCTCATAAACACTTGTATCAGTATTCACAGAGCAAGTCGGACAATAGTTCCCCATCATACGTGCATAACTGCGATCATCTATGTCATTGCCGCCGATATGCGCATAGATTGCGTCTAGCTCACCGCCATTATTGGCCTTCCATGTAACGACCCGATCTAATTGCGGTGGCTGGGTCGTTTGAAGAAATTTACCCGAGCCCCCCGACGTATACGGGTGACCATTACGGTCAAATGAGCCATCGGCAATGAGAGGATGATGGGCATCATATGAATTTTCTCTTCTGTCACCCAGACTGCCGATCCACGACGTATCAATCACATGTTTTATCTTTGCTCCCGTACAGGCGACACTAGCCATTCTAAATTGAACACCATCAACACCCGCATAGCCATAACGCGCTTTCAATTTGGCGTGGGCCTGTGCCGGCCCCGACAAATCACTGCGATGGCAGGTGAAACGGTCGTCGTCATCTTTATCTTTTTGAGAACGATCGGTACCTGCAGTTCCTGTGGATGTAACGGTGTATGTATCACTGCTCTTCGGCAATCTATTGAAGGTATGGTTTCCGTTCTTTGGATGAGCGTTTGGATTGGCAACCACCGTAGTTGAATCATGACCCCAACTCAAACCGGTGAAATTATCGTGATTTGATGGATCCGCGATGCCGGTTTCAGGGGTACCCTCACCGGCGGCAAAAGAATCGCCAACAGCCGCCCAAACAAATTTGGTGGAATTGGCTACGGTGGCCTTTAGTGAATCGGCTGCCATGGGTGGCGGCGACCCGGTTCCACCCGATGCCTGCGCAAGCTGATTGTCGATCATGTGCTTGTCGAGGCCCGCCGTATTACCCGTGTATACCGAAATTAGCAGCGCGAAAATGGCACATACTGATAGTTGAGTTTTGCGAAACTTCAATGTGCGCATACGCCGACCCCCCATGCATTCATTTCTGCTTTCATACAACCAGAGCGTAGCCCGCACAAAGCGGGTCTCCCGACCTGACTGACGGACCGCTCAGCCCTGGCGAGCTCGCCATCAAGGCCGCTTGATCTTGACGTCCTCTAGCGGGCCCGAATATGCGAAGCTTCGGATCAGGTTGATCCCCGGCTCCTCGACGCGCGGACTGACGCCCCAGATGAACGCCAGCTCGTAGATCGGAATCTGGATCATGCGGTCGTGGAGGATGCCCTGGATCTGGTGGATCAGCGCCTCGCGCTTCTTCGCGTCCGTCTCCCGCGCCTGGCGCTGGAACAGGTCCTCGACCTCGGGGACCACGCCGGACGTGTAGACGCCGTTCTTGCTGACATAGGCTTCGAGCCGGGTGGCCGCGTTGCCGCCGGCGCCCGTGATGCCGACGATCACGTTCTTCAGCTTCTTCTCGCGCCATGCGGTCGTCATGGCCGCGCGCTCCATGGTGCGAATCCTGGTGCGGATGCCGACATTCTGCAGATACCCGGCGAGCGCCTCGCCCATCGAAAAGTAGGGCGGCCAGGGATAGAGGTCGCCCGCGTCGAAGCCGCTGGGATAGCCGGCCTCGGCGAGCAAGCGCTTGGCCTTCGTGGGGTCGAACGGATCCGGTTCGAAGAACCGTGAGAACTGCAGCACGCGTGGGATCAGCGAGCCCGTGGGAAACGAGAAGCCCAGCGTCTCGGCCTGGTTGAGCGCCTTCCGGTCGAGCGCAAGGCTCGCCGCCTGCCGCACGCGGATGTCGTGCCATGGCGACCTCGGATCCCACTGGTCGGGCAGGTCCAGCCAGAACGTGCCCTGCGACTCCTTGGGGGCGACGAGCTTGAAGCCCGGCGTCTTCTGGATGTCCTCCGCGACCGGGCCGGTCAGCAGGTAGGCGATGTCGATCTCGCCCTTCTTGAGTGCGGCGGCGCGCGTGGTCTCGTCCGGCATGCTGCGGAGGACGAGTCGCTTCACGTTGGGCGTCTTGCGCCAGTAGCCGTCCCACGCTTCCATCACGAGTTCCACGCCGGGATTGAAGCTCACGAACTTGTACGGCCCCGCGCCGATCGGCGCGCGCTTGAATCCGTCTTCGCCAACCTTTTCGACGTAGGCCTTCGGGACGATCCAGCCGGATCCGGTGGCCGACGTCCCATAGAACGTCATGAAGTCGGGCCAAGGCTCCTTCAACACGAAGCGGATCTTGCCGGCGTCCACGATTTGGACTTCTCGCACGCGCTCCTTGAGGAGCTTGGCGCCGGCGCCCCTGTACCGGTCGAACGAGAACTTCACGTCGGTCGCCGTCACCGGCTCGCCGTTGTGGAACTTCACCCCCTTGCGGAGAACGAACTCGTAGGTGAGCCCGTCCTTCGACTCCGTCCACGACTCGGCGAGGCTCGGCGTGTTGAGTCCGGCGGGCATGGGCTTCACGAGCGCGTCGTGAAGCGCGTAGAGCACCATGAAGGGCGTGATGATGCCCTCGGTCTCCGCGGGATCGAGCCATCGGGAGGCCAGGGTGATGTGCACGGCCCAGGTCATCGTCCCTTCCGGATTGGCGTCCGCTGGCCGGACCCCCCCGCATACGAGCATCGCGACGAGGAGCGAGATGGCACAGGATTTGGTAGGGGCTCTCATATCTCTCCCTCGCATGAGCAGGTGTTGAGGTGCGCGCCATGTTGACACCGGCCCGAGCCCGACGCAAGAGCGTAGCTGACACAAGACCCGTTCTCAGTCGGCCGAGGGTCAGGCTCTCGCCTTGGCACAGCTGCGCCGGACGGATACAGCTGATCGTTACGATCGACGACCCCGCCGTGATTCAAGACCAGATTTGACCTCGAATCCCCGCTCTGGCAGGATCGGCGCGAGGTGCGAACCGGTTTATCCGCGCTGGGCCGAGGGAAGACCCTCGGGGCTCGACGGGCCATGACTGAGAATGGGTTTTTATGTTATCTACGCTCAAACCAGGAGGGACGCCGTGCCCAGCGAACACGATAAGATCGACACCCAGAAAGTCATCGCCAGGCTGAACACCATCCTCGAGCTCGAGCTCGCGGGCGTGGTGCGCTACGTACATTACTCGCTGATGGTCTTCGGACACGCGCGCATTCCCATCATCGGCTGGATGCGCGACCAGGCCACGGAGGGCATGAGCCATGCCTCGATGGCCGGCGAGCACGTAACCGCGCTTGGCGGCCACCCTTCGCTGAAAATTGGCAAGTTGGTCGAGTCCCACAAGCACGACATCGTTCAAATTCTCCAGGAATCTCTGGATCACGAGCACGCCACGCTTCGCGAGTACTACAACCTGCTCGAGCTCGTCATTGACAAGAGCGTCTGGCTTGAGGAATACGCCCGCGAGCAGATCCAGCTCGAGGAGCAGCACATTGCCGAGGTCGAGAAAATGATTCGCAAGCCGGGCGAACTGCGCCCCGCCGATTGATCTCACGACGCGGAACCGAGCGTTGGCGTCGCGGCGAGCGGTGGAGGTGTCTACGCTCGGAGCCAGTCCGTGACGTGTCGGGCGCACGTCGCGAGGCTCTGCGTCATGTCCACAACGAGGTGGCCGTCCTCCCGGCGACCGCGCCGGGCAACGTACTCGTCTCGTTGATGGAGGTACGTGTCCCAGGTAGCGTCCGAGAACCCTTCGTGCCGCTGCCGCCTGCGTTCCATCCGCTGCCTTACGAGGTCGGCCGGCAGCTCGCACTCGATCCATCGCACGGCCGCGCCGGCCGAGGAGACCATGTGGCGCACCGCCATTCGATCCTCCTCACGAAGAAACGTGCCATCGAGCACCACGCCGCCGTCCTCGGCCATCAGGCCGCGGCCCCTTTCCACCAACGCCTGATAGGTGCGCTGATTCGCCTCGGGGCCGTAGGCTCCCTGTCCATAGTCGGCCACACCCTTCTCGTTGCCGAACAGTTCCTGGCGGACGGCGTCGGTCGATACCACACGGAGTCCCAGCTCACCCGCGACCGCCCGAGCCATGGAAGTTTTCCCGGTACCGGCAAGTCCCATCACGACAACGGTGGTCGGCCGGCGCAGAGGCGTCGCATAGCGACGGGCCAGCTCGAAATACTCAGCGGCCCGCTCGGCCGCCCGGCTCTTGTCGGCAGTGCTGAATTCCGGCTCGTCCAGTCGGAAGCTGAGCACTTTGCCGCGCACGTACGCCCGATAGCAGCGATAGAAGGGAAGGAGACGGAACAATCCCGCGTCGGCCGCGTGTGCCGTGTACCGTTCGGTGACGTAGTAGCTCAGATCGGGCCGCCCCAGGGCATCTAGGTCCATGGCGAGAAAAGCTACCTCGCTCGCCAGGTCGCAGCATCGGAAGCGATCGTTGAACTCGATGCAGTCAAAGATACAGATGCCGTTGATGACGCACACGCTCTCGCCGCGGACGTCTCCGTGGCCGTCGACAACCCGGCCCCCGCGAATCCGTTCGTCCAAGACGGCCCGGTTGCGCGCGAGCCATTGCTTGACCCAATCCCGCAGGAGCTGATATGCGGAAGTCTCTATGGTTCGGCCCACGAAAGAGCTCGTCTGGGTGAAGTTTTCATCCCAGTTGCGAAGCGCCTGCTCCCACGTGCCCCACGCGTCGATCTCCGGCCCGCGACGGGCGGTCCGGTGAAATTCGCTCAACCGGTGCGCCACGCGATCGAGATGCGCCTCCGTCACGACCTGGCGGCGCACCATCTCGTCCAGCATGCGATCGGCGGGCAGCCGCTTCATGAGGACGGCGTAGTCGATCACCGGGCCGGCATCCGAGAGCTGCGGCAGGCCTTCCACTTGACCGATCGGCTGGACTCCCAAATAGGTGTGCTCGCACAGCCGTCGATTGAGACTGACTTCGGCCTCGCACGCGATGCGGCGCTGCTCGAGCGTCGAGTAGTCGAGAAAGCCGAAGTTCACAGGCTTTTTCAGCTTCAGTACGCGCTCACGGCCCAGCAGGACGACTGAGATATGCGTCTGCATCATCTCGACGGGCACCGGCTCCTCCGAAGCCCATTGCGGCGCGTATCGCAGTT
>Ga0137361_10002174_pt1 | contig 12433 bp, 9 predicted proteins | sample Mad1_80_16metaG_FD_104923 | JGI IMG/M metagenome (GOLD analysis project Ga0137361, IMG submission 104923) | Vadose zone soil microbial communities from Angelo Coast Range Reserve, California, USA - Mad1_80_16 metaG | ecosystem: Environmental > Terrestrial > Soil > Vadose zone | place: USA... | reverse complement strand
GCCGCGGTCGCCTGGCCGCTTCCGGACCTGGTTGTCATGCGGCACGCGCTGAGCCTTCCGGACTCGCGCCACGTCGTGAAGCGCTGGATCGACGCCCACGTGGATCCCAACAAGCCGATCGCGGTCGAGCTGTACGGGCCCGTGTTCCAGCTCGGGGAACGGGCGATGGTGATCTGGCCTTTCTTCGCGACGCAGTCCCAGCTGGCGCGTCCCACATATCATCCCGAGTTTCTGGACGGGATTCAGCTCCACGTCGCCTCGGGTGAGATCTCGCGGCGTTTCCAGGCGGAGCCCGCGAAGTATCCGGTCGAGAACGCCTATTACAGCTGGCTCCGTGACCACGCGACCGTGGTCTGGGAATCGAAGGACGAGAAAATGTCCGGCCCGCACATCGTGGTCCGGCGCCTGCCGCCGAACATCAGCACGCGGGCGCGCCGCGACAGCATTTTCAACGCCGCCATGCCGGTGCCCAATCATGTGAACCGGGTCGAGCTCTGGGCCTGGGACTTTGCGAAGCTCTTCGCCCGCGTCGGGGATCATGTCCGCGCCGAGGAGTGGGCAAGGCGGGGGCTCGAGGTCGAGGTCGAATCCATGGAGGGACCGCTCCGGAACCAGCTCGCGATGGCCCTGTACCGGGAGGGCAAGATCGATACCGCCGAGACCGAGATGCGGATCGCCATCCAGAAACAGCCCAAGAACCCGACGTTCCGGATCAACCACGCTTCCATGCTGAGCGAGATGGGCCGGCTACCCGGGGCCCTGCAAGAGGCACGGAACGCGTATGAGCTATCGGGGCGGGATCCGCGGGTCCACATCAATATCGCGCAGGTTCTGGGGCAGATGGGCCGGTACGACGAGGCTGTGAGCGAGCTCTTACAGGTAGCACCGGGAAATCCACAGCGCGGGCTCGCGCTCCGCGATGCCGCCATTCTTCTCTTGAATCATTCCGACCGGCCGGACGAGGCGCTCGATCTTCTGCGCGAGTCGATCCAGCTGGACCCAAACCAGGAGCAGTCCGACCTCGTGCGTCAGCAGATCGCGCGGCTGGAGGCCGTGCTCAGGCGGAAGTAGGGGCCGGGAGCCGGGTCGCCCCCGGCTCACAACCCATACTCCTTCTGCTTTCGATAGAGCGTCCTGAGCCCGATACCCAGGATCTTCGCCGCCTTCTGCTTGTCATGGCCCGTGGCGCGCAGGGTCGCCTCGATGGCGCGCCGCTCGATCTCCTGCATCGACATGCCCACGGTAAGATTGAGGTCCTCCCCCGAGGCGGCGCGCTGAACCCGAAGCTGGATCGGAAGGTCCGAGACCTCGAGGGCGCGTTTCCCCTGCGCATAGACGACCATTTCCTCGATCGTGTTCTTCAGCTCCCGCACGTTGCCGGGCCAGTCGTACTGCATGAGCCGGTCCGCGACCCCTCGGGTGATTCCGGTGACCTTCCGACCGTGCTCGCGGTTCAGCTCCCGGATGAAGGTTTCGACCATGAGCGGGATGTCCTCCTTGCGCTCCCGAAGCGGCGGCACCTCGAGCTGGATCACGCGCAGGCGGTGGTAGAGGTCCTCGCGGAACTCTCCGCGCGCGGCGAGCACGTCCAGGCGCCGATTGGTCGCGGCGATCACGCGCACGTCCACCTTCACGGTCTCGTTTCCGCCCACGCGCTCGAACTGCCGGTCTTGCAGCACGCGGAGGAGCTTCGTCTGCACGGGAGGCGCGATCTCGGAAACTTCGTCCAGGAAGAGGGTGCCTTGCTCCGCCAGCTCGAAACGGCCTTTTCGCTGCTGGTCTGCGCCCGTAAAGGCCCCCTTCTCGTGGCCGAACAGCTCGCTCTCGATGATGTTGGCCGAGAGCTCGGCGCAGTGCAGCTTCACGAAGCGCTCGCCGCGCCGCGGGGAGAGCTGGTGGATGGCTTGCGCGATCAGCTCCTTCCCCGTGCCCGTTTCCCCGTAGATGAGTACCGTTGCCTTGGTGGGCGCGATCTGGACGATCTTCTCGGAAAGCTCCTGCATCACGCGGGAGTTCCCCGTGAGGGTGGGAACCTTGAGACGCTCGTCCAGCCGGTCCGTGAGGTCCGAGACGCGGTTCACGAGCTGCTGGTGGGAGAGGGCACGCTCGACCACCGCGAGGAGCCTCGTGAAATTGAGAGGGCGGAGCTGGAAGTCGTATGCGCCCTGGCGCATCGCCTCGGTGGCGAGCTCGAGCGACCCGGCGTCGGCGATGAGGATGACGCACACTTCGGGATTCCGTCGCTTCGCCACCTCGAGGAGCCGCATCCCCTCCACGCGATGCGCCTTGAGCTCCGTGATCACCAGCTCGGGCCCGGCGCCGTCCACGACACCGGCCGCTTCGGGCGCCGGACGGTCGAGAAGGTTGAACGCCTGCTCGCCGTCCTTTGCCCAATGAACCTCGAAGCCCTTCTCGGTCAGGAAGGACTCGAGCTGTTTGGTCTCGGAGGAGTCCTTATCGACGATCAGCGCGCGGGGGCGATGCAACAAGGAGGGTCTCCGGTTTCGGTGAAAGTCACGTGAACAGAGTAGTTTACGACGAAAGTAGGGCGCCCGTCAATAAAACGAGGAGACCCCCATATCCGGTGGGGGTCTCCTCCCTTGGTGAACCTGCGTTTACGACTTCGGAACTACTCGGGCCAAACGAAAACGAGCCTTCATCCCGCTCGTTCTTGGGACCTCTGCGCCTCGTTCGACCGGAACGGCTCCGTGATCACAACCTTGACCCCGGAGATCGTCTTCGTTACGACGTTCCGGACCTGATCCAAGGCGGTGTTGCTGATCTCGCCCGCTCCGATCATCGCTCCGGACGCCGCGGCGGACGCGGCCTGCTCGGCCGTCATGCCCACGTCCCGAGCACCCTTGATCGCGCCTTCGACCGCGCTCTTGGCGGTGCGGCCCACGTCGCCACCCACCTCGGCGCTTTCTTTCACCAGCGCGGCGGCGGTGGCGCTCACGGCTTCGATGCCCGTCTTGCCCACCTGCTTCGCTCCGCGCAGGGCTCCGACCATGATGGAGCTCGCGGCGGACTCGACCTCGCCGCCCACCTGGGCCACTCCCTGAATCGTGCCGGTGATCGTGTCGGCAATCAGGGCGCGCAGCTCCGACCCTGTCGCCCGCGTACCCTTGAGGGCGCGAACCAGAGCGCTGCTCGTAGCGTCCACGATCGCGCCCGCCACATCGCCGACTCCGCGGATCGCCTGTACGACGTACTCCTTCGCCTCTTCGACGAGATTCTTCGTCCCTCGTTCATTCATCGCGTGCCTCCTCTGTAGAGGGTCACCGGGGCGCGGAAGGTATGCACCCCGCGTAAGAGCCCGTCGAGCATGCCATGTGCCATGAGGGCTCTGGGACCGGATAACCTCAGGCGGGTATGCCGGATAGGGGGATCGGGATGGGCCTGTTCGAGAGCTGCGGGGGAGCCGCGCCGACGTTCCGGTTCGTACTAGATGAACGCAACCGGGCAGCGATGCGTTGGTCGGATTCAGCCGCTGGAAATGAGGGGGGCGCTACGTCAGCGCGTCGGCAACGTTGATGCCGTATTCCTCTGGGTTCAGCGCGGAAACAATCCCAACGGTGTAGGTGTCGCTTCCCGCTTCGCGATGGCTCAGGTCCACGGTGGCGCCGCTCACCCGCTTCCGGTCGCGGTCCGCCACGATCTTCACCTTGGGGCGGAAGATGTCTTGGCTGTTGTGCTCGGTCACGACGCCGATCTCGTTCGTGTCCAGCAGAACGACCGTTCCAGCGGGATACATCCCGACCGTGTTCACGAACGCCTTGATGAGGAGCGGATCGAACTTCTCCTTGTTCGCGATGAGCATGTGGTGAAGCGCCTCGTAGGGCGTGAAGGGCGTCTTGCGGTACGACCGGTGCGCGGTCATCGCGTCGAAACAGTCCGCGATCGCCACGATCCTACTGAAGAGCGACATCGCGAGATGGTCTCCCAGCCTGGGGTAGCCGCTCCCGTCGATGTTCAGGTGGTGCTCGAAGGCGACGATCATGGCGCGCAGCGCGAGCTCGTTCAGGCCGCGGAGTTTCGAGATCATCTTCACGCCCTGGACGGGATGGTCGGTCATGAGCTTCCATTCCTCGGCTGTGAGCTTGCCGGGCTTGTTGAGCACCCAGCCCGGAATTGTCGCCTTACCAAGGTCGTGGAGGATGGCCGCCACGCCCAGCTCCCCGAGCATTTTCTTGTTGAGCCCCAGACGCTGCCCCAGCGAGATCGAGAGGATCGAGACGTTCACGCAGTGCTGGAACGTGTACTCGTCGTGGTTCTTGATCGCGGTGAGGCCGATCAGGGAGAACTCCTCGCTCAGGATCAGGTCCACGATCGACTGCACGGCCCTCTTCGCCTTGCGCAGATCCACCGGGCGCTTGTCGCGCGCGCTCAGCATGACTGTCTTGGTCGCCTCGATCGCGCGGTAGAAGGTGCGCTTCGCCACCTTGCGCGAATCGCGGGCTTCCTCGACGTTGATCGTTCCGCTCTGGGGCACCACGGTCCGGAGCGGCACCAGGTGCTGGACGGACAGCTTGGTGAGCGAGCCGCTGAAATCCTCGTAGGGGTCCGCCGCTTTCAGATCCACGTCCAGGAAGAGCCTCACGAACTTCTTCACCTCGGGCGGCGAGACCTTCCCGGCGAAAGCGAAGCCCGAGAGGCCCCGGTTCCGGAATTCGTCGATCAGGTACTGGTAGCTGGCGTAGCTCGAGCCGTCCAGCTTGAGGCGGCCCTGGTTGATGTAGAGGAAGTCGCCTACCGCCTGGAGTTTGAATTCGCCCTCGGCGGTGAAGAGCTGATCCACGGTCTCGATGAAGTTGACGAGCGGCCCGTGGAACGCCACGTTCCCGACGTCGTGGATCCTCGCGGTCTTGAGGAGCACGCAAAGCTGCATGGCCAGGCTTCGTCCCTGGACCAGGATCCGCTGGGTCGAGGAGTCCTGTCCCTGCGGCATGGGTGTCCGCGTCGTCGGCGCGTTCATGCCTTCCCCTCACCCGGTGAGGAGTCCACCGGGGGCGGCTCGTCGTCCATTTCGTCCCTCCGCCGGGCGCTCCTGCCCGCCGCGGCGGCGCTGCGCACCGTCTCCAGCGCGGCCTCGACGGCCTTCCGCACGGTTTCGCGCTTGCTCTGAAGCTCCCGGTTCAGGACCTCGATCCCCTTCGGCGTGCCGAGCCAGGCGAGCGCGAGGGCCGAGTGGGTGCGCTCCTCCTCGTTGGCTCCGCGGAAGAGACCCCCCTTGGTGAGCATCTCGTTCAGGCGTGGCACGAACGAATCCGACCCGCACTTGCCGATGGCCTCGAAGAACACGCGGCGCTCGGCCTGATCGCGGCGCGCGAACTCCGGCGAGGAGATGGCGCTCCAGATGCTCTGGGCCGCACGGTCGTCCCGCCGCTGAGCCAGGGTCAGCGCCGCCTGGACCCGGACTCCGGCGTCCGGATCGCGGAACGCGGAGACGAGAAACGCGCGGCTGGTCGGGCTCTCGATGTTTCCGAGGGCGCGCACCGCCTCCTTGCGGACCCTGACGTCCTCGTGGTGGAGCGCGCGGTCCAGGGCTCGCTCGACGCCCTGGTGCGCGATCCGACCCAATACGTAGACCACGTTCCGAATGACGTACCACCGCGGATCTCCGAGGCGGGATATGAGAACATCCACGTCGTCCTTGCAGGAAATCGCAAGCGCCTCACAGAGGGCGCGGCGGTGCTTCATGTGGTTGACCTGGCCCAGCAGATCGCAGATCGCGCCGGCTGCCGAGGCGCCGACCTGCACGAGGAAGTTGGTGAGAAGCGCGGGATCCAGATCGGGATGCGCGTTCAGGATCGGCGCGAATTGCCCGAGGAAGCTGGGGCGTCCGATCTCGCGCACGACCTGTTCCGCCAGCCCGCGGAATTCCTTGTGGGTCTCGGCGCGCTGGGCCGCGATCGTGCGAAGACGGGAGAGGAGATGGTTCGCGCGCGCGAGGTCCCCCTCCTCGAGCGCGAGCTCGATGAACTTCTGGAAAGCCGAGGCGGACTCGAGGAAACTGGTGGGCTCCTCCTCCGAGGTCAGAATCGCCGCGACGATTTCCAGCACCTCGTTGAGGAGGGGCCGCGCCTCCTCGACTTGGATCGAATCCGTCAGCGCCTTCGACTCCTGCTCGCTCAGCGAGAACTGGACGCCCATCGATTCGTCCCAGGAGGCCTTGATCGGGGCCTTGGGGTTCCAGTCGTCCGAGCGCTCAACCACCGACTCACCCGGACTCGCGACGGGCGCTTCCTCATCCACCGCCGCGGAAGCCGACGGCCAGGGAATGCCGCCCTCGATGGCGCCCTCCTCAGGCTCGTAATCCTGCGCGGAGCCGCTTTCCTCCACGATCTCGTCGATCGAGATGTGGACGTACTCGATGTGCCTGAAATCGCGCTCCCAGAGAAGGGTGACCACGTCATCCTGGCCCTGGCTGGGGTCCGTCGCCTTCTTCAGAACCTCCAGCACACCCCGCAATTCTTGTGGTTCCAGCCCTTCGCGGAACGTGATCTGGCGCACACCGTCCGAGTAGAACCGGAAGGCCAGCGACTCCTCGCGCGCGGCGTTGTGATAGACCGAGTAGTCCTCGAACAGGAGGTCGAACTGCTGCACGTTGAGAACGATATCGCCAATCTCTTTGAGACAGGACCAGGTCCTGGCCTCGAGATCGCTCTGGAATTTGTGGAGGGTCGGGTTGTTGGGCAGATACATCCGGTAGGCCTTGAGGGTGCGCACCAGGGCCTGGATCCAGTCGGCCACGCGCTTTACGTCGAGCGCGAGGACCTGGTCGCCGATCTTCTCGGCTTTCTCCTCGGGGGAGTCTTTCTTGGCGGCGCTGGGCTGAGCCATACGGACCAAAATTCGGCCCGTTGGGGACGTAACTTGAAGGGTTTGTGCTAGGGGCGGATATCGATTTTGCGGGCCGAATCGGTTGAGTAGCTTTCCGCTCCAATCTTCAGAACGTGGGCCTCCCGGATCTGATTCAGAACCCGGCGGTCGTGGGTCAGGAGAACGACCTGGATGTCCTTGGCCAGGTCCTCCAGATAGCCCAGGAGGGCCCCGCGCCGGTCCTCGTCGAAATGGGCCGTGGGATCGTCGAGCACCAGCGGGAGCGGCTCGCGCCCCGCTAGCTCCTGGGCAAGCGCCGCTCGGAGACAGAAATAGAAGGCATCCCGCGCCCCGTGGCTCATGGCCTCGACCCGGAGCTCCCGGCTGCCGTCCATGCGGACCGTCGGATTCAGATCCGAATCGAGAGCGACCCCCGTATACCGGCCCCGGGTCAGCTGCGAGAGTGACTTGCCGGCGGTCAGGGCCAGGCGAGCCACGTGCTCCTTCTGATAATCGAGCACCGACTCGCGCAGCACCTCCAGGGCAAGGACCAGGGCATCGCGCTGGCGCGCCTCCCGCTGAAGCGCCTCCTCCTCGGCCGCGATCTCTTCCGCGAGCCCCTCCACGTTCTCGGCATCCGAATCCCCTCCACCGGCGCGGCGCGAGAGGCGCTCCAGCGTCTCCTGCTCGGCGTCGGCCTTGGTCCGTATCCCCGTCGCCTCGCGCTTCAGGCGGTCCGAGGCCTCGGCCGACCTCACCGGGTCCTCCTTGAACGGCGCGAGAAACGGCGTCTGGCCGACCAGGAACCGCTCCTTGGCGCGCAGGGCGTTCACCGCCTCGTCGATTTCGCGCGACTCTGCTTCGAGCCGCTCCGGGATCGGTAGCGACTGCACCACGGCGGAATGCTCGCGCCGCTCGTTCTCCAGCTCGCGGAGCGCCTTGAGGTCCACGATGACCGCCTCGAGAGAGCGGCCCTTGAGATAGGGGTTCGATCGGATCTCGATCACGTCGAGCTCCTGCTTCAGCGTTTTTATGTTCTCCTCGGCCACGCGGACCTTTGCCTCGGCCAGTGCCCGGCCGCGCTCCGCGCTCTGTCCGAAGAGCCGCATCGCGATCATGCCCGCGGCCGCTCCGAGCACGCCGCCGATTCCGGCCGCGACCGCGGACTTGGACGCGGCGTAGCCCAGGAATCCCAGAGCCGCTCCGACCGCGAGGCCCATCAGAAGCACGAGCAGGAAGGGCGGCGCGTGCGTCTCCTCGAGGCGCTTCCGTTCGACCTCGGTGGTCTTCATGTGCCGAGAGCGCTGGGTCCGGAGGATCTCCAGGCGCATGAGGTCCGATTCCACCTCTTCGGGGGCGTTCGCCAGGTAGCCGAAATTGTCCGCGGTCTTGCGGTCGATTTCCTGTAATCGGTTCCGCGCCTTCCGGGCCTTGGTCAGCTCGATTCCGATCTCGGGAGCTCGCTTGAGGAGCTTTCGCTGCTCCTCGCGGAGCCGGACCAAGGTATCGAGATCGGCCAGGAGCTGCTCCTTGGCCTTGAGGTCGGCCTTGAGCTCTGCGATCCTCCGCTCGGAGGCGTTCCGCTCCGCGAAGTTGGACTTGAGCTCCCGCAGCACGTATTCGGAGCGCGTGAGTCTCGCGCGGAGCAGCTCGAGGGCGGCCAGCCTCTTTTCGATGGAGCGGTCGGTGCGTTTCCTGGCCTTCGGGTCGAAGGGGTGCTCGCGGGTGAGCGCGTCCAGGCGGTCCAGAAGCGCATTCTGGATCTGCTGGTAATCGGTCTCGACCGCGCCCGAGATCAGGTGCCGCAGCTCCGGAGAGATCCGGGTCTCGAGGGCATTCTCGCGGACGAAGCAGGATTCGCTGAAGAGCCGCGCTTCCGTGAAGGCGAACCAGGAGCGCAGAAGGCCTTCGTATTGCTCCAGCTCGGGCCCCCGGCCTCGGGGGTTGGCGGCGCCCCGGAAGAGGAGCGCCTCCACGTGCTCCCCCTTCGCCCCGAGGCGCTCCACACATACCTCTTGGGTTCCGAAGTCGCGCCGCGTCCGGTAGCGTTGCCCCGCCGCCTCGAAGACGAGTGTCGCGCGGTGCCGCGCTCCTTCCCAGGGCTTCGCGCGTTGCTCCTCCTCGTGCGAGGAGAATCCGAAGAGTGTGGCGACCATAGCGTCCGCGAAGGAGGACTTGCCGGATTCGTTCGGACCGATGACGAGGTTCAGGCGCTTCGGCTCGAAGGCCGCTTCGAATCCGACGACCGGGCCGAAGCCTTCGATGTGGACGCGCTCAAACCGCATGACGGGGATTCTGGAACTCGGCGAGCCCGAGCCGTAGCGCGAGCGTCACCGTTTCCTTCTCCTCTTGTGTGGCGGCCTTGGACAGGCGGTCCAGCGTGCGCCGCACGAAAGCGCCGCGGATCGTGGCCTCGTCCTTGAACTGGCCCAGGAGGGCCTTGTCCATGAGATAGGTGCGGTCGTCCACCTCCAGGTGAAAGAAGCGCTCCCGGATCGAGCCGCGGACGCGCTCGGACTCGAAGGCGAAGTCGGCCGCGCCCTCGAGGCGGACGCGGACGATCTCGCGCTCGCCCGCGAATGCGCCGATGCGCTCTAGGAGGCGCCGCTCGTCGTGGATCGCGGCGTTCATGAAATCGATCGTGACCTGGGAGAGCGTGCGGCTGTTCCAGGGCTTCCGCTCGAGGGAAACGTTCCCGCCGGAAAGGGTGGCCACGAGGAGATACCGGGCGCCCTCCTCGCCGAACTTCCGCCCCTCGAGGGTTCCGGGATAGACGGCGACGGAGCCCCCTTCGCGCACCTCGACGAAGTTGTGGTAGTGCCCGAGAGCCAGGTAATTGAGCCCCGAAGATGCGATCTCGGAGCGCTCGATGGGCAGGTCGGAAGGCCGGATCTTCCAGGTGGGACTGTCTTGCAGCGCCCCATGAAGCACTCCCACGTGGTAGTCGGCCACGCCCTGCCGGGCGAACTCTGCGAGCGGCCTCGCCGAAACGGCGGGATCGTAGGCGATTCCGTAGAGCTGCACCGTTTCGCCCTGGACGGTGAGTCGCGGGCCCGGGGAGAGCCGCGGCTCGGCGATGAGATGGACGCCCTCCGGCAGCCGGACGCGGCGGTAGATCGAGCGCCGGTAGGAATAGGCGTCGTGGGTTCCTGGCACGAGCACGACAGGGACGTTCCCCTTCGACAGCCTCTCGAAGCAGGATTCGACCTGGAAGACGATCCCCTCCTCGGGATCATGGGTGTCGAAGAGATCCCCGGCGATCGCGACGAGATCGACCGGACGCTCCGGCGACGCCGCGAATTCCACCGCGCGCTGGAACGCGCTCAGGAAATCCCGCGTCCGCTCCGCTCCGCGCTCCCCCATCGAAGGAAAGGCGGCGCCGAGGTGCAGATCGGCGAGATGCAGGATCCGAACGCTCATCGGCTCTCGTTTCTCCGGATTGTCCCTGGCCGGTTCATCCGGCGCAAATCCCTCAGCGCCTCCCGATGCGAGCGAAATGCGATCGGGCGCGGCAGCCGGTCCAGCGGGAAATATCCCAGCTCGATCGCGTCGTCTCCCGCCTGGAGCCTCCCCCCCAGCACGCGCGCGTGAAAGAGGATCAGCACCGCGCGGGTACGTGGATCGTCGCGCCCCGCGTACACCCCGAAGAGGCCGGTCAACTTCACACGAAGGCCCGTCTCCTCGCGCGCCTCGCGCACGGCGGTTTTCTCCGGGTGCTCGCCGTACTCCATGAAGCCCGCGGGTATCCCCCAGGCGTTCTTCTTCGGTTCGTGTCCGCGACGCGCCAACAAGATCGTCCCCCGGCGCCGGATCAGCACGCCGCACGCAGGCACCGGATTTCGGTACGCGATGAATCCGCACAGGGAGCAGGCACTGCGGCGGACTCCGTGCTCTTCGATCCTGCGCATCCGCCCGCCGCAGACCATGCAAAAGCGCGCCTCGGGCCGCGTCGGGCGAACTCCGGCGCGAAGGCCTGCTTGCCCTTTGCTCTTATCCTTCATAGTCTTTCGCGTAGGCTCCCGGGACGCGCGCGGCGTCCGTCCATGGGAAAATCGGCCACCGACCGGGCTTCCTCAAGCGGAATCAGAACCGGATACTCCCATGAAGCGGCTCCCGAATATCACACCCATTTCCCTGGTCGAGCGGTCACCGGGCCCCGGCCCTCTGATCGGGGCCCACATGAGCATCGCGGGTGGAATGCACAGGGCCCTGGAGCGCGCGCTCAAGGTCAGGGCCCGGGTGGTGCAGGTGTTTACCAGGAACGCGACCCAGTGGAAGGCCCGGAAGCTAAGTCGGGCCGAGGTCTCGACCTTCCGCGGGGCCTGGTTGCGCAGCGGCCTCCACTCGATCGTGGCGCACGACAGCTACCTCATCAACCTCGCCTCCCCCCGGGCCGCCCTTCGACGGCGCTCCATCGAGGCGCTTGCCGAGGAGCTGTCCCGGTGCGAGGCCCTGGGGATTCCCTACCTCGTCTCTTCGCGCGATCCATTTCAACGATTCGAAGACGGAGCGCGGAAGTCTCGTGGATCGGCACGAGCACATTGAAAAGGGGCGCTTGGGGCCGGCGCCCTTCACGCGGATGCTGCGCGACCCCAGGCTCAGCGCGATACCGAAAATAATCGAGCTGCCGAAGGGAAAGGACGGAGTCGTGATGGACCGGCGGAACCTGGGACTCTTGAGGCGTTTGTGGAGCGAGAAGACTCAGACGAAGGACTGACGGGCGTTCAGTAGTTCCGCTCCTCGTCCTCCTCTTCGTCCTCTTCTTCTTCTTCGGATTCCTCGAGCCCCCGCTCCTCTTCGTACTCCAGCATGAAGTATTCGCGGAAGGGATCCACGAGGTCGTTGAAGGCTTTGTGCGGCGAGGAGACGCCGTATTCCCGGAGCTTGTCGCAGATTTCCCCGATCAGAGCGTCCATCCTTGCCGAGAGGTTAGTCTCCGCGATGAGACGTTCGACGAGCTCTTTGTCCTGGTCGTGGGCGGCCATGGGGGTTCTCCTCGAATTGGGCTTGCGAGCCCGGAAGCGGCTCCCGAGTCGCCATCCATTATATCAGAACACCGCGCACTTTGCGCGGTTCGGGTTGGGGTTTTCCTCGGGGCGCGTACGCTTGACAAGCTCGAACGCTCCCTTGAGGATGCGGCTGCGTGAGCCGCGAAGTCCCGCCCCTTCCCGACGATGACGAGCCCATAGTTCCGTCGGCCGTTCCGCCCGGCGAAATCGCCGCCGGGGCGCCACCGCCGCCGATCCCACCGCCCGCCGGCGGCGAGGTCACCCTCGCGCGCGCTGCGGGAATCGTTTCCCTCGCGACGCTCGCCAGCCGCGCTCTCGGGCTGATCCGCGAGCAGGTCTTTGCGGCCTTCTTCGGCGCGGGGTTCGCGGTCGACGCCTTCCAGGTCGCTTTCCGGATACCGAACCTTCTCCGCGACCTCTTCGCCGAAGGCGCCATGAGCGCTGCCTTCGTGCCCACGCTCACGCAAGTCCAAGAAAAGCACGGGCGCGAGGCGGCGATGCGCCTGGCCAACCTCGTCATGAACTTCCTGCTCGTGACGGTCTCCGTGGTCTGTCTTCTGGGCGTTCTTTTCGCGGACCGTCTGGTCCCTTGGATGGCCCCT
>Ga0137361_10002173_pt1 | contig 12434 bp, 11 predicted proteins | sample Mad1_80_16metaG_FD_104923 | JGI IMG/M metagenome (GOLD analysis project Ga0137361, IMG submission 104923) | Vadose zone soil microbial communities from Angelo Coast Range Reserve, California, USA - Mad1_80_16 metaG | ecosystem: Environmental > Terrestrial > Soil > Vadose zone | place: USA... | reverse complement strand
GGATTGGAGGCCAGCGCCGCGCATGGCGGAGGGGCCCATGTCCACACCGCGCCGGCTTTGACCGAGGTCCATGGGGACGCCGATAATCCTAACTTTTTGCGCCATCGTCGCCTCTTCCTCGGCTGAAGACTAAGGGTATACCCGGTAAATCATGCGCGGGAAGGGAATCACTTCGCGAATGTGCTCCGTTCCGCAAATCCAGGCTACGGTGCGCTCCAGGCCCATTCCAAAGCCGGAATGCGGCACGCTGCCGTAGCGCCGCAGGTCGAGATACCACTGAAAGGATTCTTCGGGCAGGTTGTGATCGCGAAGGCGCTTGAGCAGCAAATCGTAATCGTGAATGCGCTGGCTGCCGCCGATGATCTCGCCGTAGCCTTCCGGCGCGATCATGTCGAAGGCGAGCGCAAGCTCGGGGCGCTGGGCGTCCGGCTGCATGTAAAAGGCTTTGATCGAAGATGGATAGTGATGAATCAGCACCGGGCGATCGAAGGAGCTGGAGATGATGGTTTCCTCGTCGCCGCCGAAGTCGTCGCCGAACTTCGCCGGATTGCCGTTTTTATTCAGCAACGCAACCGCGTCTTCGTAGCTGATGCGCGGGAATGGGGGCTTCACGTTTTCGAGCTTGGTGGTGTCGCGCTTCAAAGTTTCCAGTTCGCGCGGTTTGTTCTTGAGGACGCCTTGCACGATGGCGCTGACGAGGCCTTCGCCGAGCGCCATAATTTCCTCGATCTCGACGTACGCCGCTTCGGGCTCAAGCATCCAGAATTCGGTGAGGTGGCGGCGCGTCTTCGATTTTTCAGCGCGAAACGTGGGGCCGAAGGTGTAAACCTTGCCGAGGGCCATGGCGATAGCTTCGGCGTAGAGCTGGCCGCTTTGCGTGAGGTAGGCCTTTTGGTCGTCGATGTAATTGACCTCGAAAAGTGTTGACGTGCCTTCGCAAGCGGCGGGAGTGAACATTGGCGCGTCAGTGAGCGTGTAGCCCTGGCTGTCCATGAATTCGCGCGCCGCGCGGATGGCTTCGGCGCGAATGCGGAGGATGGCTGCCTGGCGGGGCGTCCGAATCCACAGGTGGCGCTGATCGAGGAGAAAATCTACGCCATGTTCCTTGAGCTGAATGGGGAAGGGCGTGTTCTCGGAAACTTTCTGAACGATCTGTATTTTCTTGACGCTGATCTCGTACCCGCCGGGGGCGCGCTTTTCCGCGCGGATTTTGCCGGTGACAATGACGCTGGATTCCTGCGTCAGGCCTTTCAGCGCTTCGAACGCTTCGGGATTTTCTTTCAGCGCGCAGACGCCTTGAATGATGCCCGTGCCGTCGCGAAAAATCGGGAAGAGCAATTTGCCCGACTCGCGAAGGTTGTAGAGCCAGCCTTTCAGCGTGACTTCCTGGCCCTCGTGCTCGCCTGCCCGTTCGATGGTGATTGTAGTCATAGGTGAGGTTCTTTGCCGTTGTGGCAAACGAACATTTTACCAGAGAAGCCGCGTCACCAAGAATCTTGGGCCCGCAAGCGCGCTAACGGTTGGCGAGAGTCTTGATTGTTGATAGCCCCAGGAGCTTTTCGTCTGCGGTGACCAGGATAAGGTTGAGAACTTGGGCGGTAGCGGCGAGGAAACGGTCGGCGGGATCCCCATGAAGTGTGAGTCGCTGGGACGCGAGCGCGATTTCATGAGTGAGCGGAGCTTCGAATATTCCCGCTGTAGACTTGCTCAGCCACTCAGACAGGTCTGTGGGCAATCGAATTCGCCCCTTGCGTTGCAACATCACAGCTTCCCAGGTGCTGATCGGTGAAAGCCAAAGTTCGTTCGCCGGGTCTGCCAACTGTCGAAGTGTGCGTGGGGCTAGCTGTTCTGGATTCTGAAGGAACCAAATCCAGATGTGGGTGTCAAGCAAGAGCTTCAATCGCGCAGAACCTCCCACTCATCCTCATCTGCGGCGGGTGAGATAATGTCGCCGAGAATCTCCATCTTGCCCCTCATCGAACCCATCAAAGCGGCACGATCCCCAACGGCAGTCGGAGGAATCACTTCCGCGATGGGTTTGCCGTGGCGCGTGATACGGAGAGGCTTTTTGGTCTTGCGCACCTGTTCCAATAGAGCCAAGCACTTGGCCTTGAATTCGGAAATGGAGACTTCTTCCACGGGGGAATCACCTGGTCAAAATTATAGACCATGGTCAAATTAATAGTCAATCTCTAGCAGGCGCAGGGAGCTCTCCTAAAGCCTATCCCCACGCCTCTTCGAATTGGTCCATGGCTTTCCGCGCTGCGGCTAACTGTTCAGCGGCGCTCGGCGCTTCCGGCCCAGTTTTTTCCTTCAACTCCAGAACCAGCGGCAAACTAGTTTGCGGGGCAGACTGGAGGGTTTTGATGGCGGCAGGCCAATCGATAGTTCCGTCGTAGGGAGGAACGTGCTCGTCTTTCACGCCGTGGTTATCGTGGAGGTGGGCGGAAGAGACAAAATCGCGCAGCGGCGAAAAACTCTTTTCGAGACGCTCGCCTTCCGCGAAATCGGAGAGGTTCGCGTGGCCGATATCGAAATTGAAGCGCAGGCCGGAGAGACGGGTTTCGTCGACAAAAGCGCGGAGATAGCTGGGATCGCCCATTTCGCTCATGGTGTTCTCGATGCAGATAGCGACGCCCGCATGATGCGCGTGCAGAACTAGATGCTCGAGCGTGCTGAAAGCGGCGTCGCGTTTGCGGGGATCGGCGGTTTCGCGGGGGCCGCCCATGTGAAGGATGAGGCGCGCGTAGGGCAAGTCGTCGGCGACGTCGATGACGCGCTTCAATTCGTCCATGGCTTCGACGCGGCGGACGCGCTCGACTTCGCAGATGGACAGCGGAGTGCCGCTTTCGCGCATAGCGCTCACGTCGCGGCTCGTCGGCGCATGCAACGAGACAAGCTGCAAATGGCGCTGCTCTAGCGCGGAGGCCATGGCTTGAATTTCCGCTTTCATGGAATATTCGAAGTGGCTGCGCGTACAGAAAATCTCCACGCCCTCAAAACCTGACCCGGCAATTTGCTCCAGGAGTTCGGGCGTCAGTTTTCGCGATACGAAGAGGTAAGTCGAAAGTAGTCTCTGCATAATCTCGTGGATACTCTCTCTTAGTATCCCACGGCTGCGCCATCGAGGCGCGCATCGCTTGCCACTTGGCCACGAAGCAGCGGCCGCGACAGGTCGATGATGAACACATCCAAACAGAACGTATTTCGTTTTCCCATTACGATTCAATGACACTAAGGGATTCACGGAAGAGCGTCAAGGCGGGTCACGTCGAGGCAGGAGAAAACGCAAGGAGAAAGCTCGCAGAGAAACAGCTTGGATAAAGAAAATCCCTGGGATGAAAAATAAAGAGAACAAATCTTTCTTAGGATTCGCTTAGAAACTCGACTTCCGGCGGGCCTGGAAGAAGACCAGCTCTGGTACCGCGGGTGATCAGCTCTTTCACCGCTTGCCTGCCCTTTTCGCCGTAGCCGAGCGTCCAATTGTTGACGTACATGCCGACGAACTTGTCGGCGAGGTCGGCGTCCATCTCGCGGGCGAACTGCATGGCGTAGTTCAGAGCCTCTTCCCTGTGTTCCAGACCGTAAGAAACGCTGTCGCGAATTGTCTTAGCGATACTGCGACCCAGCTTTGGGCCCAGTGCGCGGCGAACGGCGTTCCCTCCGAGCGCCAAAGGCAAACCGGTCTGCTCTTGCCACCAGACGCCAAGATCGATCACCTTGTGCAGGCCCTTCGCTGGGAAAAAAAGCTGTCCCTCATGAATGAGAAGTCCAGCTTCGACGAGATTGTTCTGAACGGCGTCGATGATTTTGTCGAAGGGCATCACCACGGGTTCAAAGTCCGGCTCGCACAGTTTGAGTGTGAGATAGGCCGAGGTCTTCAGCCCAGGCACGGCGATGCGCTTGCCCGCGAGCTCCGTTGGCTTAAGAGACTTGGTGGAAACGACGATAGGTCCATAGCCTTCGCCAAAACTGGCGCCGCAATCGAGGAGGATATATTTGTCGCGGAGCGCGGGGTAAGCGGCAAAGCTAATGGCGGTAACGTCGTAGGTTTCGGTGAGCGCGGCCTCGTTCAGCGACTGGATATCAGAGAGGACATGCGTGTACTTGTATCCGGGAGTGGCCAGCTTGTGGGTGGCGAGCGCATAAAACATGAACGCATCATCGGAATCCGGGGAGTGCGCCAGCTTGAGCTCGACCGGTTCTTTCTCGGTCTTCGAGGCTGTTTGTTGGCCAGACATGGGCGTGTCCGTTTCCTCTTCCAGGGCGACTCCGGCGAGGCCGGGTCATTCCATGTACAACTGTGAAGCGGCCGCCTCGCCCTGGTGTTGGTTCCTCCCAGAGAGACTTCCCACAGTAGGAAGGGTCTATCGGAGACGAACGGAAGAAACTTGTGCGTCGCAGGGGCTTGCGCGGCGCCAGGCCGGGCGATTTCTTGCAATTCCAAGCCTAGCATATTGATGCCCGGCGAACAATTGGAACGGGCGCAAGCGGAGAAGCGAATAATGGATTCCAAAGCGTTACAACGAAGAGACCATGCGCGCGATGGCGTCGTCGAAAGTAGCAGTGCCGTCAAGGTACGGTTGCCAGAATTTCTGTAGTAGCTTGAAGTAGTCGTTCCAACCGCGCTGATACAGGCCTTCGCGCAAGGCGTAGGGAGTGTAACCGCCGCCAGGCACGCTGCCGTCCTGGTCGCCAGCGGTCGCGCCGGAAGCGCCTAGCACGGGGCGGATGACTTCACCGGTGGTGTAGAAAACCAAAGCATGCCAGAGGTCGCGAGGGATGGCTTTGTCGCGCTGGCGGCACTCGCGGATGATGGCGGCCTGCACGGGCTCGGCGATACCGTGCGATCCTTCGTGGAAAAGAACTTCGAGGGCCGTTGCGCCTTGATTGCGTGGGTCCAGACTAGAGATGGTGATTCGCAACGGATCGACGGTGGTGTAGGCACCACTCCAGTTGGCGTACCCAGTGAGGTCGACGCGGATTTTTTCGCGAGGCCAACGCGTCTGGTAAATGTCCGCAAGCCGTTCCGACAGCCCCACGCCCTGTTCGCGCACGAGTGGCGCGACGCGCATGATCCACCGGCGGTTGGCGCGGTCATGTTCCGGCCAAAGATGCCCACGGTAAACGGGCGCCGCAGCTTCCAGGACTTGTGTCAGCTTTGCAGGCAAGCCCGCGTCGCAGAATTTCCGCTTCCTTCCGGAAAGTTCATCGCAATCCTCAAAATCGCCGAGTTGGTCTTTCAACTGGATGAGCTCGGTGGAGAAGAGCAAATCTTTGGCGGCGTAATTCGCGGCGTAGTACGCGACGGAATCGTCCCAGATCTGCTGTTCCGCGGGGGAGAGAGAGGGTTTTGCGCCCGGCGTGGTGTTCAGAGTTGGGCCGGAGGTTTTTGCGCTTTTGTCCGGTGACCCGGCAGTGGTGGTTCGTAGCTTCGCTTCGTGATAGAGCGTGTGATGAAGGTTGATCCAGAAGCCGCTGTGAAGTTCGAAGACAGGAAGAGGCCCATAGCCGAAGTTGCTTTGCGACTGGCCCGCCGCTCGAACTGGGGAGAGCAGAGAGAGTGCCAACAGAAGAAGAGGGAATCGCGTTGGAACTTTGTTCGGCATTTATGAATCGCACGATAGTAGCGCCAAGTCTTGTAGAGCACAAACCAGGCTCAAGTGCCGATCAGAGAGAGAGGAAACGCTTCCAAGTGCCGGAATCGGATGAAGCGCTACTCCAATTTGGGGTCTGCCTCGCTGCCCACTGCACCCCGCCGGTCAGCAGCGTGAAGTCCGCCATTCGAATCGCGGAAGAACGAGCGGCGTCCCGTGCGCCCATACTGCTGCGGAGTTGCTGCCAGCTCGTATTTTGCCGGAGCGCCGAGGGTGCTCGCACCGAGAATCGCGTAGCGAATGCTGTAGCCGTTCTTCATTCCGTTCGCGAGATCGGAATCGACGAGCCCGGCAGCTTCTCCATTTGCTGTACCGTGGAGGGGCGGGCCCAGATTCGCCAGGGATTCGGGCAAGCGCGAATATTTGTTGCGATAGGCTTCGACGGCCTTGGCCACTTTATTCAAAGCTTCGATGGCGCTTCGTTCCGTCGTTTCCATCTCCGCGACATCCCATTCCACTTCCAAGGCAGGAAGATCCAGGAGGAGCAACCCCAGCGAGAGCAGCTTCCAATCTCCGTCCTCGCGTACCAGCCCCAGGGTGATCTGGTGGGCGTCAGAACCTGTCGTGTCCGTGGCATTACGAAGCTCCATGGGAAGAAACGCAACATTGTCGCGAAGATCGGCGCCGCCAATCTGCATCTCCGTCGTGACGTCGGGCGTTTGGCAATGAACAATGGGGCGGCCCGCGGGATTCGCCGATGCCGTCGCTTTTCCCGGCTCATTCAATAGCACGAAGCGCTTCATCAAAGCGACGCGTGCTTGCGGCGTCATGCGGGAAAAAGCCTCCTTACTCCGAGCGGTGAGAAAACGGCCAAACTCGGCTTGGTTCTGCGAACAAGCCGCCGAGAGCACGGCTTTCAGCGCGGTGCTAGGTCCCCCGCCACTTGTCGTTTCGCTTGGCGCCCTTCCGGAACCTTCGCTGGGCTTGGAACTGGATTCCTGCGAGAAAGCGCACGTAGCCGCGAATAGCACGGTACCGCTCAGTAGAATGCCTCGTCTGCGGATCCTGGAGTTCAATGAGTTCACGTCAATCCTTTGCCGCGCTCAGGATCGTCGCCAGGTTCTGCGTGAAACTCGAGCGCGGCAGAACTTCATCGCACCCCGCCGTCCGCGCTTGAGCAGCAAGCTCGGTTTGCACGTGCGACAGAAAACCGACCACGCGAACGTCCTTGCGCGTCCGCCGCAATTTTTCAATCGCCGCGATCGGCTGGCTCCGGGCGTTCAAGTCCACGATGACTAGTTTCGGTTCACTCGCCATCAATCCCATGAAAGCGTCGCCATTCGTTGCCACTTTCACTTCCACCCCAAGCTGCTTGGCGGTTTCCGCCAGCTTCATCTGGAAAAACAAATCGTCCATCAGCGCCACAACTTTTCCCATTTCGCTCCGCCTCTTCCCAATTGCGCCGCAATCACGGCCCCGTCATTATGCTCTCGTTCTTCCCAAGCGCGCCTGCTCCCCGGTAAGATGCAACTTCGCAGCCAAACGATGAGCGCCCATCCCGAAGACGCCCGCCTTGCCGCTTCCTCTGCCCGCGACGTCACCCTCTATACGCGTCCAGGATGCCACCTCTGCGAGGAAGCCAAGTCTGCTATCGCGCCGCTCCTGCGAGAGTTCGGCGCCGCCCTTCGGGAAGTCAATATTGATGCCGATCCTGTTCTGAAAGAGCGCTACGGCTGGGATGTTCCTGTCATCTTCATTGGCCAGCGAAAAGCGGCGAAGCACCGCGTGGATCTCAAGCAGTTCCGGTGCCAGCTTCAGAATGCTGCTGCCAGCTGAAATTCCCAATTAAAATCGCGCGGCCAAGAATCGGCAACCTCAGTGACCGCCGCCGGCTTCGTGTGCGCCCACGGTTTCGTCCGGCACCGCGCCTTTGCGGCCTTTGACGCGGTCGTACACGCTGATCTGGCTGACGGATCCCAGCGCCTCGTTGTAAAAAGTCGGAATCCCCAGTGCCGTGCGCAGTTCTTCGTTGAACTTCCGCAGGTTTTCGAGATGCGTCGCAAGCGCCGGCAATTTTAGACCGTCGTCGGTGAGCAAAAACTTCTGATAGCCGGCGTCCCAGAGCCGCGTGAACTTGCCCCTAAGCATGATGGTGGGACTCACGGTCATCTGGTAAAGATCGTCGGGGCCCTTGCGGAACTCCGCGCCGCAGCCGTATTTTTCGACGCGCACCACGCCGCGCGTGCTGCCCACGGCAAACCCTAGCGCCGCGAGACTCTCGATTGCTTTCGGTGAGAACCGCTCTTCGATATTCCACATAGTCTCTTCAGAGTAAAGAATGGACGCGATTCTGTAAAGCGCGTAACCGAATCGCTTTCTACTGTGGTTTTTTCCCTGCAATCCGACGCTATCGCGGAGGGGCTTTCCGTGCAGATTCATAGCATTGTAATTTCCGATTTTACTTCCATTCATCTTGTCGCCATAATCTCGCGAACTAGCCGGGGGGCGTCCGGGGTTATCCACAAGGAAGTACTCGATTTTTGCCCCGAGAATGTGATAAAGGCGTGGTAACGGCCGCGTCGTATCTTGAGGGAAGGGGTGTATTTAAATGAAAGAGATCTTTCGGCTGTTCGCAATTTCTCTAGGCCTTTTTTGTCTTCTGGGCGACCCTGCCGACGCGCAACAAACGCTCGGCTCCATCAATGGCACTGTGGCAGACGTCAGCGGCGGCGTCCTCGGCAAAGTAACCGTAAAGGTTCACAGCGCCGCGACCAACCTGGAACAGACCGCGGTCACTAAAGACGATGGCTCCTTCTTGATCGTGGGACTCCCCATCGGGAAGTATTCGGTGACGTTTTCGCGCGACGGCTTCAAGGCGGAAATTCACTCGGAAATTTTGGTGCAAGGCGGCGTCACCACGACCGTCAACGGTTCGCTGCAGCCCGGCGAGGTCACCACGCAAATTACCGTTACCGGAACGCCCCTGCTCAATCAAACCGATACGACGAACGGCTACACCTTGGGCACTGACCTCATTGAGGGCACCCCTCTAGGCACCGGTAGCTTCACACAGTTGGCATTGCTGAGCCCGGGCGTGAATGCGGACTTCCTGACCGGTTCCGGTACGAATGCTGGTTTGGGCAATCAGAACATTTTTGCCAACGGCCAGCTGGACACGAGCAACAGCTTTACCCTGAACGACGTGCTCTTGAATAACCTGTTTAACGGCAAGTCCTCGAGCGGCGTCGCCGACAATCGCGCCGTTTTGAATACCGGCGAGAATTTTTCGGCGGTCGGGAGCGAAATTCAGACCAGCACCTCAGTTTATAGCGCCATCGGCGAATCCATCCCATCTCCGCCCCAGGAGACTTTAGAAGAGGTTCGCGTGAATACTTCGATGTACGACGCGACGGAGGGCTCCTATAGCGGGGCGCACATTTCCATGCAGACGCGCACTGGCACAAACGAGCTGCATGGCCAGGCGTATGAGTACCACCAGACGAGTGCGTGGAACGCTGCACCCTTCTTTTTCAACCAAGACCCAACGCTGAGTGACCCCAAAGGCCCCACTCACGGCAATACTGTTCCTTATTTGAAGCGCAACACATTCGGTGTGACGCTCGGCGGTCCGATTCGGAAAGACAAGCTGTTTTTCTTCGCTTCCTATCAGGGACAACGGGCTGTTGACCAAGACAGCTCGCTCTCGGAGGTCAAGACTCTCGCCAAGTTAACCGATACTGGTCGTGATGCCAATAGCCTAGCCAACTTGGCAAACAATGCCTTCAACAATACCTGTGGTCCCGGTCAGACCCCTCCCAACCCATGCCTTACCGGCGCCGACATAAGCCCGGTAGCCCTGAACATTATGAACCTCAAGCTGGCTAACGGGCAGTTCTTCATCCCTTCAGAAAACGTCCCTGCTGTACGGCAGCAAGCCCTCGGCTACAACGCGTTAGTGATCGGCCCGAACACCACGTTCAGCGCTGATCAGGTGAACGGGAATATCGACTATAACTTCAGCGCCAAGGACAGGCTCGCTGGAAAATATTATTATCAAAATGACCCGACGTATGCCCCGTTCTCCATCAGTCAGGTGGGAAATTTTCCGCAGCAATTGAGCGCGGGTTCGCATGCCTTTTCGCTCGAAAACATCACCACGATATCGCCGAACGCTGTGTGGACCCAACGCCTGGGCTTTGTCCGTGAAAAAGCCTTCGCGCATACCATCGATGGATACAAAAATACCGACTACGGAACGAACATTTTCGGTCTCTCCAATGTGCCTGGCATATCCATTACCAATCCCAATTTCGATTTTAGTGGGGGCTTGAGCATCGGTCCTGCCAGTAACTTTGCCAGCGTGGGCATTTTCCAGAATGAATTCGAGGGGGCCACTAAATACTCGTGGACTCTGGGGCGTCATAATTTTGGGTTCGGCTTTCAGTGGGATCATACGCAGCTCAACGTCGTCAATAGGAACAATCAGACGGCCCTGCTGAATTTTTCCACGTTTTCTGATTTTCTGACGGGCACCATGTGCACCCCGGGATCTTTCTTCTGCGGTGAAACGGGCCCCTCCGTCTTTATCAACGGGGCGACAAACCGCTACTACCGCTCGAATCAGGTGGGTACTTATGCCTCGGACACCTGGCGGCTAAAGTCTAACTTCACTCTCACCCTGGGTGTTCGATGGGATTGGGATGGCCCGTTTGTCGAGAAGCACGGCTTGTTGGCGAATTTTTACCCGAAGGATTACAGCTACGACTTCGCTACAGACACGATCGGTGGACCCACCGGCTCGCAGATCGGCATTGTGGTCGCGGGGAACAACAAACAATTTGGTACCAAGGGTGTTAGCGATTCAACCCTCACCGGGCGTCAGTGGGGTTTCGCCCCGCGCATCGGGATTGCATGGACTCCTTCGTTCTTGAGGAATGTTGTAGTCCGCGCCGGTTATGGAATGTACTACGACCGCGGCGAATACTTGGCGGAACTTTCTCCCAGCGCTGGCGGAGGCTTCAACGGCCCCTTCGGTGTTACCGTGGAACCGCCTTTCGTTGTGCCACTGTTTGCGCAGCAGGGTGCTTCCTTTGCTACGCCATTCGGAACCTCCACGCCGCCGAAACCTCCGACAAGCCTTGCTGGAGTGGCTTCACTTCTCCCTAACATTGCCCAATTGGAGAGCTTCACCACTCCGCTTTGCTCTGCGATCAGCCCGAACTTTGTTTGTGGCCCGGTTCAATTTGCCGCCTACGACCCCAACAACAAACTCCCCTACTCAGAAAACTTTTTGCTTGATTTGCAGTGGCAGCCTAAAAACGATCTGGTCCTGACTCTTTCCTTCGTCGGCAATCATGGCGTCCACGAAACCATCCCCGTCCCATTCAACCAGCCGGGCATTGCCACACCCACCAATCCGATCAACGGACAGATCTATTCCTACGGCTACAACGTTAATTCCCTTGAAACTGTTTCTGCGCTTGTCGAAGGCTTCCCCTCGGGCAATGTGGATTTGCGCGTTCCCTTCATCGGCTTTGATCCCAATTCGCAGTACAACAAGGCCGCCGGCATATCTAACTACGACGCTTTGCAATTCCACGTGTCCAAGCGCGCCTCCCATGGCCTCACCCTTTCCGGCTCTTATACCTGGTCCCACGCCATGGACGAAGAGAGCGGCGAGCAACTTTTCTACAATGGCAACAACCCGCTGAATCTACGCACGGGCTATGCGAATTCCGATTTTGACCGGCGTCATGTTTTTATCGTCAGCTATCAGTATGAATTCCCTAAGATAAGCAAATTTCACGGCTGGACGGATCAAATCGTCAACGGCTGGGGCACCAGCGGATTGGTGGCTGCAGAAAGCGGACAACCCTTCAGCGTCATCGACTTTAGTGGCGGTATTGCCAGCCTATACTTCGGTGGCGGCAACGACTTCGTAACTAACCCCTTGGTTCCGGTCGGCGGGGTGGGTAGCACGCCAGGGGTCAACCCTGTGGCGCAGGGCACACTCGGCTATTCCGTAGGCCCAACGACTCCATACCTTAACCCGCATGCATTTGGCATTCCCCTGTTGCAGCCGGGGCAGAGTGGCGTGCCACCCTGCGATTCAAGCGGGGTTTGCGACATCTATGAAACAGGATTTGCCCCGGCCAGCCGCAACAAATTCGTAGGTCCATTCCAGTCTCGCGTGGACATGGCTCTTTTCAAGAACTTCCGGATTAGTGAGCGACTTAAATTGAAGTTCGACGTGCAGGCCTTCAATGTTTTCAATCACCCTAGCTTCGACACTCCAAACAACAACGTCGAGTTCAATCCGTTCTTCGCGAATCCGCCTGTGTATGGCCCAACGACGCCGAATCCTTTTCCAAGGTCCGACCAGCATAATTGTCTCGCCCCCGATGCCTACGTCTGTCCCCCGTCGGGCCAGCTCGGAGTGATCCAGCACACCATTGGCAGCCCGCGATTCCTGCAGATGGCGCTGCACTTCACCTTCTAAGGAGAACGGCTAGGTAAACCGGGAGATTTGGGGCCGCGAGAGCGGCCTCAATTTCTTTGGACGCGAGAGTTGAGTTCTGCGAGAACAAGGGTTATTGACGCCCGCCCTCACGCTGTGCCAAAGCCACGGTATATCTCCCACCTAGCCTCCCGCATCTAATTCGGAGTAAAATGGTCGGATATGCCCCTGCCTACTTGGCAGGAAGGAGAGAGTACCATTCGCATGGCTACCACCGGCCACATCGCCGCATCTCCCCGCGAATCAAAGGGTCAGAAGGGGGCCCAGCCGAGCCGCGCAGGGGAATCCCTGCTCGACCGCATTGGGAACACGCCCTTGCT
>Ga0137361_10002169_pt1 | contig 12442 bp, 6 predicted proteins | sample Mad1_80_16metaG_FD_104923 | JGI IMG/M metagenome (GOLD analysis project Ga0137361, IMG submission 104923) | Vadose zone soil microbial communities from Angelo Coast Range Reserve, California, USA - Mad1_80_16 metaG | ecosystem: Environmental > Terrestrial > Soil > Vadose zone | place: USA... | reverse complement strand
GACGTAGTCGTTCGCCTCGCCTTCGAGGCGCAGGTGGAGCCCCTCCACGCAGAAGGCCCCGAAACTCTGGCCCGCGGCCCCCCGGTATCGAAGGCGGATCACGCCGGGCTCGACCGGCCGGCCCCGGAAGCGCCGGGCCAGCTCGCCCGCGATGCGCGTCCCCACCGCGCGGTCCGCGTTGCCGATGGGGAGCGCGATCTCGACCGGCCGCACGCCGTCGGCCCGGAAGCGCAGCCGGCCGAGCACGACCTCGTCCAGGTGCTGCCCGGTGGGCGGGGGCTCGTTCCGCGCGGTTCCCTCGTGGCGCACCGCGCCCGCCTCGGGACCCGGGCCGCTCAGCAGGCGGGAGAGGGAGACGGTGGAGGCCTTGCCCGTGCGGGCGGGGCGGGCCTCGAGCAGGTCCGTCCGTCCGATCACGTCCTGCGGCCGCCGGAATCCCAGGAGCGCCAGGATCTCCCGCACCTCCTCCGCCACCGCGGTGAAGAAGCGCACCACCTGCTCGGGGGTCCCCGCGAACCTCCGCCGCAGGTCCTCGCGCTGGGTGGCGATGCCGGCCGGACAGGTGTTCAGGTGGCACTGTCGCGCCATCAGGCAACCCGCGGCCACGAGGGCGGCGGAGCCGAAGCCGAACTCGTCGGCTCCGAGCAGGGCGGCCAGGACCACGTCGCGGCCGGTCTTGAGCCCGCCCTCGACCTGCAGGCGCACACGCCCGCGCAGGCCGCCCCGCACCAGCACCTGCTGGGCCTCGGCGAGGCCCAGCTCCCACGGGGTCCCCGCGTTCTTGATCGAGCCGAGGGGGGAGGCGCCGGTGCCGCCGTCGCAGCCCCCGACCACGATCGCGTCGGCGTGGGCCTTGGCCACTCCCGCGGCGACGGTGCCGATCCCGGCCTGGGAGACGAGCTTCACGCTCACCGTGGCCGCGGGGTTGACCCGCTTCAGGTCGTAGATGAGCTGGGCCAGGTCCTCGATGCTGTAGATGTCGTGGTGGGGAGGGGGCGAGATCAGGGTGACTCCGGCCGGCGAGTGCCGGACCCGCGCGATGTGCGCGGCCACCTTCTGACCAGGAAGCTGGCCGCCCTCCCCGGGCTTGCTCCCCTGCGCCATCTTGATCTGGATCTCCTCCGCCGCGGCCAGGTAGCGCGCGGTGACCCCGAAACGGGCCGAGGCGACCTGCTTGATGCGGTTGTTCGCGCGGCCGCCCCCGGGCAGCGTCCGCCAGAAGTTCTCGGCCGGCTCGCCTCCCTCGCCGCTGTTGCTCCGGCCCCCGATCCGGTTCATGGCGACCGCCAGGACTTCGTGGGCCTCGGGCGAGAGGGCCCCGAGCGACATGGCCGCGGTCATGAAGCGCGGGAAGATGGCCTCGACCGGCTCCACGTCCTCGCGGGGGATGGCCTCCCCGAGGCGGAGCTCCAGGAGATCGCGAAGGACGATCGGGTCACGGCTGCGCACGAGCTCGGCGTACTCGCGGTACGCGAGGCCGCCGCCCGTCCGGATGGCCGCGTGTAGCGCCCGGATGACGGGCGGCTCGAAAGCGTGGGCCTCCCCGTTCCGGCGGTATCGATGGAGGCTCCCCTCCTCGAGGCCCGCGGCCCCCTCCGCGAACGCCGCGGCGTGGCGGGCCAGCGTCTCCGAGGCGACGGTCGAGAGTCCCACCCCCCCGACCGCGGAAGGGGTTCCGGTGAAGCACCGCCGCACGACCTCGGGGGCGATGCCGATGGCCTCGAAGAGCTGCGCGCCATGGTAGGAGCGCAGGGTCGAGATCCCCATCTTCGAGAGGATCTTGAGCAGCCCCTTGTCGAGGGCGTGCAGGTAGCGCTCGGAACTACCCGATTCCTGACGGACCACGGCCAGGGCGAGGTAGGGGTTGACCGCGCTCGCGCCGTACCCCAGCAGGCAGGCCATCTGGTGGTCGTCGCGCGCCTCCCCCGTCTCCGCGATCAGGCTCGCGCGGAGCCGGAGGCCGGCGCCCACCAGGTGCTGGTGGACGGTCGCCACCGTGAGGAGCATGGGCAGCGCCGCTTGGGCGGCGTCCACCCCGCGGTCGCTCAGGACGAGCACTGTCGCCCCGGCCTCGACCGCCCGCACGGCCTCCCGCAGCAGCTCGTCGAGGGCGCGGCGGAAGGCCATCTCGCCACCCCCGGCCGGGAAGAGGAGGCTCAGGGTGCGGGCCTGCCCGGCCGTCCCCCCCCAGGCGCGGAGGGCGGCGAGATCCCGGTCGGGCAGGAACGGCCCCGGCAGGTGGACCTGCGCCGCGGCCTCCGGAGCCTCCGCCAGCAGGTTCCCCTGCGCCCCCAGATGGACCCCGAGCGACATGACCATGGACTCGCGCAGGGGATCGATGGGAGGGTTCGTGACCTGGGCGAAGCGCTGCTTGAAGTACGAATAGAGGAGGCGGGGCCGCTTCGAGAGCACGGCCAGGGGCGTGTCGTCGCCCATCGACCCGAGGGGCTCGAGCCCCTGGCGGTGCATGGGCCCGAGCACGAGCTGCAGCTCCTCGCGGCTGTAGCCGAAGGCCCGGAGGGATTCGAGGGTCGGCGCCTCGCCCCCGCCGTCCGCGGCGGGGGGCGCCGCCGCCCGCACCCGATCGAGCTCCACGCGGTGGGCTCGCAGCCAGCGCCCGTAGGGCCGCCGACCGGCCAGGCTCCGGTGGACGGTCTCGCGGTCCAGCAGGCGGCCGGCCCGCAGGTCCACGGCCAACACGTCCCCCGGCCCCAGGCGGCCCCGGCGCAGCACGCGCTCCTCCTCGACCGCGAGCACGCCCACCTCCGAGGCCAGCAGCACGAGGCCGTCCACCGTCACCAGGTAGCGGGCCGGCCGGAGACCGTTGCGGTCGAGGGCCGCCCCGACCGTCCTGCCGTCCGTGAACACGGCGAGGGCGGGTCCGTCCCACGGCTCCATCAGGCACGACTGGTAGTCGAAGAAGTCGCGGACCTCCGCGGCCATCTCCGGATCGCCTTCCCAGGCGGGGGGGACGAGCAGGCTCATCCCCTGCAGAACGTCCCGTCCCGCCGCGGTGAGCAGGCCCAGCGCCTCGTCGAGGCTCGCCGAGTCGCTCCCACCCTCGGTGAGGACCGGTCCCCGCGCGCCCGGAAAGAGGCCCAGGCGGGGCGCGGCGAGGGTGGCCTCCCGCGCCCGCATCCAGGCGCGGTTTCCCTCGATGGTGTTGATCTCCCCGTTGTGGGCGAGCAGCCGGAACGGCTGGGTCATGGCCCACGAGGGGAGGGTGTTCGTGCTGAAGCGCTGGTGGAAGACCGCGAAGGCGGTCGCGTAGTCCGGGTGGCGCAGGTCGAGGTAGAACTCGGAGAGGTCCACCGCCTGGACCATCGCCTTGTACACGATGGTCCGATGGCTGAGGGAGGCGACGTAGAAGCCGTCGAGGCGCCCGTCGGTGGCCCGCGCCTCCATCCCCTGGCGCGCGCGATAGAGACGCCGCTCGAACTCGTCGGCGCTGTCCCCCGCAGGACGCTCCACCAGGACCTGCTCGATCCCCGGGCGCCACCGCCAGGCCCTGGCCCCCAGCACCTCCTCCTGGACCGGCACCTCGCGCCAGCCGCGAGCGGCGAGGCCCTCCGCGGCGAGGGCCTCGCCCACCACGCTCCGCGCCCGCGCGGCGCCGCCCCGATCGAGGGGAAGGAACAGCATGCCCACTCCGAGGTGTCCGGGGGGCAGGTCGGCCCGGAGCACCGCCCGGGGAATCTGGGTGATGACCCCGGCCCCGTCGCCGGTGCGGCCGTCGGCGTCGACCGCACCCCGGTGGTTCATCCGGGCGAGGGCCAGGAGGGCCAGGGGCAGCACGCTCGACTCCTGCCCGCCCGCGAGGTCGGCCAGGAAGCCGACCCCGCAGGCATCGTGCTCGAAGCGCGGGTCGTAGAGCCCCGTGGGCGAAGGCACGGGCATGAGTACCGCGCGGGCCATCCATATGTAAAATACAAAATGCCGAACGAAGCCATGCGTTCATGAGATAGCTTGGGATTGCCTGGAGCGCATGGCCGCCATCGAAAAGAGGCATAGGTGGACGTTCGCCAGCTCGAGATGTTCCGGACCGTGGCCGAGGACGGCACCTTCACCCGGGCCGCGGAGCGCCTTCGGGTCTCCCAGTCCGCGATCAGCCGGCAGGTGAAGCTCCTCGAAGAGGAGCTGGGGGGAGTGCTGCTGCACCGGGGGGCCCGTCGCGTCTCCCTCACCCCCGCGGGAGAGCTCCTGCTCAAGATGGCGAACCGCGTCCACCGCGACATGCAGGACGTGGTGTCGCAGATCTCGGACACCCACGCCCTGCGCCGCGGCTCCCTCACCCTGGCCGGAGGGATGACGGTCTGCATGTACATCCTTCCCGGGGTCCTCAAGAAGTACCGGAAGCTCTACCCCCGGGTGGACCTCCGGGTGGTCTCGGAGGCGTCCGAGTTCATCCTGCGCAAGATCCGCACCCACGAGGTCGACCTGGCGCTCCTGACCCTCCCCATCGTGGCCCCCGACCTCGAGGTGCGGCCGGTCCTGCGCGAGGAGATGGTGGTGGCCACCGCCCCCGGCCACCCCCTCGCCCGCGAGCGGACGGTGGTGCCTTCGAGCCTCGGGAAGTTCCCCCTGATCCTCTACGAGTCCGGCTCCAACACCCGCCGCGTGCTCGACCAGTTCTTCGTCGAGGAGGCGGTGCCCATGAACGTGGCCATGGAGACGGAGAACGTGGAGATCATCAAGGCCATGGTGGCGAGCGGGCTGGGGATCACCATCATCCCCTTCCAGGCCATCGCCCGCGACCTGCGCGCGCACCGGCGGCTGGCCTATCGCCGCCTGCGGGGACGCCGCTTGTTCCGCGAGACCGGCTGGGTCTACCTCAGGACCGATTACCTGCCCCGCACGATCTCGGAGATGCTGCGCGTCTTCGATCAGATGCGCAGCCAGTTCGGCGCCCGGCCCCCCCAGCCCTGAGGAGCCGCTCCCGGGGCCGGGTTTGACAGCAACCGGGGTGGCCTCTAACATTGAAAATTCGTTGCCACGCCCGTGCCGGAGTGGTGGAATTGGCAGACACGCACGTTTGAGGGGCGTGTGGAGAAATCCGTGCGGGTTCGAGTCCCGCCTCCGGCACCATCTTCTCGACCATGGGAGCCCGGCCTAGCCTCCTCAAGGCCATCGGCAGGGCGCGTCACCAGAGGCAGCGCGCCGACGGCCGAACTGCTACAGTGACAGCTTGGACAGTTCGCGCGTCCCCCGAGGTCCCGCCCCTTCCAGGACGGTGAGCGCGTTCGGGCGCTACGAGGTCCGCGGGGAGATCGGCGATGGCGCGATGGGCCGCGTCTACCGGGGGTTCGATCCCCGGTTCGGGCGGCCCGTCGCCATCAAGACCATCAAGCCCGAGTACCTGACTCGCGACACCCGCGACGAGTACCTGCGGCGGTTCCGCCGCGAGGCCCCCGCCGCCGGCCGGCTCTCCCATCCGAACATCGTGACCGTCTACGACGTCGGCGAGGACTACCTGGTGATGGAGCTGGTGGAGGGGGTGACCCTAAAAGCCTTCCTCGACGAGCGGAGCCTGGCCCTGAGCGAGGCGCTGGACCTCCTCTCTCCCCTGGCCGACGCCCTCGACTGCGCCCACCGGGCGGGAGTCGTCCATCGGGACCTGAAGCCCGTGAACATCATGATCCAGCCCGACGGACGCCCCAAGCTCATGGACTTCGGGATCGCGAACCTCGACACCTCGCTCATCACGGTTCCCGGTCACTTCTTCGGATCCCCGTCCTACATGGCCCCCGAGCTGCTCCGGGGCGAGGAGGCCACGTTCCGGGCCGACCTCTTTTCCTTCGCCACGGTGGCCTACGAGGTCCTCACGAACCACAAGCCATTCGAGGGGGACAGCGTCAGCGCGGTCATGTACAAGGTCGTCCACGAGCCGGTACTGGCGCCGCGGCTGTGGAGAGCGGACCTTCCGGAAGCCTACGACGCCGTCTTCGGGCGAGCGCTCGCGAAGGCGCCGGAGCGCCGCTTCCCCAGCGCCTGCGAGTTCGTCGCGGCCCTCCGTGGCGAAGGGGCCGTCGAGCCTGGCTCCCTGTCCGCGGACGAGAAGCGGCCCGGCCCCGCCAACACCGAGACCCTGCCCCTGAAGGCGGGGCGACTCCGGGTGAGGCGGCGCGCCTGGTTCGTCGGGGCGGCCGCCCTCCTCGTCGGGGGGGCGGTGGTCGCCCGGGTGCAGATGCTCGGGAACGACCCGGCGGCCACGTCAGCGACGCTGCGGATCGAGACCACCCCGCCCGGGGCCACGGTGTGGCTCGACGGCCTGGTCGTGGGACGGTCACCCCTCGAGCTGAAGAACCTGCGCGCGGGGCCGCGGCACCTTCGCATCCTGGAGGAGGGCTACGCGCCGGCCGAGGTGGGCCTGGAGCTGGGCGAGGGCGCGACCGATCTACCGTTGCGGTTCTCGATGTCGCCCACGGCGGCGCGCCTCACGGTCCGGTCCGAACCCGACGGCGCGACGGTCAGCGTGGATGGACGGGCGATCGGGACGACCCCCCTCGACCAGGCGCTTCTCGGCCTCGGCCACCACGAGGTCCGGGTGGAGCGGCGGGGGTTCCGCGCCCAGACGCGCCGGATCGAGGCAGGGGCCGGCCAGCCCCTGCTCGTGGCCCTGCGCCTCGAGCCACTCGTGGAGCCGGGACCAGCCGCGGCGGCGGTGAAGCCGCGTCCTCTCGTGGAGGGCGCGCTGGTCGCGATGGACGAGACGGTGACGCCGCCAAACCGCATCGAGGGCCGCCCGGCGGACTATCCCAAGAAGGCCCGGAAGGTCAAGCTCAGGGGGTCGGTGCTGGTCGAGATGATCATCACCGAGAAAGGCGATCCCACCGAGATCCAGGTCCTCGAGTCCGCGGGCACGTTGCTGGACGAGGCGGTCGTCGAGGCGGTCCGCGCGTGGCGTTTCGAGCCCGCCCGCAAGGGCGGGGTGAAGGTGAGCGTCCGCTGGCGATACCAGCAGACGTTCGAGCGCTAGAGACCCTTCATTCATCGACCCCCCACCCTGATCTTTCATCGACCCCCCCTCCTATCCTCCCCCACGTAGGGGGGAGGGAATGCTGCTCGCTCCGGCTCCGCTCTGCTCAGTAGTCGGACAGGGGGGCGAGGGCCGCCAGGAAGAGCGGCACCGCGACCGCTTCCGCGGACACCGCGGGAGCGAGCCACAGCCCGGCGAGGGTGGCGACGGCCGCGGCGGGAAGCGGAGGCACCCGTCGGACGACGAGCCCGATCGCCACCAGCGCCGCCAGGACCGGCGCCGCCGCGAAGAGCGCCCGGCAGAGGCCGGTCCCCTCCCCACCCCAGTACAAGAAGAGGTTGGCCAGACCGATGCCCGGCCCGACCGTGAACCCGCTCGCGAAGCGAGCCAGGAAGGGGGACGCGTCGGGTCGGAACGCGGGCACGACCAGGGCCAGGTAGCCGAGGGCCATCCCGGCCAGCACCCACCGCCACTTCGGCGCCCGACCCGGCGCGGGCCCGATCACGAAGGGAACCGCCAGCAGCGCACGATGGTCGAAGGCGGCGGCCAGCCCGGCGCGGATCCCGCCGCCGAGGTGGGCCCTCGCGCCCGCCCCGGATCGGGCCGCGACCCAGGCGGCGGCCAGCCCGGCGAGAGGCAGGGCCGCCGGCGAGCCGAACACGGTCCCCAGGGCCAGGGGGGGAAGAAGGAGGGCAAGGCCGGCGGCCAGGGGCCGCGCTCCCGGCCCCGCGAGTCGCGCCGCCGCGAGCGCCAGGACGACGAGGGCCGCGAGCGTGAGCAGCCGCGGGTCGCGCAGGCCGAGAGGCCGCAGCCAGGAGCCGAGGGTGGCCGCTCCCGGCGGCAGCAGGGGCCGGTCGGGCACCAGCTCCTTCGCGGGCTCCAGCCGGAAGCTCGAGCTCCAGGCTTCCCGCCCACGCGGCGCGTCCGCCGGGGGTGGCGCATACGGACTGCGGCCTTCCCCGAGGCGCGCCGCATCGGCCCATGCCTGCACCACCCACGCATCCTGCGCGCGGGGCACGCCCGTTCGCTCCCCGATCCGGGTCATCACCCACGTGGGCAGGGCCACCACTACGACCGCCCCCAGGGCGACCAGGCCCGCGCGCGCCGCCCCGGGCACGCGCACCGCAACCCCGACGAGGTAGAGAACGGCGAGGCCGGCCGCCAGGCCGCCGAACAGGAGGCCCAGCGGGTCGTCGGTGAGTCCGGGTCCGGCTTTCGGCAACAGCCACGTCGGCAGGCCGCTCGCGATTCCCGCCCGACCGGTGGCCACCGCCTGCGACCAGGCTTCCCTGAAACCCCCGCCCTCCACGAGCTCCACCGCCAGGGCGAGCAAGGCGAGCGGCACGAGCGGAGCGTCGGCCTCGCGGCGCGCGGCCAGGAAGGCCAGCGGGAGCAGGACCGCGGCCGGGACCAGGTAGTTCGGGTGGACCACCCGCGAGAGGTAGAGCGAGGCGAGGAGGGCGACCGTCCCCGTGAAGAGAGCCGCCTCCGGCGTGCCTTCCCGGACCTGCCGATGGGCGAGCACGACGCCGAGGGGGAGGAGCAGGACGTAGAAGATACCGAAGGGGAAGTAGTCGCGCAGGCCCGCCACTCCTCCGAAGTAGATCAGGAAGTTCGCGAAGCCGAAGCCCGGCGTCCCCCCGATCGGGTAGTTGTCGGCCCCGGGGAGGCCCACGTTGTAGGCCACGATATCGCCGTAGAAGGCGCGGAAGTCGAGGGCGGCCACGGGCAGGACCACGACCGCGAACACCGCGGCGGCCGCAAGCAGGGGCCCCCGGAGACGGGCGAGCGCTTCGCGCCGCACGAGGTCCCGCAGCGACCCCGCTTCGGCGAGGGACAGCAGGAGGAAGGGCGCGAAGGGCCAGGCAAGCTGCTTGGTCGCGCAGGCGAGGCCCAGGACGGCCCCGCTCCCGAGGGGCCGCTTTCCGCGCGCCAGGACCACCGCCGCCAGCAGCAGGGCCACCGGCACCATGTCGTTGGCCCCGAAGATCTGGTGCCAGTAGACGAGCGGGTTCAGGGCGGCCACCGCGGCGGCGCTGAGCCGGGCGGGAGCGCCCTCGGGCAGACGCGCGGCCAGTCCCACCGCGAGCGCGTAGAAGAGCAGGGTGACGAAGCGGGCGTCGAAGCCGCCGACCAGGGCCCGGCTCGCGAGGTAGAACGGCATCATCACGAGATGCGTGCCGGGAAGGTAGGCGTGATGGTGGAGGATCGGGTTCCCGCCGAGGGGCTCCCAGAACGCCGAGGCGCGGGCGATCCGCCCGAGGATCGTCCCCGAGTAGTCGGCCCCGTAAGGGCTCTCTCCCGCCAGGATCCGGTCGAGGGCCAGCGGGATCTGCACCACCCCGCCGTCCTGTCCGTAGGGGCGGTCGGTGGCGAGGCCCAGGGCGACGAAAGCGGCGCTGGGGGCGACGACCAGGGCCAGGCTGGCCACCGCGATCACGGCCGCGCGGGCCCGCGTCCCGGCTCCCCAGGCGGCCAGGGCGAGGTAGGCCAGGGCGAGGCCGGTGGCCGCGGCGCCCAGTAAGAGCGCGATGGGGTCGCGGTCGAGATCGCCGCTCGGCTGCGGGACCAGCGGGGCCAGCCAGCCGGGAACCACGGTCAGCCGGGAATCGTGGAGGAGCCGCCAGGCCAGGACGCGGGGCGGATCGTGCAGGAGCAGATCCCGGGCGATCAGGAGGAGCAACCCGGGAACGACGGCGCCGTCGAGGGAGAAGCGCGGAGGAGCCAGCCTACTTCCCGTCCGGGGGCCCGAGGTTCACGCGCGCCCCGCACGAGCAGACCAGGCTGCGGACCGCCCACTCGATCTTGATGAGCCGGCCGCAGGCGGAGCAGCCGATGTAGTTGCCGGCGCCGAAGGTGGCGCGAGGCCGGGGCCCTCCCGCCGAGGCAGTCGGGTCCCTGTCCGGGGGCGTCGGGCGCCGGGGCCGGGGCGAGAATGGCACCCGGCCAGATTAGGCCCCTGGTCCCCGCGGGTCAAGGCCAGCCAGGCTCAGAGGCTTCGGAGCCTGGCGTTGCGCAGCCGGATGGCGGCCGCGATCAGGAACAGGGCGCTTGCGAATGCGGCCAGGACCGCGGGGGCCCCGAAGGCGTTCACGAGCCCGCCCGCGACCAGGCTGCCCAGCGGCATGCCGCCGCGGAAGGCCAGACCGAAGATGCTGAGCACGCGGCCCCGCAGCTCGTTGGGCGCGTGTTCCTGCACGAGTGAGTTCAGGGTCGAGAAGGCGGTGGTCAGGCTGAAGCCCGCGGCCGCGAGCAGGGCCATGGCCAGCCACTGGCGGCCCGAGAGCACCGCCCCGACGGTGGCCGCCCCGCAGGCCATGAAGGCGAGCAACATCAGCTTTCCGCGCCCCGGCACCGAGCCCCGGTGCGCCGTGGTCACCGCCCCCGCGATCGCCCCCACCCCCAGGCTGGTGAGCAGCAAGCTATAGCCGGCGGCCCCGGTGTGGAGCACGTCGCCGGCCAGGACGGGCAGGAACGTGATCAGGGGAAAAGCGAGCAGGCTGGCGGTGGCCCCCAGGAGGGTGAGAACGGAGAGGATCGGGCTCTCGACCACGTGCCGGATGCCGGCCTTGAGGCTCTGACCCAGGCTCTCCCGGCCCAAGGCCGCCACCGGCGGCAGCTCGATCCGTGCGATCGCCACGATGACGGCGACGAACGAGAGCACGTTGGCGACGAAACACGCCCCCGTCCCCACCCGGGCCAGGAGCAACCCCGCGATCACGGGCCCGATGGCCCGTGAGAGGTTGAACTGGAGCGAGTTCAGGGCCACCGCGTTCGGGATGTGGTCGTGGGGGACGAGGCTCGTGAGGGTGGCCTGGTAGGTCGGGGCCGACTGCGATTGGGCGAGGCCGGTCAAGAAGGCGATGACCAGGATGGCCCCGATGCCGAGCCGTTCCAGGCCGTAGAGGACCCCGAGCGCCCCCGCCATCGACATCTGGAAGACCTGCGACACGAGCAGGATCCGCCGGCGGTCGACGCGGTCGGCCTGGGCGCCTCCCACGAGCATGAAGGTGACGAGGGGCAGCTCGGCCGCGAAGGTCCGCAGGCCGAGGTAGAAGGGATCGCCGATCCTCGTGTGGATGAGCCAGGAGAGGGCGACGTCCTGGGTCCAGGTTCCGATGCTGGAGAGGAAGGCGCCGATCCAGAGCCGGCGGAAGCTCCGGAACACGAAGGCGGAGAGGAAGCCCGGGAGCCGGGAAGGCTCGCTCACCGCCTCGACCCGCGGCTCAACGCAATCCCCAGCCCTCGATCGCGCGCATGGTCTCCCGGTCGTTCGCGTCGATGCGCAGGGGGGTGACCGCGGCGTAGCCCTCGCGCAGGGAGCCCGCGTCGGTCCGAGGATCGGGGTCGGCGGGCTCCGTCCAGACGTTCCAGAAGTAGGTCTCGTGCTCGGGGTTCTCCCGCCGCTCGTACTGGTTGAGCCCCGTGCGGAGGCTGTGGGGGACGACCCGCACGCCCTTGATGTCCCCGGCCGGGAAGTTCAGGGACAGGAACGTGCCCGGAGGGAGGCCGCGCTTCAGGACCTCTGTCGCCACCCGCCCAAGGAGCGCGGCCCCCGGCCGGTAGCCTTCCGGCCCCTGGCCCATCTCCGGCCAGGTCACCTGGCTCGCGGCGATCGAGGGGATCCCGTCGAAGGCGGCCTCCCGCGCGGCCCCGAGGGTCCCCGACACGTAGAGGGTCAAGCCCGCGTTGTCCCCGCGGTTGATCCCGGACACCACGAGATCGGGCCTCCCGGTGAGGAGCGAGGCCAGGGCGAGGCGGACGCAGGTGGCGGGCTTGGCCTCGATGCGGTACCAGGGACCTTGCCGCCCCCCGGCCTTCGCGAGGGGATCGATGGTCCGGACCATGATCGGCTCGCGGTAGGTGATGCCGTGCCCGACCCCGCTCTGGTTCTCCGCGGGGGCGGCGACCGTGACCTCGCCGATCTTCGCCAGCTCCTCGTAGGCGGCCAGGAGGCCCGGAGCCGAGATCCCGTCGTCGTTGGCAAGCAGGATGCGAGGCCGGCGATCTGCGGGGCCACCCGCGGAGCCCGCCAAGAACAGGAGACCCAGCAGGAACCCGACTCGCCGCATCGCCCCTCCTCTCCGTCCTATACTCCGGCGTGCCCTTCGAATGTCCGGGCTGTGGGGCCCCCGTGGACCGGCGCCCGTCGGGGTGGGCCCTCCGCTGCCCGGCCTGCGGGGCCCTCCTGAGGAGCGCGCCCGCCGAGACCGGTGGGCCGAACCCGGTCTACGAGGTCGAGGTGGCGGGGCGCCCGGAGACCCGCCGGCGGGTCGAGCTGCCGTGGGACGAGGGCGAGCGGCGCCGCCTCCGCGCCTGGCTCCTCTGGTCCTCGGCCGTCACGGTGTCGCTCGTGCTGGCTCTCTACGCCCTCGCCCGCTTCCTTCGCTGACCCTACTTCTTCGGCGGCTTCTTGGCCGCGGCCATGGCCGCCTTCTTCCTGGCCTTCCGGGCCTTCTCCTTGCG
>Ga0137361_10002165_pt1 | contig 12452 bp, 8 predicted proteins | sample Mad1_80_16metaG_FD_104923 | JGI IMG/M metagenome (GOLD analysis project Ga0137361, IMG submission 104923) | Vadose zone soil microbial communities from Angelo Coast Range Reserve, California, USA - Mad1_80_16 metaG | ecosystem: Environmental > Terrestrial > Soil > Vadose zone | place: USA... | reverse complement strand
GCGTCGGCCGTCTCGCGGACCCTGGCTCCGGGCGGCGACCTGCTCACCCTCTCAACCCGGGATTCGTCGCCCTACATCGCCTACGCGGCGATCGGGGACAGGCTCCGCCCGTCGAAGACCACGCGCTACGAGCTGGCGGTGGACCGCTCCGCGGGATCGACGACCCTGGGCGGGCGCGCGTTCTACGAGGGGACGGTCGACCAGATCGTGAACGTGTTCGAGGGTTATCCGTCGCCCCGCTCGCTGCGCATGTTCAACGTGAGCCCGCTCTCCGCGCGCGGCGTGGGCTTCACCTTGGGCCGGCACTTCGGCGACGCGGTCAGTGGGTCGCTCACCTACACTTACGGCTTCGCCGAGCGCCGCGAAACCCCTGGAGGCGGATTCTTCGGGCTCCAGGCATCTCCCTCCTCCTTCCGACGGGGCGACTTCCACGACGTGGAGGCTCGGCTCCAGACGTTCATCGAGCTGACGGACACGCGCCTGGAGGCGTTCTGTCGGATCAACAGCTTCAACCCCGACGCGATTGGCCCCGGGGGAGCCCTGGCCAACACCCGGTTCGACATCCAGTTGACGCAGGCCCTGCCCTTCCTGCAGCCCCTGACGCGCGCCGAGTGGGAGGTGCTGGTCGAGTTCCGCAACCTCTTCTACGAGCGCGGTGAGGGCGGGCTCTTCGACGAGCTCGTGGTGCTCCATCCACCCAGGCGGGTCGTGGGAGGGATCGCCGTCAAGTTCTGACTCGCAAGGAGGGCGCTGCGGCGGGCCACGGACGGCGCGAGGCTCCCGGCCTCCGAGCCGGGGGTAGTCGAGCGAGGCTTGATTCTGAGCCTCGCTTTTTTTGCCTCCGAGGGCAAGTTCAATAGTTTGGACTAAGCATCCGGTATGGTGGATTGGAAGATGGACCCAGATCCAGAAGTTACGGCAGGCCAGTCGTTTCGGGGCAGCGGACCCGCCTCCATGGCGGCACGTGACTTGCTTGGAAATGGAAGGACTCGAGAAGAGCGATCCATCAACATGGCGAGCGCGCAGCGAATGAACCGGCGGCGTCTCAAGAACCTGGCCGTGATCGCCCTGGGATTGGGGCTCGCCTCGCTGGGCGCCTACAACATCGTCATCAAGGCCACCTGGAGCCTGATGGACGACGGGGTCTTCTGGAAGCCCGGTCCCGGAGGCGTCGTGGCCTCGAGGGTGGCCCCGGGGGGACCCGCGGCCCGGGTCGGCGTGCGCGTGGGCGACATCCTCCTCGGGATCGACGGCGAGGACATCCTGAGCGCCGGACAGGTGGAGGCCATACTCGAGCGGCACCAGCCGGGCGGGCCCGCCTCCTATTCGCTCCTGCGCCTCGGTGACGTGCGCGCCTTCGAGGTGCGCATCCAGCCGCTGCCCCAGGGCAACGTCACCCTCTTCTACTACCTCTCGCTGGTCGGGTTCTTCAGCCTCGCCGTGGGCACCATCGTCATGCTGCGCCGGCCCGCCGACCGCTCGGCCGTCCACTTCTACGCGATCTGCGTCCTGTTCTTCCTGGTGTACTCGACGTCCTACACGGGCCGCCTGGACGTCGGGGACTGGGTGCTCTTCTGGGCGGACCTCCTGGCGGTGCTCTTCCTGCCGGTGGTGTTCCTGCATTTCTGCCTGAGCTTCCCGGAGCGGCGGCTCAAGCTGCACCGGATCTGGCTGATCCCCGCCATCTACATGCCGGCCCTGGCCCTGGCGGGCGCGGCCCTGGCCAGCCAGGCTTTCCTGGCCGCGGGCGCGGACCCGGCCACCCTCTGGCGGATCAGCGAGGCGATCGACCGCGGCAAGCCCCTCTATTTCGCGGCCCTCTTCGCGACCTCGTTCGCGGTGCTCCTCAACTCCTACCGGCGGACCAGGGCCCTCACCGCCCGCCGCCAGATGAAGTGGCTGGTCTGGGGAACGGGGGCGGGGGTGCTTCCCTTCTTCGTCTTCTACGCGATCCCCTTCGCGCTGGGCCGGGAGCCGCGCCTCGCCATGGAGCTGGCCGGCTACATACCGCTCGCCCTCCTCCCCCTCGCCCTGGCCTACGCGGTGGTGAAGCATCGCCTGATGGACGTGGAGCTGATCTTCCGCCGGACCATCGCCTACACCCTCGCGGTGGCGGCCATCCTCGGCATCTCGCTCCTCACCATCGGGCTCACGAACGTGATCCTGGCCGACGAGGAGCCCCACACCACGATCATCGCCCTCCTCTCGACCCTGGTCGTGATCCTGCTCTTCACTCCGGTGAAGAGCAGGATCCAGGAGGGCATCGACCGGCTCTTCTACCGGGAGCGCTACAACTCGCGCAAGGCGCTGCTGCGCCTCTCCCAGGACCTGAACACGGACCTCGAGGACCTCGGCCGGATGAGCGAGCGGCTGCTGGAGGGAGTGGGGGCCGCCCTCGGCCTCAACGCGATGGCCGTGTTCCTGCCCGACGGCGACGGGGCGTTCCACATCTTCCGCTCCCGGGGCTGCCCGGAGGGTGCCACGAGCGTGCGGCTCCCCGCGCGGGGCACGCTCCTCACGCGGCTGGCCGAGGGCCAGCCCGTGAACGCGGAGACCTCGGCCGAGGCCTTCCCGGAAGCGGGGCCCATCAACCTGACTTGCTATTTTCCCTGCCGGGTGAAGGACGAGGTGATCGCGGTCCTCGGGGTCGGGCGCAAGGACGGCCTCGACCCGCTCAACAGCGAGGAGACGGACATCCTGCAGACCCTGGCCGCCCAGGCCGCGACCGCGATCATGAACGGGCGCCTCTACCACAGCCTGCGCGAGAAGGCCGAGGAGCTGCAGGGGCTCACCGAGTACAACGAGAACATACTGGAGAGCATCGACTCGGGGATGCTCGTGCTCGACCTCGAAGGCCAGGTGGTGCGCTGGAATCGGGCCATGGAGGGGCTGTACGGAAAGAGCCGGGAGGACGTGCTGGGGCACAGCCTGGACGACATCCTGCCCCCGTCGTTCCTGGAGGCCCTGCGGGGCAGCCTGGTGCTGGGCGGTCGCGAGGAGATCGCCCACATCTACAAGCTGCACCTTCCCACCGCGGACGGCCGCGGCCTGATGGTCAACGTCTCGGTGGCCCCCTTCCAGATCGGCTCCGGGGAGCGTTGCGGCACGGTGCTGATCCTGGACGACATCACGGCCCGGGTGCGCCTGGAAGAGCAGCTCCAGCACTCGGAGAAGATGGCCTCGATCGGCATCCTGGCCGCGGGGGTGGCCCACGAGGTGAACACCCCCCTGGCCGGCATCTCCTCGTACACCCAGATCCTCAAGGGCCTGATCGAGTCCCGGGACCCCAGGGCGGCCCTCCTCGACAAGATCGAGAAGCAGAGCTTCCGCGCGGCCAAGATCATCAACAACCTGCTGAACTTCTCGCGCTCGGCGGGGGCCGAGATGGAGCGCCTCGACGTGAACAAGACCCTGCTGGACGTGCTCTCCCTGATCGAGCACCAGCTCGAGGGCTCGAAGATCCGCGTCCGCAAAGAGCTTGCCTCGGAGCTGCCGGCGGTGCGGGGCAACGAGAACCGCGTCCAGCAGGTCTTCTTCAACCTGATCCTGAACGCCCGCGACGCGATGCCCCGGGGTGGCTGGCTCACCCTCACGACCTCGGCCGACGGCGACACCGTCGTGGTGGAGGTCAGCGACACCGGGGTGGGCATAAAGCGCGAGGACATCAAGCGGATCTACGATCCCTTCTTCACCACCAAGGGGATCGGCCGGGGCACCGGCCTCGGCCTCTCGGTGTCCTACGGGATCGTCCAGGAGCACGGGGGCGCGATCTTCGTGGACAGCGTCCCCGGCCAGGGGACCACCTTCCAGGTCGCCCTGCCCGCCCAGGCTCCCGCCGAAGCCGCCCGCGAGGTGAGATGAGGCAGGAGTCCATCCTCGTCGTCGACGACGAGGAGGTGATGCGCGACGTCCTCGGCAGCCTCCTGACCCAGGCCGGGTTCCAGGTGTCGCTGGCGGAGAGCGGCCCCCAGGGCCTCGCCCTGGTCAGGAAGGGCGACGTCGACGCCGCCATCGTGGACGTGATGCTGCCCGACATGGGCGGGCTCGAGGTCCTGGAGGAGCTCAAGAAGACCGACCCCGACCTCGTGGTCCTGATGATCACCGCCTTCGCCTCGGTGGAGACGGCCATCACCGCCATGAAGAAGGGCGCCTTCGACTACGTGGCCAAGCCCTTCAAGCACGAAGAGCTGCTCCACATCCTGCGCAACGGCCTCAACCAGCGCCGGCTCCAGGACGAGAACCGCCAGCTCCGCACCGCCCTCAAGGACCAGGGGCGGTTCATGGAGATCGTGGGCAAGAGCCAGCGGATGCTCCAGGTCTTCGGCCTCATCTCCCAGGCCGCCCCCTCGCGATCCACCATCCTGGTGGTCGGGGAGAGCGGGACCGGCAAGGAGCTGGTGGCCAAGGCCATCCACACGAACAGCCCGCGCAAGGACCGGCCCTTCGTGGTGGTGAACTCGGGGAGCCTGCCCCCCGACCTCCTGGAGTCGAACCTGTTCGGCCACGTGAAGGGGGCGTTCACGGGCGCCGTCTACGCGAAGAAGGGGCTGTTCGAGCTGGCCGACAAGGGGACCCTGTTCTTCGACGAGATCGGCAACATCCCCATCGAGACCCAGGCCAAGCTCCTGCGCGTGATGCAGGAGCGCGAGTTCATGCGCCTGGGAGGCGTCGACACCATCAAGGTCGACGTGCGGGTGGTGGCCGCCACCAACGTGGACCTGAAGCGCGCGGTGGACGAGGGCCGCTTCCGCGAGGACCTCTACTACCGCCTGAACGTGATCGCGGTCCAGCTCCCCCCCCTCCGCCACCGCAAGGAGGACATCCCGGCCCTGGTCACCCACTTCGTGGAGAAGTACTCCAAGGAGAACAGCAAGCCCGTGGAGGGCGTGACCCCGGAGGTCCTGCAGGCCTTCATGGACTACGACTGGCCGGGGAACGTGCGCGAGCTCGAGAACGTCATCGAGCGCGGGGTGGTCCTCACCACCAACGGCCGCATCGGCCGCGAGCTCATCCCCGACCACGTGCGCAGCAGCCCCACCTTCCACATCCCCCACGTGGCGGTGCCCCCCGAGGGGATCAGCCTGCGCGAGGTCATCGCCAGCTTCGAGCGGCGCCTCATCGAGTCGACCCTGGAGTCCACGGGGGGCGTCCAGAAGGACGCGGCGCGGCTCCTGGGCCTGAAGCCCACCACCCTGAACGAGATGATCAAGCGCCACAACATCGTGCTGCCCCGCGACCGCGAGCGCAGGACCCTCAAGGAGATCGACAACGCGGTCACCGTGAAGACGACCTCGGCCTGAGGGCTCCCGCGGCACCTTGACATCGCCGGACGACCTTGATAGCCTCACCCGAGCTAATTGGTGTAATCACGGGATTTAGCGTGGCGGTTCCGTGAGGATCAGCGTCGGGGGAGCCCGGAACCGCCCGGGCAATCCCGGTCGCTCTGCCTGAGCCTTCTACCATGGCATTCCAGGGCTCTCTCGCCGAGCTTCACCTACCCGACATCATTCAGCTCGTCAGCGTCAGCGGGAAGACCGGAGTCTTCCACCTGACGGACGGGACCCTCAAGGGCCAGATCTTCCTGCACGACGGCAAGATCATCCACGCCGAGCTCGACGACACCGCGGGCGAGGAGGCGGTCTACGCCCTCGCGATCTGGCGGCAGGGCGAGTTCCGCTTCGACCCCGGAGTGCCCACCGACCAGCACACGATCAACAAGAGCAACACCAACCTCCTCATGGAGGCGGCGCGCCGGCTCGACGAGTGGCGCGTGCTCTCCAAGAAGATCCCCTCCGTCGACCTCGTCCCCGAGTTCGTGGTCCAGGAGAATCGGGAAGGCCAGATCAACCTCAACACCAGCGAGTGGCTGATCCTCTCGAAGATCGACGGCCAGCGCAGCGTGAAGGCCATCGCCCAGGCTTCGGGCCTCTCCGTCTTCGACGCGGCCAAGATGCTCTACGGCCTGATCACCACCAACCTGATCCGGCTCCACGAGCCGTTGGCCACCCATGCCCCCCGGACCGCCTCCGCCACGGCCGGCTCCCCTGCCCGCGGAGGCTCGACATCGGACCCGGGCCTTGCCGTCGGGCGGGCCGGCAACCCGACCCCCGCGGGCCCCGCCGTCTCCCCCCACGCGGCGTCGCTCCTCAACCGCCTCGGACGAATGCGCGACGAGTGCATCGCCCTCCTCGGTCCGGTGGGTGAGAGCGTTGTGACCAAGCACTACCTGAAGGCCCGGGCCGAGATCGAGCGGGGCGCCGGGGCGGAGGCGCTCGAGGACGCGGTACAGCAGATCGCCCGCGCGGCCTCGATCCTCAAGGGCCCGTCCGCCTCCGACTCGATCCTGGAGCAGTTGAAGAGCCTGCGGTAGGCTCAAGCACCCGCCACCGCCTCGATCAGCGACCGGTAGCGCTCGATGACCGCGTCCCATCGGTAGCCCTGCCGCACGTACGCGCGGCCATTCGCGCCCAGGGCCTCGCGCAGGCGCTCTTCGCGGACGAGCAGGTCGAGGGCCTCCACGAACTCGTCGGGATCCCGGTACCAGAGCCCCGCGTTCGAGCGCCGACAGTGGTCGAGGAGCACGGCCGAGCGCGCGGTGGCGAGGGCGGGGGTGCCTAGGGCCATGCCCTCGAGCAGGACGATGGAAAGGCTCTCGTAGGGACTCGGGCAGATCACGGCCCGGGCCCCCGCGAGGGCGGCCGCCTTCCCCTCCTCGGAAAGGTAGCCGAGGTAGCGGACGCCGGCCTCCCGCGGCTCGGGCATGGCCAGCTTGCCGATGAGCACGAGGCTGGCCGCCCCCCGCACGTCGCGGCGGTAGCGCGCGTAGTGGGCCAGCATCTCGGCGCAGCCCTTGCCGGCGTCGATGCGGCCGGCGTAGAGGACGAAGGGCAGTTCCAGGTCGTACCGGATCCGGAAGCCTTCCACGTCGGGGCTCTCCGGGGTCGCAACTCCCATGCCCGTGACCAGCGCGGGCCGGTCGCCCAACGCGAAGCGGGAGCGGACGAGGGCTTCCTCCGGGCCGGTCAGGAAGCCGAACCCCCTGGCGCGAGCGAACACCTCCGAGTAGACCCGGAAGCGCAGGGGCGGCTCGTCGTGGGCAGTGGGAACGAGCACGGACCGCTCGGGCGCCGCCAGGAGCCCCGCGTAGGTCGGATAGTAGAGGTAGGTGAAGAACACGACGGCCGCGAAGCGCCCGCGCTCCGCGGCCAGGGCCTCCACGAGCCGCGGCGCGAACGGCCCCTGGCGGCGCAGGAAGGTCTGCTCCTCTTCGTCGGTGTGCTCCCGGCCGTAGAGCGGCTCCGCGAACGCGTTGAAAGCCGCGAGGTCCCGCTCCTCCTCGACGGGGAACCGCCTGACCCGGACCCCGGCCAGGGTCTCCTCCCCCGCGGGCATCTCGTTGCGCCAGGTCACGTAGTCCCGCGCACAGGTCGTGAAGGCCGTGACGTCGTAGAAGGCGGTGAGCCGCTCGGCCACCGAGCGGGCCAGGGATTCGGATCCCCCGGTGATGTCCGCTCCGTAGCGCTGGACGACGATCGCCAGGGGTGGGCGGCTCATCGCGACTCCAGATAGCCTCGCAGGGCCTCTTCCACCGCCGCGGGCGCGAACGCGGGGAGCCGCCGGTCCTGTCCCGCCAGGACCGCCTCCCGCAGCGAGGCGTCGGTCACCAGCAGGTGCGCCGCCTCCGTCACCTCCGCGAAGCGCTTCTCCGTGAACTGGACGCCCGCGCCCCCGAGGGTGTGGGGGACGGCGGTCGCAGAGTAGGCGAGCACGGGCACCCGCATGAGCATGGACTCGACGAGGGGGACCCCGAAGCCCTCGTGCTCGCTCATGCTGACGAACAGGTCGGCCGCGGAGTAGCAGGCGAGCAGATCGTCGTGGTCGACGTGGCCGAGGAAGACCACGTCCCAGGGCGTGAAGCCCTCCTCGTAGGCGAAGGCCTGGAGGGCGTCGAAGTAGTGGCCGCGCTGCGGGAGCTTGCCCACCAGCAGCAGCCGGGCGTCGGGGGCGATGAATCGGCGCCAGTAGCTCAGGAGCCGGATCAGGTCTTCCTGCCGCTTGTTCGGGGCCAGGCGGCCCACGAACAGCAGGTTGGTGGTGCCGTCCCCCAGCAGCCGGCGGAGCACGGGGTTCGGGGCTTCGCGGTAGCGGCGAAAGTCGAGATAGATGGGCAGCACCCCGGTGCGACGGAAGCCCAGGGCCTCGAGCTCGCGGCGGCTCCACTCGCTGTCCGCGAGGCCGAGGTCCACGTGCGAGGCCAGGGTTCCCAGCTCCTGCTGCCCCAGGGCGCAGATCCGCGCCATGTCGGGGTCGTCTTCCAGGAAGAACCTCGGAGGGGTGATGTTGTGGTGCAGGAGGATGCGGCGGCCCCGGTGGGCCTTGAGGGCCGGGGTGAGGGGCGAGGGCAGCGCGTAGTGAAGGATGACCGCATCGTCGGCCGATCCCGCCTTCCATTCGGAGAACGGCCGGCCGTCGCCCACGAGGTCGGCGTCCAGCTCGAGAGCGTAGACGTCCGCGGAGTGGCCCCAGGACCGGAACGCGTCGCGCATCAGGCGGGCGGAGTCCCCGATGGCGTCCCCGCGGTGGAGGGCGGGGACCCACTGGTCGATCCTATTGATCATCGACCCCCCGATCGTTCATCGACCCCCCCTCCTGTCCTCCCCCACGTAGGGGGGAGGGACCGCTGCTGCACGTCCGGCCCCGCACTCTACTGTTCCAGCACCGGGCGCAGGCGGTCGCGGAGCAGGGCGCCGAAGTCGATGCCGCGGATCTGCTCGACCGCGCGGGCCTGGGTGGCGAGGACGCTCGCGCGCAGCTTGCCGTCGGTCAGGACCTCGCCGATCAGCTCGGCCACCACCTCGGGCCGCTTCTCCCGCAGCAGGATCCCCCCGCCCTTGAGGGTCTCCCTCACCGCCCCCGCGTCGTAGGCGATGACGGGAACCCCGAAGACCATCGCCTCCTGGAGGGGCACGCAGAAGCCCTCGTGCTCGGAGAGGCAGAGGAAGAGGTCGGCCAGCCGGTAGAAGCCGTAGAGGTCGTCGTCGTCCACCTGTCCGGTGAAGACGACCTCGTCGAGGCGCAGGTCGTCGACCATCTGGAGCAGGCGCTCCAGGTACCGCTCGTGGCCGCGGTAGTCTCCCACGAGCAGGAGCCGGCTCACCGGGTTCACGTAGCGCTGGTAGGCGGCGAACACCCGGATCAGGTCGTCGATCCTCTTGTTGGGAATGATCCGGCCCACGAACAGCAGGTTGGTCCTCGTGTCGTCGTAGAGCCGCCGGACCACCGGCGAGGGCGGCCGCTCGTAGACCGGGAGGTCGAGGACGATGGGCAGCACCCCCGTCCTGGCGTAGCCCGCCTCCTCGAGCTCGCGGCGGTTGAACTCGCTGTCCCCCAGGGCGAGCGCGGTGCGGGGGGCGAAGGCGGCGAGCTCGCGCCGGCCGTGGTAGCAGAGGCCGGCCAGGTGGGGGTGGAAGCCCATGAAGAAATGGGCGGGCGTGATGTTGTGGTAGATCGAGACCAGCCGGTCGGGCGCGTGGTAGATGAGCCGCCCCGCCGCGCTCCCGATCGAGAAGTGGAAGAGGCAGACCGTTTCCCGCGACGAGACCTCCCGGTACTCCCACAGGGGCCGCGCGAGGTGCGCCACCCGCGGGTGGACCTTCTCCGCGAAGATGTCCGAGGCGAACCCGGCCGCCCGCAGGTGCTTCTGGATGGCCAGGGCCTCGTTGCCGATCGCGTCCCCGTAGGAGAGCGCGGCCAGGAGCTGGTGCACCCGCTTCATGCCGCTTGGTCCTCCCGGCGCAGCCGCCCCAGCAGGTCGAGGTACTTCCCCTCCACCACCGGCCAGGCGTAGTTCGTCTCGAAGTAGCGCCGGCCGTTCTCCCCCAGGGTCCGCCGCAGGGATTCGTCTCCCTCGAGCAGGGCCAGGGCCTCCCGGAACTCGTCGTAGGTCGCGTAGTAGAGGCCCCCGTTCGCGCGCTTGCACTGCCCGCGCAGGACCGCGCACTTCGCGTTGACGAGCACCGGCCGCTCCGCCCACCACGCCTCGAGGGTGCCCATGGACAGGCTCTCCAGGGGCGAGGGCAGGACGAAGACCGACGAGGCCGCGAGGGCGTCCCACTTCTCCTGGTCGGGCTGGAAGCCCAGGGGGAGGATCCCCTCGTCCGGCGGCACCTCGCTCACGCTCCTGCCGATCAGGACGCGGCGGAGGGGCGAGCCGGTCTCCCGGCGGTAGCGCCGGAAGAAGTCGAAGAGCTGCGGACAGCCCTTGTTCCGGTCGACCCTGCCCACGTAGAGCAGGAACGGTCCCTCCAGGCGGTGACGGGCCCGAAAGCCCGCCGGATCCAGGCGCGCGGGCAGCTCCGAGCCGACCCCGACCACTTCATCCAGGACGGCCTGGTTGCCGGAGGCCCGGTGGATCATCTGCCGCTCCTCGACGCTGTTGTAGACGAGGGCGCGCGGCCGGCGGAAGAACGGGGGGAAGAGGGGCAGGCGGTACACGCCGTCGTCCTCGGCGGTGGGAACCAGCACCGCGCGGTCGGCCGCGGCGTTGAGGCCGTGCCAGGTGGTCCAGTACCGGTAGGAGAAGAAGAGGAAGAAGTCCCAGTCCCCGCGCCGGCGCCGCAGGTGCTCGACGAGCCGCGGGCAGAACGGCCCCTGCTCGTCGAGCCAGGCGCGGGCCACCTCCCCGAGAACGCGCGCGGTGAGGGCCGAGAACCGCTCGATGTCGCGCGGCCGCTCGACCGCGAAGCGCCGTACGGGGACGCCGTTCAGCACCTCCTCGCCCTCCGGGTAGTCGTTCGCCCAGGTCACGTAGTCGGAGGCGCAGGTGGTGAGCACCGCGACCGACGCGTGCCGGGCCAGGTGCTCGGCCACCAGGCGGCAGTGGTACTCGGTGCCCCCCGCGATGTCCAGGCCGTAGCGCTGGACCACGAGCGCGAGCTTCCTGTTCATCGACCCCCCACCCTATCCCTCCCCACGTAGGGGGAGGGGAACGCTTGGGGGCGTCCGGCTCCGCATTACTTAGCGGAGGGCTTCCCGTCCTCGGCCCGGTACACCACCATCGACTCGAGGGTCTTCTCGCGCCGGGCCAGCTGCTCGAGCCGCCCCTGGAGCTGCAGGTTCCGGTTCTTCAGCTCCTGCGCCTCCAGGTTCAGGCGGGTCAGCTCCAGGGTGAGGTTGTGGAAGAGGTGGACGTAATACCGGTTGAGGTCGGCCTGGCGGGAGAGGGCGAAGATCATGGGGTTGGGGTTCCAGAAGAGCTTCTGGAGGGGCTTGAGAAGCCGGCGGATCCTCTCCAGGACCTGGCCCACCGCCCCCCGGCTGCTCCGGTAGATCGTCTCGGGGTCGAACTGGAAGTTCCAGCGCTGGGATCGGAAGTCGGCCAGGAGATCGCTCGAGAAGTCGTGGGCGTCGAGCACCGCGTCGAGCCGCCGCTCCGCGATCGCCCGGATCTCCTCCTCCGTGTAGAGCCCCGCCTTCTTCTCCTCGATGCGCTTCCGGATCGCGGCCATGATGGCCTCGACGTCGACGTCTTTCGCCTTGATCTCGAAGGTCATGGCTATCGGGTGCGGGGCATGGGCGCGCCCCCCGCCGTGTACACGATGAGGACGATGGACAGGGCCCAGAGGGCCACGTCCACGAGGAGGGGGCGGTCGGTGAGAAGCAGGTCGGTGGGGCTGCCCCCCTGGTCTCTCTGATGCACGAGGTAAAGATAACGGAAGATGCCGTAGAGCACGAAAGGGATCGTCCAGGCCAGGCGATCGGTCCGGTACTTCTCCACCGTCTCGGGGGCCATGGTGTAGAAGGCGTAGGCCATGAGGCAGGAGGCGGTGACCACGGAGATCATCTGGTCGAGCAGATACGGGCTGTACTCGGCCAGGATGGGCCGGTGGCCCGGGGCGGCGTCGCTGAGCGAGGTCAGCTCGTGGCGCCGCTTGGCCAGGGCCAGGAAGAGCGCGAGCAGGATCGTGCAGACGATCAGCCAGTCGCTGAACTGCACCGAGATCGCGAGCGCCCCCGCCACCCCCCGCAGCAGGAAGCCCATGCTGATCGAGAGCACGTCCACGATCACGATCTCCTTCAGCCGGAACGAGTAGGCCAGGTTGAGGAGCGTGTACAGGAGGGCGGCCAGGGCGAAGTCCCGCCCCAGGAGCCACGACAGGCCGAGGCAGGCGAACCCCAGGCCGCCCGCGACCCCGCGCGCGGCCGCCGGGGAGAGGGCCCCGCTGGCCAGCGGCCGGTGCTTCTTCCGCGGATGGAGGCGGTCCCGGGCCAGGTCCGTGAGGTCGTTGATGACGTAGATCGTCCCCGACAGGCCGCAGAAGATCGCGAACGCGAGCAGCGCCCGCAGGAAGGCCTCGCGCTCGAACAGGTGCTTCGACAGGGCGAGGGCCGCGAAGACCAGCAGGTTCTTCGTCCACTGGTGCGGGCGGAGCGAGACGAGGATGGCGCGGATC
>Ga0137361_10002150_pt1 | contig 12481 bp, 13 predicted proteins | sample Mad1_80_16metaG_FD_104923 | JGI IMG/M metagenome (GOLD analysis project Ga0137361, IMG submission 104923) | Vadose zone soil microbial communities from Angelo Coast Range Reserve, California, USA - Mad1_80_16 metaG | ecosystem: Environmental > Terrestrial > Soil > Vadose zone | place: USA... | reverse complement strand
GGTGTCGAAGCGCATGTCGATCTCCGCCTGGCCGGCGGTGCCGACCTCGTGGTGCTGCACTTCCACCTGCACACCGGCTTCGATCAGCTTGAGCATGATCTCCGACCGCAGGTCCTGAAGCTTGTCGGTCGGCGGCACCGGGAAGTAGCCCTCTTTGTGCCGCGGCCGGAACGCCAGGTTGGGCTCGGAGTTCTTGCCCGAGTTCCAGATGCCCTCGTCGGAATCGATGTGGTAGTAGCCGCTGAAAGCGTTCTGGTCGAACCGCAACGAGTTGAAGAGGTAGAACTCGGCCTCTGGGCCCCAGTAGCTGACGTCGGCTATTCCTGAGCGCCTTAGGTGCTCCTCCGCCTTTTTGGCGATGAACCGCGCGTCGCGGCTGTAAGGCTCGCGCGTGATCGGGTCGACGACGTCGCAGATCAAGAACAGAGTCTTGTGCGATAGGACCGGATCGATGGTCGCCGAGTCCGGGTCGGGGACGAGCATCATGTCGCTCTCGTCGATCGCCTGGAAGCCGCGGATGCTGGACCCGTCGAATCCGAGGCCGGTGACGAAGCTGTCCTCTTCCAGCTCTCCGAGCGGCAGGCTGAAGTGCTGCCACGTACCGGGTAGGTCGATGAAACGGACGTCGACGACCTCGACGCCCTCAGCCTTCGCGCGCTCGATCACCTCGCGCGGGCTCGTCTTGCTGCCACCTTTGGTCACAACTGCCATGAACACCCTCCTGAACCCTGGATTTCGTTGCGGGCCCGTGAGGCATCCTAGGAACTGCCGGCGAGCAGGATCACGGTGGGCTCAGACAAATACCGCGGCCCACCTTATGTGTGGGCCACACGACAAGAGAAATCCACAGGCGTCGTGCGGTCGTGCAAAGCGCACGAGGCGCGGCAGGTCCCTTCGTCAGGTGCACACGTTTCGAGCGCGGTCGTCGCACCCATAGCCTGATCACGAGCCGATGGCCAAACCACATGGAGGTGACGTTCTTGTCGATGCCGAGCTCTGATCTCAGGATCGCGCTGTCGAAGCGCAAACCGTTGTTCTTGATTGCGGCGGGTTTCGCATTCCTGGCTGGTGTGATTCCCCTTGCCGTGGCGGCCGACGACAACACCGCGACCCAGGCGGCCGGCGTCGCCGCCGACACGGTCTGGGTCATCGTCACCGGCTGTCTCGTGATGTTCATGCAAGCGGGCTTCGCGATGCTCGAAGTCGGCTTCAGCCGCATGAAGAACGTCGGCACGGTGGTCGCCAAGGTTGTCACCAACTTGAGCGTGAGCTCGATTGCTTATTGGGCGGTCGGCTTCGGCTTCGCCTTCGGCGCCGGCGGCATCTTCGCCGTCATCGGCGGCAGCGGCTTCTTCCCGACTTTCAGCCCAGGCTCTCAGATGAACCTGCCGGCCATAGCCGGGAGCACGGCGCCCGCGGCGGCCAAGTGGTTCTTCGAGTTCGTGTTCTGCGCGGTGTCTTTGGCCATCGTCTGGGGCACGATGATCGAGCGCACCAAGTTCATCGTCTACATCCTTTTCGGCGTTCCATTTGCCGCCCTCATCTATCCGCTCATCAGCCACCAGCTCTTCGGCGGCGGCTTTCTGATGGCGACACTCGGCAGTCAGGACTTCGCGGGCTCAACAGTCGTGCACCTCACGGGCGCTACCGCCGGTTTGGCCGGCCTGTTGCTCCTTGGGCCGCGCATCGGCAAATACGAGAAGGGCAGGTCGAACGCGATCCCGGGCCACAACATGCCTCTGGCTCAGCTCGGGGTGCTGATCCTTTGGTTTGGCTGGTTCGGCTTCAACCCCGGATCGACCCTGAACGCGACGAACCTTCACTTCGCCGACATCGTCGTCGTCACCAACCTCGCCGCGGCGGCGGGAGCAGTGGCGGCGCTGGCCACCATCTACTTCATCACCAAAACGATGGACGTCGGCATGATCGGCAACGGAGCGATTGCGGCGCTCGTCGCCATCACGGCGCCATCCGGTTACGTCGAGCCGTGGGCCGCGATCGTCATCGGGGCCGTCGCCGGCGTGATCGTGGTCGTGGGCGTGCTCGCCCTCGACAAGATCCTCGACGACCCGGTCGGGGCGCTACCCGCCCACGGCCTGGCCGGTATCTGGGGCACGCTCAGCTGCGGCCTCTTCACCGTCCCGGCGCTGGCCAAGTTCAACGGCGTCGGCCAGGGTGGCTTCTTCTACACCGGCAGCCTGCACCAGCTCGGTGCCCAGGCGATCGCGGTGACAGCGTCGTTCCTCACCGTGTTCGTCCTCAGCTACTCGCTCTTCTGGATCATCAAGAAGACCGTCGGCCTCCGCGTCTCGGCGCGCGAGGAGATGGAAGGCCTGGACATCAGCGAGCACGGCATGTGGGGCTACCCGGAATCGTTCATGCCTGTGCCCGGCGGCGTTTACCGGCAGCCGGATACACCGACGGTGAACCCACACCGATCGCCCGAACCAGCGGGCAGTCCGGCCCGGAGTGAGGGATCAGCAGCATGAAAATGGTCATGGCGATCATCCGGCATGAGCGTCTGCAGGAAGTGCAGGACGTGCTCGACGAGTGCGGCGTTTCCGGAGTCACCGTGACCGAGGTCAAGGGCTGTGGCGCCCAGCGCGGCTACACGGAAAAGTACCGCGGCGCCTCCGTCCACATCTCACTGAGGCCGCGGCTCAAGGTCGAGGCGGTGATGCAGGCCGAAATAGTGAAGACCGTGGTTGACAAGGTGGCGGAGGCCGCGCGAACCGGCGACCACGGCGAGGTCGGCGACGGCAAGATCTTCGTCATCGACGTCGACGACGCGATCCGAATCCGGACCGGCGAGCACGGCCCCGAAACCGTCAAGCACGGCCAAAGGGCCATGTGGGGCCACTAAACGATATGAGGGAAAACCCGGATGGTTTTCCCTCATCGCCGGGCGCTTCGCGCGCGGCTGCGCCCATTCCGGTATAAGGATCGCCTTGTTCTAAGAGTTTCTTCAGGCGGCGCTTGGGAGTGAGAAAAACAAAGTCTCGGCCCGGGCTTAACCCGGCCGACAAAGCCGCTAGTAGAGAAGGTCGGTTTTAGGCTGCGCCCTGCTTGGCAGCCCTCTCGGGCTCCGCGGCTGGGACGAATTTCTCGATCCAATCCTTGATCGGCGTCTTGCCGCCCGGGTATCCGATCAGCCGGTCAACGAGCTTGCCGCCGCTGAACATGCCCAGCGTCGGGATGCCCATGATCCCGTAACGAATCGCGATCTCCTGGTTGACGTCCACGTCCAGCTTGCCGATCGTCACCTTGCCGGCGTACTCGTCAGCGAGCTGCTCCACAACGGGCGACATCATCCGGCACGGGCCACACCAGTCGGCGTAGAAGTCCACCACCACGGGATTGCTTGCCTGGAGCACGTCGGCCTCGAAAGTCGGGCCGTCGAAGTGCTTCATGTTTTCCATGCTAGATACAAGCCAGGGGCACTCGCCCGTATTCCGGCAGACTAGTCGGGCACCCATGGCACTCGCCCCAGGCATCCGGACCCCGTCTGCCTTCGACCAGGCGATGCACCAGTTTGGAGCCCGGCTGTTCGAGGCGGCACCGGGCCTGGTCACCTGGGTCCTGCTGCTGGCGCCGGCCTGGATCCCGATCATCTTTCCCTGGCCCGGAGCCTTTGTAGTGGCGGGCGGCGTCCTGCTGTTCGACGTCTACTGGCTCGGGCGCTCGATGACGGTGGTGACGGGGGTCTGGAGCACCCTCTCGAAGATGCGCCGGGACATGAAGATGGACTGGCTAGCGGTCTGTTACGCCGACCAGGCACAGGGACTCCACGACCCCTTGCAGTACATCCATCTGTGCGTGATCCCGACCTACACCGAGCCCTACCACGTGCTGGAGGAGACAGTCCGGGCGATCGTCGACGCCAACTATCCGACCGACAAGAAGATGATCGGGATCATCACCCGGGAGACGGACAAGCCGGGCTGGGAGAACGTGGCCAGGCTGCAGGAGAAGTTCGGGGACCGGCTGCGCGGCTTCTATCACATCAAGGATCCACTCGAGCCGGGGATCGTCATCGGGAAGTCCGCGGCGATGAACTGGGGCGGGCGCTGGATGGTCCGCGTTCTGACCGAGGAGGGCTACGACCTCAACCAGATCTTGATCACCGACCTGGATTCCGACTACCGTGTCCACCCGCAGTACTTCGCCTGGATCAGCCAGCACCACGCGCGTGAACCACTCCGGGACTTCGTCATCTGGCAGCCGGTGCCCCTCTTCCACAACAACATCTGGCAGGTGCCGATGGCGGTTCGGGTGATGTCCGCGGCGACATCCCAGTGGCAGATGTTCCTGCACTCGCGGCCGCACCGGTTGGTCTGCTTCAGCAGCTACACGTGCAGTCTGCAGTTCGTGCACAGGGCCGGTTACTGGGACAAGGACGTGATACCGGAGGATTCGCGGTTTTACTGGAAGGCGTTCTTCACCTTCGGTGAGAGGTTTTCAGTGAAGTCGGCGTTCCTGCCGCTCTATGGCGACTCGCCCAACTCACGGGACTATGCGTCGACGCATATGAGCCAGTACAACCAGATCAAGCGCTGGGCCTGGGGCATCACCGACGTGCCCTACGTGCTGGCCCGGCTGTTCAAGCACCCCGAGATCCCGCTTATCCTGCGCATCCGGCGCTTTCTGAACCTGTTCCTCAACCACCTCAACTGGATCTTTCTGCCGCTGCTGTTGATGTTCGGGGCGTCGGTGCCGATCTGGGTCAGCCAGGACTTCGCGCTCACCGACCTGGGCCAGGCGCTGTGGTCGTGGTCCGGCATCCTGCTCACGATCACGCTCTCGACCGTTGTGTTCTTCCTGTTTTTCGAACTGTCGATTCTGCCGCCCAAGCCGAAGGAGTGGCCGTTCTGGAGGAAGGTGCTGGTGCACGTCCAGTACATGGCCTACCCGGTCGTCGGCCTGGTGATGAGCGTGGCGCCGGCGCTTGAGGCGCACACGCGATTGCTGCTGGGCCGCTACCTCGAATACCGCGTGACCGAAAAGGTATGAGCACCCTGGATCCTCTCAGCGCGCGAACCGTCGCTGAGACAATCGGCAGCCTGTTTAGGGCCGTTCACCGAGACATTCGCGAGCAGGTGGAGGGACTGGACCGGAAAGCGCTCAACTGGAAGCCGCATCCCGATGCGAACTCCATCGCGGTCCTCGTCTTCCACGCGCTGGGTTCGGAGCGCGAGATGATCAATGCGGTTCGAGCGATCAAGACAGAACGCGATCGCTCTGCCGAGTTCGAGGTCGAAACAGACGCTGCCGATTTGATCGCCCTGCTCGAAATTGCCGACGCCGACATGGACCGCCATATTGCCGCCCTCACCGCTCACGATCTGAGCGCCCCGCGGCCTCGCGGCGACCGGCCTGCACGGCCGGGCCTGGAATGGCTAATCCGAAACTACGGGCACGAACGTGAGCATCTCGCGCAGATCGAGCTCACCAAGCAGCTTTATGGCGCCGTGCGGTAGGTTCGCCCCTTAGGCCCCGCAGACGGGGTTGTTGATGAACCACGGCAGGCAGAACAGAGGGCCGGCCAACGCCCAGATCGTGAGCAGGGCGATGATCGCCAGCCCGGCCACGAAGACCGTGCCCGTGAGCCAGTTGCGCCCGGGCACCGGCCATGTTTTCATGCCCCTGCGCCTGGCGATCCTCGGGCCGAAGTAGGCGTCGATGAACGGGAAGAGGAGAAGCACGCCGATGACGATTGGCGGGATGACGAGCGACATGATCAGCTCGGGGCCCAGCTTCAGGAACTGGAAGAGAAATAGGAAGTACCAGTCGGGTCGGGGAATGGTCACCGTCCGCGGATCGGCGGAGGCCTCGAGCTGCAGGTTCTTCTGAACGAAGAACGCGAGCAGGCCGACCGCGACCATGATCGCGACGATAATGATCGGATACGGCCAGAAGTGGTCGGGGAAGAAGGGATGCGTCTCGTCGTCGGGCATGTCGTCGGCCAGGTGGTGCCCGGCGTCCCCCATGAGGATGGGGAAGAGGGCCAGCGTGACGAGTATCGGATACAAAATGTGGTCAGGGCCGATTGGCAGCCGCTTGTAGTCGGGCTCCAGCGTATGACCGTGCGACTCGCCCTCGATCACCGGCACCTCCGTCTCAGCGACGGCAGCACCTGGCCCCTTCATCTTCAACTTCTCGTCCATCACATCGGCTCCGAGATTCCGTGCGCGCGGATGAATCGGAAGTGGATGTACATCAGAAGCACGATCAGGGCGGGCAGCAGGAACACATGAATGTCGAAGAAGCGCTGAAGGGTCGACGGTCCAACGACCGGGCCACCTTGCAGCACTTCTTTGATGAAGGTGCCCAGCTGTGCCGGCGGCGCCGAGCCGGCGATCTTGATGGTGACCTCGGTGGCGAAGTACGCCTTGGTGTCCCAGGGCAGAAGGTAGCCGGTCAGTGAGAAGAACAGGATGATGAGGAGCATCGTCACGCCGACGATCCAGTTGAGCTCGCGCGGCGCGCGATACGAGCCTGTCCAGTACACCCTGGCCATGTGGATCAGCACCATGATGATCAGGATGTTGGCGCCCCAGAAGTGCGTGCCGCGGATGAGCCATCCGAGGAACACCGTGTTCTGGATGAAGTTGACGCTGGTGTAAGCGGGCGCGGGGTTGCCGGCTGCGTCGGGCACGTAATACAGGGCGAGAAGGATGCCGGTCACCAGCTGGAGCACGACGAGCACGAAAACCATCCCGCCGAAGCAGTAGTAGAAGGCGTTGGCAAAGTTCGGCACGCGCTGGTACAGCGCTTCGTCGACATCCTTCGTGAATGGATAACGCTCATCGAGCCACTCCACCACCGCCATCTGGATCTCGCGTGGGTGCGGGATGGCCATTCTTCTAAAAGCCCAGGATGATGCCGTCTACGTCGATCGTCGTGGGGTCGGTCCCTTCCTTCCAGGTGAGGTGCGACAGCGGGAATGCGGCGGGGCCGTGGAGCACGGAGCCATCGAGGCGGAAGCGCGAGCCGTGGCACGGACAGTCGAAGGTCTTGGCGTCCTGGTTGAGTGCGTACGAGCACCCCAGGTGCGGACAGTTGATGGCGTACACGCTCACCTTGCCGTCGGTCTTGACGACATACCCGCTGAACGCCAGATCCCCCGCCGCGTTGTCGCCACCGCCGTCGGCCATCACGAATGCGGAGTTGGGGCTGGACGGCGCATCGAATCGGATCGCCTCGCCGTCCGCAAGCGAGTTGATGCCCTTCGGCAAGCTAACCGGCAGCGTTACCTTCCTCTGACCCTTCGGTGGCGCGGGCCACAGGAAGACCAGAATCGGCGCCAGCCCTATGGCCGCTATCGCGGTCAGGAGGCTGGCCATCCACCACCCTATGAACGTGCGGCGGGTGAATGTCCGTGGCGTCGAGTCAGCCATCCGACCCGAATTCTAGCCGCCCTTCAGTCGCGGGCGTAAGGCGGCAGGCCGACCGCCGCGCGCACTTCGTCCATCGTCCCGCCGGCGATGGCGCGCGCTCGCTCGCCCCCGCTCTCGAGGATGGCGTCGATCTGCTCGCGGCTCAGCTCGGCGCGCCGCTCGCGGAACGGAGCGAAGCGCTCAACGATGCGCTCGGCGAGGATCCGCTTCTTCTCCTGGCAACCGATCTGCGCCTTTCGGCACAGGTCCCAGTAGTGCTCCCAATCGTCGAAGAAGAACTTGTAGAACGCGCACACGTTGCATGTGCGCGGGTGGCCCGGCTGTGTTTTGTAGACGCGTTTGGTGTCGGTCACCATGCTCATGACCTGCTTGCGAATCACGTCCGGTGGGTCTGTGACTCCTACGATGTTCTTGAGGCTCTTCGACATCTTCGCCTTGCCGTCGGTGCCCTTGACGATGGGCGCGTCGGGATTGAGCACGACCTGCGGCTCGGGAAAGACGGGGCCGTACGTGCGGTTGAAGCGTCGAGTGATCTCACGTGTGAGCTCGACATGCGGAGCCTGGTCGCGACCCCCAGGCACGACGTCGCCCTTGACGATGATGATGTCGGCGCTCTGCAGCACCGGGTACTCGAATAATCCGAGGTTCACGTTGTCAGGCTGATCGCGCACCTTTTCCTTGAACGTGGGTACCCGCTGCACCCAGCCAAGCGGTGTCACCATCGCCAGCAGCAAAGTCAGCTCGGCCACCATCGGGATCATCGACTGGCGGTAGATCACGGTCCGCTCGGGATCGACGCCGATGGCGATCAAGTCCATGACCATCTCGTACAGGTCGTCGCGGAAATCGCGAGCGTTGGGGATCGTGGTCAGGGTGTGGTAGTCGGCGACGAAGATGTACGACTCGTACTGGTCCTGCAGGCCGACATAGTTGATCCCGGCGCCCAGGTAGTTGCCCAGGTGGAAGCGACCGGTGACCCGGATACCGCTCAGCGAGCGTTTTCGACCTTCCATGTGACCGAAGAGTGTATTGGGATCAAGACTCAGGGACCGGGCGTTAGCATTGCCGCAAATTGCCAGAGGACGAGCGAGCACCTGAAGTTCCGGTCGCGACCGCCGGATTAGGTTCGCGTGCGCTTCGGAACACGGTTTTGGTGCTCGCGGCCAAGGTGGTGGCGCGGCTCATAGCTCTGGTCACCGTCATTGCGACTCTGAAATGGCTGATGCCAGCCCCTTATGGCACCTTCACGACCCTGATCAACTACACGGCCATCGTGAGCGTCGTCCTCGACCTCGGCTTCAACGTCCTTTATGTACGGGAGGGCGCTCGCCACCCCGCCGACATCCAGCGATATCTGCGCAATGTCATGTCGCTGCGGCTCGTGATGGCGGTCGGAGGCTTTGTCGTCCTCGCCATCGCCCTCGCCGTCGCCGGCCTGAGCAGCCTGCTGGTGCCTGGATTTCTGCTCATGGTTCTCACGTCTTACTCGACCCTGCTGCGCAACACGCTCTATGCGGTCCAGCGGCTCGCCTACGAAGCCATGGCTGTGGTGCTCGAGAGCATCGTTCTGCTCGCCCTGGTGCTGATCGGAATCAAGATCGGGGCCGGAGTCACATATTTCGTCTGGGCGTACGCGGCCCAGTACGCGTTCAGCTGCGCGTATTTCGCGATCGTGCTTTGGTGGCAGAAGATCGCGGTCGTGGGCTGGAAGCTCGAGCCGCAGCTCGTGCGCGAGTGGTTCTTCCAGGGTCTTCCCTTCGCACTTACTTTCGTGCTGACAATCCTCTACTTCAAGATCGACCAGCCGCTCGTTTACGCGATCCGCCCGCACGTAGAGGCGGGATGGTATGCGGCGGCTTACAAACCATTCGAAGCGCTCCTCTTCATCCCGATGACGCTTCTGTCGGTCGTGTTCCCAGTTCTATCGGTCTACTTCCGCGAGAGGCCGCAGGAGCTGACCGACGCCGTGAGCCGGTTCTTCAAAGCTCTGCTCGTCATCGGGTGGCCGATCGCGGTCGGCTTGTTCGTCCTCGCACACCCGCTGACGACGATGTTCTTGTATCCACAATCCGAGCCGGCGCTGCGGATTCTTGCGCTCGCTCTCGCAATCGGCTTCGTCAACAACGCGTTCATCGGCGCCTTGAGCGCATCGGACCGCCAGCTGTCCTTTACGTGGGCCGCAGGCTGGAGCCTGATCGCAAACCTGGCGCTCAACCTCATCCTCATCCCGTTCTTCGGTTATATCGGCGCGAGCTGGGCCACCGTCCTGACTGAGGTCGTGCTCGGAGTCGCCGGCTGGATCTTGACCAGGCGCCACATCGGCCAGGTCCCGGTTCTCCAGCTGACGTGGCGACCGATCCTCGCCGGTCTGGTCATGGGCGCGGTCCTGTTTCCGCTTCGCAATCTCGATGGAGTGCAGGTCATCATCCCGATCGCGGTTGGCGCGGCCGTCTATGCGGGCGCGGCGCTGCTCCTGCGCGCGGTTACTTCGGACGAGATCGCGTTCGCCCGGAGGGCTTTAGCGCTGGCCAGGTGACCCCGAAACCGGTTTTGCTCAAGCCGCGCGGCGCGGTCGAGCCCGTGCCGTGGGAGGAGATCGCGGTCGACGCCCCGGAGTTGAAACCGCAAACCCCGCTCGAGGATGCCCAGTACGTGGCCCTGGACGTCGAAACCACCGGCAATGCCCCTTTTCTCGTGCTCGAGATCGGCGCCGAGCGATTCAAGCTCGACGGCCCGCTGTCCTTCTTCGACACCCTCGTCGACTGCCGCGCACCCATCAACCCGTATGCACGCCGCCGTCATCACATCGAGCGCTCGATGTTGATCGGCGCCCCGGAGTTCAAGGATGCGCGTAGGGCATTCCTGCGTTTCGCGCAAGGCGCGGTGCTGGTCGAGCACAGCCACGATGCGTTTGACACCTGGCTCGTGGGGCGCGGACTCGAGAGCCCGCTCCAGCACCCGATCATCGACACATCCGGGTTGGCGAGGCTGGTGCTCGAGCTTCCCAAAGGGCAGACGCCGGGGCTCGCCACGCTGGTCGAGCTGCTGAACCTCGACATCACGCCGGCACATGCAGCGCTTGACGACGCGCGTGCGACCGCGATGGTTTTCCGAGCCTTGATCGCTCGCGTACGCGAAACGCTGGGCTGGAGAACTCTGGGCGAGGTGCTGGCGGCGCTGCCGCCGCGGCCGATCGTCGACCGGACCCCTCCTAATCGAAGAGGGTCAGCTGCAGGTCCGGCTCAGGGTGCTCGAGCCCAGACAGGCCAACCCCGATCAGCCGCACCGGCCGCGACTCGACGTGCGACTTCTCAAGGGCCGAGCGCGCGGCGCGGAAGATCGTCTCGACGTCGTCGGTCGGGCTCGTCCGGCTCACCTGGCGGCTCACCAGCCGAAAGTCCGGGAGCTTGAGCTTCACGTAGACCGTGCGCGCGCGCACGCCTTCTGCTTTGAGTCGCTCGACGACGCGATCGGTCAACTCGCGGAGAGCGCCGTCCAGCTGCAGGCGGTCGCTGACGTCGTTCTCGAATGTCGTCTCCGCCGAGATGGTCTTCGCGGGCTTGCTCCCGTCAACCGGGGCGCGGTCACGTCCCTGCGCCATCCGCTGCAGCACGGCGCCGCCGACACCGAGCGCCTGCACCAGTCGCTGCGTCTCGTAAGTGGCCAGCTCGCCGACCGTGCGCACTCCCATCGCCTGCAGCCTCTCTTCGGTCTTGGGTCCGATGCCGGGGATGGCGCCGACGGGGAGTGGGGCGAGGAAGTCTGCCTCTGTGCCGGGCGGGACCAGGACAAGCCCGTCCGGCTTTCTGGTTCCGCTGGCGACCTTCGCCACCAGCTTGGACGTGGCCGCACCGACCGACGCCGTGAGGCCAACCTCGGTGTGGATCTGGAACTTGATCCGCCGCGCGACCTCCTCCGCGTTCGAGGTGCCATGGCGCGTACGGGCGGTGACGTCGAGGTAGGCCTCGTCGAGGCTGACACCTTCGACCAGCTCGGGCGACGTGAAGCGCCTGAAGATCTGATGGATCAGACGGCTGGCCTCGCGGTAGCGCGCGCCGTCGGGGCTGACGACGATCAGCTGCGGACAGAGCTGCAGCGCCTCATGGAGCGGCATCGCCGATCGCACGCCAAACGCCCGGGCCTCGTAGGACGCGCCCATGACGACTGCGCGGCGAGATCGCCCGGCCACCGCCACCGGCACCCCGCGCAGCTTGGGATCGTCGCGCTGGTGCACCGACGTATAGAACGCGTCGATGTCGACGTGGAGGATCGTTCGGGGCCAGTTGTCCGGTCTAGGCAATGCTCTGGCGGCCAGTCTGCCACAACAACTTGTGGCCTACTTCCGTTTGGTGCCCCGGGTCTTGGTGTCTAGGCCTGGCGTGGCCGGGGCGGCCGGGTCCAACCCGGCCGCAACTTTGTTTTCTTGCCTCCCTTGCGTGGCAAGGAGAAGGCTTTTGGAAAGAGTCCATCCTTACACCGGAATGGGCGCAGCCGCGTCGGCGAAGCCGACCCGGCGATGAGGGAAAACCATCCGGGTTTTCCCTCATATCTTTGTGGCCTACTTCCGTTTGGTGCCCCGGTTGTTGCTGTCTAGAGGCAGCCGCGGCCTCTAAGGGCTTGGCGTCGAGTTCAGGGCCGCGGCGACGTTGGAGAAGACGTTCGCGATCTGGCCGCCCATCTGGCTCAGGATCACGAGCACGACCACGAAGACCAGGATCAAAACCAGCGCGAACGCGCCGACCGTAAGGCCGATCGCGAGCCCGACGCCGCCTCCCGAACGCGGTGCGGCGCCCCCGGCGGCAGGCACCCAGGCCTGGCCGTCCCACCGCCACAGGCGGTCTTGCGAATAGGCGGGTCTCCAGCCGGCGCCGTCCCACCACCAGTAACCGTCAGGTGAGAAGCGGCTCCCCTGTCCTGCCTGAGCGCCGGGCGCGGGCAGCGGGGTGGGTGCGGCCGGCGTAGGTGTACCAGGAGGAGTTTCTGGGGGCGGAGGCTGCTCCATGGGCGAAAGCCTATCCGAGTACCGCAAGTAGAATCCCGGTGCAGTGAAAGGGGTTATCCTCGCCGGCGGCACCGGCAGCCGG
>Ga0137361_10002148_pt1 | contig 12483 bp, 10 predicted proteins | sample Mad1_80_16metaG_FD_104923 | JGI IMG/M metagenome (GOLD analysis project Ga0137361, IMG submission 104923) | Vadose zone soil microbial communities from Angelo Coast Range Reserve, California, USA - Mad1_80_16 metaG | ecosystem: Environmental > Terrestrial > Soil > Vadose zone | place: USA... | reverse complement strand
CGGATCGATCTGGCCGCGCTATGCCGGATCTGGCCGGAACTCGGCGGCCTGCGTCCCGATGTGGCGGCGCAAATCGAGATCGATGCCCGATACGCCGGATATCTCGATCGCCAGGAGGCCGATATTCTGGCCTTCCGCCGTGACGAAGCTCTCCATCTGCCGGCCGGCCTCGATTACGGAGAGGTGGGCGGGCTATCGGCCGAATGCCGCGTCAAGCTGGCGGCCACGAGGCCCGCCACATTGGGCCAGGCGGGGCGGATTCCGGGCATGACGCCGGCGGCCCTGACCGCGCTCCTGGGTCATGTCCGGCGGCGGGCTGGCCCAAGGCAAGGGCCGGGGCAGGGGGAGGTCCTGTCCGCTTGAGCCTGCCACCCCTCGACCCGGCCGGGTTCGCCGAGGCGACGGGTGTTTCACGTGAAACATTGAGCCGGCTGGAGGGCTACGCCGCCCTTCTCGTTAAATGGCAGAAGGCCATCAATCTGGTCGCCAAGGACAGCCTGCCAGACCTTTGGCGCCGCCATATGCTGGATTCGGCCGCCCTTTGGCCCTTGATCCCCCCGGAAAGCCGAGTCTTGGTCGATCTTGGCAGTGGTGCAGGCTTCCCGGGGCTGGTTCTGGCCATCATGGGCTTCCCCGAAATCCATTTGATCGAATCCGACACCCGAAAATGCGCATTTCTGAGCGAAACGGCGCGGCTCTTCGCGCCCGGGAAGGTGAGCGTTCATCGAGGCCGCATCGAGGCCGTTGAGCCGATCGCCGCCGACGTGGTGACGGCCCGCGCCCTGGCTGATCTCGACACCCTGCTGGGCTACACCGCGCGCTTTCTGAAGCCCGAGGGGGTCTGCCTGTTCCTCAAGGGTCGCAAGGCGGAGGATGAATTGACCCTCGCCGGGCAAAGATGGACAATGTCGGTCGAGCGCTTCGCCAACCCGGCCGAGTCGTCCGGTTTATTGTTGAGAATCAAGGGGTTGCATCTATGAATCTGGCCGGGGGTTCGATGGCAAGGGTCTTCGCCGTGGCCAACCAGAAGGGTGGGGTGGGCAAGACCACGACGGCCATCAATCTGGCCACGGCGCTGGCCGCCTGCGGCAAGCGCCTGCTGGTGGTGGATATCGATGCCCAGGGCAACGCCACCACGGGTCTCGGCGTGGCGCGCGACTCGATCGAGCACGACAGCTACGACGTGCTGGTGGATGGCCTCCCCATGGCCGGCGCCATCATGCCAACCCAGGTGCCCCAGCTTTCGGTCCTGCCGGCCGGGGTCGATCTCGCCGGGGCAGAACTGGAGCTGGCGAGAATCCCGAACCGCGAGTTTCGGTTGCGCGATGCGCTGGCGCCGGTTGCCGGCCGCTTCGATTTCGTGCTCATCGATTGTCCGCCTTCACTCAATCTTTTGACGGTCAACGCGCTCTCGGCCGCGGCCGCGGTACTTGTGCCATTGCAATGCGAATACTATGCACTTGAGGGGTTAAGTCAGTTGATGAAAACCGTCGATTTGGTGAAACACAATCTAAACTTCGAATTGGAAATACAGGGCGTTGTTTTGACAATGTACGACCGGCGCAACAATTTGTGCGACATGGTGGCCGCAGACGTGCGCAAGCATTTCGGCGCCAAGGTCTACGAGACGATGATCCCGCGCAATATCCGGCTCTCGGAGGCACCCTCTCACGGCAAGCCCGCCCTGCTTTACGATCTGCGTTGCGCCGGCTCGCAGGCCTATATCCATCTCGCCGGCGAAGTCTTGCGCCGCGAGCAGCCGGCGGGAGTGAGCGCATGATGGCGGACGGAAAACGAGGGTTGGGTCGCGGCCTCTCGGCACTCCTGGGCGAGGGCGCCGCTCCGACGCCCGCCGCGGCGCGCAGCCAGCGCCATCTCCCCATCGGCCAGCTCGAGCCAAGCCCGCTCCAGCCCCGCCGGCATTTCGACGCGGCCGAGTTGGAAGCGCTTGCCGATTCCATCCGCGCCAATGGCATCCTGCAACCGATCCTGGTGCGCCGCCACCCGACCAGGCCCGAAATCCACGAGATCGTCGCCGGCGAGCGGCGCTGGCGCGCGGCCCAGCTCGCCAAGCTGCATGAGGTTCCCGTCGTGGTGCGCGATCTGGCCAACCGCGAAGTGTTGGAGCTGGCGCTGGTTGAAAATCTGCAGCGCCACGATCTCTCGGCTCTGGAGGAGGCCGAGGGCTACCATCGGCTGATCGAGGAATTCGGCCTCGCTCAGGAAGATCTGGCCCGCAATGTGGGCAAGAGCCGCGCCCATATAGCCAATACGCTGCGGCTATTGAAATTGCCCGATGAGGTGAAGGCGCTGCTGATCGAGGGCCGGCTCACTGCCGGCCATGCCCGCGCTCTGTTGAGCGCGCGCGACGCAGTGGCGTTGGCCGAAAAGGTGGTGGCCGAAGGCCTTTCGGTGCGCCAGACCGAGGCGCTGGCGGCACGCAGCGGCGCCGGGCCCAATCGGAAAAAGAAGGCAGCGCCATCGCCCAAGGATGCAGACACGCGCGCCTTGGAACGTGATCTGGCGCGCGTTCTGGGCTTGAATGTGGAAATCGCCCATGGCGCGGCGGGCGGCAGCTTGACCATCCGCTACCGCTCGCTTGAACAATTGGACGACGTGATCCGCCGCCTCAATCGCGACGGCTAGGACGGCACGCCTCAATCCTTCTCGTTCGTTCGCCATTCGCCGGTCTGTCGTTCAGCGCCGGCCGCGCGCCAGGCTGCCGATTTCCAGCAGGGCCCGTTCGGCGACGGCGGCCTTCGGCTGAGCGCCGGTCTTGATGTCGATCTCCGCCCGGTTCAGCCGGGCGAGGGCCTCGCCCAGACGCTCGGCGGACCAGAGCCGGAGTTGGGCCAGAAATCGCCCTTCGAGTTTGAAGAAGACAGGCGGACGAAGCGTCTTGATGGCCGCGCGCGGGTCGGCCGCGCTCGCCACCCGATGAAGGCGCATGATGTGGCGCGCGGCGGCCCGCAGAATGGCGATCTCCTCGTTGCCTTCGGTCAACGCGCGGGCGTAGCCGCGGTCGATGGCGGCGCGCTCGCCCTCGCCCAGCGCGAAGACCAGATCGTCGAGAGAAAGGGCCGAGCTGTCGCCGATGACCGCTTCGACGTCATCGAGGCTCACCTGCTTGGCGTCCGGGCCGACGTAGAGGGCGAGTTTTTCCAATTCCTGGCGCGTCACGCCGCGGTCGCCCCCGAGATGGGCGATGAGATAGGACAGTGCCTCCTGCCCGATGCCGAGGCCGCGGCGTTTCAGCGTTTCGCCAATGACCTCGCTCAGCGCCTCGTCGTCATCGAGAAAGCAGGCGATTGCAGCGGCGTTCGCCGCGCTCTCGAAAACTTTGCGCAAGGCGGAGCGGGGGGAGAGATCGCCCGCTTCCAGCACCAGGAACGATGCCGGCGGCGGGCCGGCCAGTAGATCGCCCAGCGCATCGGCATGGCCGTCGGCGGCCTCGCGCAGCCGGAGAACGCGCCGTCCGCCGGAGAGCGAGAGCGCGGCCGCCTCATCGGCCAGCCGCGTAGGGTCGTCCTTCATCTGGGCAGCCGACAGTTCGGCGACGCGAAAGGGATCGGCCGCATCGCCGGCCACCCGGGCGACCAGGTCAAGGGCGCGCTCGCGCACCAGACCCTGATCGGGACCATAGAACAACACCGCGGCGACCGACGGATCCGCCGACTTCAGGAAGCGGGTTCGATCGCGCGGCGCGACTTTCATTGGCGCCGGTCAGCCGCCGGTCGTTTGCGCCAGGAAGACCGCCAGCCGCTCCGAGATGTCGTCGGCAAGCGTGAGCGCCCCTCGCCGATGGGCATCGTCGGCGGATTGCACGGAGGCGTACTCATTGTTAAGCAAATCGTAGGTCGTGGTCGCCCGGCTCTGCCCCTGGTATACGGGGTTGCGAGTCCCGCGCTGGTAAAGCGCGTATGCGGCGTTCAGGGTCAGAGTAACGCGGGTGGCCGTTTGATCCTGCAATATCAGCAGTTGGGTGCTAGTCTCGGAGATGCGGACCACCAGATCGTAATGCGCGTCCTCGGGCGCGCCGCCGGGGTTAATTCGATCGCGCAGCGCGTTGTAGAGATTCTGGCCTACCCGGTCGGCGATGGGGGTGATATGAACGGCAGCCAACTGGGGGCCGGCGTTGCCGCCCACGGCGCCACCGCTGCCGCTGTTCACCCGACCATAGAGCGGCTGCCAGCCGCAGCCCGCGAGCGCAAGCAGCGCCAGGCAAGCGAGGGTTGCCCTAGACCACGACATTGATAATCCGATTCGGCACCACGATCACCTTGCGCGGCGATTTGCCGGCCAGGGCGCGTTGAACATGGGGGTCGGCCAGCGCCGCCCGTTCGCCATCTTCGCTGGAAATATCGCGGGGCAAGGTGAGCGTGGCCCTGAGCTTGCCGTTGACCTGGACCGCGATCGTCACCTCGTCGTCGACGGTGAGCGAGGGGTCGGCGGACGGCCAGGCAGATTCGGCGAGCAATGTGCGATGGCCCAGGCGCTGCCACAGCTCCTCGGCCAGATGCGGCATCATGGGCGCCAGCAGACGGGTCATGGTTTCCAGTGCCTCGCGGCGCGCAACCGCCAGGTCGCGATCGAGGCCCTTGGCATCGTCGAAGGCATTGGCGAATTCATACAGCCGGGCGACGGCGCGATTGAAGCGGAATTTTTCGATGTCCTCGGTGACGCCGGCGATTGTCTTATGGGTCGTCCGGCGCAGCGCGACGGCCGCGGGATTGTTGGTTGCGGCGGCCGGGCTATCCGCCGGCAGAGCCGCCAGCGATGCCATGACCATGCGCCACAATCTCTGGCAGAAACGCCAGGCGCCTTCGACCCCGGCCGTGGTCCATTCCAGGTCGCGCTCGGGCGGGCTGTCGGACAGCATGAACCAGCGCGCCGTATCGGCGCCGTAGGTTCCGATGATCTCGGTCGGATCGATGACGTTCCTTTTCGACTTGCTCATCTTCTCGGAGCGGCCGACCTCGACCGGCGTGCCGTCCAGGGTGGAAACCAGCGCGCCATTGGCGGCCTTGGCCACCTGCTCCGGCAGCAGCCAATTGCCCGCGGCATCGCGATAGGTCTCGTGACAGACCATGCCTTGAGTAAACAACCCGGCGAAGGGCTCGTCGAGGCCGATGAGGCCAATGCGCTTCATCGCCCGGGTGAAAAAGCGCGAATAGAGCAGGTGGAGGATGGCATGCTCGATTCCGCCGACATATTGGTCGACCGGCAGCCAGTAATCGACCGCTGGCCGGTCGAAGGGCTCGTTGCTGCGCGGCGAGCAGAAACGGGCGAAATACCACGAGGAATCCATGAAGGTGTCGAAGGTGTCGGTCTCGCGCCGTGCCGCCTTGCCGCAACTCGGGCAATTAACATGTTTCCATGTGGGATGATGTTCCAGGGGATTGCCCGGCTTGTCGAAGGTGACATCCTCGGGCAGGCGGACGGGCAGTTCGGCCTTGGGAACCGGCACGATGCCGCAAGCCCCGCAATGGATGACCGGGATCGGACAGCCCCAATAGCGTTGACGCGAAACCAGCCAGTCGCGTAGGCGATAATGCACCGTACCCTGCCCGGCGCCCAGCGCCTCCAGCCGGGCGATCGCCGCGGCGATGGCTTCGGGCACGCCGAGGCCGTCCAGGAAATCGGAGCGGGCGATCCGGCCATCGTCCACATAGGCCGTATCGCCGATGGTGAACGACTCGGGATCGGCCCCGGGCGGGATGACGACGGGCTTCACCGGCAAGCCGTATTTGCGGGCGAATTCGAGATCGCGCTGGTCGTGGGCCGGGCAGCCGAAGATGGCGCCGGTGCCGTATTCCATCAAAACGAAATTGGCTACATAGACGGGCAGTTTCCAGCCGGCATCGAAGGGATGAACCGCCTCCAGATTGGTGCGATAGCCCTTCTTTTCTGCGGTTTCCAGCGCCTCGGCGGTGGTGGCCGACTTGCGGCATTCCGCCACGAAGGCGGCCAGTTTCGGATCCTTGGCCGCCAGTTCGCCCGCCAGCGGGTGATCGGCGGCGATGGCCATGAAGGAGGCGCCGAACAGCGTATCCGGCCGGGTGGTGAAGATCTCCAGCTTGTCGGCGCGTCCGGCCAGCGGGAAGAAGACCTGAGCGCCTTCCGAGCGGCCGATCCAGTTCTCCTGCATCAGCCGGACTTTGGCCGGCCAGCGCTCGAGTCGTTCCAGGTCCCGGCGCAGTTCCTCGCTATAGGAGGTGATGCGAAAGAACCATTGGGCCAGCTTGCGCCGTTCGACCACCGCCCCCGTGCGCCAGCCCCGGCCGTCGATGACCTGTTCGTTGGCCAGCACGGTCTGGTCCACAGGGTCCCAATTGACGCTGGCCTCCCCCCGATAGACCAGGCCCGCCTCGAGCATGTCGAGGAACATCGCCTGTTCGTGGCGATAATATTCCGGATGGCATGTGGCGATCTCGCGGCTCCAGTCGAGGGAGAGGCCCATCGACTTCAGCTGATCGCGCATGGTGGCGATGTTGTCGTAGGTCCATTTCGCCGGATGGACCTTCTTCTCCATGGCCGCGTTTTCCGCCGGCAGGCCGAAGGCATCCCAACCCATGGGATGCAACACATTGAAGCCGCGGGCCCGTTTGAAGCGGGCGATCACATCCCCCAGGGTGTAATTGCGCACATGGCCCATGTGGATGCGGCCCGAAGGGTAGGGAAACATCTCCAGCACGTAATACTTGGGGCGCGATGGATCGAGACGCGCGGTGAAGCTGCCGCGTTCGGCCCAGGCGGCCTGCCATTTACGTTCGCTCTCGCGAAAATTGTAGCGCGAATTGGGCAATGAAGGGTTGGGCGATGGAGAATCGGGCGGTGAGGACATCGGTTATGACAGCACGGAGGCTAGGGACTCGGGCGACAAGGCGCGCCGCCAGCCGGCGGGCGCGCCGGTCAGGCGCCGCCGGCGATTCGCATCTGGCGCGCCCGGGTCAGGATGGCGTTCTCCAGATCGGTCGCCGTATTGGGCGCCACCGCCGCGTCGGTCCAGACGGTACCCTGCTGGACCTGATGGAATACCGAGGCCCGGATGCCGTCGGCGCGAAGCTGGCGCCCCAGGATGTAGATATTGATCTTGAATCGCTCCCCCGGGGTGGCGGGCGGGCTGTACCAGTCGGTGATGATCACCCCGCCGAAAGGATCGGCCGAAACCAGGGGCATGAAGGAGACGGTATCCAGCGAGGCCCGCCACAGCAGGCTGTTGACCCCGAGGACGCCCCCGCCCTGATCGCCGGTCTTGGCCTGGTCGCTGTTGCCGAACAGGCCGCCCTGGCCGAAGACGCTGGAGGGGTTCTCGTAACGGGCCTTGCTGTCGCCGGGCAGGCGCTCGATCGGATATTTGTCCTCGATCGGCACATCGCTGCCGCAGGCGGCTAAGCCCCAGACCAGAACGATAGCCGGCAAAGCCAAGGCAGCGCGCAGCCAGCGGCCGCTCCGGCTGTCGAGGGGGCATGAAATCACTTACTTCTCCCTGAAAGGCGACCCATTCGCGCCCTTGCGGCAGGACCTAAGCAAAACTCGCCCGCCGGGTCAAGCCACAGGCCTCGCGGCGTCTGGGTTTCGCTTTGCATATAAGGCGGTTTTGCCTTAATCACATGCCCATTCACGACAACAATCCCGCGACGGTTCGGCCATGGGCAAGATCATCTGGCTCGCCTCCTATCCCAAATCGGGCAATACCTGGCTGCGCGCCTTCCTGCACAACCTGCTGCGCGACCCGAAGGAAACCTACGATCTGAATCGGATGACGGACTATTCCATGGGCGATAGTCACGGGCCTTCGTATCAGTCGTTTCTGCGCAAGCCGTTGAAGGAGATGACCGACGAGGAGATCTCGATCCTTCGTCCCAGGGTACAGGAACTCTTCACCCAGCGCACGCCCGACAACATCTTCGTCAAGACGCATAATGCCTTGGTCGAATATCTCGATCGGCCGCTGCACTACATGGAGCATACCGCCGGCGCGATCTATGTCGTGCGCAATCCTCTCGACATGGTTGTCAGTCATGCGGATCACTATGGCTTTACTATCGACGAATCCATAGCGAACACGAGCCTCGAGGAATTGCGGGTCAACGGCGGCAAACTCTTCACCTACGAGATTCACTGTTCCTGGTCGCGCCATGTCGAGAGCTGGACCGGCCGGCCATCGCCCACGCTGCATGTCATGCGCTACGAAGACATGGTGGCCCGCCCAATAGAAACCTTCGGCGGGCTGACCCAGTTCCTGCGTCTGCCGGTTAGCCGCGATCGGTTGTCCCGCGCCGTCGACTTGTCGTCCTTCGAAGCCTTGCGCAAGAAAGAGGAAGAGGAAGGTTTCGCAGAGCGTTCGGAAAAATCCGCGCGATTCTTTCGTCAAGGCAAGGCCGGCGGGTGGCGCGATGTCTTGACGCCCGCCCAGGTGGAAGCCGTCGTCGCCGCGCACGAACCGCAGATGCGCCGGTTTGGCTATTGGCCCATCAAGGAATCGCCGGCAAAATCCCGCACGGCGAACGTATCGGCCTAGATTCCGATCCAGTCGTCCGGGGCCCGTCGGGGCCGAGACTTTTTCGATCCTATTCAAGACTTAGGCCGACAGGGATGCCGACAGATGATTGACGACACGCCGGGCAGCAAGGCGAAAGATCCCTCGAAAGAGGACGGCCAAACGCCGGCTGGCGTTCCCGAGGGCGAGCGCCTGCTATGGTCCGGCGATCGTCTGCCCGATTTCGTGCTGCCCGATCCGCAGGGCGAATTGCGCTTCTTCTATCAGACGGTCACCGGGGCGCCGACGGTGCTCGTGTTGGCCGCCAACACGGTCGTGCAGGAACAGTGGGACGAAATCAAGGGATTCGCCGCGCTGGCCCCGACGCTGCACGAAATGGGCGCCGGGCTGACGATCATCTCCAATGACGGCATCGAATCGCTGTCCATGGTCGCCAAGATCATACCGGAGCATGCCCTCTGGCTCGCCGACATCAAAGGCGTCGTCAACCTCGGCCTGCGCACGGCGGCCCTGTTCCCATTCACCGGCGTGGCCTGCTTCGTGCTCGATGGCAACCAGCGCATCATCGCGGCGCGCGGGCCCGCATCCGGCCAGGCGGATTGGGCGCTCGCGATGCTGACGGCGCGGCCGTCGGAACCGCCGCAGCGCCTCTCGGCAATGGCGCCGATCCTGCTGTTGCCCGGCGTCCTCGATGCGCAAGGCTGCCGGCAATTGCTGGATGGAATGCCGGCCGGCGACGCAGCCGGCGGCTCCGTGCCGCTCGGCGAGCCGGCGCTCGCAGAGCGCATCGGCAAAGTCCTGCTTCGGCGAATTGGCCCGGAGGTGGAGAAGGCCTTCTCCTTCGACGATTTCGTCTTCGACTCGGTCACACTGGGCTGGGAAAGTGCGATTCCTTCCGCCGGCGCCGACCGGCGTCGCGAGATCGTGGATCCGGCGGTCGAGGGGCGATCCTTTTTCCTTATTCTCGATCTGGCGGATGGGGCCTATGAGGGCGGCGATATCCTGTTTCCCGAATATGGGCCGCACAGCTACCGTCCCGGCACGGGCGGCGCGCTGGTCTACGCCGGCACGATGCTGCGCGAACTCAGGCCGGTTTCGCGCGGTCGGCGAAGCCTGCTGAGGGCCACCCTGCGGCGCCCGCCTAAGGCCGCGGCGCCGCAGTGAGCGAAAGGCCCAGGGCATCCGCCAGCGGACCCAGATGCTTTTCGTAGCGCCGCCAGCGCTGAACGGAAGATCGGTAGATACGCTGGCGCACCTGGGTGACGCTGGCGGTGCGAACCGAACGCTCGTTTTCGTGGAAGGCCAGGCAGCGCTCGTCCCACGCGAGGCCGCAATACGCAGCCATGCGGCGGGCCTCGGCTTCTAGATTTTCCACGATGTTTTCGTATTGAACCTCGAGCATGGCGCCCGGCGGCAGCATTTGGCGCCAGTGGTCCATCATCTGCTGATACATGCGGTAGTGGCGGCCGAGTTCACCGAGGTCGTAGATGAAGCCCGAACCCTTCCCGGCAAACCGCAGCGAAAAGCACGACAGGCAGGTATCGAAGGGGTCGCGTTGCACATGGATGATTTTGGCTCTCGGCAGGATCAGATTGATGAAGCCGAGGAAGCCGAAGTTTCCCAGGTTCTTGTCGGTGACGTGGGCGGCGGCGGGGTCGGTTCGGCCGAGACGCTCGACATAGCTTTCGCCGAGCCGATGAAGGCTTTCGGCCCCCAGCCGCGGCAGGCTTTCGGGAAAGGCGATCGCGCCGCCGTCACTCACGACGGCCTCGGCCGTCAGTTCTTCCAGAAAGCCGATTTCGCCGGCGCCATGCACATTGGGATGGCTTGCCAGAATTTGCTCCGTCAGGGTGGTGCCCGATCTAGGAAAGCCGACAATGAAGATCGGCAGGCTCGATGGGCTGCCGCGATCGGCCTTGTCGGCCATCAGGGGCGCACTGAACACCGTCCTGATGCGAGCGAAGAATTCGCGGGCTCGCGTTTCGTCGTATTCCATCGATGAACGCGCCGCGCGATTGGCTTTTAGCAGGCTGGCAAATGCGTCGTCGTAGCGCCCGACATCCTCGTAAGCTTTGCCCAGCGCGAAATGCAGTGTCGCCATGCCGTCCCGGGACAATGTCCCAGCCCTCGGCTCCATGACTTCCAGAGCGGCCAGGAAATCGTGGTTTACCGGCACCTTTCCCGACCGCACCCAATAATAATAGGCATCGATCATTCCGGGATCGAGGGCGATCGCCCGTTCGAACATCTGCCGGGCCTCGTCGAGACTCCCCGCATCGCGCAGCAGGACCCCCAGGTTGTTGTACAATCCGGCGTTTCGCGGGTTGATTTCGACGGCCTGGCGCAGGGCCGAGATCGCCTCGGCAGGGCGGCCGAGATCGCGCAAGGCGGCGGACAGGTTCTGCTGCGCCTCGACGTAACCGGGCCTGAACCTGATTGCGGCACGGAACGATTCTGCCGCCTGTTCGGCTTGCCCCGACCGCCGCAGCGCATTGCCGAGATTGAAATGCGCCTCGGCGTAGCCGGGCTTTATCAGCAGCGCCCGATTCAGGCGCGCGATCGCCTCTGCGTAGCGGCCGAGTTCGATGAGCACGCTGCCGTGATTGTTCAGCACCTCGCTGCTGGCGTTGATCTCGCTCGCCTTGGCAAGCAGACGATCCGCCTCGGCAAATCTCCGCTGCTGCGCGCGAATGACGCCCAGCAAGTTGAGCGCATTGAAATCGCCTGGTGCTTGGCGAAGCAGCTTTGAATAGAGCCGTTCTGCCGCGGGGATGTCGCCCTTGCGGTGGGCTTTCAGGGCGAGTTGAAGCAGGTCTTGGGGGGGCAGGGGCATGGGCGGTTCCCGTCGGTCTTCACGCGACAGCGCCGGGTCCGCCGGTGCCTTGCGCAACCCCGGCGGCCGGGACAGGCTGGCCCAATGCGGCGATCAGCGGCGCCAGGTGTTTCTCATAGCGCCGCCAGCGCTCGAGCGAGGATCGATATATCGGCTGGCGTACTTGCGTCAGGCTCGCGGTCTGCACCGCCCGCTCCGTGCGGTGGAAGTCGAGGCATCGTTCGTCCCAGGCCAAGCCGCAGAAATCGACGATCCGGCGAGCCTGAGGCGCCAGATTATCCACCAGGTCTTCGTATTGCACGTCGAGCAGGGAGCCCGCCGGGAGAACCCGGCCCCAATGATCCATCAGATCCATATACATGCGGTATTGGCGGCCGAGCTCGCCAAGATCGTAAGCGAAGCCCACATTGTCGAGGCGGAAGCGCTGCGCAAAGCACGAGATGCATGTGTCCATGGCATCGCGCCGCACATGAATGATCCGGGCGTTCGGCAGGATCATTCGGATGAACCCGATGAACATGAAGTTCGCCGGCAGCTTGTCGGTAATATGCGGCGCGTCGGGAGCAATTCGGCGAAGGCTCTCGACGTAGCGCTCGCCCGCTTGGCGGAAACGATCCGCCGGCAATTGCGACAAACTTTCTGGGAAACCTATCCTGCCGCTTTCGCCGGGGGCGGTCCTCACCGCCATGATGTCGGCCGATGCCAGTTTCTCGATGTAGGAATTTTCGCCGGAGCCATGGACCTGGGGATGGCTGGAGAGAATCTGCTCGGTCAGCGTCGTGCCCGAGCGGGGAAATCCAACGATGAAAATCGGCAACGTCGATCGACAGCCCAGGCCCGCCTTCTGGGCCAGCAGTTCCGCCGTAAAGGATCGGTGCAGGCGCTCGAAGCGACCGCACAGAGCGGCCTCGTCGAAGCTTATGGCGGCCCGTACCAGGCGGTTCGCCTCCAGCAGATTGGCAAAGGAGTCGTCGTAGCGGCCGATGTCTTCGTACGCCTTGGCCAGGGCAAAACCCAGCACGGCACGGGACTCTGGCGCAAGTGCATTCGCCTGGTTCGACTGCGCCTCCATCCGCGGGAGAACGTCGTCGCCCGTCGTTACCTTGCTCAGCCCTACCAAGTGAAAATAGGCCCCGGTCGCCGATGG